>Ga0208197_1000122_pt1 | contig 102585 bp, 78 predicted proteins | sample AD_JPNNA4_MetaG_FD_184444 | JGI IMG/M metagenome (GOLD analysis project Ga0208197, IMG submission 184444) | Active sludge microbial communities of municipal wastewater-treating anaerobic digesters from Japan - AD_JPNNA4_MetaG (SPAdes) (version 2) | ecosystem: Engineered > Bioreactor > Anaerobic...
TACGCATCACTGATGTCCAGACTGCCACAAGCACGCTCACCGCCACTCTGCGTTGGACGCCGATCCCGCAAGCCGTCACCACCACGCTGCGCTACGCGCCTGCGTTCATCACCGACGAAACCTGGGCGGCGGCAACCGTCATCAGCGACAGTCTGCCGGGCAGCACGGACGGCTTCACCGCAAACATCCCATACGCGGGAGGAAGCGTCTACTTCGCGGTCAAGTCACAAGATGCCAGCGGCGCGTGGTTAGGACTGTCGAACAACGCCTATTGGCCGGTCTTCAAGGTGTATTTACCGCTGGTGATGCGGTTTTGAGAGGGCGAAATGATGGCAACAGACACAATCCGTTGGGGCATTATCGGCTGCGGGAATGTGACGGAGGTGAAGAGCGGGCCGGCGTTGCAAAAGGCGCGCGGGTCGCAGTTGGTCGCGGTGATGCGGCGGAACGGCGACCTGGCGCGGGATTACGCGCAGCGTCACGGCGTCCCCAAGTGGTACGACGACGCCGACACGCTGATCCACGACCCGGAGGTGGACGCGGTGTATATCGCCACGCCGCCGTCGTCGCATTTGGAGTACACGCTGGCGGTCACGCAGACCGGCAAGCCGGTGTACGTCGAAAAGCCGATGGCGCGCACATACGCGGAATGTCAGGCGATGATCGCCGCGTGCGAAAGGGCCGATGTGCCACTGTTTGTCGCGTATTACAGGCGGATGCTGCCGCGCTTTCTCAAAGTCAAGGCGTGGCTCGACGCGGGCGCGATTGGTGACGTGCGCAGCGTCAATGTCACACTCTACCGGCCGCTCTCGCCGGAGGATTGCGGCGACGTGAAACCCTGGCGGCTCGACCCGGAGATCGCGGGGTGTGGCTATTTCTGCGACCTCGGTTCGCACATCCTCGACCTGTTGCAATACCTCCTGGGGCCAATCGAGATGGCGAAGGGTTACGCCACCAATCAGGGCGGATGTTACGCCGCCGAGGATACCGTCAGCGCGACGTGGCTACACGCGAATGGCATCCACGGAACAGGGCTATGGCACTTCAGCACGCAACAGCGCGTGGATCGCGTCGAGATTGTGGGAACAAACGGCATCATTCGCTACGCGACGTTCGACGAAGAACCGGTCGTGCTGGAAAGAGACGGACAGACGGAATCGCTGCACATCGCCAACCCGCCGCACATCCAGCAGCCGCTTATCCAGACCATCGTGGATACGCTGCTCGGTCGCGGCGAATGTCCGAGCACCGGGCAAACCGCTGCGCTAACCAATCGCGCCATAGATATGATCTTGGGCAAATAAACCCCGATTATACGAATTACGATTTTTGAGGAGGCAAGGATGCGTACTGGCGTTTCATATATGGGACATCATAATCCCGAACATCTGGCAACTGATCTGCGCGAGATGCAGCGCTTGCAACTCGACGACGTACTGCTCGCGGCGCAGGAGAACGATTTCGTGCATTTCACCGGCAAACTACACTTTACGCCCGCCATCGCCAAAGATCACGGCATCCGCCCCATCGCCATCTTCTGGGGCGTGCTCAATCTCTTCGGCGGCGGGCGTTCGAGCCAGTTTCTCCTGGAAAACCCGGAAGGCTTCCAGGTGGCGCTGGATGGCTCGCACCGGCCGGCAGGGTGTTACGTCAACCCGATCTGCGTCACGCACATCGAGCGGATGATTGACGCCATCGCCGGGTTCGGCTTCGCGGGCTACTTCGTGGATGAGCCGACGCCGCTGCGCGAGTGCTACTGCCCCGCGTGCCGCGCCAAGTACGCCGCGTGGTACGATGGCGACCTTACCACAGCAACCGACGCACAAAAGGAGCTGTTCCGCCAACGCTGTGTGGTGGATTACGTGGAGACGATTGCCGGGTACTGCAAGGCCAATCATCCGCAGTTGGAGACGATGTGCTGTTTGATGCCGCACGATCAAGCGATGTGGGCGGCGACGGCGGATATCGCCGCGCTCGACAACCTGGGCACCGACATCTACTGGGTCAACAACGACAACGCCGTGGAAGCGATGACCCCGCTGCTCAACGACATGGCCGCGCTCTGCGCGCAGAAGCGCAAAGTGCATCACGAGTGGCTGCAATGCTGGCACGTCCGCCAGGGCCGCGAGCCGCGCATCCTCGATCAAGGGCGGATCCTCGTCCGCGAGCGCCCAGACGCGCTTTATGTGTGGGCGTGGAAGGGCCAAATCGGCACAACAGAAACCTGCGACGATCCCACAACCGCGTGGCGCTACGCCGTCGAAGTGCTGCGTCTGGCGAAGGAAGCGTAAAATAGCCTCGTTCCCCTCTGGGGAACGGGCTATGGCGGCCCGGCGTGCATCTTTTGCGCCCCACGACGGAGACACGGAATATGATAGGAGTTACGCACTTTGTCATTTTTTTGACAGGATGAACAGGATTTTCAGGATTAAAAAAGGCTTTGTAGGAGGCTTTTTCGTCCCGTCAATCCTGTAAATCCTGTCTAAAGAAAAAAAACCGCGTAACTGCTGATGATTATCTAATCAAGGAGAAATGTGATGTTCCACCATAAAGCAATACAACACGTTGTCACACTGTACCTCTTGCTGATCGTGTTCACCGGCTGCGCGAAGCCGCTCCCCACGCCGGAACCGGTCACGATCAAATTCCCGTATTACGAGCGCGACGCGGCGCACTACACGACGCTGGCGGAGCAATTCCACGCGCGTTATCCCTACATCACCGTAGAACTGGTCAAGCTTGATCGGCAAAATCTCAGCCAGATCATCGCCAACGACGTGTTCATCGCTGATCAACTCTCGTTGGCGCAACTGACCCAACAAAGCGCCATTCTCAACCTCACCCCTTTGATTGAGCAAGACAACGCCTTCGACGCCAACGTATTCTACCCAGGCGCCCTTGAAACGTTCCAGTACGAAGGGAAAACGTGGGGCATTCCCTCCGACATCAATATGCTGCTGATGTACTACAACAAAGATCTGTTTGACCAGTCTTCCGCGCCCTACCCCACCATCGGCTGGACATGGAACGATTTTCTCGACCGCGCTGAGGATATCACCGATCCAAACACCGGGGTCTTCGGGTACGCCATCCAATACGACAACGAGATCGCCTTAATGGAACCAGTGCTGTTCATCTACCAGCACGGTGGGAAGCTTTTCGACAGTTGGCAGAATCCCACCAACATCACCTTCAACGATCCGCTCAACGTCGAAGCCCTGGAGTGGTACGCTGGTCTGATCCACACGCGCGGCGTCGCCCCCACCCGCCAGCAAGGCCCCGATTCCACCCGTTATTATCCGTATGGCGGCGTGATGCAGAACAAATACGGGATGTGGATGGGGATGCTATCCGACCAGGGCGGCATTTCATGGCCGATGCGCTGGCAGATGCAATGGGGTGTCGTCCCCCTGCCCCGCGACCGCGCCGCCTTCACCCTGGCGACAGTCAATGGTTTCTTCATCTCGGCGAAAACGCAGCACCCGGATGAATGTTGGAAATGGATTATGTTCCTCAGCGAACAAATGCCGACGCTCAATATGCCCGCGCGTATGACACTGGCAGAGTCCAGTGCGTATATGCAACTCGTGGGGGTAGAGGTCGCGGAAGCATCCCGCGCCGCCGTCCGCGACGCTGTTTTGATCAATCCTAATCTGGTCGGTTTTGAGCAAGCGTTAAACGTGCTCGGCGCTGCTTTCACCGCCGTCCGCGATGGACAAACCTCGGCGGAGGCCGCGCTGAACGCCGCCCAGGAACAGGTCAATAATTGATTCCGGGAGTGATACGATGCGCCATAGCAACAAAATTCATCAACGTTTTTCCGGGCGACAATGGGCAGTAACCATCATCGTGCTCGCGGGGCTGCTGGCCGGTTGCGCGCAAACGAATTTTCTACAACCGCAGGAGCCAGTCACCATCAGGTTCCTCGTTGACAGCGGCAGCAATGCGTATATGACGAACTTGCTGCAAACGTTCAACAAAAAACATCCCAACATCACCGTCGAATTTGTTAATTGGCGGATGGGGCCTGGCGGTGGCGCCATGGAAGAAAGCGACGTACTGGCGATCTCACAATACCAGTACGATTTTCTACAGGAACAGGACCTCATCCGCGACCTGAACACGCTCATCGCCGAAGACGAGAAATTTGATCTCAACGACTTCTATCCCAGCACAGTCAACGCCTTCAGCAGCGAGGGACAAAGATGGGCGATCCCCCTGGGCGCCAATACCCTGGTGATGTTTTACAACAAGGACCTCTTTGATCGCAGCAACACGCCTTATCCCACGGTGGGATGGACGTGGGATGATTTTCAGAACCGCGCCATCAGCGTCAGCCAGGTCGGCGGCGGCACGTTCGGCTACGCCTACCACATGATGGGGAATCTGGGCTTTCTGGAGCCAATGACGTTCGTCTACCAAAACGGGGGACAACTTTTTGACAACCTGCAAGCGCCCACGCGCGTCACGTTCAACACCCCCCAGACCGTCGAGGCTCTGGCATGGTATGGACGACTCATCAGCGCATACCACGTTGCGCCAGGACCCGGTGAACGCGCCATGCCGTATCCCGAAACCGGCATTGAGAACAATCAATTCGGGATGTGGATGGGCTGGTTCTCCGACGAGCGGCGAGAGAACTGGAGCATCGCGCCGCTCCCACGCGGCAAAGCGAATGGGTCAGCCATGGCTAATGTCGTAGGACTGGTCATCAACAAGGACGCGCAAAACACAGAAGCGTGCTGGGAATGGGTCAAATTTCTCAGCGAACAACCCATGCCCGGCCTCATCCCCGCGCGGCGCTCACTCGCCGAATCGGCAGAATACGAGGCGCTGGTGGGCGCCGACGTTGCGGCGACGGGTCGCGCCAGCATCGAAGATATGCTGATGATGCGCTTCAACCTGGAGGGGCAATTGTACCAGACCTGGGGCAAGGCAATGGGGGCGCTGACCAGCGCGCTCACGGCAATCCGCGACGGCGAGGATGCCCAAACCGTGCTCGACGCGGCGCAGAAACAGGCTGGGTTTTAGATTCCACAGGCTGGACAAATAAACGGCGCAACTACAGACGGTAGACGGGAGAAACTGCCCATCTACCGTTTCCCGTTTCTACAGAGTTGGTCTATAATGACATCAAACATCAACAAGGATAAGCGTGCTTGATTTTTAACATCATCTTGCTCTTTACCAGCGTCTTTGCCGTTTCGACCGCCGTCATCATGATCAAGGCCAGCACAGTACACCCGGTATTGCTGGCGGCATTGCGGCTTTTCGTGGCGACGGCAGCCTTGACGCCCATTTTTATCCGCGATTATCGCCGCCATCGCACCGTATATACGTGGGCGCACGTCCGCGCTTCGGCGCTGCCGGGTGCGGTGCTGGCGGTGCATTTCATCACGTGGATCATCGGCGCGCGGATGACGCCCACCGCCAACGCCAGCTTCATCATCGGACTGGTGCCACTGGCGATGCCGTTCTTTCTCGTGGCGCTGGTTCGGGAACACCTCACCCGCAGTGAAGTGCTGGCGACGGTTATCGCCCTCGGCGCTGTCGGTGTTCTCACCATCGCCGACCTGAATCTCAGCGCGCAGTATTTCTGGGGCGATGCGATTTGTTTCGTTTCGATGCTCTTTTACGCCTTCTACATGGCCCTGGGACGCAAAAACCGCGACTTTCCAAGCGTCTGGCTGTATCTCGTGCCGTTGTACTTGATCGCTGGCCTGTTCTGTATGGCAATCGCCGTGTTTTTCGTCAATCCCCTGCAACCGTACAGCGCGAAGGACATCTGGCTCATCCTGGGACTGGGGATCGTACCCACGGTGATCGGGCACTCGCTGATCAACGTCGCCATGAAGCACTTTCGCGGGCAGCGCGTCAGCATCGTCAATATGGGGCAATTTGTGTTTGCGGGGATACAGGCATATTTCATCTTTGGCGAAATCCCGGGCCGAGCGTTTTATATTGCCAGCAGTCTGTTGATCATCAGCGCCATCATCGCTTTGCAGAAAGTCGAAAGTCGAAAGTCACAAGTCGAAAGTCGGTCTGACTTTTGACTTTCGACTTTGGACTTTTAACTAACACAAAAGGAGAGAATATGCAATACCGAAACTTGGGCAGAACGGGATGGAAAGTATCGGCCATCAGCTTCGGGGCGTGGGCCATCGGCGGGACGTGGGGCGCGGTGCAGGACGATGAGTCTCTGGCGGCGCTGCATCGCGCGGTGGATCTGGGCGTCAACTTCTTCGACACCGCCGACGTCTACGGCGATGGGCGCAGCGAGCGGTTGCTCGGCCAACTGCGCAAAGCACGCCGCGAGGAGATTCTCATCGCCACAAAGGCCGGGCGTCGTCTCGATCCACACGTCGCCGAAGGCTATAATCGTGAAAACCTCACCGCCTTCGTCGAGCGTAGCCTCAAGAATCTGGACGCCGAGGCGATTGATCTGCTGCAACTTCACTGCCCGCCGACGCCGGTCTACTACATGCCGGAGGTCTTCGGCGTGCTCGATGACCTGGTCGCTGCCGGAAAACTGCGTCACTACGGCGTGAGCGTGGAAAAAGTCGAAGAGGCACTCAAGGCCATCGAGTATCCAAACGTGAAGACGGTGCAGATCATCTTTAACATGTTCCGCCTGCGGCCTTCCGAGCTGTTCTTCGAGCAGGCGCAAAAGCGCAACATTGGCATCCTGGCGCGCGTGCCGCTGGCCTCCGGAATGCTCACCGGCAAGCTGAAGCCTGAAAGCCAGTTCGCGCCCGACGATCACCGGGCGTTCAACCGCGACGGCGCGGCCTTCGACCGGGGCGAGACGTTCTCCGGCGTGGATTATGCCGTGGCGCTGCAAGCCGTGGACGAACTCAAGGCCATCTGCCCGCCAGGGATGAGCCTGGTGCAGTTCGCGTTGCGCTGGATTCTGATGTTCGACGCGGTGACGTGCGCCATTCCCGGCGCCAAGCGCCCCGCGCAGGCCGAGGAGAACATCGCCGCTGCCGATCTGCCGCCGTTGTCGGATGAGATCATGGCGCAGGTGCGCAGGATTTACGACCACTACATCCGGGAACTGGTCCATCATTATTGGTAAAGCAATGACCAAACGCGACGTCATCCACACCGTCCTGGAACACCGGCGCCCACCCTACGTGCCGTGGTCGCTGGGTTTCACGCACGAAGCCGCCGCGAAACTGCGCCACCATTTCGGCCAGGACGACCTGGAACCGTTGCTGCACAACCATCTGCTCGGGTTGGGCAACGGCGTGGGTTTCTTCACCGACCTGGGGAATGATCTGGTGCAGGATGCCTTTGGCGTCGTGTGGGATCGCAGTGTGGATAAGGACATCGGCGTGGTCAGAGGCCAGGTGCTGCCGGAGCCAACGCTCGCGGGCTACACCTTCCCCGACCCGCACGATTCACGCTTTTTCGCGGATATCCCCGACCGGATCGCAGAGTACGGCGACCGGTTTCGCGTCTTCCAGATCGGCTTCAGCCTGTACGAACGCGCCTGGACGCTGCGCGGGATGGAAAACCTGATGATGGACTTCATCGAGCACCCCCAGTTCGTCTACGACTTGTTCAACGCCATCGCCGACTACAATATCGCACAGGTGGAAAAGGCTCTCACCTACGACATTGACGCCGTCTATTTCGGCGACGACTGGGGGCAGCAACGCGGTTTGCAGATGGGGCCGCGTCTCTGGCGGAAGTTTATCTATCCCGTGCTGCAACGGATGTACGCCGCCGTGCGCGACGCCGGGAAATACGTCTTCATCCACTCCTGCGGGGACGTGGATGAGCTTTTCGACGATCTGATCGCCAGCGGCCTCAACTGCTTCAACCCCTTCCAGCCGGAAGTAATGGATGTATTTGCGCTGCTCAAGCAGTATCGCGGGCGGCTGGCCTTCCACGGGGGACTTTCGACGCAGCGCACGCTGCCCTACGGGGCCGTGGACGACGTCCGCCGCGAAACGCAGCGGCTGCTCGACGCCGGGCGCGACGGCGGCTACATCTTCGCGCCCGCGCACGCCGTCGAAGGCGACGTGCCGTTGGAGAACATGTTGACCTTCATCGAGATGCTACAAGCACAACCGGGCTACTTAATCCCGTGATGTGAGGTGAGAATATGCGTAACAAATTCGCAACATTGCGGGCGAAAACCATCGGCATCATCGTAGTTGTCATGATGGGTATCATCATCTTGCTCTACATTCCGCTGCACCTGATTCTCCTTCAAAGCTTCCTCGCCTTGGAAGAGCAGAGCATGACCCGCAATGTTCAGCGCGTTTTGAACCAGATCGCCAACAGTATTGTGGATTTGAACACAACCGCGGCGGATTACGCCGGTTGGGACGACACGTATGAGTACATGGAGACGCTTGACCCAACCTATATCGAGTCCAATTACGTCGAACCTACCTATCTCGAGAACAAAATCAACGTCATCATGTTGATCAGCACATCTGGGGAAATCATCTATGCAGGTGCTTACGACTTCAATGCACGGACCTTCATCCCTGTCCCCGAAAAACTCTTGACGCTGACCGCCGATGATCCCTTGCTCACACCGATAGATACAGAGCGTAGCGTAGCCGGGATCATCATGATTGCTGAAGGGCAACCCATGTTCGTCGCTTCGCAGCCAATCCTCACCAGCGACGCGGCAGGACCGGCCCATGGGGTGCTGATTATGGGACGGTTTCTGGATGCATACGCGGTCGAGCAGCTTGCAGAAACCTTGCAGGTGTCGCTTGTCTTTACCGGCGCCACCGCATCGTCCCTCGACCATGAACTTCAAAACATCCGCGATACGCTGGTAGCCAATGGTGCAGAGTCGCTAGTTGTACCGCTCGACAAACAGACCGTGGCTGGCTACGCCCTTATAAAGGACATATACGACGATCCAACCTTACTGGTGAGCGTTAAGACTGGCAGAGATATTTACACGCAGGGCAGAATGACAATGCTTTATCTTGGCATTGCACTCATCGTCGCGGGGCTAGGGTTCGGGGCAACGATGTGGCGGCTCTTGGGCCGGTTGGTCATTACACGCCTGGGCGAGTTCCGCACCGAGGTCGCCCATATCAGCGTTTTGGGCAGCGCAGGAGACTTCTCAAGTCGCCTACCCGTGCGGGGAGAAGATGAGCTTTCCCAATTCGGAAACACGATCAACGCCATGCTAGACAATCTGGAACGGTATCAGAAAGAACTGCTGATCCAAAAACAACGTTTCGAAGACCTCGTGGCCGTAGCTCGCGCGACTGTGGAGCAACCTGACCTGGATACAACCTTAAAGAACGCCCTCGAAGCAGCCCGCGCACTCACCCATGCCGAACGCGGTAGCGTCTTTATTTTGGATGAGCTTGGCGCAGTAACATACAGTGTCCTGGCCCGCGAAAATGTGACAACCGTAGAACGACAGGAATTAGTGGCGCAAGTGATGAACGTTGGCCTCGCTGGATGGGTGTCGCGCCATCGCCAGGCGGCGTTGGTCGCCGATACTGAGAAAGATTTGCGCTGGTTTCCGCTGCAGAACATTCCTTATGAAGTACGTTCAGCGTTAGTCATTCCCATTTTTAGTGGCACACGCAGACTCGGCATCCTGACACTCACACATCCTGAGGTCAACCATTTCAATCAAGACGACCTGGAACTCATGCAAGCCGCCGCCGATCAAATGGCCCTGGCGATGCGCAACGCGCAAATCTACGATGATCAACGGCGCCTCGCCGAGCGGCAGACCGCCCTCTATGAAACATTGCGCACGATCAGCACATTGCTCGATCCTGAAACCGTCATCCAGGTTGCTGTGGACAAAATCGCGGATATGACAAAATGGCCTGCCGTCACCATCCTCTTACCCGATCGAAAAGCTGAATCTCTGGTGCTACACGCGCGCGCAGGATATCTACCTCTGCCGGAAAACTGGCACAGTGCGATCAACTACGGCACACTCGGGCGCGCCTTCAGCACAGGAGAGATGCTCTACGTAGACAATACTCGCACCCATACAGCCAGCGTAACACTGTATGACAAGGCCGGCTCCCAAATCGTGGCCCCCTTGCGCTACGGGCAGCACACATTGGGCATCTTGAACATCGAGCACGAAAATATCTATGGCTTCAGAGCCGACGACATCATCCTGGCTGAATCCCTGACCGACGCCATTGCATTGGCCCTGGAAAATGCAAACATCCACTCCCACATCCGCCAATATGCAGCGAACATCAATATGCTGTACGCATTAGCACAGGTGACAAGCCGTTCGCTGGTGCTCGACGCGATGCTGCCAGCCGCATTGATCTCCATTCTGGAATCCCTCGGCTTCGATGCCGGATTTATCGGCCTTTTCGACCCTGAAGGCGCCCAACTTCAACTCGCCACAACGCAAGGCATTGCTTCAGATATTGAGGCGGAACTGCAAGCGATTCTGAACGAGGAGATCGTGCGCAACTACCTCTACACGCAACACCTCCCGATGCTGATCGAAGACTTGAACCGGAAAACGCCGCAAATTGCGCGACTCGAGGCCGCAGCCCCGCAAATCGTCCAATACCTGAGGCACTGGGAGATCCAGGCCTTCATCAGCGCGCCGCTCGTGCAACAGGGGCGCGCATTAGGGGTGATCGGCATGTTATCCACCCAGACGCGCGTGTTCTCTTCCGACGATCAGGCGCTACAAGTCACGCTGATCCAGCAACTCGCCACAGCGATCACCAACGCGCGCCTGTTCCAGGCGATGACCGATGAACGCGGCCGCCTGCAAGCGTTGATCGAATCCTCGCGTGATGGCATCATCTTCATTGACGCCAACCGGCGCGTACCGGTCATCAACGCTGCGGCGCTGAAGCTTCTGGATTTAGCCGCCTCACCACAGCAGTGGAGCGACCGTACCACATTCGATTTTCTGAACGCCCTACGCCATCATGCAGCGGAAGCGGCGCGTGTGCTGCTGGCAGAACTGCGCCGTGTGAAACGGGCCGATGCAGAACCCGCCGAAGGCGAATTCGAAGTGCCGCCGCGCACTATCCACTGGTTCAACCTGCCTGTCATGGCTGAAGAAACGCCGTTGGGACGCTTGATCGTCTTGCACGATGTCACCGAGGAGCATCTCCTGAAACGTATGCGCGAAGACCTGACACGCACAACCGTTCACGATTTGCGCAACCCCCTCACCAGCATCTCCGGCGCGCTCGAATTGTTGGGAGGCGCAGTGCGTCCCAACCTTATCTCCGAGCAACAACAACTGTTGGATATTGCGAACCGCGCGACCAGGCGTATGCTCAACCTCGTCAACGCCATCCTGGATATCAATCGTCTGGAAAGCGGTCAGATGCCGCTGGAATACACCATCATCAACCTGCGCGATTTCGTTGACGACATCATACAAGGCCAGACGCCACTTGCCATCGCGAAAAACTTGCACATCGAAAACGCCCTGCCCGCCGATCTGCCGCCAGTGAATGCAGATAGAGGATTGTTGGAGCGCGTCTTCCAAAATCTCATCGGTAACGCGATCAAATTCACGCCCTCCAGCGGAACGGTGCGCGTGACCGGACGGCAGTCAACGGAAAATCCATCTACACTTTGCATCTCGATCAGCGACAACGGCCCGGGCATTTCGCCGGAGATCAAGGGCCGCCTGTTCGAGAAATTCACGACCGGGAAACATGTAGAGCACGGCACCGGCCTCGGCCTGGCCTTCTGCAAAATGGTTCTCAATGCCCACAACGAGGACATCTGGGTAGAAAGCACCGGCGAGCACGGGACGACCTTCACCTTCACCCTCTCAAGTTTATGAGACGACAAAGGAAACCATTGATGCTGACAGAGCGGGAACGTTTTCTTCAAACTTTACACTTCGGGACGCCGGATAGAATTCCTCTCGCGCCCGGCGGGCCGCGCGAATCCACATTGGAAGCGTGGCGCGCGCAAGGTCTGCCTGAAGATGTCCCCTGGTACGACTACCTGACGCACCTTCTGGGCATCGAGCGCCAACCCACCCAACCGCGTGTTGATCCAGGCGTTTCTTTCATTATGATCCCCACCTTTGAAGAAAAAGTGCTCGCACACCGCGACGGGCATTACATCGTCCAGGACTGGATGGGCGCAATCACTGAAATCTCCGACGAGTATGACTACACCTACATCCGTTCCGCCAAAGATTTTGTCACGCGCAAATGGCACGAATTTCCGGTCAAAACACGAGCCGATTGGGAAGAGAAAATCAAGTGGCGCTACGCTCCCCGCGACCCGGAACGCTTTCCCGCCGACTTTGAAGCGCGCTGCGCGGCATTGCGCGAGCGGGATTACGTGCTGCATATCACCTTCAGCGGGCCGTTCTGGCAGATGCGCGAGTGGTGCGGGTTCGAGGGTCTGTGCTTCTTGATGGTCGAACAGCCGGACTTCGTCGCCGAGATGGCCGAATTCTGGACGAATTTCGTCCTGGAAACGCTCGAACCGATTTTGCGGCTCGCCCCACCCGACCACATCCGTTTCAACGAAGACATGGCCTATAAAATGCACAGCATGATCTCGCCCAAGATGGTGCGGCGGTTCATTATGCCGGGATGGGAAGCGTGGATCAAGGCGATCAAGGCTGCCAATCCGCGCTGTGTGGTGGAGATTGACTCCGACGGCTACGTGGGCGAGTTGATCCCGTTGTGGATCGAGGCCGGCGTGGACGCTTGCTCGCCGATGGAGGTGGCGGCGGGCAACGACATCGTCGCTTTCCGCAAGCGGTACGGCGCGCAGATGGCCTACCTCGGCGGCATTGACAAACGCGCGCTGGCGAAAGGCGGCGATGTGATGCGCGCTGAGCTGATGCGCATCGTCCCGCCGCTGCTGGAAACCGGCGGCTTCATCCCAAGCTGCGACCACGGCGTCCCTCCGGACATCGCGTGGCCGAATTTCATCGAGTACACGCGGCTGCTTGCGCAATTGACGGGATGGTTGTAAAAGAGGCAGGATGCAAGAGGCAAAGATGCTTAAAGGACTGTACCTGCTCAACACCGACGCTTACGCCAAAATTTACGGCGAACCGGAGCGCGCGGCGATTGCCGAACTCGTGGAAATCGTCGCGCCGCCGCAAACGATAGACGCCGTGGCCGCCCATCCCGGCGTGCTGGCCGACGTAGACGTGATTTTCTCCGGGTGGGGCATGGCAAAAGTGGATGCAGATTTCCTCGCCGCCGCGCCCAACTTGAAGGCCATTTTCTACGGCGCGGGTTCGGTGCGCGGGTTCGTCACCGACGCGCTGTGGGAGCGCGGGATCGTCGTCACCAGCGCGTATGCCGCCAACGCCGTCCCCGTCGCCGAGTACACGCTCGCAGCGATTCTGTTCAGCCTTAAACATGCCTGGTACTACATCATCGGCGCGAAACAAACGGGAGCCTATCCGCCCAGGAAACCGGCGCCGGGTGGGTATGGCAGCACAGTTGGCCTCATCTCGCTTGGTATGATCGGGCGGATGGTCGCCGAGCGGCTCAAAGCCTTCGATCTGCGCGTCATCGCCTACGATCCCTACGTGAGTGCAGAAGCGGGCGCGGCGCTGGGCGTGGAGATGGTAACGCTGGATGAGATTTTCCGCCGCGCGGACGTCGTCTCGCTGCACACGCCCTGGCTGCCGGAGACGGAAGGGATGATCACCGGCGCGCATTTCGCCGCGATGAAGCCCGGCGCGACCTTCGTCAACACCGCACGGGGAGCCATCGTGCGCGAAGCAGAGATGATCGCCGTCCTCCAACACCGCCCCGATCTCTATGCCGTGCTCGACGTCACCTACCCGGAGCCGCCGGTACCCGGCTCGCCCTTGTACACCTTGCCCAACGTCATCCTCACGCCGCACATCGCCGGGTCTATGGACGCGGAATGTCGCCGCATGGGGCAGTATATGATCGCCGAACTCCGCCGCTATCTGGCCGGCGAACCGCTTCGGTGGACGATTACGCGGGAGCGCGCGCAGATTATGGCGTAGCGCATAAGTCATGATTATCAAGTATAATAAAGACACAAAAGAGAACTCGCAAGCCAGCTCGGAAAAAGTAAAGTTGCTATGATTGATGAAGAAAATGCCACACTACGTCCCGATTTTGTTGCGGCGCTCAAGCGTTCTCTAGAACAAGCACAAAAGGGAGAAGGCATAGACCCGGAAACCTTCCGTTTGAAAAAAGAGCGGTACGAAACCTTCAAACGCGAAGTCCAGACTAACGAGCGCTTTTTGGCAACGCTCGAAACACAAAACCCTCTGTGGGAACAAGATGCAATGGAATGCGAGTATTGGCTAGAGGAACAGCAAGCGTGGTGCGATTATCTCGAAACCATTAAAACTCACAAAAGCAATGACAGTTGATATATTCCTTGACTATTTGCGCAAGGAAATACCCCAACCACAAAAGGAGCCACTATGAAAGGTATCATTCTCTCCGGCGGACTGGGCACACGCCTCTACCCACTCACCGTCTCCCTGTCCAAGCAAATTCTTCCCATCTTCGATAAGCCGATGATCTACTATCCGCTCTCGGTGTTGATGCTCGCCGACATCCGCGAGTTCCTCATCATCTCCACGCCGCAGCACATCGAGTTGTACGAGAAGCTCTTCGGCGACGGGTCACGGCTCGGCCTCGATATTCAGTACGTCGTGCAGCCGCATCCGGGCGGGATCGCGCAGTCGTTCCTGCTCGGCGAAAAGTTCATCGGCGGGGAACCGTGCGCACTGATCCTCGGCGACAATTTTCTCTATGGGCACGGCCTTTCGGACTTGATGGAGGAGGCCGGGGAACTAACCGACGGCGCAATGGTTTTCGCCTACTATGTGCAAGACCCACAACGCTACGGGGTGGTCGAATTTGACAAAAACCTCAACGCCCTGAGCATCGAAGAGAAACCGCAAAAGCCCAAGTCCAACTTCGCCGTCACCGGCATCTACTTCTACGATCAAAATGTGGTTGAAGTGACCAAGAACCTCAAACCGTCCGCGCGCGGCGAGCTAGAAATCACCGATGTCAACAAGGAGTATCTGCGACGCGGCAAGCTGAAGGTGCGGCTCTTCGGGCGCGGCTTTGCCTGGCTGGATACCGGTACGCATGAGAGCCTGCTGGAAGCCAGCGACTTCGTGCAGACCATCGAGCACCGGCAAGGCCTCAAAGTCGGCTGTATCGAGGAGATCGCCTATCGCAAAGGCTACATCGGCCCGGAGGAACTGCTCAAAATCGCCGACTTCTCGAAGGACAACCCCTACTGCCTCTACTTGCGCGAACTGGCGCAGCAACCGCGCACGATGGACCTGGCATGATCCGTTCCGGCCTGGTCTCCGTCACCTTCCGCCACCTCGCGCCGCACGAGATCGTCGCGCTGATCGCCCAGGCGGGGCTGGTTGCCATCGAATGGGGCGGCGATGTTCACGTTCCACACGGCGATGTGGCGCAGGCGCGGCTCGTCCGCCAGATGACGGCGGATGCCGGGCTGACGGTGGCAGCGTATGGCTCGTACTATCGCGTGGGGCACGACGACGTTCCATTCACCGCCGTTCTGGACAGCGCCGTAGCCCTCGGCGCGCCGACGATCCGCGTGTGGGCGGGCAAGATTGGCTCGGCGCAGGCGGATGCGGCGTATTGGGCGCGCGTGATCGAAGATTCGCACAGTATCGGCGATCTGGCGCAGCAGGCTGGCATCACAGTGGCCTACGAGTATCACGGCAACACGCTCACCGACTCAAGCGCGAGCGCGCTTCGCTTGCTGAAGGCTGTGGATCACCCCAACGTGAAGATTTACTGGCAACCGTCTGAAGCCGCAAGCCCGGACGAAAACCTGGCAGGGTTGAACGCGATTCTACCGTGGCTCGTCAACGTCCACGTCTTTAGCTGGCGCGACGTTGACGGACAACGCGAGCGTATGCCGCTCGCCGCCCAAGCCGGAGACTGGGCGCAGTATCTCTCCCCAATGACTGCCACCGGGCGCGATCACTACGCCATGCTCGAATTCGTCAAAGACGACGAACCGCGCAACTTTCTGACCGATGCGGAAACGCTCAAAGAATGGCTCGATCATAAAACGTAAGGCGTAAAGCGTAAAACGTAAATTTCCGCATCACGTTTTACGCTTTACGTTTTACTTTCATACCCAAAGCAAAGGAGCACAACCATGTCCCATCCAAAATTAACCGCGCAGTTGTACACCGTCCGTGATTTCTGCAAGACACTGGAAGACTTCGACGCCAGTATGCAGAAAATCCGCGACATCGGCTATACCGCCGTGCAGGTTTCCGGCATCGGCCCGATCGCGCACGAGGATGTGAAAGCCGTCACCGACAAATATGGCCTCAAAATCGTCATCACCCACGTCCCCTTCGAGTACTTGCAAAACGAGATGGACGCCGCCATCGCGCAGCACAAGCTGTGGGAATGTCCCAACGTCGCCGTCGGCAGTATGCCCCGTCCCTACCACGAAATGGGCGAGGCAGGTTTCTACCAGTTCGCCAAAGACGCCACCGAGGTCGGCAAGCAGTTGGCCGACGCCGGACTGACCTTCAGCTACCACAACCACAGCTTTGAGTTCGTGCGCTTCGGTAAAAAGACCGGGCTGGATATTATCTATGAAGAGAGCGATCCGCGCTATCTGCAAGCCGAAATTGACACCTACTGGATTCAGCACGGCGGCGGCGATGTCGTCGCGTGGATCAAGCGGATGAAGAACCGGATGCCCGTCGTCCACTTCAAGGATATGGTGATGGTGCGCGGCGAGCAAATGTGGGCCACGCAGCAGACGATGGCCGAAATCGGCGAGGGCAACCTCAACTGGCCGAAAATCATCAAGGCGTGCAAGAAAGCCAACGTGGAGTGGTATGCTGTGGAACAGGATCGCTGTCTACGCGATCCCTTCGAGAGCCTCAAGATCAGCTACGACAACCTCCGCGCGCTGGGCGTGGAATAAGTTGTTTTAGTCTGGTAGTCAGTTTCAGCTAACCATGAGCGAGGGATTCTTATGGACAACACCGTTATCGAAAACATCGGATTTTCACCCGCGCGTCTAGGCCGTATCTCCACGCTGATGCAGCGTTACGTGGATGAGGGCAAGCTCGCCGGTATCATCGCCACCGTCGCCCGGCGCGGGCAAACCGTCTACCTGGAAAAGTTCGGCATGATGGACATCGAAGCACACAAGCCGATGCAGTTCGACGCCATCTTCCGCATCGCCTCGATGACCAAGCCTATTACCAGCGTCGCCATTATGATGTTGTACGAGGAGGGCCACTTCCACCTCAACACGCCCATTGCGAATTTCATCCCCGGTTTCAAGGATACCAAGGTCTTCGCACGCGAGACAGACGATGGGATTGAAGTTGCCGATCTCGACCGCCCGATCACCTTCCGCCACCTCTTCACCCACACGGCGGGCTTGAGCTACGGGTGGAACGAGAACGATCCGGTAGACCGGCAGTACCAGAAAGCGCAGCGGGAATCCGGTCTTGATCCGGCCAAAATGACCGTCAAAGACCTGGTGGAGGTGCTCACCACCTTGCCGTTGGCCTTCCAACCGGGGACGAAGTGGCGCTACAGTTACGCGATTGACGTACTCGGCTACATCATCGAAGTCATCTCCGGCAAACCGCTGGACGTGTTCCTCAAGGAGCGTCTTTTCGAGCCGTTGGGGATGGTGGACACAGATTTCTACGTCCCCGTAGACAAAGCCGACCGGCTGTGCGCGCTGTACGGCCATCCCAACAACGCCTCCACCCTGCAACGCATCGAATCGCCTATGCACGCCCATATTTTTGAAAAGCCGTCGTTCCTGTCAGGCGGCGGCGGACTGGTTTCCACGGTTCACGACTACGCGCGTTTCGCCCAAATGCTCGCCAACGGCGGCGAACTGGACGGCACGCGCATCCTCAGCCCGACCACCGTTGCGCTGTACAGCCTCAACCACATGCCGGAGGCCGCGCTGCCTTACGGCTTTGCGGAGGGTGAAGACCTCTACCATTGGGGCTACGGCTACAGCCTGGGGACGCGCGTGTTGATGGATGTCTCCAAGAGCGGCATCGCCGGTTCCGTCGGCGAGTTCGGGTGGGATGGCGCGTTCAGCACCTACGTCTGGGTTGATCCCAAAGAGGCGTTCTACGGTCTGATGATGCTGCAACACGCGCCTAACGCCTACTACCCCATCGCGCAGCAATTCAAGCAGTTGACGTATCAAGCCATAGTTCGCTAAAACGCAACCATCGTTGGAACGTTCGAACGTTGAAACGTTTGAACGTTCCAACGTTCCAACAGGAGTCTTATGCCCCAACCCAACCTCCTCATTGTGATGACCGATCACCAGCGGGCGGATACTGTGCTGCCCGAACATCCGGCGATTACGCCCAATGTGGCGCGCCTGGCCGAAGAAGGCGTGACCTTCACCAACGCCTATTGCCCCTCGCCGCACTGCTGTCCCTCGCGGGCGACGTTTTTCAGCGGGCTGTATCCCTCGCGCCACGGCGTCTGGAACAACGTCTGCAACCGGCAGGCGCTCAACACGGGCCTCAATCCCGGCGTGCGCCTGTGGAGCGAAGACCTGGCCGCGGCCGGCTACGATTTACACTTCTCCGGCAAATGGCACGTCAGCGTCGAAGAATCACCCCAGGATCGTGGCTGGACGGAACACTTCGTCACCGGCGCGAAAGGCGACCTGCACGGCGTCCGCTGGGAGCATTACCGCGAGCTGGCGGCGCAGCCCGACGCGACCGCGCGCGGCGAAGGCGAAATCCTGCGACCGGGCTATGGAACGTATCGGCTCTACGGGACGGCAGACAGTCTCGGTCAGCACGACGAGCGCGCCACACAGCACGCCCTCGACTTGCTGCCGCAATTCGCGCAAAGCAACACGCCCTGGGGACTCTTCGTCGGTCTGATTGGCCCGCACGATCCTTACATCGTGCCGCAGAAGTACCTGGATTTGTACGATGTGAACGATATCCCCCTGCCCTACAGCTACAACGACAGCCTCGCCGACAAACCGCGCATCTACCAACGGATACGCGAGATGCGCTTCGGGCAGCTCTCGCCGCGCGAAATCCGCGAGGGCATCCGCCACTTCTGGGCATACTGCACCTACCTCGACGACCTCTTCGGCCAGATTCTGGCCGCGTTGGAGGCGACCGGGCAAGCGGAGAATACGCTCGTGCTTTACGTCGCCGATCACGGCGATTACTGCGGCGAGCATGGCCTGTTCGCCAAGGGCATCCCGTGCTTTCGCGGCGCGTATCACATCCCGGCGGTCATCCGCTGGCCGGCCGGCGCGCGCAATCCGGGGCGACGTGTGGATGCCTTCGTCTCGTTGGCCGACTTCGCGCCGACGTTCATCGAACTGGCGGGTGTGCCATCGAACCGGCATTTTACCGGTGCAAGCCTCGTCCCCTTCCTACGCGACGAAACGCCCGCCGCGTGGCGCGACGCCATCCACACGCAATGCAACGGCGTCGAACTCTACTACACGCAACGCTCCGTGATGATGCGCGATGCCTCGCGTGGCGATTTCAAGTACGTCTTCAACGGTTTCGACCAGGACGAACTCTACGACCTGCACGCCGATCCCGACGAGCTCCGCAACGTCAGCGACGACCCGGCCTACGCCGAGGTCAAACGCGAGCTATGTGGGCGGATGTGGCGCTTCGCCTACGAGGAAGACGATACGGCGATCAACCCATACATCACCGTGGGCCTTGCACCGTATGGTCCGGCGGAGGCGTTCCGCCATACAAAGGCGGCGTTGTGATGTTTACCATCGGCGCGTTTGCTGTTATCTTTGACGACGCATGGCGTGTGCTGTTATGCCAGCGCCGCGATATGGATATGTGGAATCTGCCCGGCGGCGGTATGGAAAGCGGCGAGCTGCCCACACAGACGGTTATCCGCGAGGTAAAAGAAGAGACCGGGCTGGATGTGGCCGTCGGACGGCTTATCGGCGTCTACGGGAAGCCGGACAGAGATAATGTCGTCTTCGCTTTCACATGCAATGTCATTGGTGGACAGTTGACCGAAACCGACGAATCCGACGTCTGCCAGTATTTCGCCCTGGACGATATCCCCCTGAACACCAATCCCAAACAGGTCGAACGTGTTTATGATGCGCTAGAGTCAAGCCATCAACCATTTTTCAAGCAGCAGGATGGCCCGGCAACGCGGGACTGGTTGCCCGTGCAACGCAAATATGCGTCACACCTGCAAAAGGTTTTTGAGATTCAAGCACAAATTGAAACCGTTCATCCGCTCCTGGCCCATGTCTTTCCTATCGCCATCGTTGAGAACGACCAATTCCTCATTTTCGACGTTGGCCCTTCGGGAAAGCGGTACACCTTCACCAAACAAGCGCCCACGCCAATGCCCATCCTCCAGGGCGTGCGCGCCGCTTTCCCACTCGAATGTTACGGAAACAAGCCTGCTTGCATCGTCACCGCCGACGTTTTCGACACGCTTGACGGCTACGCCACCCTCTTCCATGAGTTCGTCCATTGCTACCAGTATGAAACCGGCGAAGACAAGCTCAAAGCCACGTTGAGCGTCGCCCGGCAAGCGCAAGCCGCCAACGACTTTATGTGGGAGATCAACTACCCGTTCCCCTACACCGCGCCGGATTTTGTGGAAACTTACACAGCATTTCTCGAAGCCGCAGCGCGCCAACAACACGATCTCATCCGCGACTGCCGCGCGCGACTGCGCGCCATCTTGCGCGTCGAGGACTTCGAGTATATGATCTGGCAAGAGTGGAAAGAGGGCTTCGCGCGCTACATCGAAAACCGCATCCAACAACGTCTGGGCCTGGCAGAAAACCACGGCAGCGCGGAACCGCCTTTCAGCCGCGTCGCCTTCTACGAGGGTGGCGCGCGCCTGATCGCCTCACATTCAGAGATGGCAATAGACCTGGAAGCCCTGTTTAATTGGATCAAGACAGCCTAATAGGAGGCCCTATGGAGAACCGATTGAGCCGGAAGGCGCTGCGATTGTTGTGCTCGCCGCCCTCATTCATCGCTATGGCGGCGCTGCTGGTGAACGATCACCTGCTGCGGCGTTTCTGGCCTTCGTGGATAACGGGCAAGCTGGGCGACTTCGCGTGGCTGCTGTTCTTCCCCTTCGCGCTGGCGTGGGGATGGGCGCTCCTCCTGCCGCGACGCGAGCGCCTGGTGCGCGGATTGGCGTTTGGCCTCACGGGCGGCATTTTCGCGCTGGCGAACACCGTCCCGGCGGCGCACGCGGCGGTCGTGCGTGCGGCGGAATGGGCGTTGGGACAACCGGTCATCTGGGTGCGCGATCCGTCGGATTTGATAGCGCTGGCGGCGCTGGCGGCGGCATGGCTGATGTGGGAAAAGCTGCCAGACGCGAAAACCCCCATCGCGTCCCGACGCAACATTCCCGCGCCATGGAATCGCCTGGCGTTGGCAGCGGCGGCATTACTGACAATAGCGAATTCGGCCGGGCCGCCCGCAATCGGCGTTGAACATCTCGCGTACAGAGAAGGCAGCATTTACGGCCTGGAGCGACATGCGAGGCAAGGCTACGTGAGTCACGATGGCGGATTCTCGTGGACAACGCTGAAAACACAATACGAGGCCGGGAAAACCGCCTACAGCGAAGATGGGAAAACGTGGATCAGCGTGGAAGAACTGTGCCCGGCGTGCGCCAGAACGGAAGTAGACCTCACAACGCGCATCTTGGATGTCAATGGCGCGGTGCGCTATCGCTATGCGTCGGGTCAGCCCATCGAACGCTCAGACGATGGCGGCGCAACGTGGCAAAAGGCGTTCACGCGCCAGAGCAGCCCGGCGGATAAAACCTACTACGAGCGACTGCACATGAATTACAGGTTCTACCCCGGCCCGCTGGATGCGGTCGCCGATCCCCAGACGGGCAACATCGTTTTCGCTATGGGCGTCGAGGGCGTGCTAGTGCGAACGCCGGATGACGCCTGGACGTGGGTGGAGATAGGACTGGCGCGGCGAGCAGAGGTGCGGCGCGGCGAAGGATTGTGGCTCATTCTGCAAGGAGAGCTGCTACTGGCAGCCGGCTTCGGCCTACTGGCGATTATGACGCTGCTGGCCCGTTGGCGACGGAGCACGGCGCGGAAAATCTTCCTGACGCTGTACTGGATTCTGTGGGGACTAAACGTAGTTCTGATGCCTGAACTACGAACAGGTTACGGCGCAGCTATGGACACGATGTTGATGGTGGGAGGTTGCATCTACCTGCTGATCCACATCGACATTGAGTTGGCGATGACGATACCCAAGCAAGCCACAGCGCGCGAAATAGGCCGGGTGGCGCTGACCGGGCTGCTGGTTGCGGGGGTATTCTTGATCCCTTATGTCCTGTGGGTGCTGGCAATTATCCCGTGGTACGGGCTGGCGGCGGGACTGGGCGTAGCTCTGGGCATAATGCTTATGACGACACTAGGCCGAGGCCGCACACAAGGCGCATAGCTTCGACAGCACGATTTTTTCTTTTCAATCCGTTTCATCCATTGAATCCGTTGACATTGACTTTATATGAGGAGACAAGTTCTATGGAAACACGTACATTTGGCAACACCGGCTTGACGATCAGCCGCCTGGGCATTGGCCTGGCGGAAATCGGCTTTGAACTGACATTGGAGGAAATCAACGCCGCCTCCGACGTGCTCAACACGGCGCTCGACGCCGGCATCACCTTCCTCGATACCGCCGCCTGCTACGACATCAGCGAAGAACTGATCGGGCGCACGATCGCGCATCGCCGCGACGAATACGTGCTGGCGACCAAAGCCGGGCACGTCGCCGGCGGCTACGTGGGCGAAAATTGGACCGCGCAGACCGTCCGCGACAGCATTGACCGCAGCCTCGTGCGGATGAAGACCGACCACCTCGACCTGGTGCAACTGCACTCTTGCGATGTGGATGTATTGGAGCGCGGCGAGGTCATCGAAGTGCTGCAACAGGCTAAACAGGCCGGCAAAACGCGCTTCATCGGCTACAGCGGCGACAACGAGGCTGCGCTGTGGGCCGTCAAGAGTGGGCTGTTCGACACGCTGCAAACCAGCTTCAACGTGGTGGATCAGAACGCGCGGCTGTACCTCTTCGGCCCGGCGAAAGCGCGCGGCATGGGCGTCATCTGCAAGCGCCCCATCGCCAACGGCGCGTGGGGCGCGGACAAGTCGCCAAGCAGCTATGCCGCCGAGTACTTCGCGCGCGCGCAGAAGATGCTGGCGCTGGGTCCCGTCCCTGGCGCGCCGGAGAATCGCATCTTGCTGGCGCTTGGCTTTGCCTTCGCCCACGAAGAGGCAGATGTGTTCATCGTCGGCACGCGCAACCCGCAGCACCTCAAGGCCAACATTGAGATGGTCAACACCCAACTGCCCATCGCGCCAGAAGCCGTCGCCGAAATCCAACGCCGCTTCGAGCAGCTCGCCGACGGCCCTGACTGGTCCCAACGCGAGTGAACTTTCAATCAGCAGATTAAGCAGATCTAGCAGATTAAGACAAGGTCAATCTGCTTAATCTGCTAAATCTGCTGACAAGAAAAGGAGCATAGTATGCCCAAAGCAACGAGTATTGCACGGTATCTCAACGTCCGCCAGGCCTATGCGCCGACGTTTTCCGGCGATGGGCGACGGCTGGCATTCCTCACGGACATCACCGGCGCGCCGCAGGTCTGGCAAGTCCCGCTGACCAGCGCGCCGGGGACGATTTTGTGGCCCGAACAACTGACCTTCGAGACGGATCGCGTCATGCTGGCGCAGTTTTCGCCCGTAGAGGACGGGCGTCTGCTTTATACGCGCGACACCGGCGGCAACGAGAAGCAGCAGCTTTTCCTACTTAGCGAAGACGGATCGCCGGACATCAACCTCACGCAGGGGTTTGAGGACGTCACGCACTCGTTCGGCGCTTGGGAGAAGGATGGCAGCGCCCTATATTTCTCCGCCAATCGCCGTAACCCGGCGCTGTTCGATTTCTACCGGCAGCCACTCGACGGAGAAGCCCTCCTTGTGTGGCAAAATGACGCGCCAGGCTTTCTTAGCCATGTGGACATTTCAGCGGACGGACAGCGCGCCATCGTGGTGCGATCCTCCAGTTCGTTCAGCCACACGCTGCTGGAAATTAACCTGGCGGACGGAACAGCGCGAGAGTTGCTCGCTTCGGCGGAACCCGCGCGCTTCACCGCCGTACACTACGGGCATGATGAACGCGCGCTGTATCTCATCACCGACAGGGACGCCGACTTCCTCTACATCGCCCGTCTGAACCTGGACACGGGCGCGCTGGAACGTCTCATCGCGCCGGCATGGGATTGCGACGCGCTGGCGCTCGCGCCAGACGGGCGCAGCCTGGCCTACGCCGTCAATGTCGAGGGGGCGCATCACATCTATCTGTACGATCTCGCCACAAGTGCAACACGCCCCGCGCCCGGCATCGCAGAACGAGCGGGCGTCGTGCGCGGGGATCAGCTTGTTTTCTCGCCGGATGGATGCCGCATTACCTTTGCGATGACAACGGCCACCCGCGCCGCCGACATCTACGTGTGGGATTTGGGCGAAGACGCCGTCTATCCGGTCACGCGCTCATCACACGGCGGCCTGCCGGTGGAGGATTTCGTCGCGCCGACACTCATCCGCTATCCGACGTTCGACACGCTCGCCGACGGGACACCGCGCACCATTCCGGCATGGTTCTTCGCGCCGCAAAACAAGAGCGACCAGCCTGCGCCCGCCGTCGTCGTCGTCCACGGCGGGCCGGAAGGACAGTTCCAGCCCGTCTTCACGTTCTTCATCCAATATCTGGTCAACAACGGTTACGCCGTGCTCGCGCCGAACGTGCGCGGGTCCACGGGCTACGGCAAAGCCTACAGTCACCTCGACGATGTGGAGAAGCGCATGGATTCGGTGGCTGATCTCGCCCACGCCGCGCATTGGCTACGCGAACAGCCCGGCATAGACGGCGACCGGCTCGTCGTCTACGGCGGCAGCTACGGCGGCTTTATGGTGCTCGCGGCGCTCACGGCCTACCCGGAGCTGTGGGCCGCCGGCGTGGATGTCGTCGGCATCAGCAACTTCGTCACCTTCCTCGAAAACACCAGCGCCTACCGCCGCGCTCACCGCGAAGCCGAGTACGGCAGCCTGGCGCGCGACCGCGCGTTCCTGGAGAGCATCGCGCCGATGCGCCACGTGGACAACATCGTCGCGCCGCTGTTCATCGTCCACGGCGCGAACGACCCGCGCGTCCCCTTGAGCGAGGCCGAGCAGCTCGTCGCCGCCCTGCAAGCGCGCGGCGTCCCGGTCGAATTCCTGGTTTTCGACGACGAAGGCCACGGCGTTGTCAAACTGAAGAACAAGCTGGTGATGTTCCCGGCGATTGTTGAGTTTTTGTCTAACGTTCTAACGATCTTCTCGGAGTGAGTATGCGCGTACCTTTCTTGCAACTTGGCCTCGGTTTCATCATTAGCGCCGCTATCGGCTGGGCAGCGTACAAGCGGGAGGCGCTCTCGGTAAGTGGCGTCGCCGGCGCAATCCTCACCGGTACAGCGATCTTTGGCCTGGGCGGGTGGCCATGGGGACTGCTGCTCATCACGTTCTTCGTCCTCTCCAGCCTGCTCTCGAAGTATAAGGAAGCGACGAAAGAAACGCTGGCCGAGAAATTCGCCAAAGGCTCGCGGCGCGACCTGGCGCAGGCGCTGGCAAACGGCGGCGCGGGTGCACTGATCGCCATCGCCCATTGGCTCACGGGCCAGCCGCTCCTGTGGTTCGCGTTCGTCGGCGCGATGGCGACGGTGAACGCGGACACCTGGGCCACCGAACTGGGCGTGCTCAGCAAGCGCCCGCCGCGCCTCATCACCACCGGCAAGCCTGTGGACGTGGGCACGTCCGGCGGCATCTCACTGCCGGGCACACTGGCAACGTTGGCAGGGGGAGCCGTTATCGGGGTAGCAGGCGCGCTCTTTCTCTACCTGGACAGTCTGATACGGTACACGCCGCGCATCCTCCTGCATCCTGAATCCTGCATCCTGCGTCCTGCAAACTGCACGCTGCTGCCGGTCATCGCCGCGCTTGCGGGATTGGCCGGCTCGTTGTTCGACAGTCTACTCGGCGCGACGGTGCAGGCCATCTACTATTCAACAAGCCGCGAGAAGGAAACAGAGAAGGTCATTGATCCCGACGGCACACCTAACACTCTGCTACGCGGCTGGCGCTGGCTCAACAACGATTGGGTCAACTTCATCAGTTCCGTCATCGGCGCGGCAGTTGCCGTCTTACTCTGGTACAGCTTGACCTATCTATGAATCCCATTTCCAAATAAAAGAGAGAGAAGTGAAGGTTTGGGGGCGGGCGCGGCCCGCCCCCAAACCCCCACCCTCAGATTTTTGAACTGATCTCATGTTTTTCTATCTGTCAAAACTCTTGCCACTGTTCGTTTATCCGCTTGGCATGGCGTGCGCGTTGTTGGCGACAGCGTTGATCGTGCGGCGGAATCCACAATGGCAAACGCGGTTGATCGCAGTTACGCTGGCGCTGCTGTGGTTGGGCGGCAACCGCATCGTGGCGATGACGCTGGCGCGCTCGCTGGAATGGCGTTATGTGCCGCCGCCCGGCGAAGTGGCCGCCATCCCGCAGGCGGATGCCATCGTCGTCTTGGGCGGGGCGACGCGCACACCGGGCTATCCGCGCCCCACCGCCGAAGTGAACGAGGCTGGCGACCGGCTGCTGTACGCCGCGTGGCTGTATCAGCACGCCGCCGCGTCTTACATCGTACTCAGCGGCGGCGCGGCGGCGTGGAGCGGCCCGCAAGGCATCTCCGAGGCCGAAGTGATGGCGGGGCTGCTTCAGCGGATGGGCGTCCCAAAATCGGCGCTGCTGCTCGAAACCGGCTCATGGAACACCTACGAAAACGCCGAGGCCAGCCTGGATATTCTAAAAACGCACAACATCAAGACGATCATCCTGGTCACGTCGGCCATCCACATGCCGCGCGCCTACGCTATGTTCAACGACCCGGAGATTGACGTCACGCCCGCCCCCACCGACTTCTGGGTTTCGCAGGCCGAATGGGATTACTACACGCAGCCCAAAGTGAGCGTCCAACTGATGAACCTGCTCCCCAGCGCCCAAGACCTCAACTTGACAACGCAGGCCATCAAGGAGTATATTGGTATCGTCGTCTACACAATGCGTGGATGGTTATGATCTGGCTATTTTTGTCAGCAGATTAAGCGGATTAAGCAGATGAGCATATTTATAATTCGCTAAATCTGCTCAAGCTGCTGACTGTTATGGAGGTTTTTTTATGCGAATGACACAACTTTTCGGGCAGACGTTGCGCGATGCGCCAGCAGAGGCGCAGGTCGCCAGTCACCAACTGTTGCTGCGCGCGGGTTTCATCCGCCAACTGGCAGCCGGCATCTTCAGTTATCTGCCATTGGCGCGACGCGCGATAACGAAGATCGAGAACATCATCCGCGAGGAGATGAACGCCATCGGTGGGCAGGAGATCACGATGCCGGTGGTGAATCCGGCAGACATCTGGAAGGAAACCGGTCGCTGGTACCAGATCGGCTCGGAGATGGGGCGTTTCAAGGATAAATCGGACCGCGATATGGTGCTGGCGATGACCCACGAAGAAGTCGTGGCCGACCTGGTGCGCCAGGAGATTCGCAGCTACAGCCAACTGCCGCGCCTGATCTACCACATCCAGACCAAGTGGCGCGACGATCCCCGCCCGCGGGCCGGGCTGATCCGCGTGCGCGAGTTCACGATGAAAGACAGCTACAGCCTCGACGTTGATATGGAAGGATTGGACAAACAATATCGCGCGCACTATCAGGCGTACTTCAACATCTACCGCCGCTGCGGGTTGGACGTGATCGCGGTAGGATCAGATACAGGGATGATGGGCGGCACGCTGGCGCATGAGTACATGGCGCTCACGCCCATCGGCGAGGACACGCTGATGCTGTGTGACGGCGCCGCGGCACGCGGATGCGGTTACGCCGCCAACCGGCAGGTGGCGCGCTTCCAGAAACCGCCCGCTCCAGAGGAAGTCTCCTTCGCTATCGAGAAAGTTGCCACCCCCAACGTCACCACCATCGCCGACCTCGCCGCCTTCCTGGACATTCCCGCCGCTAAAACCGCCAAAGCCGTCTTTATGATGGCGGAGATGGCGAATGAGCGAATCAGCGAACCAGCAAATCAGCAAATCAGCAAACCCCACAACTCACAACCCACAACCCATAACCCGCAACCCTCCGAACAATTCATCTTTGCCGTCATCCGTGGCGATATGGAGGTGAACGAGACAAAACTGGCGAACGCGGTCAAAGCCAAGGCGCTGCGGCCGGCAACCGAGGCGGAGATCCACGCGGTAGGGGCGGAGCCGGGCTACGGATCGCCGTTAGGGGTGAAGGGGGCGCTCGTTGTTGTGGATGATGCCGTCGTCGCGTCGCCCAATCTGGTGGCAGGGGCCAACGAGGTAGGCTTTCACCTGCGCAACGTCAACTATGGACGTGACTACACCGCCGACATCGTCACCGACATCGCCGCCGCGCAGGAAGGCGACGCTTGCCCGGTTTGTGGAGGTGCGCTGCGGGCTGAGCGCGGCGTGGAAGTGGGCAATATCTTCAAACTCGGCACACGCTACACCGAGGCAATGGGCGCGCGCTTCCTCGACCAGGATGGCGAACTCAAGCCGGTGGTGATGGGATCGTATGGGATCGGCATCGGGCGGCTGCTGGCCTGCGTTGCGGAGATGCACCACGACGATTACGGCCTGATCTGGCCGATCACCGTTGCGCCATATCCGGTTCACCTGCTCACGCTAGGCCCCGCCGATAGCGAAGCCACCGCCGTCGCCGAGCGGCTCTACGCCGAACTACAAGCTGCAGGCATTGATGTGCTCTTCGATGACCGTGACCGCAGCCCCGGCGTGAAGTTCAACGACGCGGATCTCATTGGACTGCCGTTGCGCGTCACCGTGGCCGCGCGCGGCCTGCAACAGCAGAGCGTCGAACTCAAGCGCCGCGACCAAAAAGAGCGCGAGCTGATCCCATTAGCGGACATCATTCCGGTCCTACGGGCGCGCATCGCTGAACTGGAAGCGGAAATCGCAAAAACTGTCGTGGAAGTACCGTTTCGTGAGTCATAGGACGTTTCAACGTTGAAACGTTCAAACGTTAAAACTTAGTTCAAGGAGATTTCATATGGACGCATTAGAAGCTATTTTTACCCGGCGTAGTATCCGCAAGTACACTGGCGAGCCGGTGACGGCGGATGAACTCAAGACTATCCTCGAAGCGGGAATGAACGCGCCCTCGGCGAACAACAGCCAGCCCTGGCACTTCATTGTTGTGGATGAACGGGAAAAACTCAATGCAATTATGAAAGTGCATCCTTACTCGCGGATGCTTGCGGAAGCGCCGCTGGCGATCGTTGTCTGCGGAGATCCGTCAATTTCCAAATTCTGGCAACAAGATTGCGCCGCCGCAACGGAGAACCTCTTACTCGCCGCGCGCGCTTTGGGCCTGGGGACGGTCTGGCTCGGCGTTTATCCTGACGAGCAGCGCGCCAAAGGCGTCGCCGCGCTATTCGGGGTGCCGGAGCACGTCAAGCCGATGTGCATCATCGCAGTCGGCCATCCGGCGGAGCAAAAGGGCCGCGTGGAGCGGTACAACGAGGGGAAAGTCCACAAGAACGGCTGGTAGACAAAGAAGCAAGATGCAGGATGCAAGACAATAAGGTATCCTGCATCTTGCGTCCTGCATCCTTTACAGGTCAAGGCGCATTTCGATTCGGCGGAAGGATTCGAGGTAGCCCATATCCAGCAGGCCAGGCAGATGGGGGTCGTCAAGCGGCAGATTTTCCGTGTTCGTGTCCTTGATCGGATGCACCTGATGCAAGGCGTGAACCAGGGCGCGCGCGACTTCACGGGGATGGCCCGCTTCTGTTTGCAAGACCAGGCGGCCTAGCTGGAACGTGGTGTTCTGATAGACCAGCCAGCCCCACCCGCCGTCCGCCAATTCGACCTGCAAGGCCGCCAGGTTCCCGGCGTTGATGAGCGACGGCGTTTCATCCAACCAGGAAGGCGTGCTACGACGCCGCGCCAACAGTTCCACTGCGTCATCCGCGCCCAAAAACGTGACGTGATACCCTACATCCTCGTCCTCTTTCAGACGATGCGGAGGACGGCGCAAAATCAACAATACCCGCACTTCACGAAATCCAAGTTTCTCGAAAAGCTTGTGCGCCGGTTCGTTATCTTTGATGACCTCAAGGATGACATGTTTTGCGCCTAGTGCCCGCGCCATGCGGATATTGTCCCGCATCAACGCTTCGCCGGTGCCATGACGACGCTTGACCGGCAGCACCCCCAGTCGCGTGGACCAGCAACGCCCTGGACGCACGCCGAGTAACGACAGGCCGAGAATCTGACTGTCGGACATCGCAACGGCAGAATACTCAAGTTTGACGTCATAGTTGTGAATGTACTCATTTAACCGTCGCGCATTCATCAGCATGGGCACGATGTAGTCAACGCGAGTTTGGTTGTAGGCATGCACAAGCTCCTCAATCGTGAACTCCGATGCGCGACGTAAGGTAAGTTCCGTCACGCCATCTTCATCGGTACCGGTACAGTAGTTCAAGCTGCCAACTCTCCGCGCACCATATTCAACAGTGATTCTGCATGGAGCGAGGCGAGGTTGTAACAAACGCCGCCCAGGTGATCGGCCAACGCCTGCGCCAACCCCTTATCGTAGTCGGGGCTTTCCATGTTGACGACGATAGATTTGACATCCGCCTCGGCGATTTGTTCGGCGATGTGGTAGGCTTCGATCTGCGGCGGCATAGCGCCAATCGAGACGTTGCCCGCGCCATCGGTGAGGATCACCAGCAGCGGGAGCAGTTCCGCGTAACGGCGCAACTCCTGCTCAATCGTGCGCTGCGCCAGCCACAACCCTGCCGAAAGGGGCGTCTTCCCGCCTACCGGCATGTTCACCAACATTTGCTTCGCCAGATCAACACTGTTAGTCGGCGGCAGCACCAGCGTCGCCCGGTCTTTCTGGAAGACGATCATCCCTACCCGGTCGCGCCGTTGATAGGCGTCGGTGAGCAGGGAGAAGATTGCACCCTTCGTGGCCTCCATCCGCTCGGAGACGGCCATGGACCACGACGCATCCACCACAAAGATGATGAGGTTCGCGGCGCGACGCACTCGCACTTTTTTGTGGTAATCCTGAGGATGCAGGTGCAGCGCCAGGGCTTCCGTCTTGCCGGCCCCGCGATCCCGCTGGAAAGGCGCCGCTGCGCGCAATGTCGCATCAAACGCCAGATCCGACGCATCGCGCGGCGAAGGTTGCGCGCTGACGTAGCGCCCGCGTTTGCGGTCCGTGCGGGTACGGCTGCGCTTTCCGCCGGATGAACGCACCCGGCGATCCTGCATCGTTTCCAAGCGGCGGGGCTGGAAGATTTCGCCAGGCTGGATGAATTTGCCCCCCTCCCACCACGTCCCATCGGTGGGCCACTTAGGTGTGTCTTGCGCGTATTCTTGCAGTTGAGGCGAGGCTGATTCCTGGGCTTCAGCGTCGCTCGCCTCAACCTCTACACTTTTTTTTGACGGTCCTCCCCGGCAGCATCGCCTTGCATTGAGACTTCTTCCATCTCTGGCTCGGTGTCGGCGGATCGGTCGCGCGCCGCCGCAACCATTTTGTCCAGTTCGGCGATGGAGGTTTGCACCTCGTCAAAGGGTTTACGCTTCAAGCGATGCGGCAGCGTCAATTCGGCTGCCAACATAATATCGCGGTCGGTGAGACGGCGACGGCCCTCCCACGCGGCGTGCGCCACGGCGGTTTTGAGGATCACCAGGTCGCCGCGATGGCCGTCCACGCCCAAACCAGCCATCATCTCGGCGATGGTCGCCATATCGTTGCGGGTGTAGTGGACTTCGGGCAACAGGCAACGCGCCTCTTCGATGCGCTCCGCAAGCATCACCTCCTGTGGCTGCCATTCCTCGTAGAAGCCTTCGGGGTCCTGCTCAAAGGCCAGGTTGCGCTCCATAATCGCCATACGCGCCCGCGCGTCGCGGACGCCCTGCACGTCCACGCAGAGCGCGAAGCGATCCAACAACTGCGGACGCAGGTCGCCTTCTTCGGGATTCATCGTCCCCACCAGGATGAAGCGCGCCGGGTGCTGAAAGGAGATGCCTTCGCGCTCGACCGTATTCACGCCCATCGCGGCAGCATCCAGCAGCACATCCACGATATGATCATCCAGCAAATTGACCTCATCCACGTAGAGGATGCCCCGGTTGGCAGCGGCCAGCACGCCCGGTTCGAAGCGGCGCTCGCCCTTCTGGATCGCGCGTTCAATGTCGAGGGTGCCGACCACGCGGTCTTCCGTCGCGCCGATCGGCAGTTCGACGAATGGTACTTTTTTGGTGACGTGGGGCAGCTTCTCGCCCTGCGCCGTGCGGTCGCGGCAATTCGTGCACCACAGCGTCGGCTGATCGGGGTCACAGCCGAAAGGATCGCCGGTCACGACTTCGATGTCTGGCAGTAGCGCCGCTAACGCGCGCGCGGCGGTGGATTTCGCCGTGCCGCGCTCGCCACGGATCAGCACGCCGCCGATGCGCGAATTGATGGCATTGAGGATCAAGGCGCGCTTCATCCGTTCTTGATCCACAATGGCAGTAAATGGGAATACTAAACGTCCGTTGTCTGCCACGGAGCCTCCTTACACATAGCCACTATGTCATTTTCTGACAGGATTAACAAGATTTTCAGGACTAGAAAAGGTTTTATGGGGACTTTTCCAGCCTGTCAATCCTGTCCAAAGATACGGAATGCGTAACAACTGTGCGTTACAGGTTTCATTATACCGCAGTCACACAGAAGCGTCACGCAGCGATTTAACGAGACGCACAACGCCAATCAGTCCGCCAGCCGTCATCCCCAGCCCGCTCAGCAGACCGTAAATAGCGTAGTCCAGACGCACGACGGGCTGCGCAGAGAAAAAAGCCAGGGTCGCATATCCCGACATAAGCGCCAGAACGATGCCGCCCACCAGTGTTCCCACGCTCAACACCAGCATAAAGGGACTGCGACGTCTGGCAATCTCGTGTTCATGTTCCAGAGCCACCCGCGCCACGAAAGTCTCCGCCTGGGGCCACGGCATATTGCCCGCTTCGCAAACATAGCGGATGAGTGTATTGCGGTCGGCCTCGCCCCCCAATTCCCGGACGACATACCGCACCAAATCGTCACGGCTAAGCGCAGCAAGTTGTTCTTCGTCGGTTTCGCCGGCCTGCGTGTACTCGAAAAGTTCGGGAACCTCTACGGCAGGCGTCACCGCCGGTGGGACGATTTGCACGCCGCGGTCGGTATAGATCAGTTCGGTGTTGCAATACGCGCAGACGGTGCGCAATTCGCGTTGCGCAGCGGCGGCGGAAAAATCCAGGGCGGCGCCGCAGTGCGGGCAGGAAATGCTCGCCGCAGCAGTTGTCGGCGGTGCAGCAGAAGAGGTGGGCTGGCGTAACTTTTGCAGCATAGCCGCAGCGTGACGGTTGGCAGGATCAAGGGCGAGAACTTTGCGACAGCAATCAGCTTGCTGCGCCGGGTCCTCAAGAAGCGCGGCCATCAGGAGCCATGCCTGCGCGTTGTCGGGTTGTCCACGCAGGATATTGACAAGCTCACGTCTGGCTCCCACCCGATCTCCTGTCTGCGCCTGCTGCCAGATGCGTGATAATGCGTCCATAACCACCTCGCCTTGAAAAGAAGCGTTAAAAAACCGCTGAAATGGCAATACCATTTCAGCGGTTTTGATGTGCAAGCATCAATTACCAGGAAGAGTCACGATCACCGCGATCCCGGTAGCTGCCTCCGCTGCTCCGCCGCCGCGCACCGCCGCCGCCACTCCCGCTGCCGCCGCGACGATCCTGGCGTTCTTCAGCCTCGTTCACCCGCAGCGCGCGACCGTCAAATTGATAGTCGTTGAGCGCGGCGATGGCTTTAGCAGCATCCGCGTCATTCATCTCCACAAAACAAAAGCCCCGAAAGCGTCCCGTCTCACGGTCGGTGATCCAGCGAACCGATAGGACCGGACCGTACTGCGCGAACAGTTCACGGATTTTTTCTTCCGTCACACCCCACGAAACATTGCCAACGTACAGCGTCTTCGACATACTCCTCTTACTCCTCGTGAAATTATGATATGGCTCTTCAGCCCGGAACTGAACGCAGTCACGGCTTAGCGAGTCTTTGTAATGATAGTATAACATAATTTCTGACAAATAACAATGCAGACAAACGCAGAAGGTATAGTTCAACTGATATCGCGCGGAAAGAGCGGTGCTCCGGCAATGACGGCGCTCCCCGGCTTCAGGAGTCCCCAAGACAATCCGGCGTTCAACGTTTCCGGCGGTTGCCACCCTAACCGACGCCACACTTCACCCATACGCTCAGGCAACACAGGCTGTAGCAATAGCGAGACCAGGCGCAGGGTTTCGGCTGCTGTGTAAAGGATCGTATCCACGCGCTCAATTTGCCCCTGCTTTGCCTGAACCCAGGGCGTCGTCCGTTCCAGGTAGCGATTGACCTCACCGACGATGCCCATGATGTGCGCCAACGCTTCGTTGAGCGCCAGGGCTTCAACCAGCGCGAAAGCGCGTTCTACGGCGGCGAGGCTGCACGCGCGCAAACTGACGTCCTCGGGGGTGAACGCGCCACACGGGGGAACCCGTCCCTGGCAATAACGCCCGATCATGTTCACCAAGCGATGCAAAAGATTGCCCAAGTCATTTGCCAAATCCGCCTGGTAGCGACTGCGCAGGCTGTTGACGTCGAAATCGGCGTCGCGGCCCAAGACCATGTCGCGGATGAGAAAATAGCGGAATGCATCCACACCGTAGACCTCAGCCATGTGGATAGGATTCACGACATTGCCCAGAGATTTGCTCATCTTGGTTCCGCCCGATAGCCACCATCCGTGGGCAAAGATCGTTTTGGGTTGCGGAAGTCCCATCGCCCTGAGCATCGTTGGCCAATAGACGGTATGGGTGATGAGGATGTCCTTGCCGATGAGGTGCATCGCCTGCGGCCACCAACGCGCGAAACGCGCGTCATCGGCCAGATACCCGACAGCGGTGATGTAGTTGATGAGCGCATCAAACCAAACATAAGTCACATAATGGGGGTCAAAGGGAAAGGGAATACCCCAACTCAGGCGCTCGACGGGACGCGAGATACACAAATCACCGAGCGGTTGGCGCAGGAAACCCAAGACCTCGTTGCGCCGTGTCTCCGGCTGGATAAAAGTAGGATGCGTGGTGATGTAGTCAATCAGCCACTCCTGATACGCACTCATCCTGAAAAAATAGTTTGGCTCCACAAGTCGCTCGACCGGACGGCTACAGTCCGGGCAATTGCCATCCACCAGGTCTTTCTCCGTCCAATACCGTTCGTCATGGACGCAGTACCAGCCTTCATAACTTCCGAGATAGATTTCGCCCTTGTCCCACAACGTTTGTAGCACTGCTGTCACAACACGGGTGTGGCGTGGTTGCGTGGTGCGGATGAAATCGTCGTTGGCGATGTGCAGATAGTCCCATGCACGCTGGAACCGCAGCATCATCGCATCGGCGTGACTCTGCGGCGTGACGCCGAGTTTTTGCGCCGCATCCTGAACTTTCTGCCCGTGTTCGTCAGTCCCGGTCAGGAAAAAGGTATCTTGCCCCCGCAAACGGGCGTAGCGCGCCAGCACATCGGCCAGGATTGTGGTATACGCATGGCCGATATGCGGGATGTCATTCACATAATAAATCGGGGTGGTCACATAAAAGACATCGTCCATCACAACACCTCCATATCGCGCGTTAGCAGGCTTCATAAAAACAAAAGAGCCTCCACTGAGGAGGCTCTTTTGCATGTCGCACACACCTTTAAGGAATCTAGTTCCTCCCCAACGCCAAACGGCCATGGCTCTTCGCCATGGCACCAGACATCATCATCACAAAAGAGGTAACTGGACTGCCGTTCATCAAAGCGATCTCCTTACACCTGACGCATTTATCATACCACAAATGCTGGATAAGGTCAAAATTGCCATTCTGAGAAATCGGACTAAAATATAACCAGAGTGAAGTGGAAAAATGTCGCTCAGGGTTGTAGATTTGAGAGAATGACAAGTTTCACAACGTTGCCTTGACAATGTCGTATTCCTATGGTAACCTTTCTAAAGTGTAACCTCAAGATAGTACATTTTCTATAAAAGGGTATAATTCCCTAGCGGAGGACGGATAGCATGGCAAGCAGATCTCGGAATGAACGGATGGTTGAGCGACTACGCGAGCTTCAAACCAGCAGCCCCGACATTGAGGCAGCCGCCATTATCAGTGTAGATGGACTTCCCATTGCCTCTTCCCTTCCCCAAAGCGTAGAAGAGGATCGCGTTTCGGCAATGTCCGCAGCAATGCTGTCGTTGGGTGAACGCATCGCCGGAGAACTGAAGCGGGGAATGTTGGATGAGGTTTATGTCAGGGGCGAGAAGGGGTACGTTATCCTTCGCGCTGTGGGAGAGGAAGCAGTACTGACCGTTTTAGCTCGACAACAAGCCAAGTTGGGGCTGCTCTTCTTGGATATGCGTCGAGCGGCTGAAGAACTTTCAACGATTCTGTAGCACGGAGGAGGTTGATACAGTGGCTAATACCCCTGAACCCAGTGGATACCTTTACCCCAATCGCTTCGGCTTAATTTTGTTCGACGCCCTCGAAGAGATTATGGGACGCAACGGGCTGAATGCCATCTTGAACATGGCCGGCCTGGCACAATTCATAGACAATCCACCCGCCGATGTGATGGACAAAGGCTTTGACTTCGCCTACATTTCTGCGCTTAACAAAGCTCTCGAAGAGATGTACGGACCGCGCGGTGGTCGAGGCTTACAACTCCGTCTTGGGCGTGTGCTCTTCGCGCAGGGTTTGGCGAACTTCGGCGCTTTGGTCGGCGCGAGCGATCTTGCGTTCAAGGTTCTGCCATTACAGGCAAAGCTAAAGGCCGGTTTGCCCGCGGTCGCAAAAGTCTTCGACTCTCTGAGCGATCAAACTTCCTATGTTAAAGACCCCGGCGGCGACCATTTCCATTACATCATTGACCGCTGTTCAATGTGCTGGGGCCGGCAAGTCGAGCGACCGGGAGGCTTTATCGCCGCCGGCATCATCGAGGAAGCGTTGCGCTGGTTAAGTGGCGGGCGCACCTTCCGCGTAGACCAGCTCACTTGTATGGGGATGGGCGCCGAGAACTGCACTTTTGCTGTTTACAAAGAGCCTATCGGTTAGGATTACCTGTTATGTCTACAGACGGGGCGCCTCGTCACATTCTCATTGTAGAAGACGATCCTAACACGGCGGAAATGCTTTCGGCCTATTTTTCCTCCGTGGGATACCAGGTTTCACATGCAGCCTGGGGGCAAGATGCTTTGAAGATTGCCACCGAGACACTGCCTGACCTGGTGGTCTTGGACATTCATCTGCCCGATATTGACGGCTATGAGGTGTGTATGACCCTGCGCAGTCAGCGGCGCACGGAACACACGCCCATTATCTTTCTGACCGAGCGCCGCGAGCGGATGGACCGGCTGACCGGCTTGCAGCTTGGGGCGGTTGACTACATCACCAAGCCCTTCGACGTGCAGGAATTGCGCTTTCGGGTGCGCAACGTCCTGCGCCGCAGCAATCTGGATACGCTTTTGCACCCCATCACGGGGCTGCCCACCTCAATGTTGGTCGAAGAGCAGGTGGAACGGGTCATCGAGAACGTGAATCTCGCCATCATCGGCGTGGCGCTCCGGGGTATGCCCGCTTTTAGTGATGCCTATGGCTTCGTCACCCACGACGATGTGCTCCGCGCGGTCGCGCTGATCCTGCGCAACACGGCGGCGGAAAGTATGAGCACAGATCCCTTTGTCGGCCAACTGGATACCTACCAGTTTTTGGTTGTCGCGCCGGCAGGTCAAGAGGGTTCCATCGTTATGGAACGTCTGAACCAACGGTTGGGCGAGGCCATATCGTTCTTCTATCCGCACGTGGAGTGGGACAAAGGCGTGCGCAACGACGGAACGGCTCTCCCGAAGATCAGTTTTGACATCAGACTTCTGACGAGTGAGCAACTTCCCAGAGATGGGGAACTCTTACCGTTAAAGCAGGCTTTGTTTGGGAAAAAGAAACAAGGCTGAACGGGTTTACAACACGATAGGGCCTGGAATGACTTCCAGGCCCTTTTTGTATGCAAATAGTGCGAGCAATTGCCTATTCACCATTGCATGATAGGATTGTGCGAACTGTCGAACAGTCAAGTAGTCAGGCGGTCGATCGGTATGAAGATGGGGAGGCGAAAACTATGGCGTGATTTGGCAGCAGCGGGTGCGCTGCTTGTCCTGCCGCTCTTGATTTTCGCTCCCGTCGTCCTGGGAGATAAAACGCTGCTCCCCGCGGATGCGCTCTACACTTTTGCGCCCTACAGCGCCGCCGCTGAGTCGTTGGGCGCGACTGACGTTCAAAATGGCCTGGTCGCCGATCTGATCCTCCAAAACTATCCCTGGAAACGCTTTTTGACGACGGCGCTGCACACACGCGAACTCCCCCTGTGGGACCCTTACCTCTTCGCCGGACACCCCTTTCTGGCGAACGGGCAACACTCCGCCCTCTACCCGCTGACGTGGATTTTCTTCATGCTGCCGCTGCCACGCGCATTCGGATTGTTTATCGCGCTGCAATTGGGCCTTGCTGGTATTTCGATGTACATCCTGGCGCGTACCCTTGGCGCAAATCGCCTGGGGGCGTTGCTGGCCAGCGTCACGTTTGAGTTAAGCGGCTTCCTGGTGGCCTCCGTCGTCCACCCGATGATTGTCGCGGCGGCGTCCTGGTTGCCGTTGCTGCTGGCGCTCGCTGATCTCACCGTGCGGCGCGCGCGTTTTTTGCGCCAGGAACGCGCGATGCTGCCCTGGGCTTTGTGCGGCGCAGTCGCCCTGGGAATGCAAATTCTGGCGGGCCACGCCGAGATCACCTACTTCGTCCTGCTGGTGATGACGATGTTCAGCGCGTGGCGGCTCGTCCACACGGCGTTGACCCATCCACGCGCGGCGTGGCGCGCCGAAGTCCTCAGCCCGGCGCTCGGCCTGCTGTTAATGGTTGGCCTCGGTCTGACGCTCGGCGCGATCCAGCTCCTCCCGCTCTACGAAGTCGTCAGCGGCAGCTTCCGCCAGGGATCAGTTACGCTGGCCGAGGTGCTCGGCTGGGCCTACCCCAAACGGCGCTTGCTCGCGTTCCTGATCCCCAACTTCTTCGGCAATCCGACGCACACCACGCTGTGGAATTTCTTCACCGGCGAGACGCTCCGGGCCACGGTCAACGCGCACGGCGACGCCATCTCCAGCTTCGATTGGGGCATCAAGAATTACGTCGAGGGCGCGGCGTACCTGGGAATTCTGCCGTTGTTGTTGGCGTTGGTGGCAGTCGTTAGTCCGCAGTCGTTAGTCGAAGGTCGAAAGTCGAAAGTCGAAAGTCGCAGGTCAAAGATTGTAGATAAGGCACTCGATTGGCCGAGACAGCCTTATGTGCCGTTTTTCACGGCGCTGTCGCTGTTTTCGTTGGGATGTATTTTCGGCACGCCGATTTACGCGCTGGTTTACGCTTTACCCTTCCTGAGCCAGTCGCACTCGCCCTTCCGCTGGGTCTTCCCGCTGACCGTCGCCGTCGCCGCCCTCGCCGGGCTGGGAGCGACGCGAATGAGCGAATCGGCAAATCGGCAAATCGGCAAATCGGCAAATCGGCAAATCGGCGAATCAGCGAATCGGCGAATCAGCACATCACCCAATCACCAATCACGTTTTACGTTTTACGCTTTACGTATTTTGCTTTTCGATACTGCCCCCAACGCCACAAGCATCGTCGGCGCGGGCGCGATTTGGACGGGGCTGGCGCTGTGGGGCGGGCTGTGGCTCTCACGGCTAGCGTTCGGGCGCATCGAACCGCTGGTCGAGCGCGCGTTCTGGTCGCTGGCGTTGGCGGCGAATGCTTTCCCGGATCATCGTGCGTTTTACGCTTACTTGTTCCCCTGGATTCAGCTTGCCGCGATCTTCCTGGTCAGCGCCGGGATCGTGCTGCGGGTGTCGCGCTGTCCCATCTATCTGCCCAGACGATTGGGGCGCCGCCCGGTTTGGGAAGCGCTGGCAATCCTTGTCCTGGTAGTGGACCTCGTCGCGTTTGGCGCGGGATTCAATCCCGCCGTGGATCCTGCCTTGCTGACCTACACGCCGCCCGTCGTCGAGTTTCTGCGCCAGGATGCCGGGCTGTGGCGCTTCTCCACCTTCGATCCCCACGGGCGCAAGACGTTCAATGCCAACACGGGGATGTTCTACGATTTGCAGGACGTGCGCGGCTACGACAGCCTCTTCCCGGCGCAGTACGCGCGCTATATGCGTTGGATCGAGCCGCAGAACGAGCTGCTCTACAACCGCATCGCGCCCTTCACGCAGTTCTCCAGCCTCGACAGCCCGCTCACCGACTTGCTCAACGTCAAGTACATCATCACCGAGGAAGAGATTCCCCTGCCTAAGTACAAACTCGTCTATCAGGACGCCGCCGTGCGCGTCTATGAGAACCTGGGGGTCACGCCGCGCGCCTTCACCCTGCCCGCAACGGCGACGTTGGTTGCGCCGGATGTCGAGGCCGTGGGACAGATCGTTCAGAGCCATGATCCACGGTTCTACGCCATCATCGAGGCAGATTTCACGGTGAACGTCCCCACGCTGCCATCCTCCCCCACCCCTGCCACGCCGTTGGCGCAAAACGTGCTCACGTATCAGCGGAATGAAGTCCTCATCGAAGCGACCGTTGACGGCCCTTCCTGGCTCATCCTCGCCGACAGTTATTTCCCCGGCTGGAAGGCTTTCGTCCGCCCGCCAGGAACCGGAGAAGACGCCGAGTCCGAGGTTCCCATCGCCCGCGTGGCGGGGAACTTCCGGGGCGTGTGGCTCGCAGAAAGCAGCGTCGTGCGCTTCAAATACAGTCCCGATAGCGTGAAAGTTGGCGCTTTCGTCTCGTTCCTCGCCGGGATGGTCATCGTCTTTCTCGCCGTCGTGTGGGTCTGGCGGCGCGCGTACCGCGAGCAGGAGGGACATTCGACGGTGCAACGACTGGCGAAGAACAGCGTCGCTCCCATCCTGCTGACGCTCTTCAACCGCGTCATCGAACTGGCCTTCGCCGCGCTGATGTTGCGCATTCTCGGCCCGGCGAATACCGGCGATTACTACTATGCCGTCAACGTCTTTCTGTGGTTCGACATCCTCACCAATTTCGGCCTTGACGCTTACCTCACCCGCGAAGTGGCCCGCAACCGTGAACGGGCGAACCGATATCTATTCAACACTACTGCCGTGCGCGTGGGATTGAGCCTCGCCGGCATCCCGCTGCTGCTCAGCTTCGTCGCGCTGCGGCAGACGCTTATCGCCGATCTCGCCGCCCCGGCCTCTCAGCAGGCGATGATCGCGCTCGTGCTGCTCTACATCGGCCTTGTGCCCGGCTCGATTTCCAAAGGGCTGACTTCGCTCTTCTATGCCTTCGAGAAAGCAGAATATCCGGCAGCCATCCAAACAGTCTCGACACTCGTGCGCGTCGCCGTGCAGACGGCGGTTTTGCTGGCGGGATGGGGTATCGTCGGGCTGGCAGGCTCGGCCATTGCCATCAACCTGGTCACATTGAGCATCCTGGGAGGCCTCGCCGTGCGGATGTTCTTCCGCCCGCGCTGGGAAGGCAACCGCGCGCTGCGCCGGGATATGGTGAGCGAATCGTGGCCGCTGATGGTCAACCACTTCCTCGCCACACTGTTCTACAAAATTGACGTTTTCCTGATGGAGCCGATCCTGGGCAACGTCATCCTGGGTTTGTACAGCGTCGGGTACAAATTCCTCGATACGGTGATGGTCGTGCCCTCGATGTTCACGCTGGCGCTTTTTCCGGTCATCTCACGGCAGGCGAAAGAAGACCGCGCTGGTTTCCTGCGCTTCTACCAGCTTGGCGCGAAAATCCTGCTGACGCTGGCGCTCCCAACTGCCGTCATCGCCACGCTGACCGCGCGCGAGATGGTGCTGGTTCTGGGCGGACCGGAATATCTGCCCGGCGGGATGATCGCCCTGCAACTGATGGCCTGGTCCATGCCGGTCGGCTGGCTTAACAGCCTGACCCAATACGTGCTCATCGCGCTGGACCAACAGCGCTATCTGATGCGCGCGTACCTGTTCGCGTTTGCCTTCTCGCTGACCGGCAACCTGATCTTTATGCCCATCTACGGCTACCAGGCGTCCGCCATCCTGCACATCTTCTCAGAATTGGCCTTGCTGGTGCCCTTTGTGATGGGCGTCCAAAAACAACTGGCGCACGTGCGCTGGCGACACATCGTCGGCAAACCGCTGCTGGCGACGTTAGCAATGGTCGGGGTGGCGCTGCTGTTGATGCCGGTCGGGCGCGGCGCGGCGCTGGCGGGCGCAATCGTCACCTATCCCCTGGTCGCGTGGCGGCTCAAGCTGCTGACGGCGGAAGAACAAACGCTGCTCGCGCCGTTGCTCCGCCGCAAATGATGTTGTTTCCCCTACGAGAGCGGGTATAATGCCTGATAACACTTCGTTTTGAAAAAGTGAGGAGCGATACGTATGGAGCTTTCACAGCTAGAGCAAATGATCCGTTGGTTGGATGAAGAGCGCAAGCGGGATAAGGCGCTCATTCTGACCCTGCAGGAACGTGTCGAACAGCAAATCCACACCATCGAGGCGCAATCCGTGGAGATCGAACGGCTGCACCAGGACATCGTCGAACTGCGCACCGATTTGCGGCGCACCGACGATTACCCTGCGTTGGTCGAGAAGACGCACCGCGATCTCAACAGCAACCTGGAAGAATTCAAGGCCCTGGTGCGCCGCGAGCGTCTGGAAAGCGAGCAGATGCGCCGGTCTGAAATCGAGATCGTCAACGAGCAACTGACCGAACTGGACAAGAAAATCCGCGCCGTGCTGCGCTACGAAGAGCCGCTCAAAGCCCGCGAGGCCGGTGAACAACGCTTGCAAGGCCAGATCCAGGTCGTGTCCAACGCTATTGCCGACCTGACCAAACGCACCGAAGACCGTTTACAATCCATCGTCTACCTGGAAGAGCAGCGGCGGGCCGACACACGGCGCGTTGCGGCGGTCGAAGGCGAAATTCCGGGGCTGCGCAAGGGCATCGACGAACTGGTCGCCAAGCAAGTGCGGCTGGAAGACAGCATCCGCAAAATCCCCGCGCGGGTAGAAGAAGCCGTCCAAATCGCCAAATCTTACGACCCCCGCATCGAAGAGCTGCGCGTGGCGGACTTCCAGCGCGAGCAGCGGGTGAAGCAGTATATGGAGCAAGGCGCGCGCGTTGATGTGGAGGTCACGCGCCTGGTCGAACAGACGCAGAAGTATGCTCTGCTGTACAACCAGAACAAACAGGCGCTCGACGGTCTGGACGCCTTCCAGGTACGGCTGGAAAAACGCCAAAATGAAATCGCGGAGATGCAGCGGCTCACCGAAGAACGGCTCAGACGCCAGTGGGAAGAGTGGCAAACCACCTTCGCACGCGACTGGCAGAAACGCCTGGTCGCCGAGGAAGACCGCTGGCGACGGCAAGACCTCGCCAACCAGAAGGTCACGGATCACTTCGTCGGCATTGACGAACAGGTGGAAATCTATTATCGGGAAATCGTGGCGCTCTGGGAGGAATTACGCGCCGCGGTGGATCGGTGGGGCAAGGCGATTCAGGAAACACTCGCCCCGAACCAGGAAGTGCCAATCCAGCGGCTCAAGGTGCTGCGCCGGTTTGCGGAGGAGAAGCACAAGGAGCTGTTGTAGCGAATTACGAGTGGCGAATTACGAATGGCCCATCGGCAAAAGGATTATGCTTTTGCCGATGGGTGGTTTTAGGGAATGTGCCAGTGGCCGCTCACCATGACGCGGGCGACGCGGGTTTGCAGCAGCGATTCGGGTGGTAGAGCGAAGATGTCGTGGTCCAAGACGGCTAAATCCGCGAGGTAGCCAGGAACAAGCAATCCAATCCGCGATTCCAAACCAGCAGCATAAGCTGCGCCCCAGGTATACGCGCGCAGCGCCTCCGACAGGGTTAGCCGCTGTTCAGGATGCCAGCCCTTAGGGCCGGGGAAGCCATCCTCACGGCGGCGCGTCACGGCGGCGTACAGGCCGATGAACGGGTCGAAAATTTCGATGGGCGCATCTGAGCCGAAGGCCAACACCGCGCCAGCCTGCGCCACAGAACGCCACGGATAGGCCTGCGGCGTGCGCTGCGGCCCCAGGTAGCGATCAGCCATCGCCATATCGTGGATGGCGTGGATTGGCTGCATGGAGGCGACAAACCCCGCCCGGCCCAACCGCGCCTGATCCTCCGGGCGAATGTGCTGCACGTGTTCCACGCGATGGCGCAGCCCAGGGTTGACGCCGTGCGCAGCCTCCAAAGCATCCAGGACGAGCGCGTTAGCGCGGTCGCCAATGGCATGGATCGCCAGCGCCAACCCACCCGCCGCCGCCCGCTGCGCGGTCTCGGTTAGGACATCCTGCTCCAGGGTGAGAATCCCCACGTTATCCGGCTCGCCTTCGTAGGGGGCGAACATCGCACCGGTACGCGCGCCCAGCGCGCCATCGGCGAAAAGCTTCAGGCCGCCAAAGCGCAGCCAGTCGTCGCCGTAGCCGGTGCGCAGACCGGCTTCCAGCACGGCGTCGAGCGATTCCAGGCGCACGTACTTGACCACGCGCATCCGCAGGCGCTCCTGACGATGCAGCTCCTGAAATGCGGCGAACGCCGGGACGCCGTCAACATCGTGCATACCGGTGATGCCAAACGCCAGAAGATGGTTCTGCGCCACATCCAGCGCATCCACAATCTCAGCGAGCGTCGTCGGGGGGATCACTGCCCGCGCCAGCCGCGTCGCCTCCTCGAATAACATGCCGTCCGGCGAGCCATCAGCCTTGCGCCCAATTTTGCCGTGTTGGGGATCAGGCGTTGCCGCCGTGATGTGCGCCGCCTGCAATGCTGCCGTGTTGACCACCCAGGCGTGCGCGTTTTTGGCGATCAGCGCCACGGGATGCAGCGGGGCAACGCGATCCAGTTCGGCAGCGGTGGGGAAGCGGCTGTCGTCCCAGATACTTTGATCCCACCCCCGCCCGACGATCCACGTACCGGGCGGGACTTCGCGGGTGCGCGCCGCCACGCAGTCCAGCAGCGCCCCCCGCGACAGATCGCGCAGGTTCAGCTCGCGGAGGCTGAGCGCGTACCACATCGCATGGATGTGCGCGTCAATCAGGCCGGGGATGACGAGCACGCCGCCTGTATCCTCGACGACCGCGCCGGGCGCGGCAGCCCAGGCTTCGGCATCAGCGTCAAGTGCAACAATTTTTCCATCTACGATAGCCAGCGCCCGCGCCCAGGGATGGCGCGCATCGCCGGTGTAGATGCGCGGGTGTCGCAAAATTTTCACATCCATAGCTACCTCTAGAAACGGTTGAACGTTGCAACGTTAAAGCCCCAAAAGGTTGGCGATCCAGGCGATGCTGTAACGACCGGCCCAGGCCACGACGATAGCCTTGAACGTCTTACCGCACCACGTTGCCAGGTAGAATTTCCACACGGGCATTCCGGTTGCGCCAGCGGCCATGCCGGCCATATCGAACAGCGGCATCGGCACGGACCCCATCAGGAAAACCGTCAGCATCCCGTGCCTCCGCACCCACCCTTCGATCTTGGGATAGACTTTCCAGCGATCCACCAAATCTTCGACGGCGTAGCCGGCCAGATAGCCCCACAACTCGCCGAGTGAGTCGCCAAATCCAGCACACAGGCCGATCAACCAGGGGACGAGCGACGGCACTGATCCCATCGTGAAGGTGAATGCGAGATGGGGGATCGGCAGCAAAACCGTCGTGCTGCCGACCCAGGCCATTAGGAAAACCCCCAGATAGCCCAGGCCGCTGAGGCGCTCGAAGGTGATATGCTCGCGGTTAAGCGCGATGAACGTCGTGAATCCTACAAAGAAAAACACCAAAACGACGCGCAAGACCACTTTTCGTGTATGCGCAGCCTTTGAGATGGGCGGCGCACTGACTTTGTCCTTATCTGGGGTGCTTGACTTAATGGTATTCATTGCGCCAGCGGGGTCCCCAACCTCACCACTCTAGCTGTGCCAGCGATGCCGCGCGTTGCATTGCAGCTATCTACGACCAGCGAAGTCTGCCGCAGAATCCGACCATAATCCACGTTGTGATGCCCGGTGACGACCACAACGACGTCGGCAGCCTGAAGTTCTTCGTCCGTCAAGGACACGGATTCCAACTGTAGGGCGTCATGATAAAACACATTGCCGCCCGCGTGGAAAGTCGGCACAAAGGGATCGTGGTAGCGCACGTCGGCGCCGCGTCCAAGCAACAGCTCGATGATGCGTTCAGCGGGCGTGTCGCGCGAGTCGCCGATGTCGGGCTTGAATGCGACGCCCAACACGAGAGCGCGCGCGCCGTGCAACGCCTTCCCCTCCAGGCTCAAGCCGCGCGTTACCAGTTCGACGATGTGGTAGGGCATCGCTTCGTTGGTCTCTGCCGCCAATTCGATGAAGCGCGTCCAGAAGTCATACTCGCGTGCTTTCCAGAGCAGATAGTAAGGATCAATGGGAATGCAATTATGAACTAACACACCATAAGAGGTCACGAACGTGTGAGTTCCGGCTACTTCCACGGAGTAGACGGCTTCTGGAGAGTCAGCCCGAGACATAGACTGCACTTGCGCGGAACACACCTTGACCGTTGCGAATCCTGCGTGGCGCGTAGATTGAGAGTTTGTCATCGGCTTACTGCGTCCCTGCTGATAAGCCTCCAAGCGCCGGCGCTTGACGTCCAGAAACAACGGTGTCAAACGCTGTAATTGTTCTTCACTATACAGTCGTAACTGGGGTTTGTCGCGTTTGAACGTCGGCACAAATCCCAGGCCCTGCAATAAAACGATGACTTGTTGGAACAAATCAGGGCTAGCGGTGAAATAGCCGACGGTGCACGTGTTGATATGATGCTGGTAGTCTCTGCCGTCTTTGTGATAATGGTGTTCTTGATTAACGTGATGCACATCCCCATCGCCGCGCAACAGCCCGGAGAGTAACGCCATACGCAACGCCTCCGGCGCCGTCATCAACACCGCTGGAATGTGCATCGTATAGGCATTGACGCCACACCGGAGACTATCCCGCAACAATCGTGCAAAGGGACGTGAGGAGACTTTGATGTGCTGTGAGTTCCAATGTTTATCCTTGTATGTCGAGTATTGCAGCCCCAATTTTTCCAGGATCCGCTGAAGATCCGCCAGCGTCTCGTGTTCCTCAACATTGAACGTGAAGCGTACCCGCAAACTGGCATCTTCCGTGATACAGCCCTCGCTCAAGTAATAACCGATCAGCCGCGCCAGGTCCTCATCCCAGGCTAACACCGCCGGACAACGGCTATACGAAGGTCCGCGTCCGGTTCCCAGCCATACATCGGCGCGTGAGAACGGCGCAATATGCAAACGCTCCAACTCCAAATACGCCGCGAGCGGCATAGCATTGCTGCGATACACCTCGCGCGCCGCCACACCCAGCTTGCGCAGATGCGGCGTCAAGGTTTCCTGGTACGCGTCAAAACGTCCGTCCCTCGGCGTAACGCGCACGCGCCTGATGTCATCCGCCGTCAGGCCGTCAATCAAGTGCAGTGGCGGCAGCGCAGCGGTAGAGGCCGGCATCCCCAGCGGAACGATTAACTCGTCCCCAGGTTGCAATTGATCGGCGCGGCGGGTAACCGCATGGACGCCGTTCCACACCATCATGGGATGCCCATCCGTCACCGTCAAGCGTCGCCCGTCGGCGGTTTGCACGGCGACCATGGCGCCCTCGTAAGCACGCCGGGAAAGATATTCAACCGGGCGGAAACAGGTTTCGCCGCGATAGGGATCAAAGGACAAGATTTCCAGGTGCGGCGGATTCCAGAGAGTCAAGCCCTCCTGTTCGACCAGCGGCGGTTGTTGCAGCGCGCGCACATAATCCCCCACCCGCACGGCATGGGGGCCGGTACCATTGCGCACGAAGATGTATTCATTCTCGCTCAAACAATGGCCACCTACGCCTGGACCAGGCCGGAAGGGCATAAAGCCGAAAGGCTTGGTTTTGGCGGCGTCAATCACTTCCCAGATGTCAATGCCCATCCGCTCGGCAAGCTGCGCCATTTCGTTGACGAGGGCGATGTTTACCGCACGGAAGGTGTTTTCCAGCAGCTTGGTCAGTTCAGCGGCGGCGGGCGACGAGACTTCGTGAACCGGCGCGCCCATCTGCCGCAGCAGCGCGGCGGCGACGGCGGTGGCGTTCGGCGTCAGGCCGCCGACGACTTTGGGCGTGTTGTAGGCGCTCCATTGTTTGTTGCCGGGGTCAATGCGCTCTGGCGAAAACGCCAGATAGTAATCATCCGCACAGGCTTGCATCCCGCTGACCCGTTCCAGGATCGGCTGCACAACCTCGGTGGTGGTGCCGGGATAGGTGGTGGATTGCAGGACAACAAGTTGCTGCGGTCGCAAACGGGGGGCGATGCCTTCTGTCGCGGAGACGATGAAGCTCAAATCGGGGGTGCGCTGGATGGTGTACGGCGTAGGCACGCAGATGAAGATGGCGTCGCAATCACGGACGACGTCATAGTCTGTCGTCGCGCTCAAACGCCCTTCATTCAGGTGCGGCAGCAGGTCCTCGTCGGCGACGTCCTCGATGTAGCTACGACCGGCGTTGAGAGCGTGAGCGCGTTCAGCGTTGACCTCAACGCCTACCGTCACAAAGCCGGCCTTGGCGAAGGCCAGCGCCAGCGGCAGCCCCACATAGCCCATGCCAATAATGGCAACTTTCGCCGTGCGATAGGTGATTTTATCCGAAAGCGACGTGTTCATGCAACCTCCACAAGTGAGATAGTTTGAGCGCCTTACTCACAACAAACGGCGGACGGATTGACGCCGTCCACCCTATTAGCACAGCGACCAGCCTATTGCTCTCTGCCAACGCGCTGCGCCAACAACGCCAGTTTGACTTCAACCTCGTACCAACTGATTTCCGAAAGGCCAAGTTTGCGCCGCAGTTCGGTGTGATCCATCCCGGCGGCGAAGTCGCGGGCGGCGCAGGTCCAGCGCAGGATTTCGAAAGTAAGGCGGGGGATACCGGCCTCTGCCGCCACGTCGGTGAGCACATACTCCAGATTACGGGCGCTCCACGGGAAGAGAAACTGCCGCGAGGGATACTGTTCCAGGTATTCCCGCAAAACAACGGGCCACTCGCGCGGCAGCGCAATACGGCGCTCTTTGTGACGCCGCCGGGCTTCCTTGTAACGTATCCACAACGCCGGGTGCTCAGCGTCAGTCAGGTCAATGTGGTTGACGTGGATGTTGACGCACTCGCTCTTCTTGATGCCGCTGTGCAGGATGAGGGTGAACAGCGCGTGCGGGCGCACATCGGCTTTGCGCGCGGCACTGCCCGCCCGCAACGCTTGCGTCACGGACAGCGCGGCTTCGATCTGCGCGGAGGTCAGGATCTCCGACAGCGGCGCAGAGACGGCCTGGTGGATCAATGGCGCGGCGGGGTCGCGCGGCAGGACGCCTTCTTCCGCCAGCCAGCCGAAGAAGACTTTGAGCGTGGTGATGCGGCGCTCCAGCGTTTTGGGACTGCACGGCACGCCGCGCGAGGATTCCATCCACTTGATGAACGCTTGCAACGTCACGGCGCTGATCTCGCCAATGCGCTGCACGGGGGTAAGGTAATCGCTCAAAATCTGCATATCCAGCCGGAACGCTTGCTGTGTGTTTTCCGTGAAGCCGCGCGTCGCCATATACTTTTCAAACGCGCCTAGTGCAACGCTCAACGGAGAACGGGGCGTCAAATCCGCCGCCAGCGACGTGGACTTCGGCGCTGGCTCTTCCACAGGCGCGGAGGATCCCGCCGGCGCAGGCTCCACACGGAAAAGCGGCAATTGCTGCAACTCGAGGTCTTGATTGTCCGACATAATACTTCTTATTATAGCCAATTGGGTATGAAGACAAGTCCCGCTAAACCAGGAGAATTGACATACATTTTTCTTCTTTTTTGTGGTATACTTAAACCCGACTGTAAGGAAATATAGGAGTTACGCACTTTGCCATTTTCTGACAGGATTAACAGGATTTTCAGGATTAAAGCAGGCTTTATAGGAGCTTTTTCATCCTGTAAATCCTGTCCAAAGAAACGAACCGCATAACTACTGGAAATACATGCTTTGCTCTGAGGAGGTTCCTATGCCATTGGATGTTGCCGCGATCCGGCAAGAATTCCCGATCTTCGAACGCACAACCCACGGCAAACGCCTGGTGTTTTTAGATAGCGCTGCCAGTTCGCAGAAACCACGCGCTGTCATCGGCGCGATGATGCGCGTGTACACGCACAGCTACGCCAACGTCCACCGGGGATTGTACGCGCTAGCAGAAGAGGCCACCGAGTTGTACGAGGACGCGCGGGCGAAAATTGCGCGCTTCATCAACGCGCCCGACCCTGCTGAAGTCGTCAACGTGCGCAACGCGACGGAGGGCATCAACCTCGTCGCCTATAGTTGGGGCGAGACCAACATCCACGCCGGGGATCGCATCGTGCTGACGGAGATGGAACATCACGCCAATCTCGTGCCCTGGCAGCAGTTGGCGCTGCGCAAAGGCGCGGATCTGGCGTATATCCCGGTCACAGAGACTGGACATCTCGATTTGGCCGCGCTGCCGCCGCTGCTGGAAGATGGCCGCACCAAAATCGTCGCGTGCTCGGTAATGTCCAACGTCTTGGGGACCACACCGCCGGTCACCCAGATCGCCGAAATGGCGCACGCTGCCGGCGCCCTGGTGATGATGGATGGCGCGCAAGCTGTTCCCCACCGGCCTATGGATGTGCAGGCATTGGGCGCTGACTTTATGGCTTTCTCTGGGCACAAGATGTGCGGGCCGGGCGTCGGCATTCTGTGGGGACGCGGCGAGTTGTTGGAGGCCATGCCGCCCTTCCTCTATGGCGGGGATATGATCCGCACCGTCAAACGGGACTATGCGAAATGGAACGATGTTCCATACAAGTTCGAGGCCGGGACGCCGCCCATTGCGGAGGTTATCGGACTCGGCGCAGCGGTGGATTTCCTCAGTGCGATCGGGATGGACGCCATTCACACCCACGAGCAAGACATCGTCACATACACGCTGGCGCGATTGGCGGAACTCCCCTGGCTGCACGTGCTCGGCCCTGGCCCCTACGAGCGCGGCGGCGTGGTCTCTTTCTGGGTGGATGGCATCCACCCGCACGACATCGCATCCGTTCTCGATGCGGAGGGCGTCTGTGTGCGCGCCGGTCATCACTGCGCGCAGCCGCTCCACGAGCGTTTTGGCATTGCCGCCAGCGCCCGTGCAAGCTTCTACATTTACAACGACAAGGATGATGTGGACGCGCTGGTTGACGCGCTCCACCAGGTCGTGCGGATTTTGGGAAGATAAAGTCATTTGAGGAGGCATGAATGAGCAGCGACCTTTACCGTGAACAATTGCTGGACCATTATCACAATCCTGAAAACTTTGGCGTCCTGGACAACGCCGATGTTGATATAGACATGGATAATCCTACGTGCGGGGATATGATTCACCTGACAGCCCGACTGGACGCGGAAGGTCGCGTCACCGAAGTCAAGTTTGAAGGTCAGGGGTGCGTCATCAGTATGGCGTCATCGTCCATGTTCACCGAGGAGATTGTCGGCAAGACGCCAGAAGAGATCAGCAAGATGGGATTATCCGATATCCAGGAAATGATGGGCGGCGTGCGCTTAAGTATGGGGCGCGTGAAGTGCGCGCTACTGCCGCTCAACGCGATGAAACAGGGCCTTAAGGAAGCCGGGAAGTTGTAGCAGAGTCTTGTTTTGGTGGTCTGAGCAATTTAAGGCGGGCGCTTGAGATGAGCGCCCGCCTCGCGCGTCGAATATCGTCATCTATACGGCAATATAGGTTCGACCAGGCGTTCAAGGCGCACCGGAATGGCTTCGGGGATAACGTTCTGGACGGTGATCGCATCGGGAACCTTCACCACCGGGATGACGGTATAGTCGCCGGGCATCAAGTTGGTCAGATCAAGAACCACGCGCACATCGCTGACCTGCAGGTGTTCCATGATAGCCAATGGGCCATTCAAAATCAGCACCACGGACTCTATGCTGACAGTAGCCGTCATGTCGGCAGCCAAACCACGAATGACGGGCGGCACCGCCAGCGTCAGACCGCTTTGGATGGCCTCGATGGTCAGGCTGACGGTGACGTAGGGGCGCGGCGGCGAAATGAGGGACAATCCCTCCGCCATCTGCAAGGCCACCGAGGTCGTCACGCTTTGGGTCAACCCCTCCAAACTAACCGGCTGCGTTTGCAAATAACCGGGCACTGCACGCACCAACTCGACGCGCCCAAAAACTTTAACGACCTGTGGATTGACCACCAGGTTCGCAATGCGATACCCCGATGCAGGTTGTCCTTCCAAAGCGACATTGACCGCGAGATCACGCACATATCCCAACTGCGTTATGGGCACATTGACGGTCACGACTTTTGGAACGACTTCAACATTGGAAACAACATGTTCGTTTTGATCCAAGAGCGCGGGCTGGTAATCTCCGCGGACATCGCTTTGTTGCCCCTGCACATCAACCGTCACCTGCGCCTGTGTCACCTGCGCCACCCAGGAAGACGGACCGCGTACACGCACCGTCTGCGGAACGACGATAGGTTCATCAACTTTATAACCGAAAATGGCTGTACCATCTATCCGCACAGTGACCGTCACTTCTTTCTCGGCAATTTCCTCGACGGTCAGCGACACCTCAGGCGGGGTGATTTTCAATACCTGGACAGGCGATACCCGAACATCAACGTGGACCGGCACAGACAGTGTGCCTGTGCCAGCTTCAGTGAGGTCAATATAAGCGCGCAAATCATCCAGGCTCAGCGTTTTCCAGATTGATTCCGGCGCACGCAACTCGACCCGCACGCGCGCCCCATTGAGGCCATAGGCCACCATATTGTCATCCAGATCGGCGGTTTCAACCGGAAGCGACAGGCCAAATGTGTCTTGGCGCGTGGGGTCCTCAGTCTCAATCGCCACAGCCCAGAAGAAAAAGGCCAACAGCAAAGAGGCAAGGAATAGACCGATATTTTGTCCTAGCCAACGGCTCATGCGAGAATTTCCTCTTCAATCTCCCGGTTCGGCCTGACGACACGGCGGCGCAAGCGACGCAAGATGCCTGGGGCGTGCTCAACTTCAGGGATCAGGAAAGCGCGCAAGATGGATTCCAGCCGCTTGGCATCAATATCGCGGATGATGCGTCCGTTATGCGCCAGTGAAATTTTGCCCCGCTCTTCGGAAACGACCACCGCCACGGCGTCCCCTTCCTCGGTGATCCCAATCGCCGCGCGATGGCGCAGGCCCAATTCGCGGTCAGCCAGAAAAGCCGCCGTCAACGGCATGACACAGGCCGCAGCGACAAGCCGGCCGTTTCTGATGATCACAGCGCCGTCGTGAAGGATCACGTGATGGTTGAAAATGGAGGTCAGCAGTTCAAATGTGACATCGGCGCCGATCGGAACGCCAGTATCAATATACTCCTGCAAGCCAGTTTGACGTTCAAAAACGATCAGCGCGCCGACGTAATCCATCGCCATGTGACTGACGGCTTTGACCACATTGGCAATCATGAGGGTCAGTTTTTCATTATCGCGTGGCGCCGTCAAAAGTAAGCGGTTGCGCCCCAGTTGTTCAAAGGCGCGGCGCAGTTCCGGCTGAAAGAGCACCGGGACCCCCACCAGGAACGCCGGGAGCAATTTCTCCACTAACCATGAAAACGCCCGGAGTTGGACCAGGCGCGTGAGCAAGGCCAGAGAAATGAGCAAGGCGGTGATGCCGCGCACGAGAGGGACAGCCCGCGTCCCTCTAATCGCATAGAAGACCAGGTAAAAGAAACAGGCCACGATGAATATATCCAGGCCATCAACCCACGATATACGATCCAGCAGCCACTTTAAGTTCCACATACTCGCTCTCGGCTAAGACACCCTCCCCTAACCGCTGCGCGCTGGTGGCGGCTCGCGCCCGGTCATCTCACGATACAGGTTCACATACTCGGCCTTGTTCGGCGGATCCAGAGCCAGGATCGCGGTGACGGTCTTGATCGCGGCATCCTTTTGTCCGGCTTCCAATTGCAGATCCCCCAACACGTCCAGGTGTTCCAACGCCTTCTCGCGTTTGCCGGTATTCAAATACAACTGCGCCCCTCTAGCGCGCAATGGGATGCTGTCAGGTTCATTATGAATCAGGTCCTCCAAAACTACCAGCGCCCGATCAACATTTCTGGCATCCAGGTAAAGCCGGATCAACTTATCGAGAGCATTCAATCCCAAATGCGGACGACCGGTACGAGGATACAGCCGGAAGAGCGACAGGTGGGCGCGTTCATCGTCAGGAGCAATACGCAAAATTTCCTCGTTGCTTTTGATCGCCGCCAGCCAATCCAGGCGCTGCAAATCCAAATCGGCCATTTTGTGCAGGATGCGCACTTCCCACTGTCCGTCAGGCGTCCCGCGCGGGGCCATCCGCAACGCTTCAGAGTAGATATCGCGGGCGCGCTCCGCCTGCGCCAACTGGTAATAGGCATCCGCCAACTGCAAGTACTGGTTCAGCGCATCGTCAATCTGTCCACGCTGGATAAATAACTCTATGACATGCCGGTGGACCACAACATCCAGGGGTGAAGACTGCAAAACTTCGCGATAGGCCGCCAACGCCTGTGATGTTTGTCCACGCGCCTCGTAAGTGCGCGCAATGATGTGAAATTTGGCTACCGCTTCTTCCAAATGACCGGATTCCTGTAGCAGGCTTGCCAGGAGATAGTGCAACGGCAGGTAATCCGGCGCGTTGCTGAGCGTGTGGAATAACTCTTCCAGCGCGTTGTAGACCTTCTTCTGCCTATTATATTCCTGCGCCAGGGCAATGGCGCGTAAAACATCCGCTGATCTTGTCAGGCTGACCAGTTCTCCCAGACTGAGTATGATGCCCGAACGTGTTATCCCATCCAGGCATTTGCGCGCTTCCAGGGCTTTGTTTTCCCATCCCGGCTGCCCTAGAAAGTCAACCAGCGACTCGCTCAGACGCCGAACACGCTCAGGATCGCCGGCGCCGGCCAGATTTTGCGCCATGCCCTCATAGACGCGCGTGAGATCAGCGGCCTGATCTCGTTCAACCGTCGCCAGATCAACGATCTTCACCGCTTCCCAGAAATGCTTCAACGCTTCGGCAAAGTTCCCTTGAGCCTGGTAACATTCGCCCAAGGCAAAATGGCTGCCCAACACATATTCAGGGTCTGGCAGAGACTTTAACAACTGTCCTATGGCCTCAGCAAAGCGCATCTGCTCTTTGTACAACAATCCGAGATTGAAGTGTATGGAAACCATTGACACGCCGGCTTTGGTCAATTGCTCGTAGGCTTGCAGCGCCGCCGTCAAATCCCCGCGTGTTTGCGCATCTACGGCCTTGCCGATCAACAGATCAACCTCCATCTGCGATATGCCTTGAATTTGGGGTTTGTCCTCGGCGAATATGGACTCGGCCAACATCGCCAGGGCACGTTGCCTGGCGATATCAACCGGGCTGCCCTTGCCGCCTGGTTCGACGTCCACATCTTGAGGCAACGCCTCTTTACTGGTATAAAGAGGTGGTTCGGGTACGGGACGTTGGCTCTGCAGCAGCATCATCGTCTGCCCAATCCGAGGCTCATGAGGGATGAAACCTTGCATCTGGCGACAGATCTCGATAGCCCAATCGGGATGCGACGTCTGGTATAAATACGCCAGCCAGAGCGCAGCCAACACCGCTTTGTCTACCTGCTTCTGTCCTTGATAGTACTGCAAGAGTTCACGCCATGTTTTGTCGTTGTGAGGTTCAAGGCGCAAAGAGGCTTCGTAGGCCGTCGTCATCTTGCTCGCCAGGTGTTGTTTTCCATAACGCACCCCGGCTTCGTGATACATCGCGGCAGCCTTTGCTGTCTCACCGACGCGCTCTTGAATCTCGGCGATGCGCTCGTAGGGGCCAGGATCGGAGGGATTCAGAGTCGTTAACCGTTGGTAAACTTCACGGGCCTCCTCCAATTCCTCGGCATTGAGCAGCGCCCAGGCATGGCCCATGAGCGCGGAGACATCATCGGGGAACTCAGCCAGTGCGCGGCGATAGGACCGTACTGCCTCATCCCACTTTTCATCCCAGACATAATCGTTCGCTTTTTGGATGGCCTCATCAAAGCGTAAGCGGTTACCGGCCAATGCACACCCCCTGTGTTTAAGAGAGAAAGGATTACACGAGATACGTAAACGATGATGCGTAAAACGTAAAACGTAAGGGCTGATAATCAATCGGACGCATTTTACATTCCAAGTTTTACGTTTTACGTTTTACGATCTACCCTATGCCCCGTCCAACACCCACACCAGGATGGCTTTCTGGGCGTGAAGGCGGTTCTCGGCCTGGTCGAAAAGCGCCGAGTGTGGACCATCGGCGACGGCGTCGGTGATCTCTTCGCCGCGATGGGCAGGCAGGCAGTGCATCACGATGACGTCGGACTTGGCGCGCGCCAATTTGGCGTCGTCCACACGATAGGGCGGGAAAAGCTTGCGGCGCTGTTCTGCCTCGGCCTCCTGGCCCATGGAAGTCCAGGTGTCGGTATAGATGACGTCAGCATCCTGCACGGCGACGAAGGGATCATCGGTCGCCACAAGCTGGGAACCGGTCTGCGCCGCCATCCGCCGCCCCATATCCCAGACAGCAGGATGCAGGCCGTAGCCCTTGGGGGTGGCAATGCTGAAGTCCATCCCGAGCAAGGCCGCACCATAGAGCAGCGAGGTTGCGACGTTGTTGCCATCACCAAGATACGTGAGCTTCTTCCCCGTGAAGCTGCCCTTGTGCTCCAGAATCGTCAGAAAATCCGCCATACCCTGGCACGGATGCGAATAATCCGACAGGCCGTTGATGACCGGGACGGTCGCGTACTTCGCCAATGCCACAACATCGGCGTGCGCGAAGACACGGGCCATCACGACGTTGACGTAGCGCGAGATGACGCGGGCCACGTCGGCCACGCTTTCGCGCTTGCCCAACTGAATCTCATCCGGGGAGAGGTAAAGCGCGTTGCCGCCCAGGTGCAGCATCGCCACATCGAACGAAACGCGGGTACGCAGACTCGGTTTCTGGAAAATCATCCCTAGCACTTTGCCCTTGAGGTAGGGCGTCTCTTCGCCCGCCTTCCACGCGCTCTTAATGCGCACGGCTAAATCGAGCAACGATTGCATCTGCTCAGGCGTAAGGTCGGCCAATGTCAAGAAGTGTTTCATCGTGTATGCCTCCTACCAATAGTGTCGTCTAAATATCGGAGCTTGGTTCTCCATCTACCTAAGTATACCACGAAGGGCATTTACAGGAAAAGCAAGTCAAAGCGTATATCTTTATTGAGGCTGGAGGGATGAGTTATTACACATGTCATGCGCATCATAGCGCTCTGCATGTTGGCGCTTGCCAGCCCTGGTGCTATACTTCTCATAGAAACAAGAAGTCCACTTTGTGCTGCAACGATTGAACTGAGAACAAAACCATATCTTCAAGGAGGGCGTGATGACTAAGGCAGGTTTGATTCTTGGCGCAGTGATGTTGGTTCTGGGGATTGGCGGCAGTTTGATCTCGCCGATTTGCGTTCCATGTCTGGCGATGGTTGCCGGCATCGGAGCAGGGTATCTGGCAGGCGTCTTCGACAAACCGCTCACGTCCGGGGGCGGCGCGAAAGCCGGCGCGGTCGCGGGCGCCATTGGCGGTTTGGGCGCGCTGCTCGGACAAATTATCGGCGGCATTCTCAATAGCGTGCTGGTTAATCCACAAACCGTTATGAACATGATGGAGCAGCTCGGTCTTCCGACCACCTACTACGATCCCAGCTTCATTCAGTTCGGCCAGATCGGCGGCGGGATATGCTTCGGCGTGCTCGATATTGTGCTGATGGCCGGCCTCGGCGCGCTCGGCGGCATCCTCTGGTACCAGATTGCCGGTAAAAAGACAAGTACGCCCTCGTACTAGAGGCGTTCCCTCAACAGTTTTAGTGGCAGAGGACAGCTTTCTGTCAGCAGATTAAGCAGACAAAGCAGATTTTTTTCTATTGTAAAATCTGCTCAATCCGCTTAATCTGCTGACGGAAAATGACTGCCCGACTACAAGACTATGCGACTGCTTAGGAGAATAACGATGACCGAACAAAAACTGGTTTGGATCGAAGAGGAAGTCGCTGCGCTGAAAGAGAGTGGCCTGTTCATCAATCTGCGCACGATTGACTCCCCACCCGGCGCGTGGATGACGGTGGACGGGAAGCGCGTGCTCAATCTGTGCACGAACAACTACCTGGGCCTCGCCGATGACGCGCGCCTGAAAGACGCCGCCAAGGCCGCCATCGACCGCTTCGGCGCGGGGCCGACGGCGGTGCGTTCTATCGCCGGAACGCTCTCGCTCCACAAGGAACTGGAACGCGCTATGGCGGAATTCAAGCGTGTGGAGGATGCGCTTTACGTGCAAGCCGGCTTCGTTGCCAACCAGGCGGCGCTCCCGCCTCTCGTCGGCAAGGAGGACGTCATCTTCTCGGACCGGCTGAACCACGCCAGCATCATTGACGGTGCGCGGTTGAGCCGCGCCAAGATCGTCGTCTACGAGCACTGCGATCCCGCCGATCTGGAAGCGAAGGTCAAGGAGAATCTGCCGCAATACCGGCGCGGGCTGGTGGTGACCGACGGCGTTTTCTCGATGGACGGCGACGTCGCGCCGCTGGACAAGATTTACGAGGTGGCGGAACAATACGGACTGCTCACGATGGTCGATGACGCGCACGGTGAAGGTGTGCTCGGCCACGGCGGGCGCGGCATTGTCGATCACTTTGGGCTGCACGGCAAATTCGATGTGGAGATCGGCACGTTCTCCAAGGCGTTCGGCGTGGTGGGCGGCATCGTCGCCGGGAAGAAACTCATCGTGGACTATCTCCGCCAGAAAGCGCGCCCGTTCCTCTTCTCCAGCGCCGTCACCCCTGCAGATACCGCCGCGTGCCTCGCCGCCGTGCAAATGCTCACCGCTTCGACGGACCTGGTTGATCGGCTGTGGGAAAACACGAAGTACTTCAAAGGACAGATGAAGGGCCTTGGCTTCAACGTGGGCAACAGCGTGACGCCGATCACGCCGGTGATGCTCGGTGAGGCAAAGCTCGCGCAGGCGTTCAGCCGCCAGCTCTTCGAAGAAGGCGTTTTCGCCATGGCGATCGGCTTCCCCACCGTTCCACAGGGCCTCGCCCGCATCCGCGTGATGGTCTCCGCCGCGCTCTCCAAAGACGATATGGACTTCGGGCTGGAGAAGTTTGCGAAAGTTGGGAAGGCGTTGAATGTGATTTCATGAATCATAAATCATGAATCATGATTCGTAACGAGTACGACTTTCACGCATCACGCAAACCGCGCATCGATTGCGCGCTGCACCGCATCGTAATCCGCCGGCAATTCAACCGGCGGATTTGCGCGCCGGGCGATGACGTCCGCTAAGGCCTGGTTGTGATAGGCAACCTTGAAATCGGTGAACTTGAGGCCGTGGGCGGTGGAGATAACCACCACGCGGTCGTCGGGTTGGATGTCGCCGCGATCAATCAGCTTGAACAGCACCGCCAGCGCGACGCCGGTGTGCGGGCAGCAGTACATGCCGGTGCGATCGGCGCGGGCAGCGGCATCGGCTAACTCGTCCTCGGTGGCCTGCTCGACGATACCGTCGAAGGCAGTCAGCGTTTTGACGGCACGCTCGTAGCTCACCGGATCGCCGATCTGGATGGCGCTGGCGAGCGTCTTCTGCGCCTGCACCGGGCGGTATTCACGGAAGCCAGTCTGGTAGCTCAGGTAGAGCGGATTGGCGCGCGCGGCTTGCGCACAGGCGATGCGCGGCAACTTGTCAATCAAGCCCAACGCCTTCATCAACAGGAAGCCCTTGCCGAGCGCGCTGACATTGCCCAGGTTCCCCACCGGGATCACAATCCAGTCCGGAACCTGCCAGTCGAACTGTTGCACGATTTCGATGGCGACCGTCTTCTGGCCCTCCATACGCAGCGGGTTCATCGAATTGGCAAGGTAGATGGTCGGGTCGGCAGCGATCTTTTGCACGATGCGCATACAGCCGTCGAAGTCGGTGTCGAGCGCCAGCACGAGCGCGTTGTTGGCGATGGGCTGAATCAACTGCGCAGTGGAGACCTTACCCTTCGGCAGCAGCACCACGGCGGGGATGTCCGCCGCCGCCGCGTATGCCGCCAGCGCCGCTGACGTGTCACCCGTGGAAGCGCAGGCGACGGCGCGGATCGGTTTGCCGTCGGCCCGCATCTGCTTGACAACCGAGATGAGCACCGTCATCCCCAAATCCTTGAACGAACCGGTGTGGCTGTTCCCGCACAGCTTCACCCACAGGTCCGAGACGCCGATCTCCTTGCCCAGCCGCTCCGCCCAGAAGCAGTTGGAGTGTCCTTCGTACATCGAGACGACGTTCTCGTTGTCGATCTGCGGCGCAACCCACTCCTTCTTGCCCCACACGCCGCTGCCGTAAGGCCATTCGGTGGTATGCGTGCGCTTCTCGAAGAGCCGCTGCCATTCGACGGCGCTACGATCCCGCAACGCCTCGACATCGTGAACCACGTCCAGCAGGCCGCCACAATCCTCACAGCGATAGGCGATGTCGTAGATCGAATAGCGCCGCCCACATCCACGCACACATTCGAGCCAGCTATTGTATGCCATCTCCCCCTCCCTAAAAAGCGAACCACGAATCTACACGAATTTTTACGAATAAGATTTTAAAAATTAGTGTAGATTCGTGAAGATTCGTGGTAGAAATTTGCCAAGACGTTTTTCTTTGACGACCCACAGGTCAAACAACGCCACGCCCGCCCAGAGACAAAGACCCAGTTCCAACGCCAGGCGTGGCAGGTTGGTCAGTGACAGGCTCAGCGTTTCCGCAAAACTGTAATCGTAAGGGAACTCGTACTGCACGAACGGAAACAGGTACGGGACAACGCCGCCGAATTCCCCAAACAGGTGCAGTCCATAGCCGAGCGCCCAACTCCACGCGGGCTTCTTCCCCCAGATCAAATAAACGAGCGCCGTCGAAACAGCCACAACGACCAGCGTGTGCCCCATCCAGCGGCTGCCCTCACCCTGATTGAATACGTAGTGTGCCACCTTATCCACCACGTCCGGCACAACGGCAGCAGCCATCACCGGCACGAAATCGGCCTTGAGGTAGCGATAAGCTAAAGACGAAACTGCGACGTGTCCAAAGATCATCGGATGTCCTGTCAAGAAGTACGGAGTACGGAGTAAGAAGTAAGAAGTAAAGAGTAAAGAGTAAAGAGTGAGAAGTATGGACCTTATTACTCGTTACCCATTACTCGTTACCCATTACTCGTTACTCATTTCCCAATCCTACCACAGGGCGAGTAATGCTGCAACGTTCACGGACGGCCAAAGCCGCCCACCCCAGCAAGGCCAACTCCAGGCCGATCTCGGCAGGATTTTGCAGCCGGCGCAACAGGATTTCCCACAATCCTGGCGACGGCTCGAAGTCGTAGTGCACGAATGGATACAACCACGGCACATCCCCGCCGATGTCGGCCACGAGATGCCCCAGATAGCCCACAGCCCAACTCCACGCGGTCTGCCGTCCCCACAGCAGCCGCACGATGACGGTCGAAACGGCCAAACCGAGCAAGGTGTGGCCCCACATCCGCCCACTTGGCATGAGATGTAGTCCCTGGCAAAGCGCCTTGTCCACCACGTCGGGGATCACGCCCGCGACGACGACCGGGACCAAATCAGCCTTCACATAGCGATGCGCCAGCACCGAGACGCCCAGATGCCCAACCAGCATTACGCCCCTACCACGTGTGTTAAGGTTTGATGAATCGGCGCGTAGCTTGCCGCGCGCAGGTCTTCGGGCGGTATGGAAGCCTCGTCCGGCTTGTCGGAGAGGGCAAAGATCAGCGCTCCCCGGTCGCGCCAGTCCAGCATCAGCTCACGTACTTCGTGGGTGAGGCAAATTTCACGCACCAGCAACTCCTCCGGCGCGGCATCGAGCGGCAGCACACCCATGCGCCCGACGGTCTCGCGGTACTCGTTATAGCGGAACGCCTTGAACGGCGTGGGATCGCCGGCCTGCACCAGCGCGTAGATGTCGCCATGCAGCGCGCGCAAATCGGCGGGCAATTCGGCGGCCCGCGCATCAACGGCGTGGATAAACTGCGCGAACGCCCGCATCCGCCCCGCGCGGACGTCGTCCACGAGCGCCTCCCGCTCATACAGACCGCTGCCCACGATCAGGCAGATGTAGGCCAGGTAATCCTGGTTGTCGGCGGTGAAGGGGTGGAATTCAGGCTGGTTGAGCTGGTCGTAAGCCGCCTGAAACCGCTCCGGGTCGAACGCCGCTCCAAGCAGATCGCCGACGGTGCGTCGTACCGCCGCCACCCGCGCCGCGTCGATGACCCGATCGTTGCGCCCGCGCGCGCCGAGCGTCGTCTTGTCCAGATCAAGGACAACCGCCGTGCTCTCGTCCACTGAAAAGCCCTGCTCGCGGCAAAAATCGTCAAACTCCGCCAGCAGCGTCCAGCGGTTTGCCAGATAGAGCGGGTAACCGTCCAGCGCCGTGACCTCGGCCTGGGCGGGCGCAGGCTTTTCCGCGCCGATGAAGGCGACGCCCGGCCAGTTCCCCGCGCGGCAGATGTTGGCGAAGGCCGTCCCGTCGTTCAGGCGCGTGTCGCCGACGAAGATCAGGCGTGCAATCGACGTCCCTGGCGCCTCGAGCGCGCGGGCCAGCCGCAGCAAATGGACGATGACGCGCGCATACTCCGCCTCACTCTTGCGCGGAATCGTGTTGGCAGGAATCCCCACCTCCGTGCGGATGTCAGCCAATCGCGGCAAGCGCCCATCCGCCGCATCCAGATTCCGGTACACAATCCGATCCCCGACAAACTCAGAAACCGACGTCAGACCATAGTTTTGCATAGCAGTCCCTCAGTGATTAGTGATTGGTAATTGGTAACAAGTAATCAGGTTTGAGCGTCAAGGTACCAGTTACCGATTACCAGTTCCCAGTTACCGATTGCCAGTTATCAGCTTCAAGCCACGTACCCCGTCGCCACGAGCAGTTCCGCGTTGAGGATCGCGCCGCTGGCTGCACCGCGCAAGGTGTTGTGGCTCACGGTGGTCATACGGATGTCCAGCAGCGGGCAGGGACGCACGCGGCCCACGGTGACGGCCATACCGCCCCCGGCGTCGCGGTCGCGGCGAGGCTGGGGACGATCCGGCTCCATCCGCACGAGGAGCGGATGCTCCGGCGCGCTCGGCAACCCACGCGATACCTCCGTCCCGCGAAAGTCGCGCAGCGCGGCGATAACATCCTCCACGGACGCCGGATGCTCGAAACCGACCGACAAACTCACCGTATGCCCATCGAAGACAGGGACGCGGTTGGCGTGCGCGCTGAGCACGATGTCGGCGTCCACCCCGCGCCCATCCACCACACTACCGAGCATCTTGCGCAGCTCTTGCGCGAACTTCTCTTCCTCGCCGGGGATGTACGGAACGACGTTGTCGAGGATGTCGAGCGAGGCCACGCCGGGATAGCCCGCGCCGGAAATGGCCTGCATCGACGTCATAAAAACCTTGCGGACGCCAAACGCCACATCCAGCGGCTTGAGCGGCAGCGCCACGCCCGTGATCGTGCAGTTGGGGCTGGCGACGATGAGGCCGCGCCAGTTACGTTCTGCGCGCTGCGTGTCGATGAGCGCCACGTGGTCGGCGTTGACCTCCGGGATAAGCAGCGGCACGTCATCCACGGCGCGATACGGCGAAGCGTTCGTGCAGACGACGTACCCCGCCCGTGCAAACTGCGGCTCGATCTCACGCGCCACGTCCGCCGGCAGCGCCGAAAAGACCAGCCTGGCGGGCAGCGACGGCTCCAAAGGCTGCACGACTATCTCGCCCACAGCCGGCGGCGGATCGCCGGGAATCACCCACTTGCAAACGTCGGCGTACCGCTTCCCCGCGCTTCGCTCCGACGCCGCCAGTGCCGTCACCTCAAACCACGGATGCCCCGCCAACAACTGCACAAACCGCTGTCCCACCGCCCCTGTCGCGCCCAAAACACCAACCGGAATCTTGTTCAATGTTTCCATAGCTCCCCCTGAAGAAATGAGTAAAGGGTAACGAGAAATGAGTAATGAGTAACGAGTAACGAGGTTCTTCCTCTTTACTCTTTACTCTTTACTCTTTACTCCCCCCATTGATCACCTCGCTGTGCAATTGCCGCACAGCCTCAGTCGCCTGGTCGGCGGCGACGACGAGGGAGATGCTGCACTCCGATGATCCCTGCGCGATGGCGATGACGTTGATCTGCTTTCGCGCAAGCGCAACGAAGAGCCGCGCCGCCACACCCGGCGTATGGCGCATCCCCGCGCCCACGGCGGTCACGATCACCACGTTGTCCATTGACCAGACGCGATCGATGTCACGGCGCGACAGTTCCAGCGCCATTTCCTCTTCGATAGCGGCGATCACGCCCGCTGCGGTCTCCGTGGGAATGACAAAACAGATCGACTGCTCCGACGACGCCTGCGAGATCATCAGCACGCTCGCGCCCTGGCTGGCGACGGCGGCGAATGTCCGCGCGGCGATGCCGGGGACGCCCATCATCCCGCGCCCTTCCACGTTGACCATGCTCAATCCCTTGATCGCCGAGACCGCCTTGACGGTGCCCGGCGTACTTTCCGGTTCGCGCACGATGCGCGTGCCGGGGCAGGTGGGGTTGAACGTGTTCTTGACCCACAGCGGGATGCCGCGTTCGACCACGGGGCTGATCGTCTTGGGGTGCAGCACTTTCGCGCCGAAGTAGGCCAGTTCGCCCACTTCGCTGTACGAAAGCACGGGGATCACCCGCGCGTCGGGGACGATGCGCGGATCGGTCGTCAGCACGCCATCAACGTCGGTCCACGTCCACACCTCATCGGCGTCGAGCGCCGCGCCCAGAATCGAGGCGCTGTAGTCGCTGCCACCGCGCCCCAGCGTGGTCGTGATCCCGTCCTCGGTCGCGCCGATAAAGCCGGTGACGACGGGCACAATGCCCGCCTCCAACAACGGCAACAATCGCGCCTGGGTGCGCGCGCGGGTAAGATCCATCAGCGGCGCGGCCTGCTGGAAGCGCCGGTCGGTGACGATCAACTCGGTGGCGTCCACCGCCTCGCTGCGCAGTCCCATTTGCCGCATCCGCGCCGCCACGATGCGCGCGTTCATCCGCTCCCCCAGCGAACTGATCGCATCCATCGCACGCGGCGTCACCTCACCGAGCACCTGCACGCTGCGGCAGAACGTGGCGAACTCGTCCAGGTAGCCGTCCAGCGTCTTGAGCAGCGCCGCGCGTTCGTCGGTGTCGTTCAACAGCTCGGCGACCGCCAGCGTGTGTTTCACCCGCAGATCGGTGACCAGCGCAGGATACGTCTGCCCATCGCCGGAGGCCGCCGTGCGCGCCCCCTGGATGAGCGCGTCGGTCACGCCGCGCATCGCCGAGACGATCACCACCAGGTGTTCCCAGGCCTGGGCCTGTTCCTGCACAATCGCGGCGGCCTGTGCCACCGCCGGCGCGCCGCCGACCGACGTGCCGCCAAATTTCATCACTAACGTTTTCATCGCGTCTCTCCTCCTCCCCCTCGTCCTTGCTGGCCTTGACGGGATATTATACACGGTTCGCGAGGTTGGGAAACAGGTACCGCGCACAACACCCACCTCCCATAACATCCACAACCGGTCCAAGTGGATTGACTTACAAAAAAAGGCGCTATATAATAATTGTGTTGTGCAATCACCCCGAGAGACACCCATTGACTACCCTCCAATTCCAGACATGGTCGGTGTCCCAATCGGCGCATTGCTCGCTACTGTTGAGCCAATAGCCTCTTGGGCTTTCCGAGAAACTCTGACTATGACCACTGGGTTTACCTGCCGGTGGTATTAAAGTCGTAGTCTGGCAAAAAGGAGATACGAATATGCATAGCAACCGTTTTACCCATTTCCGATGCGTTAGCTTGATTCTGCTGTTGATCATGAGCAGCATCACGCCCGTCATAGCCCAGCCGGATGTTGACAGCCCCGCCCAGGTCTTGGCTTGTACCACTTCGTTGAGCGGGCCAATTACCAGCGATACAACCTGGACGGTGGTGGGCAGTCCCTACTGCCTGACGGGTTGGGTGACTGTCGCCGCTGAAGCCGCGCTGACGATCCAGCCGGGCGTGACGGTCTATGGCAGTGCCGATAGCGGGATCTTGGTCTACGGCCGCTTGAACGCAATCGGCACACCGACCTCGCCGATCCTCTTCAGCTCCAGCACAGATAATGCGCCCGGCGGGTGGATTGGGGTGGAAATTGACGGGTACTATGGGATCGGCCGGGCCGTCCTTGATTACGTGACCATTCGCTATGCCGGGCAGGTGGACTACGTGATCACATTCGGCCTGGGCCTGTGGCACGGCGGCAGGGCGACCGTCACCCACAGCACGTTTGCGAGCAACGCCGGGTACGGCGTGTACGTCGATACGGACAGTGCCCTTGACTTCGAAAACAACCAGGTGCAGAACAACGCCAGCTATGGACTGTCTATCGCTGCCGGAGACCTGGTGAATGTGCGTGACAATGTGCTCACCGGAAATAACCCGAACCGCATCGAGGTACGTCCCGGCTCGCTGGAAAACCCATTGATGGCGGCGAATAACTCGACCCTGTCAGTTCCACTGATCCATACCTGTACCACTTTGGTGAGCGGGACAATCGCGACCAACACGACCTGGGCGGCAGCGAACAGCCCCTACTGCCTGACGGACGTGGTGGTTGTCGCCCCACAAGCCACGTTGACGATCCAACCGGGAGTGGCAGTGTATGGCCATACCCAGACCTATCTCGAAGTGGATGGCCGCTTGAACGCGGTAGGAACTTCTGGCTCGCCCATCCTCTTCAGCTCATACCTGAACAGCGAAGCCGGAGAATGGGTCGGGGTCATCGTCAATGGTTACGAGGGGGTTGGGCAGGCGACTTTGGACTACGTAAGCATTCGCTACGCCGGTCAGGCTTACTGGAGCGATCGGTTCAACCTGGGCGTGTTCGAAGGGGGGCAGGTGACCGTCACCCATAGCACGTTGACGAACGGCGCCGGTTACGGCGCATGGGCGGAGTTCGGGGCTGCGCTCACCTTCGACCACAACACCGTGACCACCAATACCCTGGCTGCTTTGCGGGTATGGCCGGATGTCCTGGCAAGCATAGGCGCAGATAACACCTTCAGCGGCAACGGCCTCGACCAGGTGCATACAGGCTCCGGGCCTCTACCGGTTGGGGGGGAGTTCACCTGGAGCAACACGAATCAGGCGGAGGCTTACGAGCTGGCCGGTCTGGTCAAGGTGATGCCTGCGGCCACTTTGAATATCGAGCCGGGCGTGGAGGTAGCAGGCGCAGCAGGAAGTGAGCTGTACGTAGAGGGCACACTGAATGTCATCGGCACGGCAACGCAGCCGATCACCTTCACCGCTTCGACGAACGTGCGCCAGCCGGGATGGTGGAATGGGATCAACTTCTGGGGCCCGACCGGACAGCGCGCGACCGGCAGGCTGGAATACGTCACCGTCGAACTGGGCGGCGGCCACGACGGCGCAAATGACGGCGCCAATATCTCCGCACGCAATGCAGATGTCATCTTTTCCAATGGCGTCATCCGCGAAAGCGCCTACGACGGTTTCTACGCGAACTTCGGAGGCGCCGGGGCGGCGATCTACTTCAGCCAGATCGTCAGCAACACGCACTACGGTGTGTACAATGCCGTGCCGGATGAAGATATTGTCCTGGCCTCAATGAACTGGTGGGGAGATGCCAGTGGTCCCAACGTGGATAACAACGCCAACCCGGGAGGGACCGGCAGCAAAATCAGCGCCGGGGTGTCCTTCCGGCCGTTTGTCGCGGATTTGAACGCGCCGCCTGACCCACTTTCGGAGCGCGACCTGGGTTTCCTGACACTCACGCCGCAGCGCTGGTTTGTCCCGGCAGATGGCATCAACCAGGTATATATCGAGATCACCATGCGAGACGGCGCCGCACGGCCCCTGGCAAACCAGAGCATTCACCTGGCGACCACGTTGGGGACCCTGTCCGACAACAGCGTTCTAACCGGCGCCCAGGGAAAGGCATACGTGTTTCTGACATCGGCGTCGGTGGGCGTGGCGACTGTATCGGCGAAGGCCATAGGCGCCCTGGTTGCCCAGCCGGCGGAAACAAAGATCACGTTCGTAGAGGAAGGTCCTGATCTCTTCCCAGACCAGGAAGCGCCTTACATGAACAGCAACATCGAGATCTTTCCGCAACCCCTCGTCCAGGGGGTGACGGCCACCATTCGGCTAAATTTGACCAATCCTTACACCGTACCGATCCACGTCAACGGCACGGTGGGGTATGCGCAATTTGGCATCGGCCAGGTATTCGGACCGATCAGCACAGTGAACGATTGGGTGGTGCCGGCCAGCACAGCCGGGACGTTCGACGTCGCCTGGGTGCCGCCTATCTCCGGCCACTACTGCTTCGAGTTTAGCTACTGGTACGATTTCGACTCGACAGAACTTGGCGGCAACGGACTTGTACTCAGCCCGAATGTACCGGGTAAAAACGGCAAACGCCAAACGAACGATACCACTAAATCTGCGCCTATGGTGAGACCCAAGACGCGAGACCTGGCGCGAACGGCCAAACGCGCTACATCTCTGATAGGCGATGGGCAACTCGCCTTGAATGTGCTCACCGCGCCGGAGGCAATCCCAGGCGGGTTCATCCTGGACCAGATGGTGGGCAATCTCATGGATTTGATTTTCGAGGGAGGTGGCGCAATCAATGCCGCCCTGGCCGGAAGCGAAGATTCCGGCGGGTGGAATGGCCCCCGCTTGCAGTTACCCGGCGGCGGTTTCGGCAGTTTGGCTAACGATCCGCCCAGCCAGGATTACAGGTCTATCGCCACCGCCGACCCAATCCAATTCACGCCCCTCCAACCCGGCCCCAATATGCCCGTAGCGCGCGCCCAGGCGATAAATGATGCAATCGCCTCTCTTTTGGATCTCGAAGTGAAACTGATGGCGACGGTCGTGGCCTACGACCGCTACGCCGGAGCGACCGAAGCCGACGATCTGTATTGGAGCAGCATGCAAGCCGATGCGTTTGTCCATTATCTGAATCAAACCGGCGCGGCCCTGGTCAATGCAGCCGACAAGCTGGACGCGTTGAACGCCGAAGCCAGGGCGGAAGGCTTCACGGACCTGTACATCACGCCAGATCAGTACCTGGCTTACCAGAACCGGCTGCAGACAGAGGGCTTTAACGCGACCGAGATCGCTGCGGCGCACCTGGTCGGGCTGACGGATGAAGGCATTCAGAAAGCCCTACAACGGCGTTTGGCGCTCGACCCGAATGAGGTTACCGGCAGCGTGATGCAAGCCTGGGCCGATGTCGCGGCTGCGTACCGCGAGCTGGGGATGGACATCCTCTACCCACCGATCCCGATCGCGGGCGTCACATCTGCACGCGCGCGCTCTACTTCACAAACTATCGGCGACGAGCAGAACCGCCTGGCGCACATCGAGGAAAGCGTCACGACCTTCCCGGTCGGCAACCCACTGACGACGACGGCGGTCATTTCGTTGAGCGTGCGTACGATTGACGTGCCGGCCGATTGGGTGGTGCGGCTGAGTGCTTCAGCGATCACGCTCCAACCCGGCCAGCAGGTATCGGTCACACTGACGATCATCCCCGGCATGGTCTCCGCGCAGGGCAGCCAGCCGCGTGTGGCCGTGGAAGCCTACGCGCAGGAGCAGTTGCTCGGCGGCGTGGTCGTTGATGTCGACGTGCCGGAGATCGATCCTCTCCGGTGGAATATATTCTTACCAGTCGTTCTCGCCCAGCGGCCATAAGAGACAAGAGATTTCAGGTTTTTCTCGGCGCTCTCTGCGTCGCTAACCCCAGACCTCCGAAGTCGTGCGAACCTACGGTTCGCCTGAAACCTCGGAGGTCTGTTATTACTTCCAAAATGACAAAACGCCGAATTCAGGTATAATTTTGGATAGAAGAAACAACCCTGACGAAAGGATAATTCGCCTTGCCCGTTTTCCTGTTTACCGATATCGAAGGCTCGACCGAAAAATGGTCGCGGTTTCCGCGCGCGATGCAGGAGGCGTTGGCGCGCCACAACGATCTCGTCGAGGCAGCCATTGTGCGGCGCGGCGGGAAGGTCGTCAAGAATACGGGCGACGGCTATTTCGCGGTCTTCGAAGGCGGCGAGCCGCTGGCCTGCGCCATCGAAATCCAATGGCTGTTGGCACAGCAGGATTGGGGCGAGATCGGCGAGCTGCGGGCGCGCATCGCGTTGCACACCGGCGAGGCCCGGCAGCGTGAGGGCGATTACTTTGGGCTGGAGGTGAGCCGCACGGCGCGACTGCTGTCTTCGGGCTGGGGCGGGCAAATTCTGCTTACCTGCGAACTGGCGCGCGCGGCGACGCTCCCGCCCGATGCCGCGCTCTACGATCTGGGCAATCACCTGCTCAAAGACCTGAACGAACCGCAGCACATCTACCAACTGCTGCACCCCACCCTCCAACGCAATTTCCCGGCGCTGCGCACGCTCACGGCGCAGCCGCACAACCTGCCGCCACAGCCCACGCCCTTCGTCGGGCGCGAAGAGGAACTGGCGCAGCTCTCGGTCCAGTTGGCGGACCCGACCTGCCGCTTGCTCACACTCGTCGGGCCGGGCGGCATCGGCAAGACACGACTGGCGTTGCAGGCCGCCGCCGAACAGCTTGAAGCGTTCACCCAGGGCGCGTACTTCGTCCCGCTCGCGCCGCTGACGTCCGGCGAGCTGATCATCTCGGCCATCGCCGACGCGTTGCACCTCTCCTTCTACCAGCATGAGCCGCCGCAGCGCCAACTGTTCACCTACCTGCGGGAAAAGCAATTGCTCCTCATCCTGGACAACTTCGAACACGTCATGGACGGCGCATCGCTGGTCGCCGAGCTGTTGGCGCACGCGCCCGGCGTCAAAATATTGGCGACGTCACGCGAGCGCCTCAACGTGCAAAACGAATGGATTTTCACCGTCGACGGGATGCAGTATCCGACCAAGACATCCGATCCCGACATAGAGGTGTATCCGGCGGTGCAACTGTTCCTGCAAAACGCCCAGCGCACTGCGCCGATGTTCGCGTTCGATGCGGACACGCGCGCCTGCATCGCGCGCATCTGCGCGCGGGTGCATGGGATGCCGTTGGCGATTGAGTTGGCGGCCTCGTGGCTGCGGATGCTTTCGTGTCAGGAGATCGTCGTCGAGCTGGAAAACAGCCTGGACCTGCTCAGCAGCCAGATGCGCGACCGGCCGGAGCGCCATCGCAGCCTGCGGGCGGTCTTCGAATACTCCTGGCAGTTGCTCACCGCCGAGGAGAAGACCGCGCTGCAAATCCTGGCCGTCTTCCAGGGGAATTTCCGGCGCGAGGCGGCGTTCGCCGTGCTGCAGGCGCCGGAGGCTGCCACAAGCGCGCTCGAAGTGCTGGCGCTGCTGACAGCGTTGGTGGACAAGTCTATGCTGCAGCGACGCACCAACGGCGCGTACACCATGCAGGCATTGCTGCACCAGTACGCCCTCGAAAAGCTGCACGCCGATCCTACGCTCGAAGCGCAGGTGCGGCAGCGCCATTGCACCTACTACGCCGATTTTGTGCAGCGGCAGCACGCGGATTTGGAAGGCGCGCAGCAAACCGCCGCTCTGGACGCCATCGCCGACGTGCTCGACGATGTGCGCGCGGCCTGGCAGTGGGCGGCGCGACAAAAGTGTACCGCGTGTCTGGAACAGGCTATGCACAGTTTGACGTTTTTCTTTAGTTTGCGCGGACGCCCTCTGGAAGGGTTGGCACTCTTCGAAGAGGCGCTCGCCGCACTGGAGCCGCTATCCACCCCCGCAGCAGAATCCACCCGTGGCTGGCTGCTGGCGCGCGCTGCAAGCCTGGCCACGGCGAGCAACAAAATTGAGCAGGCAAAAGCCCTGGCAGAAGCCGCCCTGGGGCTCAACCGGAAGTTGGGAACAACCGCGGCCGTCGCCGCAACGCACGTGCAACTGGGCCGCGTCGCCTGGCTGCGCGGCGAGTATCCCCTGGCGCAAGAACACTATCGCCAGGCCCTCGAATTCCACACGACAGCGGGCAGCCTCAACGGGCAGGCGCGGGCACTCGACCAACTGGGGACCGTGGCCTGGGCGCTAGGGCATTACACCGAGGCGCAGGGCTATTTCGAGCGCAGCCTGGCCTTGTTTCGCCAGACCGGTAACCTGCACAGCATCGCCCAGGTATTCGATCATCTCGGCGTTGTGGCACGGGATACGGGGGACATCGGCACCGCACAGGCGTGTTTCCGCCAAAGCTATGAGATTTTCAAAACGCTGGGCGCGCAGATGAACCTGGCCTTCGCCGCCAATCACCTGGCCGGCGTGCTCGGTAATTTTGCCGAAGCCGAACCGTACTTCGCGCAGTGCATCGCCATCGGTAAAGAATACGGCGACCAGCGCATCGTAGGCTACACCCTCAACGACTGGGCCTCATTTCTCATGCAAGCCGGCGATACCGCGCGCGCCCAACCGATGTTCGAAGAAAGTCTGGTCATCTTCGAAACGCTGGGAGAACAGTTTGGCGTGACGTTGGGACACATCAACCTGGGCCAGCTCGCGCTCGACGTCGGCCATCTCGAAAGGGCGAGACAGCACCTCCACAGCGGGATGCAAACCGCCGTCGCTGTCGAGAATATGCGGCTGGTCGCCATGGCGCTCAGCGGGTGGGCAAGATACCTGTTTGCCACAGCACAGTACACAGCAGCGACGAAAGTGCTCGGATTCACGCAAACCCTGCCCTCCGACTCGTCCGAAGGCGCGAGCAATACGGCCACACTGCTGGTTGAAATCCGGCCCCACCTCCCCACCGTCGACTTCGAGGCCGCGTTGGCGTGGGGACAGCGCGCGGAACTGGCGGATGTGCTGCGGGAGTGTGTGGAGAACGTGGAAAATCGCTAGAAACTTGGCAGCGTTTGGAGTATGAGAGAAGCATACTGCACATAAACATCCCGAATTTGCTCTAGCGCCTGCATAGGCGTCGGCGCAGCGCACGGGACATGCTGAGACGGTTCCGCCGACGGATGATAATGCCATCCTTTCAAATTATCCAGCCCAAACAGCCGCATATCGCCACAAATCAAGGTGTAATCTATGCGCTGAGTTTCTTCGCGGAAAAATATATCCACGTGACATCCCTTTTCCAAATCCACACGCGTCTTCAGACGAGTATGGCGCACTATCGTCATATCAACACGCACGTCCGGAAACACTGCTCTGATAGCCTCAGTCAGCAACGTGGCAAATACACGTGTATCCACGACGACTATCCTTCAATGTATACACTTTGCGGCGCGGACTGCATTTGTCGCTGAAGAGCACGCAGTTGCGCCAACCAGTTCTTCCGTTCAGCTTCCAGTCCTTCCCATTCCATATAATCGCGTTCGGTGGAATGTGACCAGGGATCAGAAATCGCGCCGTTTTCCCAACGCTCGGCAAATTCCGCGAAAGTGACGCCATAACGCAACTCATACTCACGAATCTCCTGCTCACACGCCTGAAGCTGCTGGACAAAATAGCCATTGATCAGCGCCAGCATTTTGTGCGTAAAAGTTTCTCCTTCAACATACTCAAAATAGGGCAATGTTTCTGGCGCAACAACTATATTTTCCATACCATCCTCCTTGCTTCAACAGGTGCGACGCACCTGCGATTCGCTATCCTCATAGGCCCCTCCGAAAAACTCGAAGTCTTTGACTTTAAGTGTAACACGCAATGAGTGAAGGTCAATTTTGATTTCCTTGGCGTCCCTGGCGTCTTGGTAGCTAAACGCAGTTGACATTTCCCCGCACCATGCTATATTGATATTGTTCTATATAGACATCTATCAATATATAAACAAGATGACGATCAACCAAATTATCACCGAAGACGAAGTCGCCTTGATGCACCGCTACATCTGCGAGGGCATCGGCGATACCAAACGCCTGCGACTGCTCTACCTCGTCGCCGAGCACCCACGCAATGTCACCGAGCTGACCGAGCTGCTGGACGTGACGCAGCCCACCGTCTCCCACCACCTGCGCGTCCTGCGCGAGCGCGGCCTGGTCAACGCCGAGCGCGACGGCACCTCCATCTACTACTCCCTCGGCGATCCCCGCATCCTCGAAGCGATGAACATTTTACGCGGCTTCGTGGCGGACAAGACACAAGAGGCAGGAAGCAAGAGTTAAGAGTTAAGAGGCAAGATTGGCCGGTTATCATTTGCCATTTGCCATTCACCATTTACCATTCGCCATTTGCCATTTTGTAGGAGGAAATATGGGACATCTATCGTCAGAACAGACCACTTGGCTTGAAACGACCTTTGGCGACCGGGTGAACACCCGGCGCGTCGAGCGCAAGCTCTACAGTCACGACGTCGGCGAGATGCCGTTGCTGATCAAGCCGCTTATCGGCAAGCCACTGGCCGACGCCATCGTGCAGCCGGAATCGGAAGCGGAGGTCGTCGCGCTGGTGAAGTGGGCGGCGGCGAATCACATCCCGCTCACGCCGCGCGGCAAAGCGACCTCCGGCTACGGCGGGGTGCTGCCGGTGAAGGGCGGCGTGGTGGTCGACTTCTTCCGCCTGGCGAAGGTGTTGCACGTGGACGTCGCAGCGCAGACCGCCACGTTGCAACCCGGCATCGTTTGGGAGAACGCCGACCGCGAGTTGAAAAAGCACGGGATGACGCTGCGCACCTACCCCAGCAGCTATCCCTCGGCGACGGCGGGCGGTTGGCTGGCGCAGGGCGGCGCGGGCTACGGCTCCTTCGAGGCCGGCTGGTTCCGCGATAACGTCGTCAGCGCGCGCGTGGTGCTCGGCAATGGCGAGGTCGGCGTCTTCGAAGGCGAGGGCCTGGATATGATCTACGAGGCCGAGGGCATCACGGGCATCATCACCGAGATGACGATCAAGGTTCAGCCCGAAGTCCCGCTGGACATCCTCTCGATCGGCTGTCCCGACGCGCGCGAGCTGCAACACCTGCTGGAAGGCTTTATGGAGTGCAACCTGCCGATCTGGTCGATGCACTTCATCAACCCGCGCATGGCGACCATGAAAAATCAAGCACCGCCGATGATGCACCAGGGTCATCCCGTCGAAAAGCACGTCGAACTACCCGAAACCTACATCACCACGATTGCTGTTCGCCAAAAGGATAGCGCGTTTGTGCGGGCGCAACTGGCCGAGCGGATGAACGCCGGCAAATGCAAGGCCACCCTGCTCAGCGACGAAATCGCGCAGCACGAGTGGGCCAACCGCTTCCGCATCATGACGGTGAAGCGCCTGGGACCCAGCCTGGTCCCGGCGGAGGTCGTCGTGCCGCTTTCCGGCCTGGGCGCGATGCTGTCTGAGGTCGAAACCAAAATCGCGCAGCCCGTGGTGAAGGAAGGGATGCTCATCCGCCAGGGACGCAACCCCAAGGGCGAGCCGGAAGTCGTGATCCTCGGCTTCATCCCCGCCGACCAGCGCAAGCTGAGCTACAACTTCGTCTTCCCGCTCTCGTTGACCATTGCCGGGATCGCGGAGAAGTACGGCGGGCGGCCTTACGCCACCGGCCTGTACTATTCCAAGATGGCGCCCAAGATTTTGGGGGCGGAACGCGCGCGCGTGATGAAAGAATTCAAGGCAAAAGCCGACCCCGCCGGGATTCTCAACCCCGGCAAAGTCATCGGCAACGCGCTGATCAGCAACGCGCTCATCGCCGCCAACGCCTTCGAGCCGCTGCTGCGCCCGTTCGGCAACGCCGTCAGCACCGACGTGGGCGAGAAGTTCCCCGACAAGCCCGTGCGTGGCATCCCGGCGGACGTGGCGTGGTACGCCTACGCCTGCTCACAGTGCGGCTACTGCGTCCAGGAGTGCGACCAATACTACGGGCGCGGTTGGGAAAGCCAGAGTCCGCGCGGCAAGTGGTACTGGCTGCGCGAGTATATGGAAGGCCGCGAGAAGTGGGATCAGTTTATGGTAGATACGTTCCTGGTCTGCACCACCTGCGAGCTGTGCAACCTGCGTTGTTCGGCCTCGCTGCCCATCGAATCCTCGTGGATGAAACTGCGCGGCAAGCTGATCCACGAAGACGGCCAGATGACCTTCCCGCCCTTCGAGATGATGGCAGCGGCGCTCACCGACCAGGGCAACATCTGGGCCGGGTATCGTCGCAACCGCGATGCCTGGTTCCCGGAAGACCTGCGCGAAAAACACAGTGACAAAAAGGCTAAAGCGGTCTACTTCGCCGGTTGTACCGTGAGCTACGTCGAACACGACATCGGGCAGGCCTCGGTGCGGCTGCTGGATGAGGCCGGGGTGGACTTCACCTACGTCGGCAAGAAGGAGAACTGCTGCGGCACGCCGATGCTCGTCGCAGGCAAATGGGATGTCTTCGTGGAGACGATGAAGAAGAACATTGCCGCCGTCAAAGCTACCGGAGCCGACACCGTGATCACTTCCTGCCCGGCGTGCAATATGATGTGGCGGCATGTCTACCCGGAGTGGTGCGAGAAACTGGGGATCGAATACGGCATCACCGCCAGGCACTATAGCGAGGTCGTCGCCGAGAAAGTGCGCGACGGTTCCTTCACCTTCCCGGAAGCCGGCGTCGCGCCTGTGACCGTCACCTGGCACGACTCTTGCCACATAGGGCGTGTCTCGCACGTTTACGAAGAGCCGCGCGACGTGATCAAGGCCATCCCCGGCGTGAACTACGTAGATATGGAATACAACCGCGATGCTGCGCACTGCTGCGGCAGCGTGTTGACCCTCATCAAGGACCCGCCCATCGCCGCGGAAGTGGGCAAAACACGCCTGGACGAGGCTATCGAAGCCGGCGCGCAGAAAATGCTGGCGGCCTGCCCATGCTGCGAATTTCAGTTCCGCGTTGCCCGCGACAAGAAGAACCTGGACATTGAGATCGTAGACCTGGCGCGCTTCTGCGCCGAGGCGCTCGGCTACACCGACTTCCCCGACCCGCACCCGGAGGTCAAGGCGCAGTGGGCGGTCTTCGAGGCCATGATCGCGCTGATGACGCCGCAGGGCTTCGCCGACCTGATGGGGACGATGTGGCCCGAATTGATTGACGCGATGCCGTTCGGCATGGGCAAGATGATGCGCGCGATGGGCAAAATCCCCGGCGCGTTGGGGCTGATGAAGCCGATGTTCCCCATTCTCTTCCCCAAACTGCTGCCGCTGATGATGCCGAAGGTGATGGACACGATGCTCGCCCGCGTCGCCGCGCAAATCCCGATGCCCGACTACATGGCGGAGCAGATGCCGGAGCTGATGCCGAAGGTGATGGACAACCTGATGCCGCACATGATCGGCGACCTCGTCCCGCTTGTTACAGAGCAAATGATTGCGTATCTCAAGGGAGCATCCTGAACACTTACGCATCAAGCGAAATTTCGTCAGCAGATTGAGCAGATGGAGCAGATTTTAACCGCGAATCACGCGAATCTTCGCTAATTCAAAAAAAGATTCGCGACGATCCGCGAGATTAGCGGTTTATTTTCGGAAGTGCTAAGACGGACACAAAAAACGCGCCCGATTGGAAAACCAATCAGGCGCGTTTTTGTCAGAACCGCAATTCAAGAGATAACCACTATTTGCGCGTCGAGCGTGGATAGTGCGTCCAGATACCATTGCCACTGCACATAATCGTCATCGGCCTCGAAATCCTCTTGACCATCAAGCATATAACGCGCGCGCATCTCGGCAACGGAAGATCCTCACTTGGTTGCCAACGACTGAATCCGCGCCTCATAGCGCGCCCTGCGTCCCAAGAGAATCATCCGCGCTTGCTGCCGGGCAGCATCCAGCGGATCAGCGTATCCTAGCGATGCTAATACTCTTTCTGTTGTATAGGCTGTCATTTTTGTCCACCTGACCCAATACTGTACCTTCATTGTAGCACAGATTTTCACTGCGCGAGCTTGCTTTCCAAAGTTTCCAGCCACGCACGAACTTGCGCGGCGCGCGGATCGCCGATCATTTTGAAGAGCGCCAGGGCGTGCCGCCAGCTTTCGCGCACGCGCTTGATGTTGCCCAATGCGCCACACACAATCCCGATATTCAGCAGGGCATTCGCTTCGCCGGGACGGTCATGCAGATCATAAGCGATTTTGAGACAGGCGTCATAGACCTCAAGCGCCCGCTCCGATTCGCCTTGTGCGGCATAGGCTTGCCCCAGATAATTCAAGATCAGCCCCTCAGCCGCGCGATCCAGGGACCGCGCCGCCTCCAGCACACGTTCCAGAATAGCCGTGCGTTCCGCCATCGGCAGCATAAGATGAGCAATAGGGAAAACACGCCCAGGAAAATCGCACAACCATTGGTCAACGTCCGTCGGGCGCGGCCATCCGGGATCAGCGTTGCTCATTCGCAACCAGGCTGACCATACGTGCGGCCAGACAGCGGCAAAGCGCAACACGCCTTCTTCACGGCGAACGCCCCCTGCATGGTAGAGGACATTAGCGCGACTGGCTTCCATCAGTGCATAGCGCGCATAACGCGCCATCACCAGACGGGTCCACTCCGGTTGCCCAAGCAGCAATTCCTGGGCATAGACGGAAACCAAGTCGTGTAAGGCATACCGATCCACCTCCGGGTAATACATCACCAGGTTGCGGCGCACGAAGGCAACCAGCAGCGCATCGGCGGCGTCTACGTCAAGTCCCCAAATCATCGCTGCGGCTCCCCGGCTAAATGGCGCGGGGAAGATCGCTAACGCTTCAAAGAAGCTGCGCTGTTCCAGCGGCAATGTCTCGTAAACCAATTCCAGGGCGATGGTCACGGGCAGATTGATGCCGGCAGGGCGCAAGGCTATCAGGCGACGGTTGATCACTTTGTAGCGGTTCAGTAACGCACGCGGCGTGACATCGCGCAACAATGCGCCGACAAGCCGCAACGCCAGCGGACTACCGTCGAAATGTTCCAGTATTTTGTTGATACTGCGCGGCGGCATTGCGGCGCAGCCAGGCGCGACGTGCATCAAGAGCGCGCGAGCTTCCTCCGGGCGCAGGCCACCCAGGCTGAAGGGGTACAATTTCCCCAAGGTAGGGAACTCTATCCGCGCCGTAACGATGACCGCTGAGGATTGGCGCGGCAGTAGATGGCGCAATTGGGCAGGGCTGGCGGCGTTATCAAGCAACAATAGCACTTTGCGTGTGGTGAAGGTTTCACGGTACAATTCGTCCAACGCTTTTTCGTCATCCGGGAGCGCCGTGTCTGGATAGAAGAGCATGAGGAGACGGCGCTGCGCCGCAGCCGAGGTCAATGGTTCGATAAGGTTGGACATTCCACCCCGCAGGTCAATCTCCAGGCAGCCATCGGGGAAATCCTTACTCAATTCGGCGGCAAGCTGGCGAGCCAACGCCGTCATCCCATTCCCCAGATCGTCGGTGGCGCTGGTGATCAAGACGCCGCGCTCGAAATTCGCCAACAACGTGGCAAGCTCCGCCTTCCGCCCAGTAAAATCAACCGGCGGTGATATAAGATTGAACTGCAAAGCAGGGGTACGAATAAAAGTTTTAGGTTCTGTCACGTCAACACTATCCCGCCTCATATCTATCACATATTGTAGAAGCTCTTGCCCACAAAGCAAATTTGATTAACTTGTCAACATCTGGTATAGTTAAAGTAAGTAGCGCGCCCTTTGATAACCACAAGCGGACATCACACAAGTCAAGGGATTCCACACTGATACAGATAGGCAATCATCCTGAAGGAGGTAGTCATGGCAGTCATTACGATTTCCCGGCAATATGGCAGCGGCGGCGAGGAAATTGCTGCGCGCGTTTGTGATATTCTCGGCTACACCTACTTCGACAAAAATCTCATCGTCAAAGTGGCCGCAGAAGTAGGTATGTTCAAAGAAGAGCAGATCGTTGACATATCCGAAGATACATATATGATGCGCAACTTTATGGAACGGTTGTTTGGCGGACGCCGCATCAAGGTCCAAACCGGACCCTTGGGCAGCCCAAAGGCAGCCTACGTGCAATCGCTGAACGAAGAGCAAGGTGTAGCTCTGATGCGCCATACAATTATGGGGGCATACCAGCATGGCAACGTTGTCATTGTGGGACGCGGCGGGCAAGCCATTTTACGCGAACAGCCCGGCGTGCTGCACGTGCGCATCGAAGCGCCACTTGGCGCGCGGGTGATGCGCGTCAAAGAACGCGAGAAGATCACTATCAGCGAAGCCACCGATCTAACCAAAAACAAGGATGTAGCCGCCGAGACCTACTTGCGCACATTCTTCGACATTGATTGGAGCGATCCACTGCTCTACCACTTGACATTCAACACCGGAAAATGGGACACCGACGCGGTAGCCGAGATTATCGTGAATGCGCTGAGCCGCCTCAAAACTGTCAGGCTTGGGCTAACATAAAAGCTTCCCTGCCCCCGAGACGGGGGCAGGGAGCAAAGTAAGACCCGAGACGGAGGTAGGGAGCAAAATGGTTCGCCAGCGGGAGCAAAATGGTTCGCCAGCGGGAGCAAAATGGTTCCCGACGGGAGCAAAATGGCTCGCCAGCGGGAGCAAAATTGTAAAATTCGGCCAAAACTATTGACGAAAGCGACGGGTATGCTATAATTTCCGCCAGTGAGGCACGCATTGATAAAAAGGACACAAAACACTACCCGGCTTATCCCCGCGACTACGGGCAAACCTGGTCATATTCCACATTATACAGAAAAAATACTCTGCTTTGAGGTATTACACTAAGTTATAGGAGGTTTGGTATGGCAGAACGTAAAATGGTGACGATAGATGGCAATACCGCGTGTGTGTGGGTCGCCCATAAAATTAATGAAGTGATTGCTATTTATCCAATTACCCCATCTACTTCGATGGGCGAAAGCGCCGATGCTTTCTCAGCAGCGGGGCAGAAAAATATCTGGGGCACGGTGCCCCTCGTCGTTGAAATGCAGTCCGAAGGCGGCGCGGCAGCCGCAGTGCATGGCGCGCTGCAAACCGGCTCGCTGACCACCACCTTTACCGCGTCGCAGGGCCTCATGCTGATGATCCCCAGCATGTTTAAGATCGCCGGCGAGCTGACCTCGGCGGTCATCCACGTGGCGGCGCGCAGCCTGGCGACGCAGGCGCTTTCCATCTTCGGCGATCACAGCGACGTGATGGCCGTGCGCTCGACCGGCTTTGCGATGCTATCGAGCAACTCCGTCCAGGAAGCGCACGACTTCGCGCTCATTTCCCAGGCGGCGACGTTGGAAGCGCGCGTGCCGTTCATTCACTTCTTCGACGGTTTCCGCACGACCAACGAAATCAACAAGATCGAGCAGTTGACCATTGACGACCTCAAGGCGATGATCAACGACGATCTGGTGCGGGCGCACCGCGCGCGCGCGATGAACCCCGACAAGCCGGTGACTCGCGGCACGTCGCAGGGGCCGGATGTCTACTTCCAGGGGCGCGAGACGGTCAACCCGTTCTACGCCAAGACCCCCGCCATCGTCCAGGCGGCGATGGATAAATTCGCGGGATTGGTGGGCCGCCAATATCACCTCTTCGACTACGTCGGCGCGCCCGACGCCGAACACGTCATCGTGATGATGGGGTCCGGCGCAGAGGTGGCGCACGAGACAGTGGAATACCTCAATGCGCACGGCGAAAACGTCGGCCTGCTCAAGGTCCGCCTCTATCGCCCGTTTGATGTCAATGCCTTCGCCGCCGCGCTGCCGCAAAGCGTGAAGCTGCTCGCGGTGCTGGATCGCACCAAGGAACCCGGCGCCATCGGCGAGCCGCTGTACGGAGACTGCATCGCTGCGCTCAAGGAGACCGGGCGCACAGACATCGCCGTCATCGGCGGGCGCTATGGCCTTTCCAGCAAAGAATTCACCCCGGCGATGGTGAAGGGCATCTTCGATGAGATGAAGAAGGACGCGCCCAAGAACCACTTCACCGTGGGCATCAACGACGATGTGACGCACACCAGCATCGCTTACGATCCGTCTTTCAACATCGAACCGGCGGATGTCGTCCGCGCGATGTTCTTCGGGCTGGGGTCCGATGGCACGGTGGGCGCGAATCACGACACCATCGAGATCATCGGCTCGGAGACCCCCAACTACGCGCAGGGCTACTTCGCCTACGACGCCAAGAAGTCGGGCGGGTACACTGTTTCGCACCTGCGCTTCGGCCCGCGCCCCATCCGCCAGACCTGCCAGGTGACGTCGGCCAGCTTCATCGGCTGCCACCAGTTCGTCTACCTGGAAAAACTGGATGTGCTCGGCCCGGCCATCGAAGGCGGCACGTTCTTGCTGAACACGCCCTACGATCCCAACGAAACCTGGGACAAGATGCCGCGTCACATTCAGCAGCAGATTATTGACAAGAAACTCAAGTTCTACGCCATCAACGCTTACGATGTCGCCATCAAGGCCGGTATGCCGGGGCGCATCAATACGATCATGCAGACCTGCTTCTTCGCGCTCTCCGGCGTGCTGCCCAGGGATGAAGCCATCGCTGAGATCAAGAAAGCCATCCACAAGCGCTTCATCAAAAAAGGTCAGTCTGTCGTAGATGCGAACTTCGCCGCGGTAGACAACGCGCTGGCGAACCTGGTCGAGATTCAGGTTCCCGCCGAGGCCACCAGCACCGTCGTCGTGCCGCCGATTATGACCGAGGGCGGGCCAGAGTTCGTGTACGAAGTCGCGGCGAAAATCGCCACCCTCACCGGCGACACCGTCCCCGTCTCGGCGATGCCCGTAGATGGCACTGTGCCCACCGGCACGACGCAGTACGAGAAGCGCAGCATTGCGCTCGAAATGCCCGTATGGAATCCCGACGTCTGCATCCAGTGCGGTAAGTGCGCGATGGCCTGCCCGCACGCCGTTATCCGCATGAAAATTTACGATCCGGCGCTGCTGGCCGACGCGCCCGAAGGCTTCAAATCCACCGACGCCAAGGGCAAGAAGTTCGAGGGCATGAAGTTCACGATCCAGGCGGCGCCCGAAGACTGCACCGGCTGCGGTTTGTGCGTGCAGACCTGCCCGGCGCAAGACAAGGAGAACCCCGGCCGCAAGGCCATCAATATGACCCCGCAACCGGCCATCCGCGCCCAGCAGCGGGAGTATTGGAACTTCTTCTTCAACAATCTGCCGGATTTCGACCGCACCGACCTGAACCTGAACACCGTCAAGGAAACGCAGCTCCTGCGCCCGCTGTTCGAGTTCTCCGGCGCGTGCGGCGGCTGCGGCGAGACGCCGTACATCCGCCTGGTCAGCCAGCTCTTCGGCGACCGCGCGATCATCGCCAACGCCACCGGCTGCTCGTCCATCTACGGCGGGCACATGCCCACCACGCCGTACACCTTCAACGCCGACGGGCGCGGCCCCACCTGGAACAACAGTCTGTTCGAGGATGCCGCCGAGTTCGGGTTTGGCTTCCGGCTGACGATGGACAAGCAGGAGCAGTACGCGCGCGAGTTGGTGGAGCAGTTCCGCGAGAAACTCGGCGACGAGTTGGCCGACGGCCTGCTCAATGCCGCGCAGCAAACCGAAGCCGACTACGCCGCGCAGCGCGAGCGGGTGGCGCAACTGCGCATCCGCCTCGCAGAAGATGATAGCCCGAAGGCGAAAGACCTGCTGAGCCTGGCTGACGTGTTGGTGCGCCGCTCCGTGTGGATCTTCGGCGGGGACGGTTGGGCCTACGACATCGGCTTTGGCGGGCTGGATCACGTGCTGGCGCAGGGCCGCAAGGTCAACGTGCTGGTGCTCGACACGCAGTTGTACTCCAACACGGGCGGTCAAATGTCGAAGGCGACGCCGCGCGGCGCGGTGGTGAAGTTCGCCGCTGCCGGGCGCCCGCTGCCCAAGAAGGACCTCGGCCTGATTGCGATGACCTACGGCAACGTCTACGTCGCGCAGATCGCGATGGGCGCCGACGACGCGCAAGCCCTGCGCGCCATCCGCGAAGCCGAAGCCTACGAAGGCGCCAGCCTCATCATCGCCTACAGCCACTGCATCAACCAGGGCCTCTCGCAGATGAAGCTTGGCTTCGAGCAGCAGAAGAAGGCCGTGGCCTCTGGCGCGTGGATCCTCTACCGCTACGATCCGCGCCTGGTGCTGGAAGGCAAGAATCCGCTGCAATTGGATTTCGGCCCGCACAAGCGCGAGGACAAGCCGCAGTTGGACATCGCCGAGTATATGTACAACGAGGTGCGCTTCAAGACGCTGACGCAGTCGAAGCCGGAGGTCGCCAAGCAGTTGCTGGCGCTGGCGCGGCAAGACGCTGTGGCGCGGTGGGTGTACTACAAGCAACTGGCCGGGCTGGATTATAGCTGGACGGTGGCAGAGTAACACCACGGATGACACCACGGATATAGAAATACACGATAAAAAACCGGGATTTTGAAAAATCCCGGTTTTTATTGTCGTCTTAGCCTTCAGTGAGCCAGTGTTGTAGAACCGGTTCAGCTTCAAGGATAGAACCAACGACGTAATCAATGCCATCCACCGCCTCCGCCCCCGGATGGACGAGGACGGTGCGCATCCCGGCCGCCGCCGCGCCGCGCAGGTAGCTGACCTGGTCATCCAACATAATACAGGCCGAGGCCGGCGTTCCCAGAATGGCGAGCGCCCGTTCGAAGGCGTGGGGATGCGGCTTGCTCTGGTAATCCACGGCGCGCACGTCAATGATGTGTGTGAAATGCCCCCGGATGCCCAATTGTCGCAGGATGCGCTCCGCCCAATCCGCCACGCTGTTGGTGAAGACGGCTTTGGGCGCATCCAGCCGCGCGAGCATCGCGTCAAGCGCGGGGTTGGGCGCGATGTAGCGGCTGACGTCAATGTCGTGAACGTAATCCAGATAAGCGTCAATGTTCACTTCAGGATGATGCAGCAGCAGGCCACGCATCATCGTGCCGTGCGCCTGGAAGTATTCGCGGCGCAACGCAGCAGATTCTTCCAGCGAAATGCCCAATTGTTGCGAAACCCAGTAGACCAGCCGCGTCCCCAGTTCCTTGAAGAGGCCGGTCTCGTTTGTGTACAACGTGTCGTCGAGATCGAAGATGATGTATGGCATAGAGAATCAGCGAATGTAAGAATAAGCGAATGTAAGAATCAGCGAATGGGCGAATTTTCGGGGGCGGCAAGTTCTTTGGTGAACAGCAGACCTGCCAGCGCGTAGACGACTGCTGCGCATAGCAGCGTCACACGGAAGCCTACGTGGATTGCCAGCGCCGTCGCCAGCGCCGAGCCGAGCACCGAGGTCACGCCGTTCACGCCCCACAGCCACGGCACCACACCCGGCCAACGGGTGCCCGACCAGCGCATCCCCACCGGGAAGGGGATGCCCATAAAGAAGCCCAACGCCGCGAGCATCAACACCGCCACGGCGATGCGGATGCCGAGCGGCAATCCCAGGGTCAGGCGCAGGATGCCTTGATTCAAGATGATGTAGCCCGCGATGACGGCGAGCAAAATCGGGAAAATCTGCCGCACACGCCGGGCGATGGTCTCGGCAGGCCAGCGGCTGCTCCACAGGCTGCCCAAGCCGCTACACAGCAACAGCGTGAACAGCACAACCGCCAACGAGTAAACTGGTCGCCCCAGGTAAACGGTCAGTTTTTGGATGATGGGGATTTCCAGCAGCATAAAGGCGATACCCAACGCGCCGAAATAGCCCAGGATGCGCGCCGGAGGACGCGGCAACTTGCGCTTGCGCGTACCGACGAGCAACGGAACGATGACGAATACGCCGCCAAACAGCACCGACACGCCAATCACCGCGAAGAGAATCAGGATCGCTTCCATGCTGGTGCGGTAGACGCCGCTGCCGCTCAACGCCGGATCGAGCAAATCGCCGAGCAGCACCAGGTTGAAGAAGAACGGGCGGTCATCGGTCGCCGGGGAGATATCGAGTGGGTAATCCGCGATGAAAGCGGCGCGATCCGGCGCGGTGATGAGCGCGCCGACTTCCTCGGTAGGTTGCAGGCCGGGCGCGTAGATCACCGTGAATTCCAGGTCTGCGGCCTTCTGCAGGAGCGCAGCAACCTCCGCCTCGGTGAACGGCTCGCGCTTGAAGAGCGCGGTGGACAGGCCCTCGGTCGTCGCGCCGGAGACATAGCGCACTACCACGACGACGTGCTGGCGCGGATCGGTGACGCCGGCGGCTTCCCAGCCGGCCATGCCGGTCGCTACCAGGCGCATCGTTTCGGCAGGGCGCTCCGGCAAGTACCAGCGGGAGACGGTCAAGATGCCACGGTCGGAGAGGTGCTCGTAATAGGTTTTGAACGCTTCGCGCGTGTACAGGCTGTTCTCCGACAGCGCAAACGCGCCGGAGCCGCCCGCCGCCCAGGTGTCAATCAGCGATGCCTGGATCACGTCGTAGCGCGCGGGGCTGCGATCAATGTAGCCGCGCGCGTCGGCGATGACGACGCTCACATCGGGGCGCCCGTAGATGTCGCCCGCGAAGTCGCGCATAGGGCCGCGCACTGCGTCAATCACCGCCGGGTTCACTTCGACGGCAGTGACGTGCGGGGCATCCGTCGCCAGGGCCGCCAGCACATCCCGCCCGCCACCCGGACCGATGACCAATGTTTCGGGGCGCTCGATCAGGTGATAGACGAAGGAGGTGAGATCGTAGCGCAGAAAGTCCACCTGCTTCATATCGCCGTTGAAATTTTGGATGGGCGTACCGGCGACACTGTCAATGAGCAGCAGCGCGTAGCCGTAAGTGGCGCTTTCGTTCACGGCTTTCTCCCAATACTTGTGCGCGACCGACCAGAAAAACGGGTAGTAATTCGGTTCGTAGACTGTCACGCGCGAGTGGGCGTTCCATTTCTCGTAGAGCAGCGGGGCTTCCTCGCCGCCAGCTTTGTTGACGCGAATCTGTAACCACGGATGAACCACGTTACTCACCAACAAGGCTGCCATCAACAAAAATCCGACCAATGGCAGCGCTTGCGCCGGTTTGCGCGGGAACCACCCGGCGCTGAACGCGACGCCCGCGAGCGCGGTGACTACGCTCAAAGCCAGCAATGCGCCCGCGCCGCCGAGCGCATCCAAAGTTAGAATACTGAACAGGCACCCTAACGCTGCGCCGGTCAAATCAGCCCAGTAAATCCGCCCGGCCTGCGCCGCCCACCCGGAGAGCGCCAGCGCCATCACCACGCCGTTGAGGAAGAAGGGGATCGTCAAGTCCAGGTAAATCAGCACGAGGACGAGGAATTGCTGCACGCTGAAGCCGCCCTCGCGGTTCATCGCCACGTGAAACGGCATTTTCAGGTAAAGCCAGAAGGTCATCGGGACGGAAACCGCCAGGGCCAGGGCCGCCCACCCGATCCACCGCCGGGCTTGCTCCGGGGCCGTGATTTTGGGGAAGAAATACAGGACCACGCCAGCCATCGCGCTGCCCATCATCGCCAACGAAATCGCCAGAAACGCGAAGTGATACCACATCGTCACCGAGAAGATGCGCGTCAGCGTCACTTCCAGCGCGAGGGATCCCATGCTGGTCAATAATACACCCACAAGTTGATGTCGTTCGATTTTCATAATGACTCGTTTGCTACCCTTGCGAAGGTATGCGAACTCTGTTCACCTGAACCTTCGCAAGGGTTTTTGTTAAAGGGCATCATGCAGCGGCAACGCCACCAGGCCGCTGACGATTTTGGGGAAGAAATCCGTGGATTTTTGCGGCATCCGCTCGCCAACGACGGTACACGCCCGCACTTGCTCGACGCGCGTTGGGTTCAACAGGAACATGAAGTTTGCTTCGCCTTTGTCCACCGCAATGTAGCCAGGATCGGGGTCGCGCAGGTAGGCCAGGTTCTCGAGCCGCCGCACGCTCTCTTTGCTCAGGCCCATCACGTGTTCGATGACCAGCTCGTGCAGCACCGCCACGTCGAGCGCGCGCCAGTGCGGATCGCGGTCTGGCGCGAGTGCCGCCATCGCGTTCAACGTTTTGAGCGTGAGCAGGGCGTACTCGCCGTCGTAGAAGCCGAAGCGCGGATGGTCAGGCGCAGCAGCGGCTAACCCGGCTTCCAGCGCCGCTCGATCCGCGACCGGCTCGACAATAAAATAAGGCTCTAGCGCCTTAAGTAACGCCTTCCCATCCATCTTCGTGTAGGAGTGGATCAGCCGGTGCGTGGGCAAAACCACCAGACCCGGATCGCTCATGCTGACGAACGTGACCATGACGTAATTGAAAGCGGCGTCCGCTGGCGCGTCGGGATGCTGCGCCCGCATTTCGTCGCGGTAGTTCAGCGCCGTCTCGTAGCGATGATGGCCGTCGGCGATGATGAGCGGCTGCTTCGTCGCCATCTCCGCAACCACAGCTTCAATCAGCGCCGGATCGTTGACCACCCAAAACGCTTGCTCTACGTCCGGTTCGATCACTTTCTCACGCACCAGCGCCGGCATGTGCGAATCCAGGAACGGTTGCAGCAGCGCGTTGACCGCGCCGGCTTCGTCGGGATAGAGCATGAAGATGTGCTCCCAAGCCATCGCCGTGGCGCGGGTCAGGTTAAGCCGATCTACTTTCGGGCCGCTCAAGGTATGTTCGTGCGGCAGCACAATGCCTTCGTCAAATTTGCTCAGCTCGAGGGCCGCCGTGAGGCCGCGCCGCGTATACACCGCGCCGTTGGGCGTCGTAAACGTCTGCTCCAACACATAGAGCGCGGGGGCCGGGTCGCGGATGAAAATTTCCTCCGCCAGCCAGTTATGCAGGTAGCCGCGCGCGCGGGTGTAAACATTGTTCTCGTCGTTATCCGCGGAGGTGCGCCGCCCTAGAATAGCGCGCACAAAGTTGTATGCCGAAAGGTCGTAATACTGCGCCTGCTCCGCGTCGTGGATGCGGTCGTAGGGCATCGTAATCACGTCGGACAAATCACAGAATTTATCAGGATTGTAGCGCAACCCCCGAAATGGTCGAATCGTTGTCATACGTCCTCCTTTTTAATCAGCAGATTTAGCAGATTAAGCAGATTTTTATTCGGACAACGATATAATCCACTAAATCTGCTTAATCTGCTGATAAAAAATGGTTTCGGCATAGTTTGGTGCGACTATGCCGCGAGATATTCCTGCACCAGCTTGACGATTTCGCCGCCAATGCGCTCCTGGGCTTCGACGGTGGCCGCGCCGATGTGCGGGGTGGCGATGACCTGCGGCAGGGCGATCAGCTTCTTCAGGCTCTCGCTCTGCGGCGGTTCCTCGGTGAAGACGTCCAGCGCCGCGCCAGCCAAATGCCCGCTGACCAACGCATCATAGAGCGCATCCTCGTCTACCGTGCCGCCGCGCGCCGCGTTGACGAGGCACGCGCCTTTCTTCATCTGCGCAAACTGCGCCGCGCCGAGCAGGTTGTGCGTCTCCGGCGTGTGCGGGATATGCAGGCTGACGTAGTCCGCCGCCGCCAACAGCTCGTCGAGCGAGACGAGGTCGGCGCTCTGGATGTAGGGATCATAGGCCACGACCGTCATCCCCAGTGCGCGCGCCTTCTCGCCGAGCAGCCGCCCGATGCGGCCATAGCCGATAACGCCGAGTGTCTTGCCCGCCAGCTCGACGCCTTCGAGCTTCTTCTTCTCCCACTTGCCGGCCTTCATCGTCGCGTCGGCCCAGGCGAGGCTGCGCGCCAGGGAGAACATCATCGCCAGCGCCAGTTCCGCCACCGCGTTGGAGCTGGCGTTGGGGGTGTTGATGACTTTGATGCCCTTGCTTTCGGCCACGTCCACGTCAATGCTATCCACGCCCACCCCACCGCGGATGATGAGTTTGAGTTGGCCTGGATTTTGCAGCAGCGGCGCGCGCACCTTCGTCCGGCTGCGCACCACGATGCCGTCGTACCCGCCGATGACCTGGCCCAGTTCATCCAGCGTGATGGTGTCACGCACGTCTACTTCGACGCCGGCCGCGCGCATCGCCTCCACGGCCTGCGCGTCTACCGAATCGCAAATCAAGACTTTTGCCATAGCATCCTCCTCATAAGTCAACGGATTGAACGGATGAAACGGATTCAGACAAACCTGACAGGTCTCAGAAGACCTGTCAGGTTTGTTCTACGACAGACCAAGAATGTCGTCAATCTGCGCGAGCAGCCAGCGGACGTCGGCCACGGTGAGGTCGCCCATGTGCGCGATGCGGAACGTCTTCTCCTTGAGTGTGCCGTAGCCATTGGAGATCATCGCGCCGCGCTCGGCCAGCGCCTTGTTGAGGTCGCCAACGCTGATGCCGCGCGTGTTCGTCACCGTCGTCACCGTGTTGGAGAGGAAGCGTTCGTCGGGGAACAGCGCCCAGTGCTGGCGCGCCCACGCGCGAACGATCTCCGCCATCTCGATGTGCCGCGCCCAACGATTGTCCAGCCCTTCGGCGAGGATGTCGTCCATCTGCTTGTTCAGGGCGTAGATGAGGCTGATCGCCGGCGTTGCGGGGGTTTGGTTGCGCTGGTAGTACTTGAGCATGTCAATAAAGTCGAAGTAGTAGCCCCGGTTGGGCACCTGCCGCGCTCGCGCAAAGGCGCGCTCGCTGACGGCGGCGATGGTGAGGCCCGGTGGCAGCGCGAAGCACTTCTGCGAGCTGGCGAAAACCACGTCCGTCCCCCAGGCGTCAAACTCGATCTTCACGCCGGCCATTGCGGAGACCGCATCCACCAACACGACCACGTCAGGATACTTCTCGCGCACCATCGCCGTGATCTCCTGGACGGGGTTCATGACGCCGGTGGACGTTTCATTGAGCGTCAGGGTCAGCACATCGTAGTCGCCGGCCGCCAGCGCCGCGTCAACCATCTCCGGCGTGAAGCCCTGCCCCATTTCGACCTCCAGGCTATCAGAAGGCACGCCGTTGCCCTGCGCCACCTCGAACCAGCGCTTGGAGAACGAGCCACAAACGGTGATCAGCGCGCGCTTGAGCACGCTCTGGCGCAGCGAGCCTTCCATCAAGCCAGTGCCGGAGCAGGCGTAGATGAAGACCGGCTGCTGCGTGTAGAGCAGCTTTTGCAGCTTCGGCGTGACGTCGGCCTGCAGGTCGGAGTAGTCTTTGGCGCGATGGCCGATCATCGGCGCGGTCTGCGCGGCTAAAATCTCTTCCCGCACGTGGGTTGGTCCCGGAATAAACAGTTTCTTGTACATATATTCACCTCCTGTAGCGAGTTAAGAATTATGAGTTAAGAGTTAAGAGTTACAAATGCCGAACCCCTTCTTCAATCACCAATCAACCAATCTCCAATCCTTCAATCCTCCCCTCCTCCAATCCCCAAATCTTCAATCACGATAAACCAGGCACCCCCTCGATGGTTCCCGTGATCTTCAAACGCAAGAAATTCATCCCGCCGACGACGATGAGGGCGAACACGAGGCCCCACACGAGCGGCAGCCAGATTTGACGCCAGCCGGTGAACGCGCCGTCGCGCCCCAGGGCCATCACGAAGATCATCGCGCCGAGGCAGACGAACATCGCCAGCACGCCAGCGACGCTGTAGAGCGCGACCGGATAGAGCAAGACCGGTTCCAGAAGGTAGATCAGACCCGCCATCGTCAGTTCTACGACGAGCAGGAACACGAACTCTCGCCAGGAACGCAACGGCGCGGCAGCCTCGCCATCGGCCCACATTGCCTGATTGAAGGCCGGGACAAGCACGATGCTCATCCCCATCCCCATCAACGCGCCGGTGAGCAGGCGCAGCCACGGCTGCGGCGCGTAGCCCAAAATGCCTTCCGGCCTGCCGAAGAGCATCGTCGAGTAAGAATTCAAGCCATCCAGGCCCCACATCCCGGCAAAAGCAGCCAGGACGGCGAACACCTGCCACTTGGGGAAGCGTTGCGCGCGCCGTCGCCGCCATACGCCCCACTGGATGAGCAGCCCCGTCAGCGCGCCGGGGAACGTGCCGGTGCAACGCTGGCACAACGGCAGTTGATGTTCGTCAATGAAGAACGAGTGTGAAGGGATGCGGTGGCACACTGCGGCAGCGATGGCGTCGGCTTTGGGCAACCAACCGGGGGGCGTCAAAATGACAAACAGCGCGGCGCCCACCACAGCAAGAAGGAGGCCGCTCCACACCCAGAAACGGGAAAAATCTGTACGACGGAGATTAGGCGCGGCGTTGTCCATTATGCAGTCCTCAGCGGTGGCGGCAGATGCTCAAGGCGATTGAGGTAGTGAACCGTCCAACTGCCTTCCCGCTCCGAATGTCCCCATTCAAAGAGGCTTAATCCGGTGTTATTCATCCACAGGCGCGGCGTATCGGAACCAAGAAGGATGCGCACCTGCGCGCCAATTGTTCCGGCGTGCGTCACCAGCAAAAGCTGTTCCGCGTCGGCGTGCGCGGCAACGACGCGCTGTAACGCCGACGCGACGCGCGCGCGGAAGCGACTATATCCCGGCGTCAGCTCTGGCGGATTGGGGCGCATATCCCACATTGATACAGGGAGCGGCGCCCAGCCGTTCGCCCAATCTTCAAATTCGCAGAAATCCGGTTCCACGGCGACAGGCAGCGCCAAATAGTCCGCGACAATTTCCGCCGTGCGCCGCGCGCGTTGCAATGGACTGGCGATAATGGCCGTGATAGGCGCGTCCGCCGCCAAATACGCGCCAAGCCGGTGCGCCTGCGACTCGCCCAACGGCGTTAATGGCGAATCCAGATCGCCATCCCGCGTTCTGAGTTGCCATTCCGATTGTCCGTGGCGGGCCAGTAGTAGTTTCATCGAGGCTGATTATAATAGGCAGTGGTGAAAAGACAAACGAAAATCATTGCACCATAGCCCAAGCTGTGATATGATGAAAACAAACTCGCAGGATAAAAGGAAGACGCCATGAGTACAGAAACTATAACGCTCCAGGTGCCAACGCGACTTTACGCCGATTTGTCCGCGCTGGCGGAAGAAGAGCAGACTGATGTGGTCGGAGTTATAAGCCGCCTGCTCAAACTGGCCGAGCGGGATACCGTGAAATCACATCAAAGTGATCCTGTTTTTGCGCTCATCGGCGCTTACCATAGCAATCAACCTCTGATTGACAATATCCCGGCAAGTGAAGACCCCGACTTGTATCTCCTACAAGCGACATACGGCGAATCCTCGGAAGAAAAACATGCCTGGGAGATTGCCCCAATGCGCTATCGAAAAGCCCCGGATAATCGCCCGGTGCGGATAGGGGTAGTCGCTGAGGATCAACCATGAACACTGCGCTGCTTGTAGATTCAGGCGCATTGCTGGCGATGATAGATGCCGGGGACAAATACCATGCCTCGGCTGCTGCATTTGTACAAAGTGACCGGGCCTCAAAGTTTCATGTGCCGGAGACAGTCTTTATCGAGACGATGGTATTAGTCAAAGCGCGTTTGGGAGCGCAAGCTGCGGTAGAACTTGGTATGCGGCTCACAAACAGCACATGGTTTGTCATGCTTCCGTGGACTCGTGCGGAACGTCAGGCCACATGGCAAATTTTCAGCCGTTATACGGATAAGAACTGGAGCTATGTGGATTGTTCACTGTTAGCGGCAGCGCGCCGCTTACGAATATCTGAGATATTCACGTTCGATCAGTACTTCGATCAAATGCCCGAAGTAAAACGTGTACCGGGATAACTTGAGGCAAAGTATACCTATGACCATCATTGACCATTTCCTCGATCACATTACCGCCAACGCCGCAGCCGCGCGCCCGGTGGATGTACGTATCGGCGGGCACTGGACAGCCGTTGCGGTTGAGCTTGGCGGGCAGGTGCGCGGCGGGTTATCGTCATCGTTGGGCAACGGGGATGAACACCATCTCGGGAAAGGCGCGCCAGTCAGGGATGCAGGGCGCTTGCTGACATACAGCGCGGCGCAGTTGGCAGCGTTGGCGCGGTCGGAAAGCCTGGCGGAGACCAGTGTGGGCTTTGCGACGATCAACGCGCTACTGGACGTGGACGAAGCCGCGTGCGTCGAAATCAATGCGGCGGACATCATCGCCGAGCGCGGCGCGGGGAAAAATGTTGCTGTCGTCGGGCATTTTCCGTTTATCCCGCGCCTGCGCGCCATCATACAAAATCTGTGGGTGCTGGAATTGCGCCCGCGCGAGGGCGATTTGCCCGCCAGTATGGCCGCCGACATCCTGCCACAAGCTGACGTCGTCGCGCTAACGGGAACTTCGCTGCTCAACCACACCTTCGAGGATTTGATCGCGTTATGCCGTAAAGATGCCTTCGTGGTGATGTTGGGCGGCAGCACCCCGCTCTCGCCGGTGTTATTCGAGGCCGGCGTGGATGCCATCGCCGGGACGTTGCTCACCGATCCCGCAGCCGCGCTGCTCGCCGTGAGCCAGGGCGCAACCTTCCCGCAGATTCCAGGCAGGCGGCTGCTCACGATGTTCAGGTAGACGGTAGACAGGGGGGCTTCTCCCTGTCTACTGTCTACCGACTACCGTCTACAATAAAAGGGACGAAGGCGACGCCGCCGAGGTCTATTTTGCGGATGTCGTCGCCATGCTTTACAATTTTCCAGAGGGTTTGGTAGCCGTGGCGTGGACCGACGGGGATGACCAGCCGCCCGCCGTCAGTTAGTTGTTCGAGGAGGGCGGACGGGATCTCCTCCGGCGCAGCCGTGACGATGATGCCGTCGTAAGGGGCAAACTCCGGCCAGCCCTGCGAACCATCGCCCAGGCACATATGGACGGTGTAACCAAGCTCATCCAGACAGGCTTTGGCCTGCGCGTAAAGTTCGGGGATGCGCTCGATGGTGTAGACGTCCATTCCCATTTCCGCTAGAATTGCGGCCTGGTAGCCAGAGCCGGTTCCTACTTCCAGAACGCGGTCGCCAGGCTTGAGGTCCAGCGCTTCCGTCATCAGAGCCACGATGTAGGGCTGGGAGATCGTCTGCTGGCAGCCGATGGACATCGCGTGATCGTCGTAGGCGTAAGCGCGCTGCGTTTCGGGCACAAAACGGTGCCGGGGCACGCGCGCCAGCGCTTCCAAAACCAGCGCGTCGCGCACGCCCCGCGAGCGGATCAGGTTCACCATCCCCTTGTGATCCATAGCTCCCTCAGGCCATTCGTCACGCAGCACAAACATTTAGCGACAATTCTCTGCCGCCGGATAGGCGATCCACCCCTCCCAGCGGGCCTCGTCCTGCCCAGAAACAACCAGGACAGTCACCGGCGCCGCCTGGCAGCGGCGGCCTTCGATGGTCAACTGTCCATCGGGGAGCCATGTATCCTCCCGAATGGTCTGCCGGTAATAACGATAATTTCCAACCCCACCAGTCGCCTGTAACACAACCGTCCCCGACCAGACGCCAGAGACTGCATCCTCACGCCACGTTGACAGCACTGGCGTCACCAAGACCAGCGGCGGAGACGAGGTCGGTGTGGTTGTCGCCGTCGCCCGCGTTGCTTTGGGCGTTGGCGTCGGCGTACCGGCTACGCGAACCTCAATGCGAATGGGGATCGCGCTGCCCAACACTGGCCCGGCGACTTGTCGCACTTGCCAACTTGCCGTATAAACGCCGGTTTCCAGCGGGGCTTGCAGTGGCAGGATCACCTGGATGTTTTCGCCTGTCGCTATCGGCTGAACAGGAATCGCAGTGAGCGACGCCATCTGTTCGCCGGAGGTAAAGGCGAATTGCAGCCCTGTAGGCCACGCACAATCTCCGGCATTGCGCAGGCTCACATAAGCGGAGAACATCGCACCGGGAGAGACAACATCATCCGGCTCTACACGCACCTGGTTAAGCCGGATGCGAGGGGTACACGTTTCTGAGATGGGCCTTTGTGAGGCAGGCGAGGGTGTAGCGGTCAGCGGGACGGTGGGTGTAGCAGTATTGCCAACAACTTTGGGGGTCGCGGTAGCCAGCGTGGTGGCCGTGATTTCGGCCTCGGAGGTCGGCGTTGCTGTCAGCACCGGCGATTCCGTTGTCACAAGCGCCGCACTGGGCTGGCGAACCGCTGCGGCAAGGGTCAGCAAGTGTTGTACGACGGGAGGAATGTTGCCTCGGATGCCAAACCACGCCACAGCGCCGGCGACGATGATGAGCAGCAATACCACCAGTGTCCGCGCCAAACGCAACAGCGGTGAACGTCGCCGCGGCATAACAGCCGGTATCTCTTGCTCGGCCGCGGCCTTCGCTTTTGACGTAGGGAATAAGGTCGGCGTGCGTACTGCGGGTTTGCTATCACCCAGAACCGGCCATGTGCGTAAGAGTCGATCATCTTCGTCCTCGTCCACCTGCCGGGCGGGACGCGTAACAGCGCCCGATGTAGGGGGTAGCGTCGGCGGCGTAACCGGCGACGGCGAGGCTGCCAGCGGCGGGGAGACGACAGGCGCGCCTACAAATGCTTCCATGCCGATAATTTGTCGCAGCGCGGCGGCCATTTCCGCCGCACTCGCAAAACGCTCCTCGGGTTGCTTCGCCAGCGCCTTCATGATCACCGCATCGAGCGCTGGCAGCAGTGCGGGGACAAACTGCTCCAGCGGCGGCGGGGCTTCATTGATGTGCTGCATCACCATCCCCATCGGGGACTCAGACTCAAACGGCAGCCGCCCGGTCACCATCTGGTAGAGCACGATGCCGAGTGAATAGATGTCCGCCGCCGCCGATCCAGGCCGTCCCATCCCCACTTCTGGGGCCATGTAGGCGGGTGTGCCCACCATTGCGCCGCTGGCGGTCAAGCCAGAAAGCGTCAGCATCTTCGCAATCCCGAAGTCGGTCAACACCGGTTGGCCGTCGGGCATGAACATGATGTTCGCCGGTTTGACATCGCGGTGGACCATGCCGCGCCGATGGGCGTAATCCAACGCATCGGCGATCAATGCGCCAATGCGCACGGCTTCTTCCTGGGGCAATGCTTCGTTATTCAGACGGTCCTTGAGCGTTGGTCCATCAATGAACTCCATCACCATGTAGTAAATGTCCAGCTCTTCGTTGTAGTCGAAGTCGAAGACTTGCATGATGTTGGGATGGCGCAACTTGGCCACGATGCTGGCTTCGCGCTTGAAACGGATCACGAAACCCTCTTCATTCGCGAGGAAAGGGTGCAGCACTTTAACCGCCACCATACGGTCAAGTTGCTCATGCTGGCCTTTATATACCTCTGACATACCGCCATGCCCGATATGTTCGAGCACCTGGTACTTGCCGAGAGTTTTCCCAATCAGAAAGAGAACGCTACTCACACTGACTCCACGCCATCACATAAAATGACTTCCTGCGCACGACAGGCCTGGATAAAAGCCTGTAGTGCTTGCCACGCGCGGTCAAAATCCGCCTCTCCAACAAGAATGTGGTCCCGTGAGAAGGCCGAGAGCGCGAAAAGGCTCACCCCTGCATCCGCCAACACCGCCGATAGCGCCGCCAGATAACCAACCACCCCAAAATCTAGTGGCGCATCAAACGTGATGAGACGATAGGGAGGCGACATATCCAAAACACTGCTCAACGGTTGGATTTGCTCCCCCGCCGCTTTGGAAACCACCAGCGTTGCCTCGTCCTTGTCACACAGATAAGCCCAAAATGGCACTGCCAATTGTTCAGCCGCAAGGACAGCGCCAGGCCCTTGCGATAAGGCAATTTTAAGAATCACGTACCGTTGTGCATCGGTAAACAAGCGCGTTTCCGCGATGATGTGCGTTAATTCAGGCGGCAAACTCATTGCGCAACCCCATTTATTATGCCTTCTCCGCCCCCGAACGCGCTAATACAGCCCGAGGATTGAGAGCAAGTGGAACCAGAATTACCATCATTATACCCGCGAAAACGCCGGAGACAAGAATTGCGCCGTCAGAAGTCTGGTATAATTCGAGCACTATGGCGTTATTATCTGTATCCAATATAGGCAAGTACTTCGGGCCGGACGAGATCTTCGCGCAGATTTCCTTCGAGGTGCATCAAGGCGATTGCGTCGCGCTGGTGGGTGTCAACGGTTGCGGGAAAAGCACGCTGCTGGACATCATCGCTGGCGTCCTGGAACCCGACGCCGGGACGGTAAGCCGCGCGCGCGACATCCGCATCGGCTACCTGCCGCAAATCCCCGATTTCGACACGACGGGAACGTTGTGGGAAGCGATGGAGGCCGTGTTTGCCGACCTGCGCGCCCAGCAGGAAACATTGCGCCGACTGGAAGAACAGATGGCCTCTTCCAACGAGACAGAACGCGAAACAGCGATAGCCCGCTATGGTGTGCTGTTGGAGCGGTTTGAACGCGCGGGCGGCTTCACTTACGAAACGCGCATCGGGCAGGTGCTCGGCGGCCTGGGATTCCGCAAGGACGAATTCGACATGCCGACGGCGCATCTCAGCGGCGGCGAGCAGACGCGCGCGCTACTGGCGCGACTTTTGCTGGAAGAACCCGATCTGCTGCTGATGGACGAGCCGACCAACCACCTCGACATGGAAGGGATCGAGTGGCTGGAAGAGCAACTCAAAAGTTGGAAAGGCGGCATCATCGTCGTCGCCCACGACCGCGAATTCCTAAACGCCGTCGCCAACCGGGTGCTGGAAATGGAATTCGGCCACGTCGACGCCTATCGCGGCAATTACACCGCCTACGTCCAGCAACGCGCCGACCGCCGCAGGCAGCAGCAGGCAGCGTTCGAGACGCAGCAGCAGGAGATCGCCAAAACCGAGGATTACATCCGCCGTTACATGGCCGGGCAGCGCACAACGCAGGCGAAAGGACGTTTGCGGCGTTTGGAGCGCGTCGAACGGCTGGACCGCCCTATGGAGCAATCGCACATCCACATCGACTTGCAAACTACGCTGCGCAGCGGCGACCTGGTGCTCGGCCTGTACGATTTGCTGGCCGGCTACGCGCCAGACGCACCGATGGTCGCCGTGGAAGAGGCCGAAATCCGCCGCCGCCAGCGCGTCGCCCTGGTCGGCCCGAACGGCTCCGGCAAGACGACGTTGCTGCGCACGATCCTGCGCGAGCTGAAGCCGCTGCATGGCCGGGTGCGCATCGGCTCGGCGGTGCATATTGGCTATTTCGCGCAGGTGCAGGAGCATCTGATTGCGGGGAAGAACGTGCTCGACACACTCCTCGACGCGGGCATGGCATCCGTCGCCGAGACGCGCTCGTTCCTGGCGCGCTACGGCTTCCGCGGGGACGACGTTTTCAAGGACATCGGCGTGCTCTCCGGCGGCGAACGCGCGCGGGTGGCCCTGGCGATTCTGACGCTGGAAAAGGCCAACTTTCTGCTGCTGGACGAGCCAACCAACCACCTGGACATCCCCTCACAGGAAGTGCTGCAAGACGTCATCACCAACTTCAACGGGACGGTGCTGCTGGTAAGCCACGACCGCTATCTCATCCGCGAGGTCGCCACGCAGGTGTGGGCCCTCGCCGACGGGAGGTTGCACGTTTTCGCGGAGGGCTATCCCACCTACGCCGCGTGGCATCAAGATTATCGCAAGGGCAACGCGCCGAGCATGCAACGACGCGAGGAAGAAGCGCGCGCCCGTCGTGAAGTCGAGCGTCAAACCGAACGCGAACGCGAGCGCGCGCTGGCCCGCCAGCAAAAGCAATTAGACGCCCTGGAGACGCAAATCCACGCCCTGGAAGCGCGCCTGCAAGAACTCACCACCGCCCTGGACGCCGCCGGACGCACCCAAGACGTCGCCCGTGTCGCCAAACTCGGCGCGGAGTACCATCGCGTCGAAGCGGATCTCAATCATCTGTTGGAGGAATGGGCAAGTGCGGCGGAATTGAAGGAGTAGAAAATGGGAAATGGTGAATGGCAAATGGCAAATGGGGAGTCTCCCAATCACCAATCCCCAATCCCTACTCCCTCCTCTCTCCTCCCTACTCCACCCTACCGCATCGGGCTGACGGGCAACATTGCGACGGGAAAGAGCACAGTCGGGCGGATGCTGGCCGAGTTGGGCGCGGAAGTGATTGACGCGGACCGGCTCACGCATAGCGTGCTGGCGGTTGACGGCGCGGCTTATCCCCACGTCGTCGCGGCGTTCGGTGCGGACATTCTCGCGCCTGACGGGACGATTGACCGGGGCAAGCTCGGCGCGATTGTCTTCAGCGATGCGGAGGCGCTGGCGCAGCTCGAACGGCTGGTGCATCCGCCCGTGATCGCCGAGGTGAGACGTCGTGTCGCTGCCAGTCTAGCGCCTGTCGTCGTTATCGAAGCCATCAAACTGCTCGAAAGTGGCGTCGCCGATGACTACGATGCCATCTGGGTGACAACGTGCCCGGAAACAGAACAAGTAAAGCGACTGATGAAATCACGCCATCTTACCTGTGAGGAGGCATTGCGCCGCATCCACGCACAACCGCCGCAAGCCGAGAAGCTCGCTCGCGCGGACGTCATCATCGACACGCGCGGCAGCCTCGCCGAAACCCACACCCAGGTCATCGCCGCGTGGGAAACCATAAAAATGTCAACAGATTGAACGGATTTTAACGGATTTTTTCTGACTTTGCTGCCATTTGCCATTTGCCATTTTTTAGGAGGGGCTGATGTCCGTACTAAAACACGTGTTGAGCGCCTCTGGCATCGTCGAACGTATCCTCCGTGCGCGGACCGCGTACTTCGCCGAAATCGGCCAGAACCTGGACTTGCCGGACAAGATTCTACACCTGCTCATCCTCATCGCGCTCGGTTTCGGCGTTTTTGGCGGGGTCGCCGGGTTGAGCGGGCGCACGCTGGGGCCGTCGCTGCTGGGCATCGTCAAACTGCCGGCGCTGTTCCTTATCAGCGGTCTGATCTGCCTGCCGACGCTCTACTACTTCAGCGTGTTGTTCGGTTCACGGCTACACTTTTTGCAGATGATCACGCTGATCCTCACCTCGCAGGCCGTCACGGCGGTGCTGGCGCTGGGCGTCACCCCCATCAGCCTGCTCTTTCTGCTCAGCGGGACCGACGCGAACTTCCTCGTGCTGCTCAACATCAGCGCGCTGGGTCTGTGCGCGACGCTCGGCCTGATCTTTCTCGTGCAGGGCGCGCTGTACGCCAACGAGAGCAAGCCACCGGAGCGGATGACATTTGGCGGGTGGTTCAACCTGTTCGTGCGCGGCGGGATACGCACGCTGGTGCTGCTAAGCTGGCTGCTGCTGTACGGGCTCATCGGCGCGCAGCTTAGCTATGCCATGCGCCCGTTCTTCGGCGTGCCACTGGAAGGCAGTGACTTCTTCAGCAGCGTCGGCAGCGCCGTGCTGCGACTGTTCGGCGCAAGATGAATTCAATGACAGATTTAACCACGAATTACACAAATCTTCACACAGGTTGGACATTTGCCATTCGCCATTCGCCATTCTTAAGGAGGTGCACACGTGACCAAAGAGACTGAATCCGAATCGCTGTTGGCCGATATGACGATGATCGAAGCGACCATCGTGGAAACGCCAACGCCGCCCCGTCCCGTCGTCGCGCCCACGCCGCCCGTCGAGATCGTCCCGACGTGGCTGGAACTGCGCGGCTTCTGGCGCATCTTCACGATGTCGGAATGGATTATGCGCGACCGGCTGAGTTTCTTCGAGGAGGTCCGCACGCACCGCGACCTCGGCGCGAAGTTGCGCAGCATGATCCTCAGCTCGCTCTGCTACCTCGCGCTCTTCGGCGTCGTGCTCGGTATGTCGCATAGCTGGATGCAGGCGTTGATGTCGGCGGTGAAACTCCCAATGCTGTTTTTGGTGACCTTGTTGATCTGCCTGCCCACGCTCTACTTCTTCAACCTGCTCTACGGCTCGCAGTTGACGTTCCAGCAAACGACGACGCTGATGATGGCCGCCGTCACCATCACCGGGGCGCTGAGTCTGGCCTTCGCCTCGATTTCGCTCTTCTTCTGGTTGACGATCGGCGAGCAATACACGATTCTCATTTTGCTCAACGTCATCATCCTGGGGATCAGCAGTTGGTGGGGATTGTCGTTCCTGCGCCAGGGGATGCGCCACGTCCAACGCCAGGCGCTCGATGTGCGGCAGTGGCGCATCCTGACGACATGGCTGGTCATCTACGCTTTCGTCGGCACGCAAATGGCGTGGGCGCTGCGCCCGTTCTTCGGTGTGCCGAGCGAGCCGTTCGTCGTCCTGCGCAGCGATGGGGGTACGTTCATAGGCAGTATGCTCACGGCGCTCAGTTGGCTGTTGCAGAAGCTCTTCGGATACGGATGACAATAAAGTATCTCCGCACGTCCGACGTCGCCAAAGCTGCCGGATGCCATCCCAACACCGTGCGACTGTACGAGACGTTGGGATTTATCCCGCCCGTCTCCAGAGCGGCAAACGGCTACCGGCAATTCACC
>Ga0208197_1000123_pt1 | contig 102357 bp, 80 predicted proteins | sample AD_JPNNA4_MetaG_FD_184444 | JGI IMG/M metagenome (GOLD analysis project Ga0208197, IMG submission 184444) | Active sludge microbial communities of municipal wastewater-treating anaerobic digesters from Japan - AD_JPNNA4_MetaG (SPAdes) (version 2) | ecosystem: Engineered > Bioreactor > Anaerobic...
TGGGCTTTGATCGCCGCGAAACGAGCGTTTTCCTGCCGCAGATCGCGTCGCGCATGGTGAATCTGGTTCCGCGTCTGGCGAACCTTCGCGTGCGGCGCACGTGGCGCGGCCTCTACCCGATGACGCCAGACGGCTCGCCGCTCGTCGGATGGGCACGGGAGGTCGGCGGCTACTTGATGGCGATTGGCATGTGCGGGCAAGGCTTCATGCTTGGCCCCGGCCTGGGTGAACTGCTCGCGCGGATGGTCGCGCAGGAGGACTTGTCGGCGGAGGACCGCGAGGTGCTGAAGGTGCTTTCGCCGTATCGGAAGTTCGCGGGGCAGGAGGCGTTGAAGTAGGGGAGTGGTCTATTTTGGGGTATTTGGCTATAATGAAGGAGTGGGAGGAAATCCACTCCTTCATTTTTGTAAAGAAGGCTGGAGAACATGGAATTCAACGACCTGATCCAGCGTGCTCTGTCCATTTGCAAACTCTACCGTGACTTCGAGCAGTAAAACTACGGTATCTCCTGGACCAACGAAGAACTGGCCCTGGGATTCGTAGGCGATGTCGGCGATCTGGTCAAGCTTGTCATGGCGCAGAGCGGGCGGCGAATGATCCCCGATGCGGAAAGCAAGCTGGCGCACGAATTGGCCGATTGTTTATGGTCAATTATCGTCCTTGCTGACGTGCATAATGTTGATTTAGAAAAAGCCTTTGGGCAAACAATGGATGATCTGGAAAATTACCTCACGCAACGCTCAGTTATCGGATAACTGAGATACTTTACAGGAAAGGAATACACAATGCAACCCAACATCACTCCCGACGATCTGGCAATGTTTACGGCGGCATTCGACGCCGATCCCAAGAACCGCCTGGCGGCGAATGCCGTGGCGCAGAACGACATTGCGGCGGTGGCGCTCAACCGCGCGAGCGTCAATCGCATCAATCACACCTACTCGCACCTCATCGAGACGCCGGAGGCCACGGATCAGGGCGCAACCGGGCGCTGCTGGATGTTCGCCGGTCTCAACCTGCTGCGGCTGGCGGCGATCCAGAAGATGAACCTGAAGATGGAGAAGTTCGAACTCTCCCAGGCCTACCTGATGTACTGGGACAAGCTGGAAAAGGCTAACTTCTTCCTGGAAAACATCATCGAGACGCGCGCCGAACCGCTGGACGGGCGGCTGGTGATGTGGCTGCTCGCCGACCCGCTCCCCGACGCCGGGCAGTGGGACATGTTCGTGAGTTTGGTGAAGAAGTACGGCGTCGTTCCCAAGACGGCAATGCCGGAGACCAAGAGCAGCGCGGCGTCGCGTTTGATGAACAACCGCCTTGTAGCCAAGCTGCGTGAGTTCGCGCAAACGCTGCGTGAGATGTCCGCGCAGGGCGCCGATGTGGACGATCTGCGGCAGGCCAAGGCCGCGATGCTCACGGACTTCCACCGTATGCTCACGATTCACTTCGGCGCGCCGCCTGCCAGCTTCGAGTGGGCGTGGCGCGACAAGGACAAGGCGTTTCACCGCCACGGCGTCATCACGCCGCAGGACTTCTACGCGGAGTACGTCGGCATTGATCTGGACGACATGGTCTGCCTCATCAACGCGCCCACGCAGGACAAGCCCTACAACAAGCTTTACACCGTGGCTTATCTCGGCAATGTCGTCGGTGGGCAGCCGGTGCGCTATCTCAACGCGGACGCCGCAGTCCTCAAGAAAGCGGCGGCGGACAGCATCGTTGATGGGCAGGCCGTCTGGTTTGGTAGCGATGTGGGCCAGATGTTGCAGGGGGATCTGGGTCTCCTGGATATGGACGTGTACGACTACGAATTGGTGTACAGTGTGCCGTTCGCCCTCGACAAAGCGGGGCGGCTGGACTACGGTCACAGCCGGATGACCCACGCGATGCTGCTCACCGGCGTTGACCTGGACGAGGCCGGGCATCCGGTGAAATGGCGCGTCGAGAACAGTTGGGGCACGGAACGCGGCGACAAGGGCTATATGCTGATGACAGATCGCTGGTTCGAGGAATACCTGTACGAGATCGCCGTGAGCAAGCGCTATCTCTCGCCCGACTTGCTGGCGGTGCTCGAAACCGAGCCGGTCGTGCTCCCGCCGTGGGATCCGATGGGGGCGCTGGCCCGCTAGCTTGGGATTGTAGTCGGCGCTTTACTGCCGTAGAGACGCACTGATGTGTACTACGAACGGATGGAGGATTGCAATGAAAAACCTGCGTGCGTTGATCTGTTTTGGCGTGGTTTTTGTGCTGCTCGCTTCGGCTATCCCAGTGCTGGCGGACGCTATCCCTCCTGTTGATGCCACGGATGTGCAACTCGTTGGGCAGTTCGGCGGCGCTTCGTATGCGGTCGCCGTGCAAGGGGATTACGCCTACGTTGGGGTAGGGCCGCGCTTGGCTGTACTTGATGTTTCCGACCCGCTGCTCATCAGTCTGGCTGGACAGACAGATGTGCTGCCGACCATCGTCGGGGATGTGGCCGTGGCCGGAAATTATGCCTACGTCGCTGCCGGAACGGGTGGTATGTTTGTGGTGGACGTCACCGATCCGGTCCAGCCGACGATTGTGGGCTACTATGCTGCGCCAGTCAGCGCGAATGGCGTCGCCGTCGCCGGGGATTACGCCTACGTCGCTGCTGGCGACAACACTTTGCGCGTCGTCAGTGTGGCTATGCCTGCCACCCCCAGCGCCGTGGGATCAGTGCCTGTCACTGCCGCACAGCGCGTGGCTGTTGCCGGGAGTTACGCCTACGTCGTTGGTGGAACGACACTGACGGCCGTGAATGTGACGAATCCTTCCAGTCCTGCTGTAGCCGGAACATTGGTTGTGCCTCAGAGCGCCCTCCAGGACATTGAGGCGGTCGGAGACCGGGCCTATCTTGCGGCGGGAGGCGCCGGTCTGTATGTCGCCAATATCGCCAATCCCGTTCCCGTCTTTGCTGGCTCTTACGATACGCCCGGCGTAGCTTCTGGCGTGGCGGTTGCCGGTGATTACGCCTATGTCGCCGATGGTTACTACGGTTTACGGATCATCAACCTCGTGAATCCCGCCATTTCACCATCCGTATTCGATACTGCCGATTTGGCTTCTGCCGTTGTTTTGATCCATGATACGGCTTTTGTTGCTGACCGTTACCGGGGCTTGCGGGCGATCAACGTGTTGTACCCTGAAACACCGGTTGAGGTTGGCTATTATGACATCGTCGGCAATGCGCGAAGTTTATTGTTAGCCGGGCGCTTGCTCTATGTTGCTGACGATGATGGTGGTTTACGGATTCTTGATGTAGCGGATCCCTCGCAACCTCGTGAGGTGGGACATTACGACACACCGGGCAACGCTGCGAGTGTAGCGGTGGCTGGACAATATGCCTATGTCGCTGACGGACTCGATGTGCGCATCATTGATATATCCACGCTCACGGCGCCCACACTGAAGGGCGTGTTCCCAACGTATAACGGTTGGGCATACGCATTAGCCGTCCGGCAAGGATACCTTTATATCGCTGAGGGAGGAGGAGCGCGTGGATTGCACGTCGCTGATCTTGTCAATCCGCTCAAGCCTGTTACCCGGGCATTTGAAGACAGCGCCGGCAACGCGCTGGACCTGGCGCTTGCCGGTAATCGCGTTTACCTTGCCGCCGAAAGTGGCGGGCTGCGGGTCATTGACATCACCAACCCCGTCTCTCCAACGACCCTCTTCACCGGAACCAAAGGCGTGAATGTATCCGACGTTGCTGTTGAGGGGACGATGGCTTACCTTGTGGATGGAAGTCGCCTGTATGGTGTGAATGTGGCTTCTGCGCCGGCGAGCACGGTGATGACCTGGACGACGCCTGGCAGCGCCGAAGGCGTAGCTGTCGTCAACGGCATAGCCTACGTGGCGACGGGTTATAGCGGCCTGCGTCTCGTCAGCGTCGCCAATCCGGCCTCACCGACGGAGATTGGGCACTATGACACGCCGGGCGAGGCGCTGTACACCGCCGTGGGGCAGTATATTTATGTGGCGGACGGGCATGGCGGCGTGGTCATTCTCTGGTACGGTCCACTCGCGTCGGGTACTGTCTCGACGAGTGGCGGTGCACTCGTCTCGGAGTACGACGGAACGACGTATATGTTCCCGCCAGGCGCTTTCACCGATACGGTTGTGCTGCGACACGCGCCGGTCCCCACGGCGTTTGTTCCCCCATTTGACGATCTGTCTGGGATAAACCATTTCTTCAATGCCACAGCCGTTTACAGCAGCACGGGAAAACCGGCGCAGCTTGTCCCCGGAACAGTTTTCACGATTTCCATCGCCTACACGCCCGCGGAGCGTGGCGTGGTCAACGAAGGAACGTTGGCGTTGTACTATTGGGATAATGTAGCCTGGGTGACGTCAGGCATCACCAGGGTCTCTACCGCGCAGACCGGTGTGCTGGTCTCACGACTCAATCACCTCTCGCTGTTTGGCGTCTGGGGCGAAGCTCGCTATGTCTACTTGCCTCTTGTCATGCGCAAATTTTGACATCTTTTCTACGGAGAGGAATGTATGTATAAAGACGATCTATGGTATCGCAAACTGGTCAAAGACATCGAGGAACATCGGCCTGACTTCACCGCGAAACAATGGCGCAGCTATCAGGTGGAGTTTATGTTACGTGTCGCCCTGCGGGTTAAGGACTCGTCCGATGCTTGCCAGACGTGCCGGAGTTTTCAGCATACCTTGACCCGCCTGGAAGAAGAGTTGCAGGAATTGCCAGGCTCCAAGGCGCAGCGACATTACCAGTTCCAGCAATTGCGGTTGATGGGCGAGCACTTTGTCAAAGCGCATCGTCTGGTTCCGCCGCAGTATTATGCGCGCCTGGGCGCGAGTTACGGTTTGATCGCGGGGTTGCTCTTTGGGATCGCTATGGGATTTCTTGTTTTGAACAATGGCCTGTACCTTCCTCTCGGAGCGGTCGTGGGTTTGATCCTGGGCGGCCTTTATGGGGGCACTGAAGACACCCGCGCCAACCGTGAACACCGGCTGATCTGATTGACTTTTTCGTTTTTTGCCTTATCATATAATATTGTGATGGTTTTATGATTTATTCACAGGTCTTCTCGTAATGCAGCGAAAATTTGGCTTGATGGTTGTTCTGTGTCTGGCTCTGGCGTCTGCCCGGCCCGTGCTGGCGTCTTCTGTGGCTCCCCCGGCGGCTGACGCTGTCCCCTTCTCGACCGACGTGAGTACCTGGACGGCGCACACGTTGCAGTTGGGTGAAGCGGTAAGCTGTCTGGCGCGACGCAGCGGTATGGACGTATTCACCGTCGCCGAGGCAAACCGCATTCTCAATCCTACGTTGCTGAGTACAGGCCAGACTATCGACCTGCCGGCTGCTGAACCGCGCGCGCTCGTGGCGGCTCACGCCGGAGACACCCCGCTCACCCTGGCTGTGACGCATGGCCTGCCGTTGTGGGAGGTGCTGCGTCTCAACCCGCAGCCATTGTATACCGGCAAAAGCGTGCTGCTCCCTGGCGACCCCTCCACAACCTGTTTACCTTACCCGCTGGCCGCACTGACTATCTCGCCGCAGCCTGTCACCCGCGGGCGCACCACGTTATTTGTCTTTGAGACGGCGGAACCGGCTGCCTGCGAAATTACCTACCTCGATCAGACGGAGCCTTGTTATCCGCTGGACGACACGCACCTCTACGCGCTGGTTGGATTGTCGGCGTTGATGGAACCCGGCGCATACACAATGAAGATCGCTGTGCAGGCGGATGGTCTGGAGACGGCGTTCACCGCGCCGCTGCAAGTCGGCGCCGGGCGCTATGGCTACCAGTATATTGATCCGCCGGCTTCCCTCTCCAAGCTGATGGACCCCGATCTGATGCAGGGCGAGTTGGATTACCTGGCGCAATGGCGCACGATTCGCACGCCCGAACGCGCCTGGGACCTGCCGCTTGCCTTTCCACTGCCAGTGCAGGTCGCCGTTTCGGCCAACTATGGCGACCGGCGTTCGTATGGCGGGATGGTGGCCGGCTATCACTCCGGCGTGGATTATCGCGCGTGGGGCGGGATGCGCGTGCTCGCGCCGGCGGATGGCGTGGTGCTGCTCGCCGAACGCCTGGAAGCGCGCGGCAACGCCGTATTGATTGACCACGGCGGCGGCCTCATTACCGGCTACTGGCACCTATCGCGGATTGATGTGCAGGTCGGCCAGCACGTCAGGCGCGGCGAAGCGTTCGCTCTGGTCGGCAACACGGGCCTCTCGACCGGCGCGCACCTGCACTGGGAGTTGTGGGTCAACGGGGTTTCTGTGGACAGCAGCCAGTGGTTAAGCGCCGATCCCTTTGCCGGACTGCAATTGCCGGCGCACAACGCAACGGTTGCGCCGTAGGGGTTGGCGGCTTTGGTCTGACAAGCGCTGGAGTTGGTTTCCCGGCGTTTTGTTTTTTTGATGAGTTCTTTGAGGTGCTGCGATGTGCGGACGTTTCTCTCTGGGCGTGAATCTGGATGATTTGGTGGAAGCTTTCCCCGATTTTAAGTTTCCATCTGCGCTGGCGCCGCGCTACAACATCGCGCCGTCACAGGAAGTGGCCGTCGTCCCCAATGATGTGGACAGGCGCGTCGAATTTTTCCATTGGGGATTGATTCCATCTTGGGCCAAAGACCCGGAAATCGGCAACCGCCTCATCAACGCGCGGGCCGAGACGCTGGCGGAGAAGCCGTCGTTCCGCGCGGCTTATCTCCGGCGGCGCTGTCTGATTCTCGCGGACGGTTTCTACGAATGGCAGACCATCCCGGATAGCAAGGGCAAAATGCCGCTGTACATCCAATTGGCGTCCCAGAAACCGTTCGCCTTTGCCGGGTTGTGGGAACTGTGGCGGCCTGACGATACACCCATCCTCTCCTGCACCATCATCACGACTGAGCCAAATGCCTTGCTCGCGCCCATCCACAACCGGATGCCCGTCATCCTGCCGCCGGATGCCTACGACCTGTGGCTCGATCCCGCTGAACAAAAGCCCGCTGCGCTCAACCACTTGCTCAAGCCCTATCCCGCCAATTTGATGACGGCCTATCCCGTCTCGCGCCTCGTCAACAGCCCGGCGAATGATGTCCCGGCTTGTCGCATCCCGAATCCTGACTGATACGCAAGCGTCTTTCCGGTGCGCAATGCAAGCGCGCCCTCTGGCGATTTGTTCGCTAGAGGGCGCGCTTTTTTGTGAATTTACTCGATATGGATATAGCCTGATGCTTTAGCGCCGCAGATGGGGCACTCATCGGGCGGTTTGGGGCCGACGTGGGTGTGCCCGCACGTCTGGCAGACCCAATACTCGACCTCTTCTTCGCCTTCTTTGCCCAGATTTGTTAGCGCGTTCTGGTACATCTTCTCGTGGATCTTTTCCACCTCCACGGCGTAGTGAAAGGAGCGTTCAGCGGCGGTGTGGCCTTCGGCCTGCGCGTCGGCGAGAAATTCAGGATACATCACGGTGACTTCATAGTTTTCCCCGCCGATAGCAGCTTGCAAGTTCTCTGCCGTGGACTTGATCTCGCCCAGCACGCGGAAGTGGTTATGCGCGTGGACGGTCTCGGCGGCGGCAACGGCGCGGAACAGCTTGGCGACCTGGGTGAAGCCTTCCCGCTCGGCCTTTTTGGCAAACGCCAGATACTTGCGGTTGGCTTGCGATTCACCGGCAAACGCGGCCTTCAAATCTTCAATCGTCTTCATTGTTTATCCCTCCTGAAAATTGATCTGAGTAAACAACACTATGTCTATGATGATAAGCCGGTTATCGGATTTGTCAAAGTGCCACTTGCAGGGTTGCCATCATGGCATTTCCTGGATAGTCAAACTGCCGACCCCTAATCCTATGTGGATATTCACCCGTTTCTCGGCGCTGCTGTATCCCGGCGAGGTGTAGCGATTGTTGACACGGGTGTAGTCAGGCGGAAGGGTGCGCGCGACAATGGCGGCATCCGCTTCTACACGCAGAGCCGTGCCCGCCGGGACTTCGATCACGACAGCGCCGACACCGCCGTCAATGTTGATGTCGCAGTCTCCTGTTTGTGGCAGCTTCACCAGGATGTCGCCCACCCCGAAATTGATGTTGGCTGTGTCAACGGTCAGCGCGCTGAGATCCAGATTGATGTCGCCCACGCCTATGTCAATGCCGAGATCGAGCGCCACATCGGGGTGGAAGGCCAGGTCCCAGCTATAGCGTTTGCCGGGACCGACAATCCCTCTGGAGATTCCGCTCGTTTTGAGGACGAGCCGCGCCGGTGTGCCGCCGGTGAAATTTTGCACCAGTCGTTCGCTGCGGCGCTGCCCGATTGTCCCTTCGACAAAATTACCGGAGTCATTGAGCGCCTTGATGCTGACCTGCGCCACGGCCGGCGCGAGCGTCACCTGCGCCGTCGTCATACCGTCGCGTGGTTCGCTGATGGTCGTAGTCTGCGCGGCTGTGCGCGCGCTGTTGCCTGTCCCGACGAGCCATACGCCGCCGACGATCAATCCCAGCACGACGAAGGCGCTGAGGATAGCGCCGGCTGCCGACTTCCGGCCCACCAGAATCTCCAGGCCCGCCGCGATCAGCAGGATCGGCCACAGGCTCAGGATGTCCCAGAAGCTCCAATCCAGATAACCCAGGTTGTTCAACAACAGGATAACGCCGATGCCGATCAAAATCGTCGGCCCAACTAATTTGATATGCCGCTCATCCCTTTCCATACCCTTTTCTCCTCGCCAGTTGGATAGCCTTTCCGTCAGGTCGTTGCTGTGCTACTCGCCCCATTCCCCTTTGTCGTGTCGCCGCAGGATCAGGTAGACGCCAAAGGCGATGATCGCTGCTGGAATGAGGATCCGGCTGAGCCACGTCGCGCTGATTAAGATCAACACACCGATGCTGGCCAGGATGACTGCCGGGTAGGCTGCCCAACGCATCCGCCCTGCCGGCGTGGGTAAAATGTAAACCAATAAGAAGGTCGCTGCCAGGCCGACCATAAACAGCGCGGCAAAAACGCCGCCGTCCATGTAAGGCTCAAAGCCGACGAGCAGCGCGATCGTTCCAAACACACCGGCAGGGATGATGGCCCACCATTGGCGCGCTGCGGTTCGCAGATAGACAGCCAGAAAGCTCGACGCGAGGCTGCCCAAGAAGATCGTCGCTCCCCAGGCGCTACGGGCTTCAGGGACAATCTGCTCGAAAGCCATCAGCGCCCCCAGTCCTACGAGCGTCATGCCTGGGATAGCGGCCCACCAGTTGTGACGCTCGACGAGAAATGTGTACATAAAAATCAGTCCCGGTATGGCGAAGACAATCGGCCAGAGATTGTCGAGCAGCAGCATGTTGAGGCTTTGCAGCAAGAACAGCACGCCGCCCACAATGAGCATGATCCCCCAAAAAATTCTGGATTCAAGATGTTTCATGATGACTTCCCCCCTGGTTTAATGGACGCTGAACGAGCCGACGCCGCCCTCGAGCATGATGTCCACCTTGTTGCTGGCGGTCTCGTAGTTCGGCGAGCGATATTCCCCTTCGACTTTGGGGAACCGTGCGTGGTTTACGGAGACGCTTGCCAGCGCCCCGCTGGTGCGGATGCGCGCTGCAACGCCGTCGGGAATCTCGATGTCCATCGAAGCTGCGCCGCTCGATCCGCGAATCTCGGTATATCCGGCGCGGGCCGGCGCGACGATGTGCGTGGAGCTGGCTCCGGTTTCTACTTTAAGCCGCGTGACCCGCAGATTGCTCAAGTCGAGTCTGGCGTCGCACGCCCCACTTTTCACCGTGAGGGTAAGCGGGACGGCATCGGTGAGCGCCAGCGTCCAGCGCCGGTGGTAGGCCGGCCCAAAGTTCCACTGCGGGAAGCTCAGCGGCGGCGACTCCAATTTGACCCGTTGGACGCTGCCCTCAGTCGTAACCTGATGCTCGATCCCGTCAAAGGTTCCGCTTAGCAGCGTTCCGCCGGAGGCGCTACCGCCGATGCTGAGTTCTCCCGCGCCAAAGTCAATGCGCACGTGCGCCTCGTCCGCTTCCAGCGGGATGCTTAGTTCTTCGGTCACGAAGGTGGAGCGGCTGTGTGTCGAAGCCCACAAAATCCAGGCGCCGAAGCCGATCAAAGCCAGAGAGAAGATCAACTGCCCGGCGCTGATGCGCAACGGCGCGAGCACGCCCAAATTGTCCAGCAACAAGAGCAGGCCGACGACGACCAAAATGACACCCCAAAACAAACGTTTGTTATACATCGCTGTTTCACCTATTCCCTTTCGACACGCTTGATGGGACGCAGAAGCGCCCGGATGAAGAGAAACACGCCCAGAGCGATCAGGGCAAACGGCAGATATACCTTGAAGGGGAAGTACCCGAGGATATTGCCAAACAATGAGCCAAAAATGGTGAAGAGCACCGCGCTGACGAGAATACTCTCCAATCCGTCGCTGATTTGCTTGCGCTTCCAATGGATTAGCCCCGCGATCACTGTCCCCACGCCGACGAAGCCGGGAATGAGCGTCCACAGGTACGCCCAGCTCTCCCACGTCAGGACGCGGGCGTTCTGAAAGTAGAGAATCCCCCCGATCCCCCCAACGATGCACGCCGGGATCGCCATATCGGGCGAACCGCTCAACAAGCCGATCACGAGCAGCCCCAGGGCGATCAGAATGATGATCATCGGCCAGCTAAAGGTGAAATTGAACCACGCGCTCAGGCCGGGGATAACTTGAAAGGCGAGCAGGATGCCGCCGATAAAAATGAGCACCAGCCCCGCAGTGATATTGCTTCTTTTAGGATTGGACATCAGAACCTCCGTTGCGTGAAAAGTATAAATGCCTTGTATAAGGCGTTTATACTTATACGTTGACGTTAACGAGAGGTTGCAACTTTGAGGAGGCCGAGCGGCGCAAGCGCGTTGGGATATTGTCCTGTAGAGCCGTCGGCGGCAAGGCGGATGCCGTCGGATGTGCGATACAGTCCCGCCCACAGCGGATACTCGCCCGGTGGCAGATCGGCGGGGATGTCCAGGGGATGCGTGTCGGGTACGCGATCACCGGCCTGCCAGACTGTGGTGGGATACCAGCCCAGGCGCGGTGGGCTGTCGTGTTGCGCCAACGGCGCAGCGTCGCCCGGACGCCACAGATGCACGAAGGCGGTGAAGTCGCCATCGGGCGCGCGCAAGGCTTCCCAGTACAGCGTCACCGTGACCGTCTCGCCAGGTTGGGCAGTGGTGGGGCCATCGTATCCGCGCAGCGCAATCTGGCTGTCGAACGTGGCCGTGACGGCGTGCACCGGCGATGTGTCAGGCGTATGCGCCGGCGCCACGCTGACCGCGCCGACGACCGGGGGTTCGTACACGCGCCCATCGGCAAGCGCCGCGCTCAGCCGTTCGCCGGTTTCCGTGTCGAACAATCCCATTTCCAGCCGGTACAACAGCGGCCCTTCTGCCCACGCTTCGATAGACACGCGATAGTTGTCGCAGAAAGCGCGTCCCACAGGCCACAAGGTTGTGGGGAATCGCCCCAGGCCGGGATAGGTATGTCGCTCGGCGACGCGGCTGTTCTCCGGGCCGATGAGGTGAACGAAGACCGTGTACTCCCTCGACATCGGCGCGATAGCTTCCCAGCACGCTCTGACTGTGAATGTGTCGCCCGGTTGCGTGCGTTCCGTATCCACGGCGATGCCTAAAAGCCGCACTTGCTTCGCGTAGTCAATACCGACCGGTTGCAGCTTATTCATCACAGCGGTAGGCGCAGACAATCGCGGCGGCGCAAACGTCGCCAGAATCCGCGCGCCAGGCGCCAGCGCCGTCAGTGTGAAGAAGAGCAGAATCAATGCATCTGCGAATGGGCGAATCGGCGAAGGGGCGCGAGTCTTGCTTCCTGCTTCCTGCCTCTTGACCCCGTTCGCCAGGAACAGCGCCCATGCGCCGAGGGCAGGGAAGAGCAACCGTCCGTGTGGGGCCTCGACTTGCCGCATCCAGTGGAGCAGGGCCGCGAAAATGCCGCCGCACCAGAGCAGCGCGAGCGCGAGGATGCCCAGTGTGATCTGTGTCGCGCGCGTTTTACCTGCGCGTTGCGCCATCTGCGCAACATTCCACAGGCTGCGGATGAACAACACGACCGTTCCCAACGTCAGCACCCAATAGACCCACGCCGGCCACGTCACATGTCCCCATCCATACGCCGCCCAGAACGAGTACACCAGGCGCGGCATTTCTGGCAGCAAGGTGAGCAGACCGACCGGAGCCGGGCGGCCCCAGGGCGTGTTCGCGTGGTTGGAGATGCCCAACAGGTCGCCGTAGAGCAGCCCATTGCGCACGTACCACCATCCGCCAACGAGGAGCGCCGCCGCAACGAACGCCGCGCTATAGACCAGGATGCGCTTTCTATCCAATATCTGGCGGAGCGCCGCCCACAGCAGCGCCGACCCGGCCACAGGCAGCAGTAGAATGGCGCTGGTCTTGGTGAGCGCGGCCAATCCGGCCAACGCGCTGCACGCGACGGCCCGCCGCAGCGTCAGCCCTCGCCGCAGCGTGCGGGCGACGGCCCATAGCGTCGCCGTCGAGAGTGCCGCCGCTGCGCTGTCATTGCTGATGACGCTGCACATAAAGACAAACTGTGGGTGGAAAGCGACCAGTAGCGCCGCGACCCGCGCGCCGCGACGATTGCCGAATGTCTCGTATCCCAGGCCCCACGTCGCCAACACCGTCAGCAGACCGAAGAGCAGCGAAGCCAGGCGTGTGACGTGGATGCTCAACGCCGCGCCCCGCCACGGCCAGGCTTCCTGTGCCGTGTGGATGAGCATATTTTTGTTGTCCGGGATTGTGCCCGGCGCCTGATGGCCGAAGCCGGGATTGCCCCACAGCAGGGCCTCCAGGTCAACGTTCTTGAAGGGCGTGTTGAGCAGCGCGGCGACGGCGTAGTAGAGCGGCGGCTGCGCGACTTCCTGGTTCGCCCCGCTCGCGTCGTTGTCCATCGCCGGAAGACCGCGACCTTGCGCGAGCCAGCGCACGTAAGCGTGGTGCCAGATTTCATCCGGCGCTTCGAAGACGGGCGTGGCGGCGTTGTGCATGATGACCAGCAAGGCGAAGGCGGCCAGCAGCAGTATGAGCGATTTGTCTTTCACGGCTGCGCCTCCCAGATAATGGCGGCATTATCTGGCAATGGATTCCCGTTGATGGTCGCGGGTACTCTTACGCCGGTGATGGGATGGTATAGCCCGACGGCGATGCGCGCCGGGGTGACGCCGTCCGGCAAAGACAGAAGATGGATGTCGAGGATGCGATCGTCGGCTCCCCACAGACTGGTGGGGAAGTGGCCGTTCTGGGGTGGACCGTCACCTGTCGCCAGCAGCTCTCCGTCCTCGGCATAGGCATGAACAAAGACGGTATAGTTTTCGGGTGTAGGTGTGTCACTGCGCCAATAGAGTGAGACACGCCAGTTATTGCCCGCGCGGTTGATATAAGCATCTTCAAGTTGCGCGAATGTCCCGAATTCCACGAAGGTGGTCAGCGTGCGTTCCCATTGTGGAACTGGCTGTGGATCGGGGATGCGTAACAGCGTCAGATGCGCTGTGTCGCCGGTCGGGATGCCGTTAGCGTAGGTTGGGCGGCGGATGCCGGTTTGATCGTCCACCAGCGCTACCTGTAACATCCAGGCCTGAACCGGCGTTGCGCTTTGCGGAAGCGGCAGGCGGTAACGGTCGCGGATTACCGTCCCCACCGGCCATAGCGACGGGGGCAGGTTGCCGCGACCGGGCCAGTGGTGATAGTTGAGGCGCAAATCGGTCTCGCCGGGCACGGGGGAGGCGAGTTGCAGCGCCAGGGTGAGATTCTCGGACACCGGCTGCGTGGCTTGCCAGTACAGCGTGACATCCAATGCAGGACGACAATAATCCGTGGAAGCCAGGATACAAGCCGAGTGCGCTTTGGTGACGCGGACATCGTACCCGCGCAAAAGAATGGCGTCGCCAAAAGCCACGCCTGTTGGGTTGGGGATGGGGCTGGCGGCGGATTGTCCCACGGGCGGCGCAAAGAGCAACACCGGTCCCGCGCATAAGCTCACGACAGCCCAGACGGGCAGAATAGCGGCCCACATCCGCGTGAGCATGTGTGACGGATTCCATCCGGCTGCCATAATGAGCGCCAGCGCCGCGATCGCCGGGAAGAGCAACCGCCCGCCTGTCGCCGGGGTGATGCTATTCCAGCGCAGCCACGCGAGGACGATGACGGCGAACCAGACGGCGGACAGGGTCAGCGCCATTTTCTGTCGCCGTTCGAACCGCCGCCAGCCCGCAATGACGCCGAGTAACCCGCCGGCCATCGCCAGGAAATACGGCCAATACACCGCGCGCGGGTAGAATGAGCATGGCATTTGTCCCCAATAGGAAAGCAGCATCGGCCTGATCTCGCTGAACGCGATGGGGTAGGTGCGCCGCCCGACCTCTGCCAGCATTGGAGCCAACGCGGTGGGATCGCCGTAGAGGCGCAGATTGCGCGCCATCCACGGCGCAACGAGCGCGAGGGCAGGCAACGCCATCCAACAACCCAAGGCGACGATGCGGTGCAGCGGCGTTTTGTGTTGCCAACCGTGGAGCAGCGCCGCCAACCCGCCCAGACTGATCAGTCCCAGGCCGCTCAGCTTGCTCAGCCCCGCCAGCCCGCTGAGGATGCCGAACAGGAGCATCCGCCGGTACGTCGGGCCTTTGTCCCATACCTCAAACGCGAGCACAAGCCCCCACGTCGCCAGCGGCGTCACCGCGTTGTCGTTGTTCACGCCAGAGGCGACGAGCAAGAATTGCGGGTTAAACGCCACGAGTCCCGTCGCGAGCCACGCCGCCGGGCCGGCGCGGAAAATCCGCCGCGCCAATACCCACACCCCGGCAACGGTCGCCGTCTGCAGGAGCGTGGAGAAGAAGCGCAGCGCGTGAAGGGTCAGGCGGCTTCCGCGCCACTCCTGGCCCGGCGCGCGCACCCAGGTGGCCTTGTTGTAGAAGGTTCCGGTCGGCCCACATTCGACGACATTGCCGGGAACCGCCTGGGGCGTGTGAGGATCGTCAGGCAAATTCCACAGGCGCGCCCAACCCGCCGCCAGGATATGATAGAGCGGCGGCTGCGAAGCTTCCTGCCGGACGTGATAACCCGCCGCCTGCGCCGCGCCATGAACCGGCAGCTGTCCCGTTGCGGCGATGAAGCGCACGACCTCGGCATGTTCGATTTCGTCCAGATTTTCGTAGGACGGCGTGAGGACATTCCAGGCCGTGGCGACGATGATGAAGGTCACGAGGAGAACGAGCAGGTCTTTGCGCATCTCAGGCATTGCCTCCGGCATCGCGCAGCCACGCCAGCGTGCGCGCGAAGACGAGATCGCGGTCGTAGTCTATCACGACGGTATGTCCGCCGCGTTCCACCCATAGGATGCGCGACGACCCGCCAAGCCGCGCCGCGATGCGTTGTGGCGTTTTGGGCGGTACGACCAGATCGTGCCGCGCCTGTACCAACAGGGTGGGTGCGGTGATGCGCGGCAGTTGCGCATCCAGGGCGCGCATCACTTCTGTAATTTGCACGACGCTGCACAGTGGAATCCGCGTGTACGTAAAGTGAGCGCGTCGCATTGCTGGATCGCGCACATCCGAGCCAATTTTGGGGAGGAAGCGCACCATGCGCGCGCCGGATCGCGCCAATCGCAGCAGGGGATGGCGCGCGAGCGCGCCGTCGGGCGCGGAGAAGGTGACGACGCGCGCCACAGGATGCCGCGCCGCCGCGTGAAGCGCCAGCGCCCCGCCCAGGGATAATCCGGTGATGCAGATCTGGACGCAGTGTTGCCGCAGTTCGGCCAGGCCGGCCTCTACATCCGCCAGCCACTCCTGCCATGCTACGCGCTCCAGGTCTTGTGGCTGCGCGCCGTGTCCGCGTAGCCGGATGCCGCTCACGGTCAAACCGGCGGCGTTCAGGTAATCTCCTAGCGGGCGCATCTCGCCTGGCGCGGTAAGGAACCCGTGAATCAGCAACACGCCCGGTTCGCCGCCGGGTAAGAAGAAGGGCGCGTTGGTTGACGAAGCACACACCTGCTTGTTCATCGGTGTGGAGTATAGCATATTCGCGCGAGAAGGGAACGTTTAGCGAGTTGTGGTGAAGGCTGCCATGATGAGGCGGCTGACGTAACCGGCATTATGCCATTCTTGACGATTGCCGCCTCCGCCGTGCAACAGCACGACGGCCGGACCTGCGCCGCAACGATCGTAAGCAATCCGTGCGCCATCGGGTGAGATTGCGAATAATGTGTCCATAACCTCAGATTATACAACCTGCTTCTGAAGGCGATAATTGTTTATGCTTCATTGCTCCGTCTCAATCTCCACCTGTGCCGTCATCCCTGGACGTAGCGCTAGATCGGTCGGATCCAGTTCAATCATCAATGTGTACGTCGTATCACCCTGCTGTACCACGGCTACCGGCGAGATGGTGACGATGCGCCCGCTCAGCGGTGTGTCGCGGAAGGCGTTGATGCGCGCCGTGACCGTTTGTCCCACCTGCACCCGCCCGATTTCCAGTTCCCCCACGTTTTTCGTCTCGACACGCCAGCGCGAGACATCGAGCAGTTCGATGACCGGCGCGCCGGGCGCGACCCACTCGCCCACGCTGAGATTGACTGCCGCCACGATACCGTCGAAGGGGGCGATCAGGGTCGCACGGGCCAGATTTTCCTGAGCGATGGCGAGCGCCTGTTCCGCGCGCTTCACAGCTAGTTCAGCCAGCGCGAGCGTCTCCAGCGCGACGGGCCGCTGCGCTTCGTAGAGGGCGAGTTGCGCCTGTGCCAGTTGCGATTTCGCATTGGCGATAGCAACCTCGTAACCCCGGTCTGCGCTGTGGAGCCGATATTGCGCCAGTGTGAGGCGGTGATGTTCTTGCATGTCTTCCAGGGCCTTGGCGGCGGGAGAATAGGGCGCCCAGTCCTTGGTGGTGGGGTCTTTGAGCAGGTTGTCGTAGGCGTTCTGCGCGTCACGCAGGGCTTGCTCTGCCTGGGTCAGGGCGGCACGGTCAAGGATGGCCTGGTTGCCGCGCAGGTCGTACTGCGTTTGCGCCTGCGTCAAGGCGGCTTGCGCGCTGCTGATGGCGGCTGTGGCGGCGAGCACTCGTTCCGGCACGGGGAGAGCTTGCGCTTGCAGTTGAGCCAGAGCCATGTGCGCGTTCTCCACATCCAATGCAGCTTGCCCTACGGCGCGTTGCAGGTCGGTGTCGTCAAGCACGGCCAACGTCTGCCCGGCCTGTACGGACGTCCCCACCTCAACATTGAGTAATTTAATATCGCCGTCGATGTCGAAGCTCAGCGCGAGACTGCGGACGGGGTGCAGGATGCCGTTGGCGTTGAGGCTCCCGGGCAGCGATTGAGGCTGCGCTATCCTAGAGTCGGGCGCCGGTGTCGGCGTAGTGGATTGTGCTGAGCTGGCGTTGCACGCTGTAAGGGCGAGGAGCAATAGCAACCCTGATTTCCACAAAAATCGCAGTGGTTTCATCCTTTTACCTCCCTTCAATCACGGCGACCGCATCCAACCGCTTGAGCATCCATCCAATCGTGCCGACACTGGCCGCCGAAACCGCAATGGGGATGGGCAGCGTGAAAAGCCACGGCGCGATGCTGGTCAAGTCCAGGCTCAACCCTCTGGGGACGTAGACCGCCCATTGCAGGCATAGGATCACGCCGATGCACAACGCCGCGCCGACGAGCCAGGCTGCCGTCGTAGTGAACAGCGTTTCCCGCCCGGCGCGCCAGGTTAGCCAGCCCTGACCGCGCCCGACGGCGTGTAACACGCCGAACTCGTCGCGCCGCTGCGAGTAGAAGATATAGTTCAAGATGGCCAGCGCCACGGCTGCAATCACGGCTACTAGCGACAGAACCATCGCCAACACGCCCAGCCCGCTCTTCCGGTATTGTAGGAAGCGTTCGCGTTCTTTGTCGTAGGTCAGGACGACGGTGGCGTTTGAATCCACGTTTTCCATCAACCAGGCGTCGAGTGCGGCCTTGTCTGCCGCTGGCACGACAAACTGGCTGGTCGTGAACTGATCGGCGATCACCTCATGGCTCTGCACAAATTCCAACGAGGCGAAGCCCATCCACATCCCATTCGTCTCCAGCAGGCCGACGATGGTCAAGACGACCGGAGAACCGTCCCGCTCGTAGACCGGATTGCCGACAGAATCCCCGATGGACAGGCCGCGATTGCGCGCCAGTGCCTCGGAGATGACCACTTCGTTGGTGCGCGGTTGTGGGAGGCGACCTTCCAGCAGGCGCACGCCAAATCGTTCCATCAGATAGGGCATGTCCTCTTCGGTTACGGCGAACACCGAGGCCGCACTCCGCGAAAAGGGCGGCACGCTGATGCTCAGGTCCCAGGCCCAGGTTGGAATGACGCGCTGCACATTGGGATGCGTGCGTACCTGGGCTAGAACGCCGGCATCCACCTCGCGCGTGGCCGGCGCTAATCGACTGACATAGCGCAGATACTCGAAACGCGGCAGTTGCGTATCGAAGATCGGCAAGAGCATAAAGACCGGGAAAGCCACTCCGACGATCATCAGCGCCATCGCTGTGACCAGCAGCAGGCTGCGCCGCCGGTGCCGCAGGAAAAATATCCCCGAAGACAGTGGCTTGACCGACGAGTGTCTTACTGCCTGCCTCTTGCTCCCTGCTTCTTCCATACTGAGTTTGCCGCGTTCGACAATCGCCACCGCATCGAGCCGTTTGAATACCCGCCAGACGCTCCCGGCGGCAAAAGCGACCACCGCCAGGGGGATCGGCAGTGTGTATAGGAAGGGCATGAGGCTCAGCGACCACTCCTGTCCACGCGCCGCGAAAACGGTCTGGCGTCCCAGGATCACCAGGACGATCATCCCTGCCAGCCCGACCAACCAACCGATCACCGCCGTTATGGCCGTTCCGCCCGTCACGCGGCGCAGCAGCATCCCTTTGCGCCAGCCAACGGCCTGCAGCAGGCCGAATTCCGGCAGCCGGCGCGCGATCGCCAGTTGGTTGATGACGCCGACGACCACCGCCACGACGCCCGCCACCAGCACATCCACGCAGGCAAAGATCAGACGCAGCATCGTGTCCATGCTCTCGACGCTGGCTGTCCAATACTCTTTCGTTTCACTGCCCACCAGGGAAGCGGGCAACGTTTCCAGGAAGTTGTTGAGCGCGGCAATGCGTCCTGGCTGTGGGATGACCAGCAAACCGGTCATGCGCGGGCTATAATCTTCGTGTTCGGTGACGTACTCGTAAGACATCAAGCTCAACCGCGCGTTGTGCTTCTCTGCTGCCGGGTCTTGATCCAGCAACCCCACCACCGTGACCTCAGACGGGAACGCCCAGTAGTAATCCAGATTCAGCGCCCGGCTGACGCGGTCGCCCAGGCGTAGCCCCAGGGCGCGGGCCGTGTCTACTGAGATCGCCAATTCGGGCGCGTTGACCGCCGGCAGCCGTCCTTCCGTGACGCGCAGCCCACTCGCGCGCAACACGGCGGGCATATCGGCGACCGGGACAACGAATGTCCGCACCCAATTTGACCCGATAAGCGCCGGATGATTGAGTGACATCCCGCTTTCAGGGATGACTTGCGCCACGTCGGGATGAGCGCGCACTTGCGCCGCGATGCCGGGATCGAGTTCGTTGCTTACAGCGGGGTAGACGCCGCTCACAGTATCCAGATAGGCAATATCGAGGAACATGTTTTCGATGTACGAATCGAGCACGCTGATCATCGCGCCGACGGCCAGCGTCACCAGTGCGACGATGACGATAAGCAGCGCCGTGCCGCCTTTGTGACGGCGGTAATAGGTCAAGGGCGATACGGGGTTCATATCCCACCTTCCACACTTGCACCGTTGGCGTGACTGGCGCGCGCCAGCCGGTCTTCGACTTTGGCAACTTGCCCGTCGCGCATCCTGATGACCAGATCGGCCTCGTTCAGGATTTCGGGGTTGTGGGTGACGGCAATGAGGCTGCCCTGATCGCGGTAGCTGCGCAAAAGGCTCATCACCTGCAGACCGGTGCGCCGGTCGAGCAAGCCGGTCGGTTCGTCGGCAAAGATGACGCGCGGGCGGTGGATCATCGCGCGGGCAATCGCCACGCGCTGCCGCTCGCCGCCAGATAGCTCGTAGGGGAAGCGGTGCAGTTTGTCGCCCAGACCCAGGTCGGCCAGCAGCGCCTTCGCCTGCTCCAGGTGCGCCTTGCCCTGTACCGGTGCGGCCACCATCACATTTTCCAGCGCGGTGAGGTAGTTGATCAAAAAGTGTTGCTGGAAGACGAAGCCGAACTCGGTGCGCCGCAGCGCCACCCGCTCGCGTTCTGCGATCTTGCCGTAGGCTCGGCCATCCAGGTAGACTTCGCCCTGGGTGGGCTTGCGCAGGCCGCTCAACATATACAACAGCGAGCTTTTGCCCGACCCCGACGGTCCCAGGATGCCGACAAACTGGTGATCCTCAATCGCTACCGAAACTTCGTGGACGGCATCCAGTGTGGATTCGCCGTCTTTGTAGGTCAATGTCAGATTTTCTCCGCGTAGCATTGTTCCCTCCTTGATTCTTGTCTCCCGAATTACATCTGTTATCGTAACACTTCTTCCTGGTGTTTTCTATAGGCGCGTGTCATATTGCTTGCGTGTGGGTATCATGGGCGGATATGACAGTATCATAGGGGAGAACCTACCCATTAGGGTAGTAGAGATGGAGCGTCCGGTGTTGACTTTATCATGGCCGGGTCTATACTTTATCAAGATTCCCTATGGAGTGGAAATCTTCACCATAGAATCCAGATAATGTCGGGAACTTCTAGCCTTTTTGCCCTTTGTGTCTCAGTAGTATTAGGAGGACAACCATGAAATGGGTTGAAATTCGCGCGAAATATCCCGACCAGTGGCTTATCATTGAAGCACTGGAAGCTCATACCGAAAACCAGCAACGATTGCTCGACCAGATCGCTATTGTGCAGCTTTGTGCAGATAGTGCGGTGGCATTACAGCAATATCGTGACCTGCATCAGGCTTATCCTCAACGCGAATTTTATTACGTTCACACCGCGCGCGAAACCCTGGACATTCGGGAACGTCAATGGCTAGGGATTCGGAGGTCGTATGCAACTCAACCTGCGTGACGGTTTGGCCTTCATCTCAGTCGCTGCCACTTATGCGGGCAAAACATGCGTCATCTCGGATGTCATTGTGGACACTGGCTCCGCGACAACGATGTTTTCTGCGAATCAACTGGCTGCATTGGATATTACTCCCGAACCGGACGATGTCTTGTACACCATCAAAGGTGTAGGAGGCGTTGAAGTCGTTTTTTCGCGGAAAATAAGCTGTCTCCAAATTGATTCGTGCGAAGTAACAGACTTCGAGATTGAAGTAGGCGGAATGGATTACGGTTTTACCATCAATGGCATTTTGGGGATGGATTTCCTTCTGCAAACTGGGGCAATCCTAGACTTGGAACATCTGGAGATCAGTTTTGCTTCTTGAGTTTCTCTTTGGCAGAGATACGCTGCAGGGGGAACGATGATTCGCATTGCTGTCGTAGATGATCACCCGCATGTCGCCATTGCGTTGCGCGCGTTGACCGAGGCCACGCCGGATATCCGGCTGGTTGCCGAGTCGCGGCGGGGGAACGAGGTGGCAGCGCTGGTGCGGAAAACCCATCCTGATGTGCTGTTCCTCGATCTCTTCATCGAACCCAATTTTGATGCGCTGGCGGTGGTGCGCGATCTGCGCGCCGATTTCCCCGATCTGCGCATTTGCATCCTCAGCGCCCACGTTGAACCGGCCCGGGTGCGCATGTTCTTGCAGGCCGGCGTGTGCGGCTACATCCTCAAGGATGATGATTACGTCTCCCGCATCGGCGCGATTATCCGCGACCTTTACGATGGGCGGCTGTACCTCAGCCCGCAGGCTTACGAAGCGCTGGCCCAGGCCACGCGCGCAGAGACCGTTGAACAACCGCTTTCGGAGCGCGAGGTGGAGATTCTGCGCCTGGCGCAAAGTGGTCTGCCGAATCCGCAGATTGCCCAAGCCTTGCACATTTCGGCAGGCACGGTGCGCAACCACCTCAGCGCCATCTACCGTAAACTGGACGCGCGCAGCCGTTACGAGGCGATTCAGATTGCAGCAGAGCGGCATTTGCTTTGATGCGTGATACCTCAACATAGCGTCTACTGACCGACTTTCAACCCTAAACTTTCAACTTTCAGCTTTTAGTGATGAGCCTCAAATCTATTTTTCGACGTAGGCCCCGTTCGCTCGACCACAGCGTTTTACTGGTCGAGTACGGGCGCAAGCTGACCGCGACGGTGGATCAGCAGGCGTTGGCGCGCGTGCTGACGGAGGAACTTCCGCGCGCGTGTGGGGCGACTCGCGCAACCTTACTGCTGCCTGAAGAACACCAATTGACCGCAGTCGGTGCGGAGAAACTGCGGTTGCCCGTCAGCCACGCGGCGGTACGCTGGGTGGCTTCCGGTGGGGAGGCGCAGCGAGCCGACCGGGGCCATTTGGCCGCATTGATCGCGCAGGGGCCACCTGAATTCGCCTGGGCGCAGGTGTGGGTTCCCCTGATGCGCGGCGTTGATCTGCGCGGGTTATGGTTACTTGGACAGCGTGAGGGCCGCAGCCATTACACGCCGGAAGACCTGCACTGTCTGACCACGTTAGGACGCGAGGCGGCGGCGGTCTTGGAAGCCGCGCGCCACGCCGAACAGGAACGTCGCGCGGCTGAAGAACTGCGCGCGTTGTACCGGCAGGTCGTCACGGCGCGGGAGATAGAGCGTGGACGGCTCTCGCGGGAGTTGCACGATGGTGTCTTGCAAGACTTGTGCGCCATCGCCCGCGACCTCAAAGCCCTCGAAGCGCAATCGGCGCCCAACAGCCCGCCTTTTCAAAGCCTCTCGACGCGCTCCAATGAAGCGGTGCAGGCGCTCCGCGCCATCTGCAACGATCTTCGCCCGCCGTTGTTGGAACAGGATTTGCCCACGGCGCTCCGCACTCTCGTTGAGACGTTGGACGCGCGTTCTCAGGCTCCCGTTCACATCGAAATCAGCGCCGAAGCCCTGCACTTGTCCGACGACGTGGCGCTGGCGATCTTCCGCATCACCCAGGAGGCGCTCCGTAACGCGCTCCAACACGCCGACGCCTCCGAAATCGCCGTGCGTCTGACACAGTATCCCGACCGGCTGCGCCTGACCGTCACCGATGACGGGCGCGGCATTGCTGGCGGCAGCAACGCCCCGGCGCGTTCTGTGGCCGAAGGACATTTTGGCCTTGCCGGGATGCGGGAGCGGGCAACGATGATCGGGGGCCGTCTCGACATACAGACGGCCCCCGATTACGGCACTGTGGTCATTCTTGAGATTCCGTTTCAATCCTGAGCTGCTGCGATATAGTCGTCCACCAACACTTCCAAAAGCTCAAGCGGCACGCTGCCGTTGCCCAGGACGACGTTGTGAAAGGCTTTGAGGTCGAAATCGTCCCCTAGAGCGTCCATCGCTCTCTGCCGCTGTTCCAGGATTTCGAGCATCCCCACTTTGTACGCGGTCGCCTGCCCGGGCCAGGTGATGTAGCGCCAGATTTGCGACTCGACTGCGCCGCGCGACATGCCGGTATTTTGCAGCATATAGTCCACGGCCTGGGTGTAGGTCCAGCCTTTGACGTGGATGCCGGTATCCACCACGAGGCGCGTAGCGCGGAAGGCTTCGGCCTGCAAGCGGCCCAGGTCGCCGTAGATGTCGTCCTCGTAGACGCCGAGTTCCCAGGCCAGGCGCTCGGCGTAGAGCGCCCAGCCCTCGACGTAGCCGGTAAAGCCCATATCCTTCCTGAAGAAGGGGAGGGGGAGTTCCTGGGCGATGGCGATTTGCTGGTGATGACCGGGAATCGCTTCGTGATAGGCGAGTGTCCGCATCCCGGACCTGGGTTCCGAGCCGGTGTTGCTGGCGTAGAATGCGCCGGGACGCGAGCCGTCCACTGCCGGTGCGAGATAGTACCCCCCGCTTGGCACGCCGATGACGATCACATCGGCTTTTGGCTGCAAGTCGAATACGGGGGCGATGTCGGCTTTCACGGCTTCGATGATGGCTTCGTATTCGCGCAAGATAGCCTGGCCCTGGAGAAAACCACTCTCCTTCGCCACACGGTTATAGAGGTTGGGCAAGCTTTCGTCCTGCGGGTAGCCCAGTTGATCGAACAGCGCGCGCATCTCGGCGTGGATGCGTATCAAGTCTTGCTGGCCGAGTTCATGAATCTCGTCGGCGGTCAGGTCGGTGGTGGTGTAGTGCCGGAGGAGGTAGGCGTAGTACGCTTCGCCGTCAGGAAATTTCGACACGCCGATGGCGTCGGTTGCCGTGCGCTGCTGTTTTTCCACCAGGTCGGCCAGCGCGTCGAAGCCGGGCAGGACGGATTTCTCGATGGCATCTTCGGCGGCTTTGAGCAGGGCCTTCTTGTCGGCGGCGCTGACGTTGTCCAGCGTGTTCAGTTTTTCTTCAAAGGCAGTGTAGAACGGCGTTTCGTCCGCATCGCTATCTGCCATCTTGCGGAGATTATTACCCATCCACTGGATGATGCCGCGCGGCAGCACCACACCGATTTCTGCACGCCGTTCCAGGCCGTCAACCACCTGCTTCATCTGCGTTTCCACCTGCGATAGGCAGGTGACGTAGTCTTCGGCGTCCTGTTTGTTTGTCAGCGGGTAGAGGTCCGTGAAGAACTGCACCAGCGTATCCTGGTAGCCGATGACGCCAGGCAGGATGACGTAATCGTAGTACATAAACTCATGCCCGCGAATTTTATCTTCGAGATACCAGACGTACACATCGTATGAAAGTTGTTGTTCCGGCGTGAGTGTGGTGCGGTCATAGGTTTTGAGCAAGGCCAAGACTGCTTTTTCCAGTTCTTGCGTCTCGCGGATGTAGGCATCGGACATGTTATTCAGTTGGTCTTTTCTGACGCCGAGCGCCTCCGACAGGCCCAGGGTGGTGATGTATTCCGGATAGCGTAGGCCGAGACGTTTGTAGGATTCTTCGTAGAACGTGTCGATGTCCAGTCCTTGCAAGCCATCGGCGACGGGTGGAAGGTCTACGAGTATGGATGCAGAAGTGAGTGAAGGTTCGACGGTAGCAGTTGCGGTTGCGCGCTCCTCGACCTGTGGAGAATGTGTGGGTGTGACGGTTGCCGTCGGCGTGGGCGCTATCGTCGGCTGCTGTGGTGTTGCTGATGGCGTGGGTGGTGTTTTCTGGCAGCCGGTCAACAAGATCGCAATAAGCAGTATACACAATGTTACTTTGCCCCAACGGTTCATCGTATCCTCTCCTGAAAAAACAAATGTAGGGCAAACTGTCAGTTTGCCTCTGCGGCAAGCCGCAAGCTAACAGCTTGTGCTACGATCGTGCTCCGGGAAAAAATGTAGGGCAAACTGTCAGTTTGCCTCTGCGGCAAGCCGCAAGCTAACAGCTTGCGCTACGATTGTGCCATTGCGGTTAATACCTGGTCCCATTCGGGCAGGTTGTGCAGGATAGCGAAGCCCGGCTGTTGCTTCGTCCATTCGGCGTGCCTCCAGCCGTGATCTGCGGCGGCGTGGAGATAGTGCAGCGCCTTGTGCGCATCCCCAAGGTTGGCCCAGGCCAGGGCGGTGAGGTGGTAGTAGTAGTCGGGATTGTCGTCGCGCGCGGCGAAGACCTGCTCGTAATACTGGACGGTTTGGTGATAGGCTTCGCGCTGGAAGTGCATCCAGCCCAATTCCGCCCAATGATTCACCAGGTCGTAGATGTAAAAGTAGTAGGCGTATTCGCGGTTGCGTTTGAAGCCCACCTTCTCTGCCGTCTTCCACGAGCCGACGTTATCTGCATTGCAGTGCCAGCCGATGGCTTTGAAGCCGTGATTCAGGCAATACTCCACCGTTGCGGCGGCGGCGATGGCCGCCAGCCCTTTGCGGCGATACGCCGGAGCAGTGACGATGCCGATGTCGATCTGCTCGTCGGCAAAACAGTCGGCCGTACACTGGGCAACGATCTGGTTCTCGTGCAGCACACAAAAGCCGATCCCGTTGGCGAGGAAGTTCTCGACTGTCCCCCAATACTCTTCTACGTCGTTCCATTCGCCGATGGCCTCAGGAACGATAATGTCGTCAGCCTCTAGCAAATCTCGATCTATGCGGCGGACGGTGTACCCGGCGGGCAGCGCGGCACGCCAGTCGAAGGCCAGTTCGCGGCACAGGTAGTGGTAGCGTTCGAGTTTTTCGGCCTCATGGGTGGGGATCAGCTCAGGCAGCCGGGCCTCCCATGCTTCGGGATGAATGGCGAGCGACAGGGAATCATCCCCGTTCACGTATACTTCGCCGGTGAAGAGCTTTTCACGGATGAACTCGCGCAACGCCTCCAACGTCGCCGGGTTATCGTGCTCTCCGGCGAGCAAGTAACCTTCGACGGTCAGAGCGAACGCCGTGCGCGGGTGTTCCACGTCATCCACGAAAATCCGCCCCGGGTTGTGGCCCTGCATCGCCGCGCGGAGGGACAGACTGTAGTCGAATCCGGCAAACAAGGGCCGGACGCGCTCGAATTGATCGCGGGTTAGTTCTTTAAGCATCTGATAACTTTATCTCCTTTGGCAGTTGTTGGCTCATTGTACCCTGTTTTTTACACTTCGAGTGGCAGGTAAATGGCGAAGCGGCAGCGGTCATCTCCCTTGAGCACGGATTCGAGGACTTCGGCCCGTACCGGCTTCCCCAACGTCACTTCCCAGGGCTTTTTGTGGAAGCCGGCACTGCAATTGCAGAAAGTGGCGGTCAGGCTCACGTCCCCGCTCTTGATGGCCTCGCGCGCCCACGGACAGTGGCAATAGAAGTAGCGCCTGAGGGTAGGGTCTGTCTCCGCGAGATATGCCGAGGTCATGAAGGGGATTTTGGTCTCGAAAACAACGTTGCCTTCCCGCCGCCCGCCGCCGATTTCAGGATCGTTCTTGACGAACGCAATCACTTCATCAGTGATTTCCTGCGCGAAGAACAGCCGACCCTCGCGCTGGCACGTTTCCAGTTGCTCGACAAACACCTGTTTTTTCCGGCGCAGGTACTCATCGAGATCGGCAGATTCCTGGTAGCGCTGCCGTTCCTGCGCGAAGTATTCGTCCGGCAGATCGCGCAGACTGTCCGCCAGCAGCGCCTTGCACGCGTTCGTACCCAGTTTAGCTTCGAGCCGTTCGACGACAGGATGCATCGTGCGCGGCTTGTCGGGCGTGGGCAGACCCAGCGGCGCGACGCTAATCCCGGCGAAAACCTCATCTCGCATGTCCTCGCCGAACATCTCGGCGACCCGACGATAGAGATTTCCCTGCGCTTCCGCTCCGTCGAGCAGTTCGAGGATGGCAACGAACAGCGCGTTGTTTTTGGTGAACACACCGTAGCGCGCCAGCGCCAGATAGTTGTCCTCGGTGTTTTGCCCTTCGGCAATCAGGCGCTCCGAGAAGGCCCAGGCTGTTTCTACTATGGGCGTGGCACTTTTCTCCTCGGCGAACTGCTCGAAGCGTTCGACCAGCGCGATGGCGGCCTCTATTTTCTCATCAGAGACTTTGCGAGTCTCCAAAAGTGCGCGAAACCCTTGTTGATCTACCATTTATCTTCGTTCTCCTAAAAATCATCTTACTTCAACGCTTAAGGCGGATCACAATCCGCCGTCTTCGCAGCGTCGGATTGTGATCCGGTGCGAACACTTCCTTATCTTCGTCAAGAAGCATCGGTTACAGCAGGCGGAAGCGCCATCTGCACCAGCAGCCCGCTGCCGAGGATACCGAGCGGCAGGCTGAACCACAAGAGTCGCCGGTAAGCCAAAATCCCAGGCGTGATCATAGGCGTCGTGAGGCCCTGTACGGCAACTACCGCATTACCGACAAAGTGCAGCAGTACCGCCGGCCATAGACTCCCGCCCCATACCACCACCGCGCCCCACCATACCGCGCTGATACATGTTTGTACGGTCAGCAGCAGTACCGAAGACCACGAGGCTCCGTGGGTGAAGACTTGAGTGATGTGCATGAGCGCGAAGAGCACGGCGCTGAGAACCACACTTCCGATGATTCCCAGCCGGGTGTGGCCCCAGGCATGGAGCAAAACATACAGCATCACGCCACGAAACAAGAGTTCCTCGCTCAGGGCAACTACAGCATGTGTCAGGACAGTCGCATTGAAAGCAGTCGCCCGTGTCAGACTTGAAATGTCGAAGGCGACCTTGCCGTAGAAGGCGAAGAGGCTCGCGCCGGCAAAGTAGAGCATCCCCACCACGGCCAGCGCCCAGACTTGCCAGCGGCCCAACCGGGTGACTCCTGCCGCTTCCAGCCAACCCAACCGCCATGCTAACCAAAACACGCAGGCCGTTACGGCGAGCCGTCCCACCGTGGTTGTGACGGCGTCGCCGTAAGGCCTGTGCAGGACGCCTGAAGCGATGCCCGTAAAGACAAGCGCCGCCACAAACCAAGCCACCATCAAGCTAATTGCAAACAGAACCGGGGAATTTGTGGCAAAAGACTTAAGCGTGTTCATTGATCCTCCATATTCTACCAGTCATTCAGCCGTTTTACAGATCCTCCGGCAAGTGAATGGCAAACCGGCACACATCATTGCCCCGGAGCACCGAGCTGACGATGTCGATGCTCACCGGCTTGCCGATAGCGCCCTCGAACTGTCGGCGATACCACCCTGATCCGCAGTAGCAGAAGGATGGCGACATCCCTTGATCCAGGTTGTTGCGGATCAGCGGACAGAAGCAATAGGCGCTGCGCCGTTCGAGATCGGTTTTGGCCTCGGCGTAGGCCTGCGGATCGCGGGGGCCTTTGGCGGCGTAGATGATGTAGCCTTCGCGCGTGGGGCGGGTTTCGCTCCAACCGGGATCGGCCTCCATAAAGTCGAGGACGGCGTCCACGGCCTGGAGACCGTCGTGGGTTTGGGCATAAGCAGCATCGAAGACGGCCTTGAGTTTGGCGACCTGGCCCGGCGGGAAGACGTGGGCGCAGCCGGAGAGGACGTCGTACTTTTGATGCTCGTCCGCCAGACCCTCAAGCCGTTCCAGCATCCCTTTGACCCACAGAAAACGGTCTTCTGTGCGGGAGGCGATGCTCAGCGTCTCGCTGCCCTGCATGACCGCGTCGCGCGTCTCCTGGCCCAGGACACGTTCCAGACCGTGGGCCAGCTTGCCGTTCCAATCGTGGATGATGAACTGCGCTTCGGTCCCCGGCCCGCCTGGATGTGTGGGATCGCCGTAGACTTCGCGGCCAAACTCATCGGAGATGATGGCGTGCTCGTTGGCATAAGCGTAGAGGGCGCGGTAGGTCTCCCGGAGCTTTTCCGGCGCGTCCTGATGCACGAGCGCGAGCACATCCATGGCCGGCAAAGCCCTGGTGCGGAGGCTCGGTGCGCCATTTCTGAATGGCGCGGTGACTTCGCGGTTGACCGGGAAACCGATTTCGGCGTCGTATCCGTCGGTGACGCTGGTGACGAATTGGAAGATGGCGAAGGGCGCTCCCGCGATAGCATCCTCCGGGAGTTCCTGCGCCAGTTGCGCCAGGAGCGGGCCGATGTCAGTGCGACGTTGCACCACGAATTTGGCCGTGGCGACCAGACTTGCTTCTAGACGCTTGTGTTGAATATCCATGAGACCTCCTATGCGCTTTGTTCTAAATGTGATTTGAACCTTTTGATCAAGTAATATTCCTTAACGGGATCGGGATATCCGTCGGACATCCCGAACACGACGTACCCCATCCGGCGAAAGAAGTCGGGAGATTGGAACGAAAGGGCGGATGCTTGCACGGCGATGCACCCATGCTCCGTGGCGATTCTTTCAGCCTCCAGGAGCAGTTTTTTGCCCAGGCCGCGCCCGCGGTATCGTTCATCGAGCCAGAGCAACTCGATGACCAGATTCCTCATGGTCGTGAAGGCGAGCAGCCCGCCAATGATATCATCGGCACAATCCTTGATGACCAGCTTGATCCCGATCCCGCCTCGCTTGTTGCCGATTTGTTCATCGACGTAACGGCCCAGTCCCGCTTGGACGATTTCCATATCTTCTTCCGTCACCTCTGCGGTGATCGGGAACCGCCCGTTCTCTTTCAGGCAAACCTGATGATCAGGCTGGAGACGCTTACTGAGAACGTACTCCGTGATTCCATCCGGGTACCCATCATAGACGCCCAACAGCGCATAGCCGATCTTTTGATAGAACCCGGGCGCCTGGAAGGAAAGGCTCCAGGTGTGAGAGGTGATACAGCCCTTGTCGAAACCGATGCGCTCCGCTGCCAGCACGAGGTCTGTGCCATAGCCGCGCTTACGGTATTCATCCGCCACCCAGAGCGCCTCCAGGTACATCACCCGTACTTGCGTGCTGGCGCTGACTCCACCGACGATATTTCCTTCTGAGTCCTTTAAGACCAGGTAGATCTCAATTCCGGGTTTGTCGTATTCGCCGTTCGTTTGTGCGCGGTTGTATTCTCCCATTTTCTGTCTGATGAGGGCGATCTCCCTCTCAGTGGGAGTATTGCTGAATGTAAGTGAATGGATAGAATCGGCGTTTTGCATATTGTCAGTCTCCAAAATGACTTGTGAATTCTCATTTTACCGACCGGATGCGGTATCTCGTTCACGTGGTGACGGTCGGCTTCAACCTTTGCGTGACATTCCTTTATAGGATAAAGCAAAACCGTGGCGGGCGTACTGGTCATTGGGGGAGTTTTGGCACAGATTTAGTCAGTCTGTTCTTGAGTGCGACGTCACGTTGAGGAACGTGCTGACGACAAACAGCGTCGCGTACACGTACCACAAGGGTTTATAGATGAGCGCCAGGGGAAACCAAAAGAACATCACCGTCGCCAGATACATAACAACATACGGCCCAAAGATGGGCCAGAAAATGGGCGTGCGCCACTCGATTTTCTTCACGTATTCGACGGTGTAGCCGAAAATCGCCCAGACGAGATAGAGCAAGCCGCCCAGCCACAGCGACCAGGGCTTGCCGCCCAGGAGCAGCCGCAGGCTGACCGCAAAAGCCGCCAAGCTGAGGGCGTAGACGATCGGCCCATAGCGGATCGCGGCAGCGAAGCGCCATTTGCGCAGGGCAAAATGGACGATCAGTACAAGCTGAAAGAGAAAAGCCGTCACAACGAACAGGACTTCTAAATGATCAAGTCTAAGCATTTATTGCCTCCGACCTATGGGATCTCTTTTTGAGCTGGGCTTTAAGGAAGACCATCAACCATGGGACAAATGAGAGATGTATCAGGTATGTTTGTCCCCAATACTCCAGGGAATAGACCGGTTTTCCTTCAGCCATCCAGAGAAACAGGTGCCATAGGGGCCAGAAAACGTTCAGGACCAGACAGGCAACCAAAGGACTGGTGAGCGACTGCATCCTGGGCAGTGCAAATCCTCGCCAACCGGCCTCTTCACCGGTAGCGTTGAAAAAGAAGACCTGGTAGAAGAACTTCACTGCGACCAAACCGATCAACGCCAGCCCCGTTCCCGAGAACGGTCTGGCTGCACTGGACTGTTTACCGAGCAGGCTGCCGACAAGGTTGGAGAGCAGAACCAAAACCGGAAACAAGACCAACGCCAGGAGGACCCACCCCCACACACCGCGCAGTCGAACCAACGAAGCCAGATAGCGCTTCACTGCCGGGATGCGCGAATAGGCCATGCTGATCACAAAGGCAACCGGTATCACCGAAACGAGGGTGAACCCGACCATGATGGGTGAAAACGGAGCATGGTTGATCACCGTGTTGTTGGCAAGAAACACAAGCGCAGATACACCCCATGCCACAAGAAAGGCGATCCAGTAAGCGCGTTTTATCCCCTCTCTGGGCTGGGTGTGTGTTATGGTCGTGATGGTGATCCCCGCCAGCGCAGGTCCGCAGGTAGCGACAAAAACCAACGGGGCCAGTAAAAAGTTACCCTTTCTTATCACTGCATCATAGGAGAACCCCAGCCCCCAGGTGATGGCGAAGGTGAGGATGAAGAAGGCGGTGACTTGATGCCCTTTGATCCAGGCGGACAGTTTGTTCATAAACTCAACTCCTTACTTCATGCGGTCGTAGGTGCATACGTCCGAGGGCAAATCGAGAAAGGCGCGCATGTGAGGATAGAATTGCTCTGGGTACTCCTGCCAAAAGTGACGTCGCACTTGTCGAGCAAGACAAACCATAAAGGGATTGCCCATCATATAATGCAATCAAAGTATAGCAAGAAATGTTCTGCAAAATATCAGTCGATTGGACAGTGTTTTGACTGGACAGGTATACAGTTTCTCCTATCACCAATCATATCAGAAAGTGACCATCCCGGTAGAAAAGCTCGCTATCCACGCGGATTTCGGTCTCGCTTTTGGCGTCGCAGATAAAATCCCAATGGATGCTGGATCGGTTGACGCCGCCGGTTTCAGGATAGCTGTTCCCGACCGCCAGATGGAAGGTGCCGCCGATCTTCTCGTCATACAGGATATCCCGGGTGAAGTGCTGGATGCCGTAGTTCGTGCCCAATCCAAGCTCGCCCAGATAGCGCGCGCCCGGATCAACGTCGAGCATCGTCAACAGGAAATCCTCGTTCTTCCCGGCAGTGGCTTTGACCACCCGGCCGTCTTTGAATTCCATGCGCACATCTTCCACCGCGCGCCCCATCATGATCGCTGGGTAACTGAACTCTACCCAACCCTTGGCCGAGTCTTCCACCGGCCCGGTGAATATCTCTCCGCTGGGCATATTTTGATCGCCGGCGGAGTTGACGAATTTCCGCCCCTCGATGGAGAGCGTGAGGTCCGCGTGGGAGCCGCGAATGGTCAGCGTCTTTTTCCCCGCCAGCCATTTGACCAGGCGTTCCTGTTCGGCGTGAAGCTGTTGCCAGCATCCCACCGGGTCTGGCTGGTCCGCGAAGGTCGCGCCAAAGACAAAATCCTCGTAATCCGCCAGGCTCATCTCGGCTTCCTGCGCCAGGGCCAGGCAGGGATAATTCGTCATCACCCACCGCAGGTCGCCGGAAGCGGAGCGGCGCATGTGCGTATCCATCCACTGCCGGTAGGCCAACTGCCGTGTCTGTTGCCGGGCCGGCTCGATGCTGCTCAAAGCGCGGGTGTTTTCAGGCGCGGCGATGAAAATCGACACCTGCATCGTCTCGACCACGAACATATCCAGCGGGGAAGCCCATTGCAGTTGCGCTTCATTCCCGTGGGCCAGGTAGACTTCCTCTAGCTGGTCGCACTCCAGCGATACCGTTGGGTATCCGCCCGCTTTCAGCACATGGCGAACGACCTCCCTGACCAAAGGAACGGCGATGCGCCCGGCAGTGATGTGCACCCACTCGCCCGGTTGCACTTTGGTCGAATAGTTGACCAGCACATTTGCCAGCTTTTCTAATCGTTGATCCGGCATCGCGTCCTCCTGCTCATGTGCGTGTCAGTTGAAAGACTTCCCCCAACACTCGTTGTCGTATATCTTCCGAAATCCGACAGCCTGGTAAAAATCCAGATCTGCTCCGACGTAAGCCACCCTGGCGCCCAGCGCCGCTGCGCGGCGGATGCCTTCCAGCACGGCGGCTTTCCCCAGCCCCATACGCCGGTAATCCGGGTCGGTGGTTACGGGTTCGACGAAGGCGAACCGGCCGGTCGGTTCGTAGAACATGCCGCAGAGCGCGACCAAATCGCCGTTGGGGGCCTGCACCACAATTTTCAGGTCGCGCTGCGCTTTAGGGGTGTCGAACATCTTTCTCCGGCTTTCCAGCTTCTCAGCGTTGACCGGCGGTTCATCCAGATTGCCGAAGCCGCGCCACAGCAGACGATGAACCTTGACCCAGTCACATTCGTCCGCCAGACTTTTCAGGCCAAAGCCCGCGGGCAGCGTGATAGCGGGAAAGGGATCTGGGATAGCAAACCTGGCGAGTGGCCGGGCTTCCTCTGCATCTTTTTGGTAGCCACGCGCTTCGACCAGGGAAGCAAAAGCCGCGTCGCTGTCATTCACGTACACCTTCAGATACCTTCCTGCGCCATCTCGCGTTGGGCCGGCCAGGGCTTTTTCCGCGTAGTCGAGCATCTCTTGCCGCAAATGCCGGTAGGCCGGGTGAAACTGAAAGAACGCTTCCCCCAAAGACGATTCATAATTTACGACAGCGACGATCCTCCCCGCATCCTCCCAAATCCCGATCTTTTCCACGGATGAGACATCGAAGCAAGGATGGCCGTGCATGTATTCCCAGGCCGGTTCGAGCCAGTTGCCATCCAGGTTTCCCGGTTGGTGGTGTTCGATGAGGAATCGATCCACACGCCAGTAATCGTCTGGACTGTTGTAGTGTCGAAATGTTACACGCATAAGGGACTCCTTGATCAAAGCCTTTCGCTATTCATGACCGGATTCACCGTGATGACAGTCAACCCCAAATCGTGAAGTTTCAGCAACAGCCCCAACAGGGCGGACTGGTCGGCAACCGGCCCGGTCAACACCGTGTAGCCTTCGTGATACGTGATCTCGAAGTGATCGAACCAATCCGCCCAGGCGGCATCCAGGCGGCCTTTTACCTGGATTTGATAGTACGTATGACCGGTAAAATCGTCAGGATTGTTCATAGCACACCTCTTTCCATTTCATCATACAAACATCCGGCTCAGACGTCATCCTCAAAATTAGGTATTTTGAGGATAAGTAACCATTCAGCCTGTTTATAATGTGACCGTCACCCTGAGCGGAGTGAAACGGAGTCGAAGGGTCTCAGCGTAGCATAAGCAGAGATTCCTCACTTCGTTCCACTACGTTCGGAATGACGGCCGAATCGTTACGCGGCGGATAGCGTAAAGCAAACCTCCGGAGTTCTCAAAACCCCGGAGGTTGTCTTTCATCTTGCATCCTGCCTCTTGCATCTTGCATCTTTTACAGCAAGTTTAACTCCTTTGCCCGCTGGATCGCCTCCATACGGCGTCCGACTCCCAACTTGGCGTAGAGGTTGCGGACGTGCGTGCGCACGGTGCTGGCGGCGACGAACAAGTGCGCGGCGATTTGTTGGATGTCCATGCTGGTTTCGAGCAGGCGCAGAATTTCCAGCTCGCGCGCGCTCAACGGCTCGATCAGGTCGCCGGGCTGCGCGGGATATTTGACGGCGTCCGTGCGCGCGTATTCGGCGAGCAGGTGACGCGCGTACCCACGCCACGGACTGTGCAGCGGAATGGCCTGCAATATGGGGACGATGCCAGGGCCTTCGTCCAGAAAGACGCGCACGTAACCTTCCGGCTCGGCCAGCGCCAGCGCCTCTTCCAGGGTTTCGCCGGCTTTTTGGGATTGTTGATTTCCGGCGTAGGTTAGCGCCAACAGGATCAACGCCTCCAACTTGCGCTTCATCGTCTCCGTCGCGCCGACCACATCCCAAACCTGGCGCAGCAAGTCGCGCGCTTCAGTCCAGCGCCCTTCACTCATCCACACCCGTGCCAGCATCATATAGATGGCGACGTTCGGCAGATTCAATTCCGGCATCGTCTGTCGAGCTTCGAAATCGCGCGCCCACGCGGTGACCGCTGCTTGATTTCCGGTGCTCCACTGCATCTTGATGTCCAGCGCCTCCAACCACGACGGCCAGATCATGTCGCCGCTCAAGTGCTTGGCCTGTGTCATCGCGTCGAGCGCACCCGGCGTATCGCCTTGCGCCAGTAGTACTTCGGCGAGATCAATGTAGCCGGTGAGGATGAATTCGCCGTGCCCCCATTGTTCGGCCAGCGCCAGCCCTTGGCGGGTCATTTCGAGGGCCTCGTCCAGGCGGTTTTGTTCGCAGGCGATGCGGCTGAGCGCCTGATAGGGCAGGCAGATCACAGCCGATGCAACTTTCTCCGCCTGTGCGTTCTGGATGATGTGCCGGAAATCCTGTACAGCGCGCTCGAGCTGCCCGCGCCACACGCGCAAGGCAGCCAGATGATACCGGGCAAAGATCGTAACCTGATTGCTCTGTTGCGACCCGGCCAGTGCGACGGCTCGTTCTAGCGCCGCTTCTGCCGCGTCGAATTCTCCCTGTTGGCGCAGTCCAATCCCCAACTGTGAGTAGGCCATGATCCGGCCCATAGCATCTTCAACGGGGAGCAATTCGAGGGCATGCTGTACAAATGGTGTGGTTCGTGCGTGATCGTTGCGCAAGCCACAGACCTGCGAACGGATCAGCGCGATGTGCCCGGCAATGCGCCGCGATGCGCCGTCTTCTGTGTCCCAATCGCCTTCACAGAGATGCGCTTCCGCCCGCGCCAGCCATTGCTCGGTGTCCTCGACTTTGCCCGCGTAGATCGTCACCCAGGCGTGCGCCACGCACAGCCAGGGACGGGTTTGGGCGAGTGAGTCCGGCAGCGCGTCGAGCCACGCGGCGAGCGTTCCCAGATGGCCTTGCCCGAGCATGAGCAGCGCGTTGTCTTCCGCGATGCGTGCTGCATCTTCGACGGCTCCGGCCTGCAAGGCATGGCCCAACGCGGCGGCGGGTAGGCCGTGCTCCGCCAACCAGACGCTGGCTTTGTGATGATACAGGGCGTAGTCAAGGCCGCTCTTTTTGCCGTGGCTTTGTAATAATTGGGCGAACAAGTGATGATACCGGTACCAGTGTCGCTCATTATCCAACGGCGTGAGAAAGAGGTTGGCGCGCTCCAAATCCGCGAGCCTGTCCGCGCTGTCGCGCCGCTCAAGCAACGCGTCGCATAGCGAGGCCGAAAACTGATCGAGGATCGCCGTCTTCAGCAGGAAATCCTGTACCGTTGGCGGTTGGTTCTGCAAGACCTCTTCCAGCAGATAGTCGAAGATATACCGGTCGCTGCTGGTGAACGCGGCGATGAATCCGCGCGCATCAGATTGCCGTTGCAGCGACAGCGCCGCCATCTGCAATCCGGCGATCCAGCCCTCGGTATGGACATCCAGCGCCGTTGTATCCTCGCGCATCAGATTGAGGCGCATCGCGTCGCGCAAGAAATCGGCGGCCTCTGCGGGCGTAAAGCGCAGGTCATGCTGGCGCACTTCGAGCACATGCTGCTGAGCGCGCAGACGCGCCAGCGGCCAGGGCGGATCAATCCGTGTGCCGAGCGCCAGATGAAAATTGGGCGGCAGATGTTCGAGCAGGAACAGCATCCCTGCCTGAATCGCGGCGGAGTCAATGCGATGATAGTCATCCAGGACCAACACCAGCGGCTTTTTCCAGGCGTCAATGGCGTTGAGCAGCACGGTCAGGACGTTTTCGATGGGCGGCTGCTCGCTGGCCTCCAACATCCCCAACGCCATCTCGCCCAATCCCGGCGCTGCGACCTGTAGCGCGCGGACGAAATAGGTCCAGAAGCGCGTCGGGATGCTGTCGCCACGGTCCAATGACAGCCAGCCAAAAGCGAGTTGCCCTTTTCGGCGCTCGTGATCGAGCCAGACGTTCAACAACGTCGTCTTGCCGAAGCCGGCCGGCGCAGAGACCAGAATCAACTTGCGCGCCAGACCATCTGCCAGATGCGCGAGGAGGCGAGGGCGCGGCGTGTAATCCGCCCGCAGCGGCGGGATGCTGATCTTGGTTGATAGGATGAGTGCTGACATGCGTGTTTTGAACGTGGAAAACGTGACTTGTTTTTATGTCGCGCTCATTATACTATGGGAAGCGAGAATTGCCCGATTGTTGACACGTCCATATTGCTGTGCGATAATGAAAGTGATCGTTCCACTATCTATGCCCAAATCTCTGGTGAGGATTTTTTGTCCTGACCCACAACCCATTTGTTCAAGGAGGCGCCTATTGAAGGATTGACCACGAGTGTTGTTCAACCCAATTACAGTCCAGTTTAGTCTATGAGGAGGGAAACATGTGTCGTAAACTTTTCTCGGTGTTGATGGTGTTGGCGCTGTTTGGGGGGATGTTTATACCTCTGATCCCGGTTCGCGCGGCATCGTTGTCGTCGCCGGCAGCGCCAAGTGGATGGTGTGTGGCGGGTGATATAAATGGCTGGAATAACGCCAGCACGCCGCTCTACGATGATGGTACGCACGGCGACATCATCCCTGAAGATAACATTTTCTCCCTGGATTACACCAGCGCGGTGGCCGGCCGTTATGAGTGGAAGGTCGTTAAGTGCGGGGATTGGGGCACGGCATACCCCGGCCAAAACGCCTGGGTTAAGACGACCGCAGCCAATCAGGTGGTGAAATTCACATTCGACACCAACGACCACGCTGGCGACGCGGGCTGGGATCTGCTCCCGGCCAAGAATATCGTCAATGTAGTGGATGCGTTGCCCACGAGTTTCACGGCTGTGGGCGACTTCCAGGGCTGGCAAAACGCGGACCCGAACACGCTGATGACACACGTGGGTAGCGGCATATATTACCTGGCTTATCAAGTGGCGACGCCAGGTAGCTATATCGGCAAGGCTGTCGCGACCGGCTCGTGGGACGGTTTTGGCGCGGATGGACGCAGCAAGGATGCTGCCAACATCGCCTTCACCACCGCCTCTGCTAATGAAACGGTGGTCTTCCTGTTGGATACTAATACAGGGCGGATGCTCATCACCCACCACGGTAGCGGCGCAGGGAACTGGTGCCTGGCGGGTGAAATCAATGGTTGGAATAACGCTTCCAACCCAATGTATGATGATGGAACGCACGGCGACCTCATCGGCGGCGATGGCATCTTCTCACTGGATTTCACGGTTGCCGCTGCCGGGCGCGCTGAGTGGAAGGTGTTTGCCTGCGGCGCTTGGAGCCCTGGCTTCCCTTCCGACAATGCTTTCGTCAACACCAGCGCGGCGAATCAAGTCGTCAAGTTCACCTTTGATACGAACAATCACAGCAATGATGCGGGGTGGAAACTATTGCCTGCGCAGAACATCGTCAACGCTTACGACAATTTGCCTACCTCTCTGACGGCGGTAGGGAGTTTCCAGGGTTGGAATAATACCAACCCGGCGACCGCGATGGCGGCGGCGGGACAGCGGCTGTATGCGCTCGCTTACGCGATCCCGGCAAAAGGCAATTACATTGGTAAATTCACCACGACCGGCATTTGGGACGCCTGGGGTGCAGATGGGCGCAATAAGGACGCCCGGAACATTGACTTCACCACGACTGCGCCCAACCAGACTGTCTACTTTGTACTTGACCTGGCAACGGGCCGGGGAATGATTTCTGTGCCGCTCTCTCCCACACAGGATGACTTCGTGATGGCCGACGGCCTCGAACACGACTCCCGCAGCGACTTCTACCGCCAGCCCTTTGGCGCAGTGCCCACCGGCACCCCCATCACGCTGCGCTTCCGCACTTTTGCGGGCGATGTCACCGGCGTCAAGGTGCGTATGTGGAATACGGCGCTTGGTCAACAGACTGTTTTGCCAATGATCAAAGTCACCACGATCCCCGGCGCAACCTTCGATTACGACATCTGGGAACTGCAATACACTGCGCCCACCGACCTGACCATCCTCTACTACCGCTTCATCGTCAACGACGGGACGGACATCGCCTACTACGAGGATGACGACCTGTACGACGGCGGCCTGGGGCGCGTCTACGACGCCTCGCCGGATCGCTCGTGGCAGATTGACGTGTACGATCCCGCTTTCGACACGCCCGACTGGTTCAAGGATGCCGTCGTCTACCAGATTTTCCCCGACCGCTTCCGCAACGCTGTGGCGGCCAACGACCCCATCAGCGGCACCTTCTTCTACAACGAGACGCCCGGCACGCTGACCGCGCCGCAGTGGAACTGGCCTGTGCCCGATCCACGGGTGGCTGGGGAGTGGGAAGGCTCGTACAGCAAACTCTTCTACGGCGGCGACTTGCAGGGCATCATTGACAAGCTGGATTACCTGCACGAGATGGGCGTCACCGCGCTCTACCTCAACCCCATTTTCGAGTCGCCCTCCAACCATAAGTACGACACGACCGACTACTCGCTCATTGACGACGCCTTCGGCGATGTGCAGACCTTCATCACCCTGACGCAAGAATTGCACAATCGCGGGATGCATCTCATCCTCGATGGCGTCTTCAACCACACCTCCAGCGACAGCATGTATTTCGACCGCTACGGGCGTTATGGGGCGGACGGCGCGTGTGAATCGCTCACCAGCCCCTACCGCAGTTGGTACTACTTCCGCCCGGCCAGCACGCCCGGAACCGGCGTATGCGCGGGCGACACCACCTACGAAGCGTGGTGGGGTTTCGACTCGCTGCCCAAGCTCAACACCACCAACGTCCCGGCGCTGCGCACGTACATCTACAGCGATACCAATGCCATCGCCCGTTACTGGCTGACGCAGGGCGCTGACGGTTGGCGGCTTGACGTCGCCGGCGACGTGGACGCGAGCTTCTGGCGCGACTGGCGCGACGATATCCGCGACGCGAAGGCCGACGCCATCACCATTGCCGAGGAATGGGGCGACGCCAGCCGCTTTATGCTGGGCGATCAGCTCGACAGCACGATGAACTATCGCTTCCGCAACGCCGTCATCGGCGTGCTGCGCGAGACGGACTGGACCGATACCAACAGCACCATCAAGGCGCTCAAGGTCAGCCAGTTCGACAGCATCTTGCACAGCCTGGAAGAGGACTATCCGCCCGAAGCCTTCTACGCGATGATGAACCTCGTCGGCAGCCACGACGTCAACCGCGTCCTCATCCCGCTCGACCAGGACGGCGATCCGACCGACGAAGACTACAGCGACGGCAAGGCCCGCCAGCGCGTGTTGGCGATCCTGCAGATGACGCTCCCCGGCGCGCCCACCATCTACTACGGCGACGAGGTCGGTCTGGTGGGGTATGGCGAAGCGACATCGGGCAACGCCGGCGGCGTCTTCTATAGCGACCCGTACAACCGCCAGCCCTATCCCTGGGACGACGAAGATGGCTACGCTGACCTGCCGGAATGGCGCAAAGCCGACCTGGCGATGCGCGACCACTACAGCAAGACCGCTGCGATCCGCAACGCGAACCCTGCATTGCGCACTGGCTCCTTCGACACCTTGTTGGTGGACGACGAAGCCGGCCTCTACGCCTATGGGCGTGGGCGCAATGTTGTGGTGGGCGTCAACTTTGGCACGACGCAGACCCTCACCATCCCCGTGGCCGGTTATCTGCCCGATACCATCCGGTTGGATGATGTACTCAACGGTGGAACCCACACTGTCTCCGGCGGGCAGATTGTCATCAATAACGTCCCGCCGATGTGGGGCGTCATCCTCGTTGTGCAGAATGCCCAACTCATTGCCCCGCCTGCTGCGCCTGACAACCTGGTTGCTGCCGAAGGCGATGGCGAAGTGACGTTGACCTGGGATATGGTGACCGGCGTCACCCGTTACAATGTTTACCGCAGCTATGTTTCTGGCGGTGGTTACGAGTATGTGGGTCAGACCGGATTCTCGACGGCTCCGTCATACACGGACGCGAGCGTGGCAAACGGCACGCTATACTATTACGTTGTCACCGCCCTGGATCCTCTCGGTAACGAGAGCGCATACTCGAACGAGGACTCCGCGCTGCCGCACTACAACATTGATTGGGCCAACCTGCAATGGCCCTACGAAATCACCCACACCATCGGCATCGTGCCCACGGAGAACATCTACGGCCAAGTCTATATCGCGGGCGTGACCTCGCAGCCCGGTGCGACGCCCGGTTTGCTGGCGCAGGTGGGCTACGGCGCTGCGATGAACTTCACCAGTTGGACGACGTGGGTGGACGCGACGTTCAACGGCGACTCCGGGGACAACGATGAGTTCAAGGCGCAACTGCTGCCGGAGCAGACGGGCGAATTCTTCTATCTCTACCGCTATTCAACGACCGGCGGCCGCGATTGGGTGTATGCCGGGTTGGATGGCACGGTCATGCTGCCGACTCCGGGTGAGTTGCACGTCCTCCCCGCCGCCGATACGACGCCGCCCGCCGTCCCGCAGAACCTCCGCGTTGTTCACTGGGGCGTGGATCACATCACCACGCAATGGAACCCCGTCGCTGACGCGGACCTGGCGGCGTATGACCTGTATCGTTACGGCGAAGGCCAAACGTCCGGCGACGCCGTGCGGATCGCCCGCGTGCTGGCCCCCACAACGATCTACACGGATACAAGCGTCACTGTGGATCACACGTACACCTACACCGTGCAGGCTGTGGATACGGCGCTGAACAAATCGGCGTTCTCCAACCCGGCGGTGGGTCGGGCTGAGGCGCGGCTGGTTCAAGTGCGTTTCCGCGTCACCATTCCGCCGTACACCCCCTCTACTTCCACCATCTACATCGCCGGCGATAATGCCGATGTATTCGGCGCTTCCTGGAATCCGGGCGCGCAGCCGATCACCCGCCTGGATGCAACCACCTGGGCCTACACCGTCACCGTCAAGGAAGACACCGCGCTGCAATATAAATATACACGCGGCACCTGGGATGTGGTTGAGAACTGGGGCACGCTCGTCGGCACAGAAAACCGTCATCTGACGGTGCTCTATGGGACAACCGGCGTGATGTTGGTCGAGGATGTCGTCTACAACTGGCGCGACCCGCTCGTCGTTGAGCACTATCCCGCAGCCGGCGCGACTACCTGGAACACCGCGCAACCCATCTGGGCGCTCATCAGCCGCCCGATTGACCCGGCGAAAGTGACCGCTGCGACTTTTGTGGTCGAGCAGAAGAGCGGCGGTGTTGTCCCCGGTACGTTGGGGGTTCAGGCGACGACCTTCGCGCCATATCCCGACACGGCGGTGTTGCCTTACCTGTCTGGCTCGTTGGTGGTCTTTACGCCGACAACGGCTTTAGCCACCTCCAACGAGTATACGGTCACGCTGATCAAAACCGGCTATCGCGACGAGGTGGACATGCAGGCGAACTACGTGTGGGCCTTTGGCGGGGCGAAGCAGTACCTTTACTTGCCTTTGGTGATGCGCGCCTATACCGCGCCTTAACATCGTGACACCGCGTAGTAGCGACTTCAGTCGCGCCTTTCTGATGGGGGTTAACGACTGAAGTCGCCACTACGCAAGGAGGAATAATGGACATTATCCCTGACGACGAACGCCACTATCTGCGTGAGTTGGCGCGCACACAAGCCGAGTACGCCGCATTGCCCGTGATGGCAGCGCGCAAGCAGATGTGGTACGACTTGAACGACGGGCGCGCCGGCGCGCGCCCGCCGGTCATCATTGAGACGTGGACATTCGACCGTGACTTTATGCCAGATAGCGTCTTCCGCTGCGCCTCGCTCACCGGCAAGGAGATTGAGCGCCAATTGCTGCGCAACATCCGCAACCACGAGCTGATTGACGACGACAAAGTCATCCCGGATACCTTCGACATCGGCTGGCGCGTGGACATTGACGAGTTCGGCCTGCGCATTGACCGCGAAGTCGTCAAGGACGCCGATGGGATCGAGACTGGCTACCGCTTTCTGCATCCGATCAAAGATTTGACGCGCGATCTCGCGTTGCTCCAACCCGCCGTCTGCCGCGTGGATCGCGCGGCAACCTTCACGTGGCAAGCGTTCCTGAACGAGCTGCTCGGCGAGTTTTTGCCGGTGGTCATCCGCACTGGCGCGTTCAGCAGCAACATGCTCACCCACCGCGTCGTCGAGCTGATGGGGATGGAGGCGTACTTCCTGGCGATGATGGACGCGCCTGCCGCCGTCCACGCGCTGATGGCCTTTCTGCGCGACAACTCGCTGCGGATGATGGCGTGGGCCGAGACAGAAGGGCTACTGCGCGTCAACAACGGCAACCAGGACAGTTTCGGTTCCAGCTATAACTTCACCACGCGACTGCCCGCGCCCGGCTACGATGGCGGCCCCGCGCGGCTGGTGGATATGTGGGGCAACGCCAACAGCCAGGAGACGGTGGGCGTCTCGCCGCGCATGTTCCACGAGTTCTGCTTCCCCTATTTCCGCGACGTGTGCGCGCCGCTCGGCCTGCTCTACTACGGCTGCTGCGAACCCGCCCATCCCTTCTGGGACGACATCCGCCAACTGCCGCACCTCAAGAAAGTGTCCATTTCGCGCTGGTGCGATGAGCATTTTATGGGCGATGCGCTGCGCGGGACGGACATCGTCTTCTCCCGCAAGCCCGATCCGAATTTCTTGAGCGTGGACGTGACCCTGGACGAAGACGCCTGGGCCGCCCACATCCGCGCGACGCTGGACGCCACGCGCGATGTCTTCGTCGAATTCATCATCCGCGATGTGTACACCGTCCACGGTAACCTGAACAATGCTCGCCGCGCCGTCGAGATTGCCCGGCGCGAGATTGAGCGGCGTTATTGAAATTGTGTGGTATCATGGTGAAGATTAGAAAAAGGATAGCGTGTACTGCGATTTCTGATGCGCATCGAACCAACTTTTGACCGCGAACGCCTGGTTGCCGCCTTGCGCCGTGACTACGGATTGTCTGTTGAGCATCTGACCTTTGTGCCGCAAGGCGAGGTCGCTTTTAGCTATCTGGTGACGTGCGTGGATGGTGCGCGTTACTACCTCAAGGTTTTGGACGACAGCAGCTTGGCGCGCACCAGCATTCAGCGGATGGATTTTTACCTTCCATTAACCTACGAATTGTACGCACAGGGGATTTTCCGCTATCTACCCTATCCCATCAAAACATGCACCGGTACATTCTGTACTACGTTTGACGCGCATCCAGTTGTACTCTTTAACTTCATCGCCGGCGAGAATCCGAGCCAGGACACACTGCACACTCCGGCGGTCTGGGCGCAGTTGGCGCGTCACGTGGCGACGTTGCACCATCACGCCGCAGCGGTTGTTGTGGATTGCCCCTTTGTCGAAACCTTCACGCCGCCTTTTGAGACCGCGTTGCGCGACGGTTTGCGCGCGTTGGAAGCCCTCACGCCGGGCGCTGGGGTGGGGCGACTGGCGCTGCGCGACTTGCTGCTCCCGCACCGGGCAGCCATTCTGGGATATTTGGAGCAGTTACATATCTTTGCCCGCCGCGCGCATGATTTGAACCTGCCATTTGTCTTGTGTCATACGGATATTCACCGCATGAATCTGCTGCTCAATACATCCGGCGAGCTGTACATCCTGGATTGGGAGGGCGCGATGCTGGCCCCCCGCGAGCACGACCTCTTCATGTTCACCGGCGCGCATTTTCCAACGTTTCTGGCCGAGTACCGTCGCTGGGCCGGCGCTGTGCCCTTACATGCCGACCTGTTCGCCTTCTATTTCTACCGGCGCAACCTCGAAGACTTGACCGATTGGATCGTGCGCATCCTCTACGAAAACACCGCCGAAGCGCAAAATCAGCTTGATCTGGAGGGCATCCAGCACGATTGCATCGCCGCGTGGCCGTATTTCGAGTGCGACATTGCCCGTGTGCAAGAGCAGTTGCGTAAAACGTAAAACGTAAAACGTAAAGCGTGAGATGCTGTCTGGCGCTTCATTACGCTTCACGTTTTACGTTTTAGTTGAGAACCACTATCACAAATCAAAGGAGTTGAACATGAGTGTCCGCGTTACTGTTTGGAATGAGTTCCGTCACGAAAAGACCCATCAGGCCGTCATGGACGTGTATCCTGATGGGATTCACCAGGCCATTGCTGCCTTCCTGAAAGAAGCGGGGTATGAGGTAGGGACGGCCACGCTCGATGAGCCGGAGCATGGCCTGACCGACGAGGTGCTGGCGAACACCGACGTCCTCATCTGGTGGGGCCACATGGCGCACGGTGAGGTCAAGGACGAGATCGTGGATAAGGTGCAACAGCGCATCCTCAACGGGATGGGGCTGATCGTCCTGCACTCCGGCCACTTTTCCAAGATTTTCCGCCGGATGATGGGCACGAACTGCTCCCTCAAGTGGCGCGAAGTCGGCGAGCGCCATCGCCTGTGGGTGACATCGCCAGGACACCCCATCGTCGAGGGCCTGGGCGAGTATTTCGAGATCCCGCACACCGAAATGTACGGCGAATTCTTCGACATCCCGCAGCCCGATGAGCTGATCTTCATCAGTTGGTTCCAGGGCGGCGAGGTGTTCCGCAGCGGCTGCTGTTGGTATCGTGGGCGCGGCAAAGTCTTCTACTTCCAGCCCGGGCACGAAACCTTCCCTATCTACTACCAAAAGGAAGTGCAACAGGTCATCACCAACGCCGTCCGCTGGTGCGCCCCCGTTGATGTCGTCGGCTTCCGCGACATGGCGAAGGCCCCGCATCATCCGCAGGCGCTCGAAAAGTTCGAGATCGAAGCATAGGGTAATCAGGGATTCGGGATTAGGGATTGAGCCAGCCCAATCCCTAATCCCTTGTTACCGATTACCAAATTATCTTGGAGGAGATGAAATTTATGTCTGACACTGTAGATACCCTGCGCGTGGGCATTGTTGGCCTGGGCATTGGGCGGCATCACCTGCGCGCTTACCAGCAGATTCCCGGCGTGGAGATTGTCGCCGTGGCGGATACACAGCCGGCGCGCTTGGAGGAATTCGGCGCGGCGAACAATATCCCGCATCTGTACGAGGATTACCAGCCGTTGGTGGCCCGCGATGACCTGGACATCGTCAACGTCTGCACGCCCAACTTCCTGCACGCGCCTGTCGCGATTGCGGCGATGGAGAGCGGCAAGCACGTGCTCTGCGAGAAACCGCTCGCCAGCACGCTGCCTGACGCCGAAGCGATGGTCGCGGCGGCGGCGCGAACCGGGCGCGCGCTTGACGTCACCTTCAATCACCGGCAGCGCGCCGACGTGCAGGCGCTCAAAGCCTACATTGACGAAGGCGGCCTGGGCAGAATCTATCACTCGAAAGCCTGGTGGCTGCGCCGCAACGGCATCCCCGGTCTGGGCAGTTGGTTCACCAAGAAAGCGATGGCCGGCGGCGGCCCGCTGATTGACCTGGGCGTCCACATGCTCGATATGGCGCTCTACCTGTTGGGCGAACCGACCGCGTTGTCCGTCAGCGGCGCGGTCTACGCCGAACTTGGCCCGCGTGGGCGCGGCGGTAGCGGGATGCAAAAGCAGATGGTCGGCGGCGGCTACGAGGTCGAAGACCTGGCGAGCGCCTTCATCCGCCTGGAAGGGAACGCGGCGCTGCTCCTGGAGACGAGCTGGGCCACCTACCGCGCCAACAACGACGAATTCGGCGTGACGCTCTACGGGACAGAGGGCGGCGCGGAGATCCGCGTCGTCAACTACGTGCAGGGCGACACGCTGATGTTCTACACCGACATTGGCGGCCTCCCCGTGGACATCCAGCCGCACCTGGGCAAGGGCGAAGGCCATCTGGTCGCCATCCGCCACTTCGTAGACGCGCTGCGCAGCGGCGACTGGAGCAGTCTTGATGGCCGTGAGGGTCTGGCCCGCGCGCGCATCATCGACGCCTGCTACCGCTCGGCGGCGGAGGGGCGGGAGATCGTTCTTTAGTACGGAGTAAGGAGTAGGGAGTAGGGAGTAGGGAGTATGGGGGAGATTGAGCATTTTCAGCAGCTACATGCTTGGCAAGAAGCGCATCGCCTTGTGCTTGCCATTTATAAGGTTACGCAAGGATTCCCTTCCGAAGAGAAATTTGGGCTGGTTTCACAAATGCGGCGCGCGGCAATTTCTATTCCGGCTAACATTGCCGAAGGGTTCAAACGACGTGGTATTCAAGACAAACTTCGCTTTTACAATATCGCAGAAGGCTCTTTGGAAGAGGTTAAGTATTTTCTCATTCTCGCAAAAGACCTCAGTTACATCGCTACTGATGAAGACCTGACCCTTCAAGCCGAGACTGTGGATCGCCTTCTTAATGGTCTGCTTGCCAGCACCGAACGCCGGCGCTAAATCCAACCCTTATTCCATACTCCCTACTCCCTACTCCACATATTTCACAAATCACAAGGAGAAAACATGACATCACCAATCGGTCTACAACTGTATTCCGTGCGCGAGTATGCGCAGCAGCACGGCTTTGAGGCCGCCGTCCGCAAGGTCGCGGCGATGGGCTACGTGGGCGTGGAACCGGCCGGCTTCCCCGGCACGACGGCGGAAGCGGCGGGGAAGCTCTTCAAGGAACTGGGGCTGGTCGCGCCGAGTGCGCACACCGGCCTGCCCCTGGGCGACACGAAGAACGAAGTTCTGGACGCGATGCGCGCCATTGACTGCCCGCGCATCATCACCGGCAAGGGACCGGCGGATTTCGAGACGCTGGACAAGATCAAGGCCACCTGCGACCTCTTCAACCAGGCCAACCAGGTGGCGCGGGAAAACGGGATGACGTTCGGCATCCACAACCACTGGTGGGAGTACATCCAGGTGGCAGGCCGCTACGTCTATCACGTGATGCTGGAATTGCTCGATCCCACGATCTTCTTCGAGCTGGACACCTACTGGATCAAGACCGCCGGCGTTGACCCGGCGCAGGTGGTACGGGAGATGGGTGCGCGCGCGCCATTCCTGCACATCAAAGACGGCCCGTGCGTCAAGAGTGAGCCGATGACCGCCGTGGGTGACGGCGTCGTAGATGTTCCCGCCGTCGTTGAGGCTGGCGAAGGCCACACCGCATGGCTCGTCGTCGAAATTGACCGCTGCGCGGGCGACATGATGGAGGCGGTGGCGAAGAGCTACAGCTACCTTGTAGGGAATGGGTTGGCGCGGGGCAGCAAGTAGACGGTAGCCGGTAGACGGTAGACGGGGGATTAGGGCGCAGTCGAAGACTGCCCTTGTCTCCCGTCTTTTTGGTTGTATAACGTCGTTTAGCACTGTTAAACGTCATTCCGAAGCCCCGTCCCTAATTGCGAGCAACCAGATAGCAAAAAGGGGCTGAGGAATCTTGTTCGCGCGAGATCCCTCTTATAATTTTTAAACTTCATTAATCTGCCGCGAGCATGGGGTATGAGTAGGAGATTTTAGGGTTATCAGATGCGTAGACCTATTTTACATACCATCTGGGACTACGTCCGCGCGATGTACGGCGACCAGGCGGCCTCCGGCTTTTGGCTCGTCCGTGGATTATGGGGCGCGGGACCGGTAGGGCGCGTGGGCTTATGCCTGCTCGGCGGCGGGCTGCCGCTGGCGGCGGCGTTATTGAGCGGCGTGTGGGCTGGCGGCGGCGCGGTGCTGTGGTTCGGCTTGGTTGTGTTCGCGGCGGCGTGGGCCTTTACCCTTACGGCTGCCACGCGCCTCTCTTTGCCCGCTTACGTCATCCTCTGCGCGTACCTGGCGTGGTATGGCGTCCTGATAGGGGGCGCGTTGGCAGGGACGCCCGCCTTTGCCCTGCCAACGCTGTGGATGGCGTGGCTCGGTGGCGGGGTGGGGCGCGGCGTGCCGCGTTACCGGCGTTGGCTCTGGTTATGGGTATTGTGCTTCATCGCTGCCTATCTCACCTACGGCGCGTGGGGATTGTACCGCCATCTCCCGCACGCCTGGTACTGGCCCGGCCAACTTGTGTTGAGCCTGTTCTACCTGGGCGCGCTGGCCCTGACCGACCGCTGGCGCAAGCTGCTTGTCCTGGGGCGGACGTTTTGGGCCTCGTTGGGCGTAGTGACCGTGTTTTACGAGCTGGCCGGCTGGAAGGATGGCGGTGCGCTGCGCGAGAATGTCATCCTCTCTTTCCAGGGCATCCTGGGTCTCGTGGATTTGTTCTGGATGTGGCTTGGCGGCAGCCTGTTCGTCGGCGCGCTGGAAACCGGGGAGTGGGGGACGGGTAAACTCGGCGAGTGGCTGCCGGAGAAATTCACCCGCTGGCTGTGGCCTGCGGGCTGGCTCGCGGCGGCGATGATGGGCTACCTGCTGCTGTGGTCGTCTGCGCCGGCGTTGTTGATGCGGCCTTTGTATCGTCTGGGCGTCTACACCTGGGTGGATACCTGGTCTTATGCCGTCTATTGGAGCGTGCGTGGACAGGTTTTCGTCAGCCTCGCGGCGCTTGCGGCGTTGTTGGCGGGATGGGTGCTGCGCCAGCGGCAACGTTGGCTCGCGCTTGCCTCGGCGCTCACGCCCGCGTGGATCAACGGCGTGTGGATTGCCGCGTTTGTCGGGCAGTTGGGCTACCACCAGGCGATGACGGCCTTCTGGACGGTGGAGGCGGAGGCTGCCGCGCCGTTAGCCTTCTGGCCGGCGTTCGTGCTGCTCGGCGGTCTGGTCTGGCAGATGGTGACGGCCGGCGGGGACTGGTCTCGCGCATCGTGGGCGCGCTTGTACGGGCTGGTGGGCGCGCTGCTCCTGTTGGTGAGCGTCGCCGTCGTGCTGGTGGGCGCCGGTTCCCCGACGGTGATTCTCGAATACACGCTCTATTCGTTCCTCGGCATCCTTTATCTGGGCATCCCGCTGGCGTTGCGCGCGCTGCTCTTCCGCAACGAGGAGGCTGCGCCGCTCTCCGGCGGACAACTGGCGGCATTGTTTGGCCTGGGTTGTCTCAGCGCCGTCGTGATTCTGGGGATTGACCCTTACGCCGGCGTACACCTGGCGTTAGCCCCGCTGCTGTGGGTCGCCGCGCTCGCGTTGCTCCGACGGCGTCTGCCATCCCCGGAGACGGGTTGGACAGGCGCGCTGGCTGGCGGCGCGCTGGCACTCGGCTTTGCGACGTTCTGGATGTCGCCGGAGATGTTGCCGATTCCGCTGCTCGTGTTTATCAACACGTGGCAGCAGCGCTACGTGGAGACCGTGCTCGATCGCCCGATGATGCAGGCCGGGCAACTGTGGTTTACGCTGCTCGCGCTGGCAACTGGCGCGGGGGTGGGGCTGGCGTGGAAGCTGCGTCGTCGCCCTGTGTGGTTTGTTCTGGCGCTTTTGATCTGCGCATTGTTTTTCGTGTGGGCGGCGCTGCGTGTCTCCTAATCTCGTTAAATTCAGGCGTCCCTACGGGACGCGGAGCAAAATATCTCCCGTGTGCAGGCCATGAATGGCCTGCCGACATTCAAGCGTCCCTACGGGACGCGTGTTTTGGAACTCCGGTCATGTGCAGCCCGGCGCTTGGCCGGCTAAACGCCGGTGTGTACGTGTAACTCCGGCTTCAGCCGGACTTTTGCCAGCGCACTCGATTGCCAGATTGTTTTCTTAAACTTCATAAGCGCCAGGTAGCCAGGAGATATAAGAACAGCGGGAAGGGGGTATCCCCTTCCCGCTGTGTGTTAAAACCCGCGTAAGTGGAAGGCTAAGGCGTAGGTGGAAGGAAGCGCAAGCGACCTTCGATCTGCGGGTTGATCGGCTGCGCCAGGGTCGGAATGTACTCGATCACAACATCGCGGACATAATACTGCGTGTCATGGACAATCTGATCGAGCGGCCAGAGCGAGACGCCACCGTTGTTGAAGTTACAGGAACCGGCAGCCAGGTAGTTGACCGTCGAGACCGTGTACGTGGTCGCTGCCGTAAAGTCAATCGGCACGCCATTTACCGACATCCCCGCGATGTGGTCCACACCTACCGTGTAGGTGAGCGGATCGTCCGTGTAGGTGATGACGGCCCCGGCGCTCACATCCAGCATACAGGTCGTATAGTAGGAGTAGCCGCCGTGGTTCGGCACGTACTTGTAGTACCAGTAGTTCCGGTACCCACGCTCCAGGATGGCTTTGAGCTGCTCGCCGTTGATGTTCATCACCAACAGCGAGTTCTCGTAGGGCATCAGCGTGAACATGTCGCCCACGGTGAGGGTGTACGGCGTGCTGGGGGTGGCCGTGCCGGCGACCTTGCCATTGGTCATCGCGCCGGAGAGGTGGAAGTCAATATCCATTGCCAGCGCAGTCTCCAACTTCCACTTGGAAGCGTCCGCCTGCAGGTTCGCGGCATTAGTCTCCGCGGTGTAAGCGTTGAGCGCGTCCAACGGCACGATGGTCTGCCCCAGGATTTTGCTCTTGTAGGTGGTGAGGAAGGCTTCGTAGGGATCAACAATCGCCTTGACCGCCGGGTCTGGCGTGACGCCTGTCGTGACGGCAATGTATTTGCCCGCGCGCGCGGCGACTTCATAGCCGCCCATGCCATCGGATCGCATGCCTAGCACGACCTCGCCCAGGTAGGTGTTGTAGCGATAGGCTTGGTTGATGATCACCGGCGTGTTGTCCGGGCTGCCGACGATGGCCGGCAGATATTTGTAGCTGCCGGAGTAGGCCGTCTGCTTGCTCGGATCGGTGTGGCTGTGTGAGCCGATGATGGCATCAATCCCATCGGTCTGCGCTGCCAGGTTGGTGTCAACGTTGGCATCCACCTCGATGCTGCCGACCTGTTCCGTGAAGCCGATGTGCGTCAGCGCGACGACGGCGTCGTTGGTCGCTTGCAGCGCCGGCACACGCGCCTGCGCCTCGGTGATCGGGTTGGTGAAGGTCAGCCCAGGAATGTTGCTCGGCAGCTCGTAGTTCGGGATGCGGTGGTTACCGATGCCCAGGATCGCCAGCTTGATGTTCTCCGCACCAACTGTGACCTCAACGTAAGGCTTGACATCCACTTCCGCCAGCCCATAGCGCCCATCATCGTAGACGTTGGCCTGGAGCAGCGGGAAGTTGGCCTGTCCGAGCGTGCCGGTGAAGATGTAGTTGCCGAAGTTGTACTCGTGGTTGCCCAACGTCATGGCGGTGTAGGTCAGCGCGTTCATCGCCCGGAGGATCGGGTTGATCTGGAGGTCAACCGGCAGCTCCGTGCCATCCGCACCCTTGCCGGTGAAGGCTGCCTTGAAGAAGGCCGCCATCGCATCACCCTGTATGGTGTCGCCGGCATTGAGCAGGATAGTGCGGGTGGGGTTGTTCTTCCATTCCTGGCGGATCACCGTTGCCAGGTTGGTGTAGCCGGGCGCTGTGCTGGTGGGTGACAGCCGTCCATGCGAGTCGTTGTGGTGCAAGATGGTCACCGGGACGATCGGCCCGCTCACGTTGTTGCCTTCGCGGGTGATGCGCCCGTCCAACAACGTGCCGTCACCCAATGGCCCGTTGTAAGCCGTCGCGGGTGTGCCGTAGTGCGCGCTGGTCCAGCTGAGGACCTGGTTCAGCATATCGCCCCAGTAGGAGATGTTGGTCATATACTTGAATGGGGTGAAGCCGTCCTGCCCGGCCGGCGCCAGGAACTCGTTGGTGGCGACGCGATAGACCCTATCCATTTCGAGCGGTTCCCAGGTAGCGCCGTCCTTGACCTCGACATCGTACGCGCCCCAGGCCCACCAACTGCTGTTATAACCCTTGGGATTGGCTGGATCGTTGAGCGTTCCGTAGCTGTAGTACTTGAAACGGATACCCGCGATCTGCAGCGTACCCTTGAAGAGCGTGGCGCTCTGGTTAAGCAGCTCCATGATCTGCGCTCCGGTCATATCACCCACGATGGTCTGGTTGCCGAAGGGCAGCACGGTGAACAACGCCCCGTAGGTAAGGGTGTAGGGCGTGGTCGGCGCGCCGGTGGCGATGATGTTCGCGCGCAGGCCGCCAGAGTTGTTGAAGACCATGTCCGCGTCGTTGCCTGCCTCAGCGTCGTTGTTCAGCTCGTTGTAGATGGCATCATTGACGAACGCCCCCATCGTGTTGTCTTCCGAATCGCTGCGGGTCAGACTGATGTTGGTGTAGCCGATCACGGTGTTGATCAGCGCCAGGTAGGCAGGATCCTGCGCCCAGACGTTCAGGCGATCTTTGGTTGCCTTATCTTGCACTGTCGCTGCCGGTTGCGTCGCCGGTGGAACAGGCGGCGGATTGACTGCCAGCGATTGCCAGGTGATCGTCGGTTTCTGGGTGAGGCGATTGTAGATGATATTCGCGCGGCCCACGCGGCGGCCATTGTAGTACGCCTGCACCACCGTCGTCCCGCTGACCACTTGCGCGGCAGAGAGATTGGTGTGGCTGTGCCCGCCGATGATCAAATCCACCGGTTTGGTGGCCTCAACCAACTTCTTCGCCAACGTTTGGTCGCCGTAGACCGGAATGCCGTAGCCGTACCCGCCATCGGTGTTGCCCAGGTGGCTGAGGACGACGAGCACTTCCGCGCCCGCAGCCTTCACATCGTCATAGTAATGCGCGATGGAGGTAGCAGCATCCTTGAAGCACAAACCCTGTGTGGCTTCCGCTACCGTGATGTAGGGGGTCTCCTGAGAGGTCACGCCGATGAGACCGATCACCACTTCGTGACCGGGCGCCCCCACCGTCATCGTGATCCAGGGCTTGGTGAAGGTCGGCACAGTCCAGCCCGCGGTGGCGCAGCTACCGGTATCGCTGACGACCAGGTTCGTCGCCAGGAAGGGATAATCCGCTTCCAGCGTGCGGCTGATCAACACCTGCTGTCCCCAGTCGAACTCGTGGTTGCCGAAGGTGGCGGCGTCGTAACCCACAAAGTTGAACAGGTCAATGGTGGCGGCGCCTTTCGACAGGTTCGAGAGCAGGCTGCCCTGCATCTCGTCGCCCCCATCTACCAACAGCACACTATCGGCCCCCTGAGTCGCGCGCACGTTTTTGACAACGCTTGCTAACCGCGCGATGCCGGGGTTGCTGCCGGAAGGTTCCAGTTGCCCGTGGAAGTCATTGGTGTGCAGGATGGTGGCGGCGGCAATGTTGGGCAACGTGATGGGGTAGAGGTACGCCTGCCCGCCGTTCTGCGGATTGCCGACGTAATCAACGACCATCACGCCTTCGGGCTGGCTATAGGCATAGCCGACCAGGTCGTAGATCGAGACTGCAAAGCTCGCGTTGGGATTGTCCGGGCCAGGTCCGCCCATACCATCGGCGTTCACCGGGCCAGTGTACGCCGTTATAAAGGGTGGTCGCGCAAAGTCGAAACTGCCTGGCGCGACGACATCTTCATTCGCATCCCAATCATAGCCGAACAACTGGTAGTCGAAGGTGGTGTTGGTGCTGCCCAGACCCAGGTAAGCCGCCGGAACATAGAATTCCATATAGCCGGAGTTGTAGTCCGTGTAGATGAGGTAGGGGCTATAGCGGCTGACGAGGCCGGTTTGCAGCGCGTAAATGCGGGGGATGTATGTCCCGTCGCCGACCGGGTAGTTGTAGATGACGAACTCTGGGTTGCCATCTTCGTTGTTGTCAATGTACAGATCGAACTCAGCGAAGTAGTACATGGCCGTGTGCCAGGGCGCCCATGCGTCAATGGCGAAGGAGATAATCGGGCCATAGGTCCCGCTGGTCCACCCGTAATCCGCGCCGAACGCGCGCACATCGCCGGCGGTTCCCGTTTCCTTGGGATCGCTCACCAGCAAGGGGAAGCCCCACAGGCTGGAGGAAATCGGGCCGGTGTGGGTGATGGCGAACGTTGCCGCATCGGTGGCGGGGTCGGCGATCACGGTCTGCGCTGTGATGTCGAGCGTGGTGTAGGGGCGCGGCACAAAGTAGAAAGGCACGCGCAGCTCGCCGGGGAGCGGGGCCAGAGGCCGGACTGCGGCTGTAGTCGCTGTGCCCGCTGCTGTGCGCATCACCAGCGGCAAGTAGATCTTATAGATCAGCCCTGGCGCGAAGGTGACATACCCGTAGATTTCCTCGAGCGCCATAAAGTCGGCGGGGAGTTGGGTGGCGTCGAAGGTGAAGGTGACAAGCACTTCCGCCTCGCCCTGCGGGCCGACCGTGACCTTGTCGGGGGAGAAAGTGACCTCCAAACCCTGGTCAAACGATGCGCCTTGATAGGTCCAACCCACGGCGTAGGTGCGTAGCTCGGTACCGGTGTTGTAGAGCGTGACGGTGCGGGTGACGACGTGCTCATCCGCACCCGCCAGGAAGAACTCGCTCATGCTCACCGCAGCTTCCTCGCCCACCGCCACGACCGGAGTATTCACAGCCTCATAGGCTCGCACCCGGCCCGCACCCTGGCGTGGAATGGGCGAACCATCCACGAGGTCCACAGCGGTGTTCATGATGGCGGCCTTGATCTGCTCCGGCGTCCAGTCTGGGTGCGCCTGCACCATCAACGCGGCCACACCGGCGATGTGCGGCGAGGCCATGGATGTGCCGTTGTAAGAAACGCCCGCCGTGCCAGTCCCCATAGCCGCAGCGAAAATCGCCACGCCCGGCGCTGTCACATCGGGCTTGAGCTTGGAGTCGGTGCCGCGCGGGCCGCGCGACGAGAAGTCGGCGATAGTGTCGGCGGGAATGTAGGGATTGGGTAGCGTGATGACATCATCCTCGGCGCTGACCGTGACGGGTTGACCATCGCGTACGGCCAGAATCATACCATCAGTGATACCCACGAAGCCGGCCGGAATCCCGTTCGCCAGGCCGTCATCGGCCATCGTGACCAGTGCATCGCCGCCGGCTACCGAGTTGAAGATAATCACGCCTACCGCGCCCAGCGCCTCAGCGTTGCGCGCCTTCACGGCAAAGCCGCAGGTGCCGCGCTGGATGAGGGCGATTTTGCCAACCAGCGCGCCGGTTTGCGTGATGTCGGTGGTAGCGCACAACTGATTGTTGATCGCGTAGTTCCCCACATACGCCAACTGGGCGGTCAGCGGCGCATTGTAATGCGCTGCGGCCTCGTCGAACGCGCTCGGCTGATACATAATGGGGCTAAAGAAAACGGTGCCGCCAGCGTCCTGGATCGTCGGCATGGTGGCGTAACCGGTGGTCGAAGCCGCCGTGCCAATCGCGCCTGAGGCGGTGCCCGGCGAACCGGCGATGTACGGCACATTGGCCGAGTTGCCGATGGAAGTGGCTACCACGATGCCCGCGGCTACGGCCAGATTCGTCGCTACGACGTCGGGGTCGTCTACGTCGCCCGGTCCATAGTTGGAGCCTAGCGACATATTGATGACCTGTGGCCAGCCGAATTCCAGGTAGTTCGCTACTGCGTCGTCAAGCGCATTCACGACCAGGTTTGTGCTGCCCTCCGCGCCGAAGACCTTGAGGGCCACCAGTGTGGCTGCGGGGGCGACGCCGGTCATCACCTGCCCAGCAGCGATGCCCGCGGCGGTGGAGGCGACGTGCGTGCCATGGCCGTTCTCATCCAGCGGGTCGTCATCCGGGTGCGGAACGGGTTGGTAAGCCGGATCGGTGTCGTCGGCGTTATAGGTGGTGCCGGCATAGTCGTACCCATCCATAACCTTGACGGTGGGGAAGGTGCCTGTTTCAACCACGTCGGGGTCGTTGTTGGCGTAGTCGTCAGGATCGCCGCTGCCGCCGAGGGCTGCATGGGTGTAGTCAATACCGGTATCAATGACGGCGATGGTCACGCCTTCGCCATCGTACCCGAGATTGTTCCAGACCTCCGGCGCGCCGATGAGTGGCACGCTGGCGCTCAGATCCGGCGTATGCTGCGGTGCGCGGTGGACGGCCTTTACGTGTTCCAGGGCGAGAATCTTGTTGGTCTGCTCCAGCGGCACATAGGCCAGGAACCCGTTATAGACGGTGGTGTAGGGTTTGGAGACGATCTGGACGCCCAGCGCCTCCAATTGGCTTTGCACTTTGGCCTGCGTCGCCTTTAGTTGAGCGACGTATGCGGTCATACTGGCTTTGCTTACCTCTTTGACCGCAGCTTTTTGCTCGGCATAATACGCTGCCAATGGCGCTTGATCCAACTCGATGACCATCATCATGCTCTGGCCCTTGACTTTGTCTTCCAGGGCGCGGGGCACATAGCCGTACTGCGCGATGATCTCCTCAGCAGAAAGCTCAGGCAGCACAGCCGGATCAACCTCAATGGCGTGCGCTGGCGTAGCGCGATCCGGCGGCGTTGGGGCGGCAGTTACAGGCGCGGCTGCCGGGGCTTGTACCGTGCGCGTTGTCGGCGCTGTCGCGGCGCTTGAGGCTGCGACTGAACTGAACGGCACAATCAATGTCACAATCAGAAGCAATGAAAGTAAACGGAACTTTCGCATAGTTTGACGATCTCCTTTCAAATCAATGGTGTTATGAACAACTCGATGAAAATGTAACGACTTTCCTGATTTTCGCTATGCGCACCTCCTTTCTTGCTTCAAGACTATTGCTCCATCTTATGCTTTGTTAAAGGATCATAGAGCAGGGCGCCGCCATCTGATAGCCTCTGTGCTCCTGTGGCAGACTTATTTTATAGGGAAATCCGGTTTGTTGCCACCTGGCAGCGCAGTGGACTATCTTTGACGTGGACACGCTATAGTTTAGCAACGATTCAACGGAAAGTCAATAGTCAAATGTTACAAAATTTCCTGTTCGAAAGCTTGGGCAAGATGCAAGGGCGGACTTTTGCTCTCTTGCTATCCATAGACCACATCCACTTGGCGTTTCGTTGCCGCCGATTCCGTAATCGCGGCGCACACGCAGTCGGCGCGGTAGCCGTCTTCGAAGGTGGCCCCGTAAGGCGCGACGTCCTTGTCGTTGACGATGCAGTCGAGGAAGTGCGTCAGCTCGTGGACGAAGCTGTGCTCCCAGCCGATCATGTGGCCCTGTGGCCACCAGTTGCCCCACCAGGGATGATACGGCTCGCTGACCAGCACGCGACTGAAGCCGGCAGTTTCCTTGCGACCTTCGCCCACCCAGTAGACCTCCAGCTCGTTCAGGCGTTCCAGGTCGAAGACGATACTGCCCTTCTCGCCGTTGATCTCGATGACCTCGTGGTTCTTGCGTCCGGCAGCGAAGCGTGTAGCCTCCAATGTGCCAATCGCGCCGCCCTCGAACGCGACGGTTGAGACGAAGGCGTCGTCAATGTCCACGGTCGCCAGTGAGCCGTCGGGCAGCGGGCGCTGCGGGATGAACGTGCGCGTCATCGCGCCGACGCTCTCGATCTCGCCCACCAGGAAGCGCCCCAGGTCGATGATGTGCGCGCCCAGGTCGCCCATTGCGCCGGCGCCGGCTTCGGCCTTGTTCAAGCGCCAGACCATCGGCGTGCCGTAGTGCGGCATCACCCACTCTTGCAGGTAGACGGCGCGGTAGTGGTAGATGCGGCCCAACGCGCCGCTCTCAATCAACTCGCGCGCCTGGCGGATGGCGGGCACGAAGCGGTAGTTGAAGGCGACCATGTGCTTGACGCCGGCTTTCTCCACCGCCTCCCACATCGCTTTGGATTCCTCCGGGTTGCGGCCCAGCGGCTTCTCGCAGAAGACGTGCTTGCCCGCTTCCGCCGCCGCGATACTCGGTTCGGCGTGCATGTTGTTGGGCGCGCCATTGTCGAAGAGTTGCACGGCTTCATCCTTGAGCATTTCGCGCCAATCGGTGTAATGCTTCGCGTAGCCATACCGCCTGGCGGCCTCGGCGACGCCTTCCTCGTTGCGCCCGCAAATCGCCGCCAGCACCGGCACGGCGGGTGGGGGATACATCATATAGGGAATCTTCTTGTACGCATTGCTGTGGGCTTTTCCCATAAACGCATAGCCCAGCATCCCGACGCCGACTTCTGGGGCTTCCCCCTCCGCCTTCGCGCCGGCCATCGTCGTAAAACCACCACTGTCGCTCATACAAACCTCCGATGAAGAATGCTTGAGATGGAGTATGGAGTAAGGAGTATGGAGTATGTTTTCTGCCCTTACTCCATACTTCCTACTCCCTACTCCTTATTCACTCCCAAACGCCGCATCAAACGCCACCGCTGACGGCGCGAAGTCCTGCTTGCGGATCATCGCCAGCGACTCCTGCGCGCCGTATTCGCGGTCCATGCCGCTGTCTTCCCACTCGATGGAGAGCGGCCCCTGGTAGCCGGCGCGGTTGAGCGCGCGGATGATCGGATCCCAGCGCACATCCCCGTGGCCCGGCGAGACGAAGTCCCACCCGCGCCGCTTGTCGCCGAAGTCCAGATGCGACGAGAGGATGCTGCTCCGCCCATCCAGGTGCAGCCGTGAGTCCTTCACGTGGACGTGGAAAATGCGGTCGGGGAAGGCGTAGATCAGCTCCGGCGGATCAATAAACTGGTGAATCAGGTGGCTCGGATCGAAGTTGATGCCGAACGCCGGGTGGCCGTTGACGGCTTTGAGCGCCCGCTCGAAGGTGACGATGTCGTAGGCGATCTCCGTGGGATGCACTTCCAGCCCGAATTTGACGCCCTCGGCCTGGAAGGCGTCGAAAATCGGCGTCCAACGCGCGGCGAAGTCGGCGTACCCCGCGTCAATGTCGGCCTGCCCCGTGGGCGGGAAGAAGTAGAACATCCCCCACACGCTGCTGCCGGTGAACCCGTTGACGATGTCCACGCCGAAGAGTCTGGCGGCCTTCGCCGTGTTCTTCACTTCCTCGGCGCAGCGTTGCCGCACGCCCTCCGGGTCGCCGTCGCCCCACAGGCGCGGCGGGAGAATGTTCTTGTGGCGACGGTCAATGTTGTCGCACACGCACTGCCCGACGAGGTGCGTGCTGATGGCGAAGCACTTGAGGTTGTACTTCGCCAACAGGTCGCGCTTCGCGCGCACGTAGGCGTCGCTTTCGAGCGCCTTATCCACCTCGAAGTGGTCGCCCCAGCAGGCGAGTTCGAGGCCATCGAATCCCCACGCGGCGGCTTTCTGCGCGAGGGTTTCCAGGGGCAAATCGGCCCATTGTCCGGTAAAAAGGGTGATTGGTCGTCCCATAATTCAAGCTCCTTTTGTGATATAGATTGATGGTTTTATTGAGAAGCGTATTCAGTCCATAGCAGATTGGAACCGTGTTGTTGTCTACCTCGATATAATATGCCTCACTGAGGGTATGTCAAACGTCTTGCCGGGAGGTCGCGTATCCGAATGTCATTTCTTCACGGAGGCGACCGCAGGTTGCCCAGCGTCAGGCCCTCGGTTTCCGCCGCGCCATCCACTTCTCCGGGTTGTCCAATGGCGCAAAGCCCCCGTAATCGCGATAGAGTCCGTGAGCATCGCGGGTAGCGAGCAGGAACAGGGCGTGGGGAAAGTGTTCGTTGGCATAATCAGAGATGCAACCGATGAGCCACTTCCCCAGTCCGCGCCCACGATAGGCTTCGGCGATGAAGACATCGCAGAGCCAGGCAAACGTGGCCTGATCGGTCACCAGACGGGCGAAGCCAACCTGCCGGTCGGAGCCAATCTGTTGGCCGCCCTCGTAAACGCCGAAACACACTGAATGTTCGATGGATGTGTCAACGACATCGCGTGGCCGTCCCTGCGCCCAGTAGGATACATCCGCCAGCCAGTGATGGATGAAATCGCGGTCGAGTCGGGCTGGATCGGTGCTGATGCGATAGGGATCGTCGTGATACTCAGCGGGAGATGAAGGCTTCACAGTTAAGCAATCCTTTTAGTCGCTTTCGTTGCTTTCCGCAGCATGGCGCATTGCCAAAAATGCTTCTTTTAAGGGTTGGCTGACGGCACTCTCAGATTCTGAGAGCAGTAACGTTTGGTAGGCTTCCAGGAATTGTATCCGTATGCGGTAAAACAGGTGCAGGAAATAGCGCAAGAAGCTAATACAATCCAAGACGGCAATCTCTATGCCACCTGTTCTGTCATACATTCTGGCAGCATATTCGGTGACTTCTTGATCAATTGATTGTGTAGTAATGAAGATGTAGTTGTGGATGTGGGTTCCGTAATGGATGATTTTGTCCAAAGCGATATCAATATCATCCTTGGTGATTTGTTTTGCTTTCATTTCATAGCATGTAACGACTTGGTGGTCATCTATTAGCGTGATTTCCAAGTCGCCCAATGCCCCAGTCTGTTTATCTGCTGCGTTGTGACTCTCTAGCGGCAAAACTTGCTCTCCCAGGAAATCCTGTGCCGCTTTGTAGACCGCTGCCACAATGAGTACCGGCAGGCGACTGCTGTTCTTTAGTTTGGCATGTTGTTCGATTAATGAGATGATACCTTCCGCTGATAGCGATGTTGTACCCTTCGATGCCTTGAGTGCAGCCAGTAAAGAGCGCATTCTGTCTCGCTTTTCATCTCTAATGATGACCAACCAGCGTAGAGTCTCCGCTAACAAGTCTTCAGCAGATAGCCGCTCACTATGTACAGCGTCAAGCAACTGCAATGTTGCTGTATAGACAGCCGGTGGACGCCCAACGAGATCGATATCAGGGGTGAGGGTAATATTGCGATTTCTGAAGGCTGGCGTGAGGAAAGCGGTCGTCATATTGCATGGTAATTCGTGCTCAAGGACAAAGTCCAGGACATATCGCTCGTCGTAGGTACGTCCTGAATAGGCATCATGATCGCCAATCTCAGTATATGGTTTGCGGATGTCTACTTCTGGCAAATGAATCTTGGCTAGCGAACACGCCAAAATGAAGCGGACACACGCACGATTCTGCGGATTGTATGCGATGAACTCTATCTGCTCGCGCAGATCAGGTTCAGCGACTATAGAATGGCTTTTGTCTTGTGTTGCACGTTGGAAAGCTAGATAAAGGATCTCTGAAGGTCTAGTTGCCATTGTACCTCGTGTGCAGGCTGTACTTCGTAATTGACCCAGAGTACCTCCACACGCTCGGTCTTGACCGAGTGTATGGTCCTGGGGGGCGCTTCGATCATCGTCCAATCTTTATACAACGTATCCAATAGATCGCAACGATAGCCGGACAGCGCAACTTTTCCCGCGACTCTTTTGAGGACAGCGGCCAATTCCACATGCTCGTTGTCAGTCATTTCGTACTGGTAAGCGTTACTATCGCCTCTTGTGCTGTGCGGGTAGGGCGGATCACAATAGAATAACGTTTCTTCGCTGTCATAGCGTCGGATGACATTGACTGCTGTATCGTGCTCGATTTGCACGCGCAGCAGGCGTTGCGCGATGTCCGGCAACGCTTCGACGCTGCCCAGCCACCGCGAGACCGCGCCGGCCATCCCTGCCCGACTGGTCAGACGGCAGTGCGCCCAACGTCCATTACTCGCGGTCTGTGCCAGGCCAGTGCGAACCTGCCTGGCGCGCACGTAAAATCGCCGCGCGCGTTCCACAGGTGAAAGACCCTGGGTTGACTCGGAAATGGCGGCTTCAAATTCCTCACGTGAGAATGGGGTCAGTCCAATGGCTTCGATGAGTGCTTCTTTATGGTCGCGCAATACGCGGAAGAAATTGGCAACCTCGCCATCAATATCATTGTACGTCTCAATGGGTGCCGGGTCCCTGTTGATGAGCACTGCTGCCGACCCGCCAAAGGGTTCACAATAGTGCGTAGCGTAAGGCAACAGGGGCAACAGCCAATCCAGGTGGCTGTATTTGCCGCCATACCAACCAAAGGCGATGAGTTTTTGTTTATCCATAGCTTAGATCAACGGTAGTATGGGGGTAATGATCCCCGGAATCGGCAAATTATCGCCGTAAAAAAGTGTGTTTTCGGTGATCGCTTCAGGCATGGCGCTCCTTACTCGGCAAGCTGTTCCCTTATGATACTCCGATGCAAAGCTTTGGCAAACGCAAAATGGGGGCGATTCGTGCTATAATGAGTCTGGAGGTGGGATATGGAACAACAGCCGTTTTTGTTGACGGTGGAGTACGAGCAAGAGGACGATGGACGCTGGCTGGCCGAGGTGTTGGAGCTGCCAGGTGTGTTAGCCTATGGCCCGACAATCACAGAAGCTGTGGCGAATGTGCAAGCGTTGGCTTTTCGGGTGTTGGCAGACCGGCTGGAACATGGAGAGCTAACACCTGCGCCGTTGCAGATGGCGGTGGCTTTGTGAGTCGTTGGCCAGCGACGAAGGCACGCCAAGTCTTGGCGGCGTTATTGCGCATTGGCTGGCGGGTTAAGCGAACGGCCGGCTCACATCGCATTTTAGAGCGAGAGGGCTGGCCAGATGTAGTTTTTGCGTTTCATGATAATGTCGAGTTAGGCCCTCGTATGTTGACCAGGATTGCTAAGGTCACGGGACTACAAGTTGAAGATCTGTGATACGGCGTAGAAAAAACGGCCCGCGAATTACTCGTGGGTCGTTTTTTGCGTGCAATCATGGTCCAACATAAAATTCCTGTCTCGCCTGTTGCGATCCCACTCTTTTGCCCTTCATCCAGATCCACCCCAATAACGCACAGTGCACGAGACCGGCGAGCAGCACAAGCCAGAGTACCTCGGAGAACCCTCCGGCAATGGCGAAGAGGATGTCCGCCAGGTGGAACACGAGCGGGACCGCAAAGATGGGGAAATCGTCTTTCAAACTGAGTGGTGCTTTCATCTTGCCGCGCCAGAAGATCGCCAGCAGGACGGTCGGGAAGAGTAGATGGAATCCGAGCATAACCCACTCGGCGGCGCTTCCCTTGACGAAGAACGGCTCCAACCAGAGCAGAAAATTGGAAAGCGGCGTCACCAGGATCACCAGAGCCACAAAGGTGGCAAGAAGCGGATACACGTAGCCAGCCACCGGCTTGTATCCGGATCGCTTGAACCACCAACGCCCGATGAGAATGGTAAAGGTGGCGTACATCATGATGAGCATCCAGCCGGGGAAATTGTAGACGGGGATGTCGTAGATGTTCGCCACGCCCGGTTCGATCAGCCACGTCCATCTGCCGCTGGTCACGCCTTGCACGGTAAACACCTGCCTGACCGCCACTGGGTCCAGCGAGAAATCTTGCAGCATCCCCCACAGCCCCAGGACGAACGGCTTGCACCAGTCAGGAATGTCCATCTTTTGCAGCAGCCACAGCCCGACGATCATCACGTCCATCTCAATGAGCGGGACAGAGAGCGGTACGTCGCCCACCATCAGGAAGGATCGTCCGTAGACGTACCAGCCTCTGACCACGGCGAAGTTTTCAAAAAGACTGGCATAGAGAAAGACGAAACCAAAGCCTTCCAGCAAGACAGAAACCGGGTGCTTGCTTTTCTGGATGACAAAGGCCACGACGACCAGACTGACCAGCAGCGTCAGGATGTCTGCCAAAAGCCAGGGGGTGGGGATCAGCGTGTCAAACAGGTATTCCATTATTTATGCCCAGCCGGCTGCCCTGCGCCACGCCAGCGCATCCGTGATACTCTCGCGCAAGGGACGGGGACTGTAACCCAACTCGGTGCGGGCTTTGGCGTTGCTGAAGTCGCAGTTCTCCTGCACCGTGCGCAGCGAATAGCGTGTGAATTTGGGGATGGCGTGCGTGATGCGGTAAAAAGACTCGGTCAGGGTGGCGAAAAGTTCCGCCAGCCACATCGGCACGATGATGTGCGGGGTGTGGATGCCGACGAAATCCTGTACAATCTGCTTGATTTGCGGGATTTCGATCCGCCCGCCGGAAAGGATGTAGGCTTCGCCGGTGCGCCCCCTGTCGGCGGCTTGCGTCAGCCCCGTGGCGACATCGCGCACATCCACGAAGTCGTAAGCGCCTTCTACCAGGAATTGCAGTCGCTTCCGAGCGAAGTTGAGGATGACGTTCCCCATCTCCGAACCCAGATAGTCGTAAGGCCCGATGACGCCGGTAGGACAAGCGATGACGGCATCCAGACCTTGCCCGACGGTTTGGAGCACCGCCAACGTGCCCTCCGCTTTGGTGCGGTCGTAGGCCCCGGCGGGATTGTCCGGCGCAAAGGGGACAGTCTCATCAATGCAAACGCCGTGCGGCATCCGCTTGAGCGCGTGGATCGAGCTGATGTGCACCATCCGCTTGACGCCGGCTCTGAGCGCCGCCTGCGCCGTGTTGCGCGCGCCATCCACGTTGACTTTGTGCATCAGCGTCTCCGCACCCGGCACGATGGAGATGATACCCGCGAGGTGGTAGACCGTATCTACACCCTCCATCGCCCGATCCAGCGTTTCGGGCTTGAGGACGTTGCCTTCTACTTTTTCGATGTTCAAACCTTCGAGGGACCGGCAATCATCGTTGGGGAGCACCATCGCGCGCACGGGCTGCCCTTGCGACAGCAACTCGCGCACCAATACATTGCCGATGTGGCCTGTAGCGCCTGTGACTAGATTCATGCTAACCTCCGACTGCACGTTCGTCTAAAATAAGAGCCTGAAAATCCAATAATGAATGAGCCACACTATCCAGTTACATGGAGAACGCTGCTTGCACAGAGGTTGCGAATCAAAAGTCAGCAGGAAAGGGGAAAAATCCTGTAGCGCGAGCCAGAGGGCCGCGCTACTATAAATGAGGCTGTTAATTTACGCGCCAGTTCTGAATAAAAACCGACTGGTCGGTATGTTTTTATTATACCTTCGTTTCATGCGGTGTCAATGGTTTGTGTATAGGACAAATTATTGGAGATTGCTTCGCTCACTGCCCCCGTCTCGGGGGCAGGCCAAAAGGCTGCTCTGACGAGTTGTGTGATCCACATGACTAATGTATAATCAGCCTCAAACTTTGGGCTGACGAATCAACCTTAAACTTTCGACTTTCGACGTGTATTGAAGGAGCCTTTATGACTACATCTGAACTTTACGAGCGCATCCGTTTCCGCGGGCAGCCCGTCGCACACCCCGATGCCGTGGTGACGCACGGCAATGTCCGTTTTACCGTCCTCACGCCGCGTCTGATCCGCCTGGAATGGTCGGAGACCGGCATCTTTGAGGATCGCTGCACCTACGCCTTCCCCACACGCTACACCACTTCCTCGCCCAAATTCACCGTGGAGGAGACAAACGCCGCGCTCGTCATTGATACCGGCGCATTGACGTTGCGTTACACACCGACCGCCACGCCTTTTGATGCGAACACCCTCTCTATCACCTTCACCCTCAACGGCGCGCCCGTCACCTGGACGCCCGGCGTGCCCAATCCGGCGAACCTGCGCGGCACGCGCCGCACGCTCGACGAGTGCGAGGGCGACGCGGCGCTCGACGAGGGCCTGCTCTCCCGCGCGGGCTGGACGCTCTTCGACGACTCGCGCAACGTCATCTTCGACGAGAGCGGCTGGGTCGGCCCGCGCCCGGACTTCGCGCTGCAAGACTGGTACTTCTTCGGCTACGGGCACGACTACAAGGCCGCCCTCGCCGAATACCTGCGCTTCGGCGGCGACATTCCGCTCATCCCGCGCTACATCCTCGGCGGCTGGTGGTCGCGCTATTGGGCCTACAGCGAGCAGGATTTGCGCGACCTGGTGGCCGAGTTTGAGGAGCACAACGTCCCGCTGGATGTGTTCGTCATTGATATGGATTGGCACACGCCCCTGGGCTGGACCGGCTACACGTGGAACCGCGAGCTGTTCCCCGATCCGCCGGCCTTCCTCGCGTGGCTGCACGCGAAGGGGTTGCGCATCACGCTCAACCTGCACCCCGCCGACGGCGTCCATCCCCACGAGGAGGTCTATCCGCAGTTCGCCGCGGCGCTCGGTATTGATCCCAAGAGCGGCGAACCTGTGCCGTTTCGCATCGCCGATAAGGAGTACGTCCGCCGCTACTTCGAGATGATCCACCATCCGATGGAGAATGACGGCGTAGACTTCTGGTGGATGGACTGGCAACAGGGCGAAATCTCTGAGGTCAAGGGGCTGGACCCGCTCCCGTGGATCAATCACCTGCACTTCAACGACATCAAACGCAAGGGCGTGCGCCCGATGCTCTACAGCCGGTGGGGCGGATTGGGCAATCACCGCTACTACATCGGCTTTTCCGGCGACGCCTACGTGCTGTGGACGGCGTTGCAATTCCAGCCGTACCTCACCGCGACGGCGGCCAACGTCGCCTACGGCTGGTGGAGCCACGACATCGGCGGGCACATGGGCGGGGCGACGGAGCCGGAATTGTACGCGCGCTGGGTGCAGTTCGGCGCGCTCAGCCCCGTCTTGCGGCTGCACTCCACGAAAGACCCGCGCGCGGAGCGGCGTCCCTGGGGCTATCCTGAACCCTACGCCACCGCCGCGATGGACGCCTTCCGCTGGCGCTACCGGCTGATCCCCTACCTCTACACGATGGCGCGCGTCACCTCAGAGACGGGCCTGGCGCTGTGCCGCCCGATGTACTTCGAGCATCCCGAAGCCGATGACGCCTACGTCGCCCGCTTCCAGTATTATTTGGGCGATCAGATGATTGCTGCGCCCATCGTAACCCCTGCTGATCCACAGACGGGTCTGGCGGCGGTGGATGTGTGGCTGCCGGCGGGAACGTGGATTGATTACCAGACGTTGGAGACGTTCACCGGGCCGCGCTGGGTGCGCTTGTTAGGCGATATAACCCGCGTCCCAATGCTGATGAAGGCCGGGGCGATTTTGCCGCTCGCGCCGGAATTCGTCCCGCAGCCCGAACCGCGCCTCGCGTCGGGAACAACCGCCGCGCAACCCCAGGATCAGCTCGAATTGGCGGTCTTCCCCGGCGCGGGGACGTTCCGCCTGTACGAGGATGACGGCCTCACGGAAGCTTACCTGCGCGGGCAGTACGAATGGACGACCATTCAGACACAGCAGCCGGACGCCCACACCTGGACCGTCGCCATCGCGCCGGTCGAAGGACACTGCGATGCGTTGCCCGCCGCACGCGGCTACACCGTGACGCTGCGCGGCTGCGCCCGTCCCGCGCGGGTGACGGTTAATGGCGTAGCCACGCCGTGCGAGTACGACGCGGCGACGTTGACCGCGCGAATTAGCGTGCCCCAACAGCCGAAATCGCAGCCGGTGCTGGTCGCCGCCGTCGCGCTCGACCCCATTGTGGCGCTCGGCGAGGCGCGCAACTGGCGCCTGGCGTCGGAGGACGTGGTGTGCTTGCTGGGCGAGACGTGCGCGTTGGCTGAGGGCCTCTCGCCCGCGCAGTTCCGGCCTCAAACGCTGGCGCGCGCTGAAGCGCGCCGGTTCGCGCAGGCCGTCGCGCGGTTGGGCGGGCCGTTCGTCCACTTCATCCAATACAGCACGCCGGAAGAGGCGACGCAACAGTTGGGGCATGTCATTCTGGCCGCGCCAGCCGTGGGCGACGCCTATACCGCTGAGATCGCTTTTACGTTGCACCGGAACGGCGAGACCGAAACCCAGACGCTCACAATCGCCGAAACGACCGCCTCGCGCGTCATTCCTACGCCTTTCGCCTGCGACGGCGTCGCGCTGACGATGTGGGAGGCGCAGGTGACGCTGCGGTGGCGCGATTCGACGCTGCGCAGCGACTTCCGCAGCGCGCCGTTGTTCCCCGCGATCCCGGCCTGGCGCGCCACGCTCTACAACCAGGACGAGACCGCGCTCGCGCCCGCCGACGTGCTGGACGCTGCCGGCAACCCCAATCCCGACCTGGAATGGCAGACGTTCGCGCAAGACCTGGCGCGCACCGTCAACTACCGCCGCGCCCACTTCTCGCACCTCTGGCGCGCTCATTGGGGCGAACTGCGCGCAGGCAAACCGCTGGCGACGTACCTGACGGCTACCGTCGTCAGCCCGGAGGTGCGGAAAGCCGTGCTCGCTTTCACCGCCAACAGCCCGGCGACGATCTGGGTGAACGGCGCGGAAGTTGCGGAAGATCCCGCGGCGGAGATTGACTCCGCGCACGGCTTGTTCGTGCATGGCACGCGCTTCACCAAACCGTTCGCTTTGTGCGCTGGCAAAAACACGCTGCTGGTTCACTGTACGCCCAATGCCAAAGGCTGGCCCTTCTGGCACTTCGGCGCGGCGCTCCTGTCGCCTTCCGGCGAGTTGTTGAGCGACGTGGTGTATTAGTCATAATTCTGTCAACGGATTAAACGGATTTGAACGGATTTTTTTTCTCTTCAATCCGTTTCATCCGTTAAATCCGTTGACATTTTCAGTTGACTACAAGGCTAACGACTACACAACTATTTTTAAGGAAGAACACATGTCACAAGCTATAAAAGCCCTTTTGGTCGGCTGCGGCGGCATTAGCCGGGCGTGGCTGAACGCGATCAAGGAGATGCCCGACGTGGTGATGGTCGGCTTCGTGGATTTGCGCGAGGAGGCGGCGCGGGCGCGGGCCGAAGAGTACGGCTGGACGGACGCGCTCATCGGGACGGACGTGACGGCGGCGCTGGAACGGGCTTGCCCGGACGTCGTCTTCGACTGCACCGTGCCGGAGGCGCACCACGACGTCACGCTGGCGGCGCTGCGCCACGGGTGCCACGTCCTGGGCGAGAAGCCGCTGGCCGATACGCTGGAACACGCGCGGGCGATGGTCGCGGCGGCGCAGGCGGCGGGCAAGATTTACGCCGTCATCCAGAACCGCCGCTACGACGCCAACATCCGGCGGCTCAAGGCCTTCCTGGATTCCGGCGCGCTCGGACGCATTACCACCGTCAACAGCGACTTCTACATCGGCGCACACTTCGGCGGCTTTCGCGATCACATGAAGCACGTGCTGCTGGTGGATATGGCGATTCACACCTTCGATATGGCGCGGCTGATTACGGGTGCAAATGCGCACGCCGTCTACTGCCACGAGTGGAATCCCGCCGGCTCCTGGTACGATCACGACGCCTCGGCGATGGCGACCTTCGAGATGAGCGATGGCCTGGTCTACTCGTACCGGGGCAGTTGGTGTTCCGAAGGGCTGAATACGACGTGGGAATGTACGTGGCGCATCATCGGCGAAAAGGGGAGCGTCATCTGGGACGGCGCGACTGAATTCAAGGCGCAAGTCGTCGCCAAAACCGGTGGCTTCTTCTCGGAATGGGAGACCGTGGACGTGCCCGCCTACGAGAACCCGGACAAAACCGGCGGGCACGGCGGCGTCATCCGTGAGTTCATCCGCTGCGTCCGCAACGGCGAAACGCCCGAAACCGTCTGCACCGACAACATCAAAAGCCTCGCGATGGTTTTCGGCGCAGTGGAGAGCGCGGAGGCGAAAGCCCGAATCACGATTCATGAATCATGAATCACGAATTACGATTCACGATTCATGATTCTCATCACACAACAGGAGAATTTTTATGCATATTCAATCTTTAACTGGCGAATGGCAATTTCATAAGAGCGGCGACGAGGCGTGGCTGCCTGCGCATGTGCCTGGCGGCGTCCACACCGACTTGCTGGCGCTGGACTTGATCCCCGACCCCTTTGTGGCCGATAACGAGAAGCGCGTGCTGTGGGTCGCCGAAAGTGACTGGGTCTACCGGCGTGCGTTTACGGTGGATGCGACGCTGATGACGGAACAGCGCGTCAGCCTGGTCTGCGATGGGCTGGATACGCTCGCGGAGGTGACGCTCAACGGCGTGCGCCTCGGCGAGACCGACAACATGTTCCGCCAGTACACGTGGGACGTGAAACCTCTGCTGCGCGAAGGTGAAAACGAACTGGTGATTCTGTTCCGCTCGCCGGTGCAGTACATCACCGCCAAACAGGCAGAACGCCCGCTGCGCGGCGTTTCGCAGGCCATCGAAGGCGGGCCGTATCTGCGCAAAGCGCCCTGCCAGTTCGGTTGGGACTGGGGTCCGCAACTGCCGCCGATTGGCGTGTGGAAAGACATCCGCCTGGAAGGCCGCAGCAACGCGCGGATGGCGGACGTGCATCTGCGCCAGGAGCACGATAACGGCGCGGTGACGGTTATGGCGAAGGTCGCTATTGAACGCTGGGACGCCATTCCGTTGACCGCATTGTTGCGCCTCACGACCCCAGATGGCGCTGTGCAACAAGCGCAGGCGATTGTGACGGGCGACGCGCAGACAGTCGCCGTGCAGGTTGACCGTCCGCAGCTTTGGTGGCCCAATGGCTACGGCGCGCAACCGCTCTATCGTGTGGATGTGCTTTTGCTCGCAGGGGATACCGTGTGCGACACCGCGCGCTACCAGCTCGGCTTGCGCACGCTCGAACTGCGCCGCGCCCCCGACGCCTGGGGCGAGTCGTTCACCTTCGTCGTCAACGGTGTGTCGGTCTTCACCAAAGGCTCCAACTGGATTCCGACGGATTCGTTCCCCACGCGCATCACCGACGCTTTCCTGGAGCAGTTGATCCGCGACGCGGCGCTGAGCCACCAGAACATGTTGCGCGTGTGGGGCGGCGGCTTCTACGAAGAAGAGCGCTTCTACGATCTGTGCGACAAGTATGGCCTCCTGGTCTGGCAGGACTGCATCTACTCGTGCAGCATCTACCCGATGTGGGACGCTGCCTTCATCGAAAATACGCGCGTCGAGACCGTGGAAAACGTCCGCCGGCTACGCCACCGCGCCAGCCTCGCGCTGTGGTGCGGCAACAACGAAATGGAGGCCGGCTGGGTCGCGTGGGGCTGGAATCGCCCGGAGAACGCTGATCTGAAAGCCGATTACGACCGCTTCTTCCATCACCTGCTACCGGCGTGGATCACTGCCGAAGACCCCGACCGCACCTACTGGCCTAGTTCCCCTTCGACCGGCATCCCCTTCCAGCCGCCGCACGGCCAGGAGCGCGGTGACGCCCACTACTGGGATGTCTGGCACGGCGGCAAGCCCTTCTCGGCGTATCGCGGACAGTTCCCGCGCTTCATGAGCGAATTCGGCTTCCAGGCGCTGCCTACCCTGGCGACGATCCAGACCTACGCGGACGAAGCCGACTGGAACATGACCTCGTACATTATGGAGCACCACCAGCGCAACGCCGCCGGCAACGGCAAGATGATCGCCCACATGACCGATCACTACCGGATGCCCAAGGATTTCCCGTCGCTGGTCTACCTCTCGCAACTGCTGCAAGCGGAAGGCATCCGCTTTGGTGTGGAGCATTGGCGGCGCAACCGGGAGCGCGTGAGCGGCACGCTGTACTGGCAACTCAACGACTGCTGGCCTGTGGCGTCGTGGTCGAGCATTGACTACTTTGGACGCTGGAAGACGCTGCACTACGCCGCTAAACGTTTCTATGCGCCGGTGTTGCTCTCCATTGAGGATGTGGGCACGCTGATGGGGATCCACGTCACCAGCGACTTGCAGACGCCGTGGGAAGGCGCGGTGCGCTGGTCGCTGCAAACGGTGGGCGGCGCGGAACTGGCCTCTGGCGTTGAGCCGGTGACGGCGGCGCCGCTGGCCTCGACGCACGTGCGCACGCTGAACTTCGGCGACAAAGTCACCGATGCCAACTGCCGTGAGGTGGTCTTTGTCTGCGAGCTGTGGCAAGGTGACACAGAAATCGCGCAGCGTGTGGCGACCTTCGTTCCCGACAAGCACCTGTCGCTGGTCGAGCCGGAGCTATCGGCGACGGTGAGCCAGGGGGAAGGCGCGCTCGTCATCGAGGTGACGGCGCAATCGCTGGCGCGCTTCGTGCAACTGGAACTTTTCGGCGCGGACGTGGTCTTCAGCGACAATGCCTTCGACGTGCCCGCCGGGCATACCGTGCGGGTGACGTGTCCGCTGCCAGAAGGCTGGACGTTAGACGATGCCCGCGACGCGCTGTGGATGCGCTCGTTGTACGATTCGTACGCGTAAATATATACGTCATCACCTGGCGTCATTGTCTCCGGCGGCAATATATGTTACAATGAAGGTATGAAAGAATACGCGGTTGATGATGCCACGCTTCATGGAGCGGACATACTTGAGATGATTGCGACACGGATTGCAGAAGCCTTGCATCCGCAGAAAATCATCGTTTTTGGGTCTTGGGCGCGCGAGGAACAGAATGTTCACAGTGATATTGACCTGCTCATTATCCAGGAATCTGATTTACCTCGCCCGCAACGTTATGCGCAAGTCCGGCGACTCTTTTGGGGGATAGGGACGCCTTTGGATATCCTGGTTTATACGCCAGATGAATTTGCGCGTTACCAGGATGTTCCCGGCAGCTTCACACATACGATTGCCCGCGAAGGCAAGGTGCTGTATGCACAACCCGGCGCGTGATTTAGCGTTAGAGTGGTTGCGCCGCGCAGACCATGATCTTCGTGTTGCCCGATATTGACAAACGATGCCGGGTTCCGTTGGAAAGCCTCGGCTTTCACGCGCAGCAATGCGTTGAAAAGGCGTTGAAAGGATACTTGACCATGCATCAAGTATCTTTTCAACGCCGTCATGACCTGAGTTATTTGCTTGATCTCTGTGTCCCGTTTGATGAAGATTTCGCGCAATTCTACGCCAGTGCTGATGAACTGACCCCTTATGCAGTTGAGTTTCGTTATCCAGATGCTTTGCTCTCGATTTCCTCAAATCATGTTTGGACCATCATAGAAATAGCTGAACGTATCTACACTTTTGTCCTGACACGCTTGGAGTAAGCTGCGCTTGAATTATCGGCAGGGATCATAATCCGCGCCGAGGATGAGGCGCAGCTTCACCTCGCTGGCGGGGTCTTCCGCGTAGAATACGTTCGCGTCGGACACGCGGAAAAGCTGCTGAATCTGGCTCAGCCCCGTGCCTTTGGTCGTGCTGCTGAAGACGACGATTTGCGTCTGCGCGTAATCCAAACGGTCAGCGGTAGCAATGACGGGGGTGTAACCGTAGCGGGTGAGCGTATCCGCCGCCAGCCAATCGCGGTCGGGCGCATAGCTGCCGTTCCACACCTCGATGCGAATCTCGGCGCGGGCGGCGCGGCTTTCGGCGGGGCGTGCGATGGCTGCGTCAATCACCGCTGCCATCGGCTCCCAGACGGGCAGAAAAACGTTGCCCCCCTGTCCTGTGATGTAGAATTCCGTCTCGTTGCGCCCGATATTGTAAAAGCGCACGTCAGTACTGTTAATCCGCGCCGCGACGATGCCCAGTTCGAGCAGGTTGCCCAATCCTAAATCCGTCTGATACAGGTCGCGGGTCTGCTCATACAGGCTAGGGATCATCGTGAACAGATTCGATTGCTTCGCCTTGCGCCACATTGCTTCCAGGATTTGCTGCTGGCGCGCCTCGCGGGCGAAGACGCTCGTTGTTTTGCGCGTCCGCGAGTACCACAGCGCCAATTCGCCGTTCATGTGCACCAGGCCCGGCTCCATCGTGAGAATGTGATACTCACCGTTTTCGTCCGGGATGGGCCAGTAATCGTGCAGTTGACAGTGGACCGGCACATCCACCCCGCCGAGCACATCCACCAAGCCCATCAACCCGTCAAAATTGACCATCGCGTAATAATCGGCGGTGATGCCCAGGTTGTACAACAACGTCTGGTTGAGCAAACCAATCCCGCCGCCATCGAAACCATACTTCTCGCCATACGAATCGGCGGTATTGATGCGCGCCATCCGCAGGTTGGGGATGTAGATGTAAAGGTCGCGGGGGATGGAGAGCACAGCCACGGACGGAATATCCGGGTACACGACGACATACTGAATCGCGTCGGTGTTCCAGTAGTCCCAGTCGGGGCGTTGATCGCTGCCGAGGAGCACGATGGTCAGCGCCTCCGCCGGGATGGGATAACGCGGCGCCGCCGTCGGGATAGGGATGGGCAGATAACCCGAATATGCCGTGGTCATCGTGATCTCCAATTCCGCAATCGGGGTGATGGGGATGGCGGTAGGGCGGCGCGGCGGCAGCGGCGAGGGCGTGATCGAAGGCGTTGGTGTTTTGGTGGGCGTGGGGGTGTACGTCGGCGGCGGGGTGGGGGTGTACGTCAGCGTCCAGGTGGGCGGCAGAAAAGGCGTCGGCGTCACTGGCGGCGTGGGTGATGGCGGCGTGACTGTGGCGGTGCGCGTCGGTGGGATGACACTGCTGGTCGGCGTGACGATGATGTATTTTGTGGGCGTTGCTTGTTGTGAGAGGCGGGCGATGTTAAGCAGCAGGACTGTGAGCAGGAGAATCAATACCAGGCAGATGATTGCCATGAGTGCGGTTTGAACTTTGGACATTAGGTTTACACTTCGGTATGCAAGATGGTCATTGTGTATATTGTGCATTATAGGCATCCTTTTCAGTTTGTCCAACAAGACCAGTCCTTGGGGGCGTTTCAAAATTAGGGCGACTTGCCAGGTGGGACGCACTTACGCCTCGCACAAGGCCGGGAAAGCTCCAAGGGGCCTGCGCTCTGTGCCCCCATCCCCGGGGGCGCGTTACGCGATGGCTGGGACTCAAAACTACACTTGCCGCCCGGCCATACCCGCCCCCGAGACGGGGGCGGTGAGCGTGCGCTACTTTCGCTATACGAAGCGGTTTGTCCAACGCAGTTGACCGTCTGGCTTTTTCATTTACACTAGCAGTATTCTTTTCATCAATCTCATCAGGGCATTGTTTTTTATCCATTGTTCAGGAGGAACTCATGGTACCCATCGCAGTTATTACCGATACGGATTCCAGCTTACCGGCCGCAGTGGCGGCGCATTATGGCATCCAACAGGTGCCGATCAACATTCACTTCGGCCAGGAGACTTTCCAGGCCGCGGTGAACCTCAACGACGCCGAGGCATTTGTGCGGATTGACCGTGACGGCAAACTGCCGACGACCTCGGCGCCGACGCCAGGCCAGTTCGCCGAGGCGTACCAGGCGGCGTTCGATGCCGGGGCGGAAGCGGTGCTGTGCTTCTGCGTCAGCGCCGCGATCAGCGGGACGTACAACGCCGCCCTCACCGCCCGCGAATTGCTACCTGACCGCCAGATCACCGTTGTGGATTCGCGTACCTTGTCACTTGGGCAGGGCTATATGGCGATAGCCGCTGCGGAAGCCGTCGGCCAGGGCGCGTCAGTGGAAGAAGCCATCGCCGCCGCCGAATCGTTGCGTGAGCGCACGCACGTTTACGCGGCGCTGGCGACGCTCAAATATCTGGCGATGAGCGGGCGCGTGGGGTATCTGGCAGCGGGAATGGCGAATTTGCTGAACATCAAGCCCATTCTTACCGTGCGCGACGGCAAACTGGATATGCTGGAAAAAGTCCGCACCCAGCACAAAGCCTGGGATCGCGTCGTCGAATTGACCGTGGGGAGCCTGGGCGGTCGCCCCATCGAGCGTGTGGGCATCATCCACGTCAACGCGCCGGAGAAAGCGCGCGAGTTCGAGACGCTGCTGCGCGTGCAGCTAACCTTCCCCGCCGAGATCATCACCGCCGAATTCACGCCGGGCCTGTCCATTCATTCCGGCACTGGCGTTGTGGGCGTCGTCGTCGTTGCCGCGAAGTAGCAATCTGCATAAGGTTTATCAGGGATGGGAAAGATCATCTTTCCCATCCCTGGCTTTCATATAACCCAATTGTCAATCCTCCCGCCATAAATATGACACGTTTTGACACGTTGTCGGCGTATATTAGTGTTGTTGTAGAACAAATGAGCTATTCAAAAAGAGGAGGACTTCGATGGACAAGATCATTGGCTATTGTGGACTGAACTGCGCGGAGTGTCCGGCGTACCTTGCCACCCAATCGGGCGATGCGGCAGCCTTGGAGCGCGTGGCAGCGGAGTGGCGCGTGGCGTTTAACGCGCCGGATATTACGGCGGCGGGGATCGTCTGTGATGGTTGTCTGGCGAGTATCGGCGGACGGTTGGCTGGCTATTGCGGCCTATGCGAAATTCGCGCGTGCGCTGTGGAGCGCAATGTGGCGATTTGTGCCTTCTGCGCCGATTACGGCTGCGCCAGGCTGGAAGGCTTCCTTGCGCAAGCGCCAGCCGCGCGCGCGACCCTAGAGCAGTTGCGGGCGGCGTAAGATGGGCGAGCGTTTTGAAAACCGCGATATGGCAGGGACCTTGTTCCATAACGTCAATCTGTATGGGACAATGTTTGATGACGTCAACCTGGCAAATGCGCGCATCTACAACGCCAATCTCAGCAATATGACGATTGACGACGCCAACATCACCGGATTGACCATCTTCGGCGTGCGCGTGGATCAGTTGATCGAAGCGGAGTTCGACCGCCGCGACCCGGAGCGCGTGCGCTTGCGGATGCGCGACATCTTCGACCCGGAGGAAGTGCGCCGCGTGCTGACGCATCTCGACGAAGTGCGCGCCGAATTCTACGCCCGTCTGCGCGCCGCGCCGCCGGATGCGCTCATTGCGCATCCCGGCCCGGATCGCTGGTCGGCGTTGGAACACGCGCGGCATCTTGTGTTCGCCGAAGATATGTACCTCAATCGTTGGCTGCTGCGCAACGACCAGCCGTGGCTCAAGCTAGGATTTCTGCCGCCGTTCCTCGAAGGCAACCCCGCCTTCGCCGAGGTGGGCAGCGAACCGAACGATGACCTGGAGACCGTGCTGGCAACGTGGGACGCGCTTCACGCCGGGATGTGGGCGTTCGTCGCCGCGATCACGCCCGACATCCTCAAGCGCGATACCAGCGACGTGGACTTTGGACAGCGCTGCATCGGCGGCGTTCTGCAAGGGATGGCGAAACACGATCTGACACACATCCGCATGGCTGAGGCTGCCCTCGCCGACCTGTGTTGACAAAGCAACAGTAGGTCGTAAAATATAGAAGCTATCTGGCGGATAACAGCAACGGATTAAATCGGGGTTGCGCGAGTGGCGCAACCCCGATTTTGTTGTTGCCGAATCAAATTCATAAAAAGGTGGTTAACGATGCGCAGAGTCAAATTTCCGGTTGTCAGCATTATTTTGTATGTTTTTGCGGGATTGTTCACACTGTATACGATTTGGGCAGCGATCTACTCAGTCAACTATATCTCGGACATGGTCGCAGCGAAGCAGGTTGTGATCAGTGGAAAGGAGTTCGAGGTCACGAATTTCCTGATGACTAACGTGGCCCAATATGCGTTTTTCGCACTCGCCCTCTTTGCATTGGGCCGGATCGTGCAAGTCCTTTCGTCTGATAGCGATGACGAAGAGTATGCGTATGAAGATGAAGATGAGGATGTGGATGCGGACGAGGATGCATCATTCGAGGAGGTTTCGGACGACAATGCCGCCGAAGCCGACGCCGAGGTGTTAGAACAAAACGCCAACGAATGATACGGAACGCAGATTGATCATGCCCCTGGCTGCTGTCACAAAACAGTCGCCAGGGGCATTTATTGTATATGCACAATCCGTTTCATCCGTTTAATCCGTTGACAAAGGAGGCTTGTATGCGTTACCGCACGTTGGGCCGAACCGGCCTGCAAGTGAGTGAAGTCAGTCTGGGGACCGAGTATCTGATGGACAAGTCCCGTGAGCATATTGTTGAGGTCATCCACGCGGCGATAGAAGCGGGCATCAACTACTTTGACTTGTTCGGCGCGGCCCCTGCTTTCCGCGACGCGATGGGGGCGGCGTTTGCGGGACGCCGCGAAGACGTCTACCTCGCGGCGCATCTGGGCGCGGCGGTCACAGCGGAGGGGCAATACCTGAAGACGCGCTCGCTCAAGGTCTGCGAGACGTTCTTCGACGACTTCCTCGCCCGCTACGCGACCGATTACACGGACGTGCTCGTGTTGCACAACTGCGACCGGCAGAACGACTTCGATGCGCTGTTCCGCGAAGATGGCCCGCTTGGGCTGGCGTTGCGGCTGAAGGAAGCGGGCCAGACGCGCTTCATCGGCTACAGCGGGCACACCATTGAAACGGCGTTGCAGGCAGTCGAGAGTGGCGTGATAGACGTGCTGATGTTCCCGGTGAACATGGCGGGAAACGCCGTGCCCGGCAAGAAGGACCTGCTGAAGACGTGTCTGGCGCGCGGCGTGGGCGTGGTGGCGATGAAGCCCCTGGGCGGCGGGAAGCTGCTGCAAGGCCCGCGCACCGTGCGAATGGCGCATTACCAGATGGGCGGGGAAGCGCAGAAGCTCACGAAGCACACGCCCATCACGCCGGTGCAATGCCTGCATTACACGCTCTCGCAAGTGGGCGTTTGCGCGGCGATCCCCGGCTGTGCCAGTGTGGAGGAGCTACGCGGCGTTCTGGCCTACGAGGACGCGACCGAAGCCGAGCGCGACTTCTCCGATGTCATCACCGACTTCGCGCAGTACACGCCCGGCGAGTGCGTCTACTGCAACCACTGCTTGCCGTGCCCCGCACAGATTGACATCGGGCAGACGCTCCGGCTGTTCGATATGGCGCAGCAAGACTTCACCCCGGCGCTCCGCGCCGCCTACGACGCGATGCCAACGCATGCCTCCGACTGCACGGCCTGTGGCGCGTGTGAGAAACGTTGTCCCTTCGGTGTCTCCACCGTCGCCCGCATCGCCGAAGTCGCCGCGTTTTTTTAGACGGGATTTACAGGATTGACAGGATGAATCACCCCTCACAATCCTGAGAATCCTGTCAATCCCGTCAAAAAATCTGCGTGAATCTGCGAGAATCTGTAATAGTCGAGAGGATATTGAACACATGGGTAACGCGCTTTTACTACCGCCAAGTCGCCAAGTCCGCCAAGAAATCTTAAAAACTTGGCGCTCTTGGCGTCTTGGCGGTTGTTCAATATCATCCTGATGAGTACAGAATCTGCGAGAATCAGCGTCCAGATAGAATACCCGGCGGCGCGAGGCTGTACTTCGCGGCGATGTCGCAAAACTGCGCGTAGGTTTGCTCAAGCAGCGGGATGCCGTTGCGACGACATTCCGCTGCGGCCTCGAATTCCTTCTGCCCCGCGAAGTACACCCGCTCCGCGCCTTCTGCCGGAGGCGTGTGACGCAAATCGCGGAGCATCCGGTCCATATCACGGCGGAATTCACGCGGGTCGCGGAACGCCGCAATCTGGATCGCGCCGAAGAAGTGGCTCACGCGGCCCGATGAGGTCGCCGTATCCGCCACGTCCGGTCCGAAGGGCGCGCCGCACAGCACCGCGCAGAGGATGTCCACCATCACCGCCAGGCCGTAACCCTTGTAGCCGCTGAGCAACTCACCCTCGCCGCCGAGGGGCAAAATGCCGCCACCCACCCGGTGGAACATATCGTCCAGCAGCGACGCCGTATCCTTCGCCGTGCGCCCGTGCTTGTCCACGGCCCATCCCGGCGGCAGTTCCTTGCCCAGGCGGTCGTACACCTCGATCTTGCCGCGTGTGACCACCGTCGTTGCCATATCCAGCACGAAGGCGCGTTCCTCATCCGCCGGAGCGGCGAAAGCCAGTGGATTCGTGCCGAACATTACCTGCCGCCCGAAGGTCGGCACGCCCAGCGCGGCGGTGTTGGTCATCGCGATACCGAGCATGTCGGCGTCGAGCGCCAGCATCGCGTAGTACCCCGCGATCCCGAAATGCGTGGAGTCGCGGACGCAGCCGAAAGCCGCACCGTTGCGCTGCGCTTTGCCGATGATCTGCCGCATCGTTCTGGCGCTGATAGGAGCACCCATCGCGCCGTGAGCGTCCACGACGAGCGACATCGGCGTGTCCATCACCACCTCGACGGCGGCGTCTGGGCGCACGATGCCCGTTTCGAGGCCGTTCACGTAGCGAGGCAGCCGCGCTGTTCCATGCGATGGAATCCCACGTGCGTCTGCTGCCACAAGAACGTCGGCGGCGATAGACGCATCTTCCTCGGAAAGGTGGCACGCTTGAAAGACCTGTTGGCAAAACGCCCGCAATGGCTCAATGGAAATTCGCAAAGATTCGGTTTTCATAATTGTGGCTCTCTAGAAAATCGCAAGTCCCCGCCTTGGTTGCCTTCGCAAACGCTTCCCGGGTCAGCCGGTACGTCGGGTGCTGCAATCCTGTCGGCGGATAAAGCTCATCATGAGTATACTGGAACCCTAGTTTCTCCAACACTCGCCGCGAGGCTACGTTGGCCGGATGGTGACCTGCGGACAGCACTGTCGCCTCTAGCCGGTCAAAGGCATATCCCATCACTGCCCGTGCAGCTTCTACAGCCAATCCCTGGCCCCAGTAGGTGCGTCGAAGGTGAAAGCCGATCTCGTAAACGCTTCGCTCATCCCGGTATGACCTCAGTCCACAGCAGCCGACAAACTCACCACGGTCGAGAAGGAAGATAGGCCAGTACTGAACGCGATACGTGTGCAGATTGGCCATCTCGCGCGCCAACCGTTCCTGGATTTGGTCTGTGGAGAAAGGGCCGCCGATGAAGTGGGTGACGTTCTCATCGCCCCACAGCCCAATAGCAAGATCAAGGTCAGCTTCGGTCCACGGACGGAATCCCAGGCGCCGGGTGTGCAAATCGTACGTCATCTCGGCAGGAGGGTCATCCCTGACCCAGCACCTCAGGTCGCCCAGGCGCTCCATCTCCCAAACGCTTCTTGAGGAAGTATTTGCAGTGGCCTGGCGGGTAATCTTCCAGTGTGGCAAACAGTTCGTAGCTTAACCGCTCATAGAATGGCCGCGTCTCAAAACTGTAGGTATCCACGTGCGCATTTTGACATCCAAGTTGGATGGCTTCCGCTTCAGCCAGTCGCATCAACCGCGTTCCATGGCCCCGATTGCGCAGGGATTTCTCGACCCATAGGAGCGCGATGTACATCCATCCGCCAAAGCAATTCGCCACCACGCCGCCAACGACCTCGTTTGCCTGGTTACGCAGAAATATCCTGAGCGCTCTGCCCAGTTCCACCTGCCCGAGATGTTCGAGGATGTTATTACCCAATCCTTCGAGAATCGCCATTTCCGCATCCTGGGCGGCATAGATCTCTTCTGGGATCTTGCAAATCTGGATTGAAAGTCCGTGTTCGTCCATAGTTACTCCATGCTCCACAGGTGAAATTCCGTAAAGCGGATGGCCGTGCCGTCGGGATGCGCGCCGGGATAGATAGAACGGTTAATATCGCCAATTGCGTACAGCCCCACCTGGAATGGCTCTGGAGCGGGAAAGGCTACACGTCCTACACTGAACCACTGTTCACCATCGGTGCTGCACAAGGCTGCCACGTGCGCCTCTCGCCGTTCCAGGCGCAGCCAGACACATTCGGGGATTCCGCTGCCTGGCAATCGTCCACGCGCTGCAAAGGGAGTCTTCTTCTCAGTAATCCCTATAAGTGTGACCTCGCGCGGGCCAAACTTCCCCCATACGAGTTGCAGGTAGTTGTCATCATCTTGCCACAATAATAACCCTCCTATAGCCGGGCAATCGTTCGTCGCCGGGACACACACGGTTTGAAGCGCCACATTCCCGGATGCAGTGCGTAGCAGGCATGGGGCACTCCGGTTGAGACCCCACAGGGTGCGCCCGTTCGCAGCACGGATTTCTAAACCTTGTGACACCGTATAGGCGCAGTCACTCATTGGATCGCGCCAGCGCCAGCCGGGATCAAGTGTGGTGTCAAAAGCGTCGTGAAATAGAAGAGCTGCATCCCGTCGCGTCTCTCCCGGCTCCAGGAACCACTGGATAAGCGGTGCGGCATTAAGTTGGGGGTGTTCAGCGCGCAGGCGGGCGCAAAAGGTGCGCGCTTCTTCGGGCCTGGTAAAGGTTGCTTCGAGCGCACTCAAAGTCATAGTCAGTACATTAAGCTGCATAGACTTCCACTGTTGAATAGCTGCCATGCTGACCAGGACCGTTTCAAATTGTTGTAACGCTGCCTTGGTATTATTGATCAGCCGGTAGGCTTGCCCTAGAAAGTAATAAATAAAGGGGGAGTACATCCAACTGCGTTCTTTTTGTAAGGCGAGTGCTTCCTGGAAAATCGCAACCGCCTGCGCTCCATCGTTTTCACTCAATGCCAGATAGCCGAGACCTGCGTATATCTCAAGCATCATCTCGTTTTCCGGCGCGACCTGACACAAACCACGTTTGGCGGCCTCGTAGTGTTGCCGGGCTGTGGATAAATCGCCCAAACCGTATGCTATGTCTCCCCTAAATTCCAACTCCCGGAGGCGATGTAATTCATCGCCGATTTTAACATACAGAGGCAGAGCCTTTTCAGACCACCCTTGCGCGTCCTTCCAGTTACCTCTGTTCTGTTGTAGGCATAAGGCCATGTCGTAGGCGTCCGCCAGGCCCCGAAGGTCGTGGGCCGCTTGCGCCTTCTTTTCTAATATATGTATCCAACGCCATGCTGCATCCACATCGTTTCCCGCATAGTCATCACTAAGATACGCTGCAATCACATGCGCGTAGGCCACATACAATTCCGCGATGTAAGGTAAACGCTGCAAGAACTGCGCCGTCGTGCTCAGCGTCAGGTCGTAACATCTATCACAATCTTGATCCTGCACAAAATATCCCCAGGCCAAGACCTGGGTCAGCAGCGCCAGTTCAAGCGATTCCGGCTGTGGATTGAGCAAAGCCAACCCTTCTTCCGCGATTGCGACACGCTCCGCACCGCGTCCCCGGAAAAAAACCACCTCGCCCAACCAGTGATAGAGCAACGCCATTGTGCGTGTGGCTGCGCCTATGGTTTTACCAAGAGCAATCGCTTCTCGCAAGTAAGGTTCGGCTTCCGCCGCGTGTCCTGTTGCGGCGTAAATCTTGCCCAGTGCTCCGCGTGCTTCCAGTTCCCAGTCTTTCTGTGTCCCGCCCAGCTCTGCGGCGTCGAGTATGCGCAAAGCCCGCTTGTAGTCATCTATGGCTTCTTCATTGGCGTATGATCGCCGTGCCTGCTCCCCCGCCTGGAGCAAGTACTTGATGGCCTGCTCAGGCACTTCCGCCTGTTCCCAGTGATACGCCAGCAAACTCACCTGCTCCTCCACGCGATCGGCGAACAACCGCTCCAACGCCTCCGCCACCTGCCGATGATAGGTGCGGCGTTCCTGCTTGAGAAGCCCATTGTAGGCCGCCTCGCGGGTGAGTTCGTGCTTGAAAACGTATTCCAACTCCGGCATCCTCGCCCGTTCGCGGATCAGTTCCTCCCGCTGTAAGATCAATAAGCGTGTGGACAATTGCTGCTCTTCCTGGGCAATCGCCGCCAATACACGGTAGAAGAACATCCGTCCGATCACCGCCGCCAGTTGTAATACTCGTTTGGTCTCCTGCTGCAGGCGGTCGATGCGCGCGCTCAGCACGCCGTGCAAGGTGTCCGGCAGGGCAATGTCGGCCACGCTGCGCGTCGCGCGCCACTGCCCGGTCGCAGTGTCCTGCTCGATGGCATGACTGTCAATCAGCGTGCGGAGCAGTTCCTCCACGTAGAAGGGATTGCCTTCGGCATGGGCCAGGATGCGGCTGCGCAGGGCATCCGGCAGCGCCTCGACGTGCAGCAGGTTGCCCACCAGGGTCTGGCTTTCGGCAGTGGAGAGCACGGTCAGCCACAGGTCGGTGTGGCGGTGGTGATACCAGCGGGCGGCCGCTTCTTTGAGTTTCCAGCAGCCGTGCTCAGTTTCCGGGCGCATGACGCACAGCAGGAGCAGCGGCGCATGGTCAGTTAGCGCCAGCACGCGCTCCAACAGAGCCAGAGAGGTGGCGTCCGCCCAGTGCAGGTCTTCGCAGACGAGGAGCACCGGCTGTCGCTGCGCGGCGCGTTCAAGCAGCACCGTCACCGCAGTGAAGATTTCGGCGCGCAGGCTTTCACCTTGCAGGTCGCGTTCCATCGCGTACTGTTCCTCCAACGGCAGCGAGAGCAAGCGCGCCAGATAGGGGTACACTGCATCGAAGTCATCCGGGCATAGCGCGCTGACCCGCTCGCGTAACGTGGTACACATCGCCGGTGGCGCGTAGTCTGGCGTCACGTTCATGAAATTCCGTAGTATATCCAGCCAGAGCAGGTAGGCGATGCTGCCGCCGTAAGAGAGGCAACGGCCCTCAACCCATTGAAGAGTTGATGATTGAAGATTTGTTGATTTGCGGAGTTCAGCGACGAGGCGGGACTTGCCGAGGCCAGCTTCACCGACGAGGGTGACAATGCCGCCTACGCCGGATTGGAGGCGGGTGACAGCCTCCTGCAACGCCTGAAACTCCGCGTCCCGGCCCACCAGTGGGGAAGACAGACCCTCAATGCCGCGTACTTTGCCGTGTACCGGTTTGGCTTTGAGCAGGCGATACACGGGGAGCGGCTTGGTTTTGCCCTTGAAGGCCATCGGTTCCAGGGCGGTAAACTCGAACAGCGGCGCGGTCAGCCGGTGAGTGTCTGGCCCGACGAGGATGTCGCCACGTTCTGAGGCGTCTTCCAGCCGTGAGGCCACGTTGACCGCGTCGCCCATCACCGAGTATTCGCGGCGTTCGGCAGTGCCCAGATCACCCGCAATGACGTGTCCCGTGTTGATACCGAAGTGCAGGCCGAGATCGGTTGAATGTTGCAGATTGAAGGTAGAAAGTTCTTGCGCCATGTCGAGGGCGGCGTAGAGGGCGCGGGCCGGGTCGTCTTCATGGGCGACGGGTGCGCCGAAGAGCGCCATGATCTCGTCGCCGATGAACTTGTCCACAACGCCGCCGTACTTCTCGACCACCGGCACGAGGTGCTCGAAGCAGGCGTTCATCAGGTCGCGCACGCTTTCGGGATCGAGGGTTTCCGAAAGGGCGGTGAAGCCGCTGATGTCGGCGAACATCACCGTGACGAGTTTGCGCTCGCCGTGCAATTCGGAGACGGCGGGGCCAGGATAGGACAATGCGGCCAATTTTTCGCGCATCGGGGCTAACGCCGCCTCCACGACGGTATCTCCCAGGAGCGCGTGCTGGGCTTCCAGCGCCGCTATCGCTTGTTCAAGGCTCTCACGTTCTGTGGTCATGGCTTTCTCTCCTTTCTGGTTGCCAATCCTTCTTCAACAGCGACATCAACACCCAATCCGAGAATCTACCTTTGAACCGGCGGTATTCTCGCAATACGCCCTCGGTTTCGAAATGCAAGCGCCGGAGTAGCCCGATGGAACGAGCGTTTTCAGCCAACACGTAGGCCTGGATGCGGTTCAAGTCCAACTGCGCGAAGCTGTAGACAATCACAGCTTGGAGAGCTTCGCGCATGATCCCCTGTCCCCAATACGCGCGGGCTAAATCATAGCCGATTTCACCGCGCTGGTCGTAAGGGCTGAGAACCTCGTAGCCGCACGTCCCTACCAACACCGGGCTGCCCTTCAACGTGATCGCCCACACAATGCCCGCGCCGGTTTGGGCATACGCGATGTATTCTTCAACGATGGCGGCGGCTTGTTGCAAGTCGGTCAGCGGCTCCATGAAATGCTCTGTGACCTGTGGAGCGGTGTAGTTCTGAAAGATCGCTGCGCAATCCTCTGGGCTGACCTCGCGCAGGAGCAAGTGTTCGGTTTCCAGTTGAGGAAACACGCGGTGAATGTTATTGGGATTGGTGAATGCCATAGTTGGAGATCCTCAGTCATCTATTCATTCGATATTTGTGCTCTCCATGTGCCGCCGTTGCCACCAGTGGGCGCCCGCGGCCAGGATGGCGAGCACGGCTAACCCGACCACCGCCCACGGCGACTCGCCCGCTAGCATCACACTTGTATCGGTCATGCGCAGCGCGGTGGGGCCGGGGCGCTCTTCCGCAATGGTGTATTCACCGTGTACGTCTGTCGCTGTGCTGCTGGTGATGCGATTGTGCGTCGCGTCGAGGATAGCATCTGTGTCTTGGGTCCACTCCTGGCAGGGCCGCGCGCGATACCACAATTTGAGGTTCGCTTCAGTCAGGCCGGCGATCTGGGTGTTGTTGTATGTGAAGGTCAGCGTCGCTTCGGCGCTGCTCCCACGCTCGCTATCCACGCGCCATAACAGACCGTTGGTGGCAATCTCGGTGTTGCAGGTATTGCGATAGTAGCGCGTCACGTAGACTGAACCCTTGCCGCCGGACCTGTAATCTACCGTCACACCGCTGTCGCCGACGGTCACCGGCGCAAGTTTCCCTGCGGACAACAAGGCACGATAACGTGCACCGCCCCTGTTACTGTTCGCCACGCCGTAGTCGCTGAAGATTAAGCAGGCGCGCCCGGTGTCGCTGTTATAGCCTGGCATCCCAATGAGTAGGTCAACGTAACCGTCGCCGTTCACGTCCCCCGCGCCTGTCACGCTAAGGCCGGCCCTGCTACTGGTCTCTTCGCCTGTGTAAATGACACTGGCCGCAGATAAGGCTATGCTGCCTGGATTGGCACTGCCCAGCACCAGATAGGCGCGCCCGGTATAGCTACTGTAGCCGGGCGCTCCAACAAGCAGGTCGGCATAGCCATCGCCGTTCACGTCGCCCGCCCCTTTCATGCTATAGCTAGCGCTGTTACCATATGCCTCACCGGTGTAGATGGCGTCGGCGGCCGACAAGGTAATGTTGCCCGGACTGGCGCTGCCTAGTATCAGGTAGGCGCGCCCGGTACTGCCGTTGTAGCTGGGCGCCCCGACAAGCAGGTCCGCGTAACATCACCATTCACATCTCCCGCGCCGGCCACACTGTTGCCAGTGAAGTTACCGGTTCCCTCGCCGGTGTAGATGGCGTCGGCGGCTGACAAGGTAATGTCGCCCGGACTGGCGCTGCCCAGCACCAGATAGGCGCATCCGGTATTGCTACTGTAGCCGGGCGTCCCAACAAGCAGGTCGGCATAGCCGTCGCCGTTCACATCCCCTGCGCCGGCTACGCTATCACCGGCACTGTCACCACTCGCCTCGCCAGTGTAGATGGCGTCGGCGTCAGCCAGGTTGATGCTGCCTGGACTGGCGTTGCCCAGCACCAGGTAGGCGCGTCCGGTTGCACTACCGTATGCCCCGATGAGCAGGTCAGCGTAGCCATCACCGTTCACATCCCCTGCGCCTGCCACGCTATCACCGGCATAGTTACTGCTCGCCTCGCCAGTGTAGACGGCGTCGGCGGCCGACAAGGGAATGTTGCTTGGATTAGCGCTGCCCAGCACCAGATAGGCGCGCCCGGTATTGCTACCGTAACCGGAGGCCCCGATGAGCATATCGGCGTAGCCGTCGCCGTTTACGTCTCCCGCGCCCGCCACGCTATCACCGGTGTAACTATTGTCTGCCTCACCGGTGTAGATCGCGTCGGCACCGGCCACTCCCTGGTCCAGTTGCCAGCCATCTGGCCCGCCCAGGAACAGATAGGCGCGCCCAGTGCTGTTGCTGTAGTTGTATGCACCGATGAGCAGGTCGGCGTAGCCGTCGCCGTTCACGTCTCCCGCGCCCGCCACCCTAACGCCGGCGTAGTCTCCGAGATTCTCTCCGGTAAAGGCAGCATTGCTGGTAGCGAGCGAACCGCCGGTGAGGCCGGGCGGCGCGCCCTCCCCTTGGACTCGTGCGGGTTGGGAAAACGCCAACACTAATAAAAGCAGGAACAAGGTGAAGCGTTTCATAGTAGCCTCCTGTATACTGGGCGTCAAGATGCCAGCCCATTTTGGCGCGAGGATGGATTTGCGATGTCCCAGTAGCTGGTCTGGAATAAAGTGAGAGACAAGGCTTTCTCGTGGCGTGACTTTACATCGCTACAATGATTATATACTTGCATACGTTGAGAGTCAATTTATCAAAGGTGCGGGAAGCGTTTGAAAGTTGGGACAGAGAGCCTTCGGCACTGCGCTCTTCAGAATGACGCGCCCGGAAGTTATACTTTTATAGACCTTTTGGCGCGTTTGACATTGGCGAAAAGCGGCACATCCTTATGGGTGTATAGCCTACTCGTGTGAGCAAAGGAGTAATCGATGAAAACGATCGGTCTGATCGGCGGGATGAGTTGGGAGTCATCGCTCGAATATTACCGCATCATCAACGAAACGGTCAAAGCAAAATTGGGCGGGCTGCACTCCGCCGAGTGTGTGATGTATTCTGTCGACTTTGCCCCGATAGAGATGCTGCAACGTGAAGGACGCTGGCAAGAATCCGCTCGGCCTCTGGTCGCGGCGGCGCAAAGCGTCGAGAGGGCCGGCGCGGATTTCGTCGTGCTGTGCACCAATACGATGCACAAGCTCGCGGATGAGATTCAGGCGAACATCACCATCCCCTTTCTGCATATTGCAGACGCGACGGCACAGAAGGTCAAAGTGGCGGGGCTTACCAGGATCGGGCTATTGGGAACACGTTTTACGATGGAAGAGGACTTCTACACAAGCCGTCTCAGTCAGAAATATGGCCTCACCGTCCTCATTCCCGCTGATGACGAACGCGAGATCGTCCATCGCGTCATCTATGACGAGTTGGTGCTTGGCGAGATCAAACCGGAATCGCGGGTGCACTATCTGCGGATTATGGAGCGATTGGCGCAGTCTGGTGCGGAAGGCATTATCCTGGGTTGCACGGAGATAGGCTTGCTGGTCCACGATGGGGATACCTGTGTGCCGCTGTTCGATACGACGAGAATTCACGCCGTCGCGGCAGTGGAGTACGCGCTCGCGTGAGGAGAAACCTATGCCATTTGCGAAAAAATTCCGCGCGATGATGGATTTTCCACTTCCCGGCGACACTGTCGGCGATTTTGTCGTCGAAAGCGTTGACGTCCACGACGAATGGGGCGCGCCGGAGGGCTACGTATACGGCGTGCAGATGGTGCTGCGCGGGCCGGGGGGAAAGCAGGCTGTACAGCGCGCGCTCAAGTCCCTGCTCTCCAAGCATCCGACGACCTTTTCGGGCTACGGCAATCCCTACCAACTATGGTTCAGAAAGCCGGAGATCGAAGGCCTCGGCGATCAACGCTACGCAGTGAGTGTGAAGGGTGCCGGAGCGCGCATCTACCTTGAGCCGGAGTTGGCGCGCTTCCTGGATTATCTGGCTGACCACCATCTGGATGCGCCATCCGATCCGGCAGAGCGTGAGGCGCTGATCGAGAACTACCTGGAGCAATATCGCGCCGAAATCGCTCTGCTGGTCGCGCGCTATCACAGGAAACTGGCGAAATCGGAAGATGGTAGTCAGTAGGCGGTAAGCAGGAGAAGACCTCTGCCAAGCACCAGGTGCGCAGAGAAGACTTTTTGATATGTCTCTGCGGCCTCAGCGTGCCTTGCGGTGAGATATAAGAAATCGCCAAAAATTCCCTCTTGACAAAAATACGGCTCTATCGTATAATCATAATGCAACCGGTTGCAAAGGTTCTTTACGCGAGGAAATAAGCAGGAATGAAGACCGTTCAAACTATCGCCGATATTGCGCGACTGGCAGGCGTATCCAAGTCAACGGTGTCGCGCGCATTGAATGACAGTCCGTTGATCAGCGCCGAAACGAAGGCGCGGATCCGCGCTGTGGCGAAAGAGCACAATTACCAGATCAACGTCGCGGCCAGCCGTCTTAGCCGCCAGCAGAGCCGCACGATCGCCTTTGCGGTACACGCGCACCAGTACAACGCTTGCTTTTCGGTGAACGACATTTTTCTTTTGGAGATTCTGGGCGCCATCACCAATACTTTGTCAAACCTGCACTACGATTTACTGGTGGCCAACATCAATCCGCACGATCCAGCCTGGCCGCACCAATATCTGGACACCGGGCGGGTGGATGGCTTCATCCTGCTGACCTCCACACGCAAAGAGTTCCACATTGACACATTGGTGAAGATGCAAGCGCCGTTTATCGTGTGGGGGACGCCCTTGCCCCCGCACAGCTATTGCTCGGTGAACGGCGATAATTTTGGCGGCGGCCGGCTGGCGACCACCCATCTCTTGCAAAATGGGCGACGTCGCATCGCTTTTCTCGGGGGGCCGGCGGAGGAAGCGGAAGCGCAGCGCCGTTATGAGGGCTACGTCGCCGCGCTGCGCGAAAGCGGGCAGGACGTGGATGCAACCCTCGTCCGGCATGGCGACTGGTCAACTGACTCCGGGGCCGAGCAGATGCAGCGCCTGTTGTTGGCCCGACCCGACCTGGATGCCGTGTTTGCGAACAGCGATTTGATGGCGGTCGGGGCGATCAACGCATTGCACGAGCAGGGACGGCGCGTGCCCGAGGACGTCGCCGTGGTGGGTTACGATGACCTTTCGATTGCTATGTTCAATAACCCGCCACTTACCACGATCAGCCAGAACCTACCCCTGGTAGGAAAGTTGCTGGCCCAGAACTTGATTCAGTACATCGAAACAGGCGTTGTGACCAACGTGACCATCCCGGCAAAATTGGTCGTCCGGGAATCTGCCTGATTTCAGCCCTGCGCAGGTTTCCGAACCTGCGCCAGGCTTGTCGCCACTTATGGCGTTTTTTTAGCAGAAAATGCAACCGGTTGCATTGACCATCATCAAAAGGAAAGAGAGGTAAGGAAATGTCAACGACACACACGATCATTGGCCTGCGGGGTAACGTCATCAGTGCGCCGGAGAAGGCGCGCGCGACGGAGTGCGCGAGGGTTTCACTGCCGGACACGGCGCAGTGCAAATTCCTGGGTTTGCAGTATATTGCAGTAGAGCAGATTGTTGAGACGTCTGCTGCAAAGCGCGCTACGCGCTTCAAGCTCCGGGATGTCTTCTTGAGCCTGTGGGCTGTGCTATTCCCTGATCAAGGGCGCGAGACCTATCGCCAGCTCGAAGGCGACGATATGACGCCTGTTGTGGCCTACAAATCCGGCGACCGCTATTATCTGGCGGACGGAGAGCGCAGTCTGGCGACTGCCCGCTATCTGGGTCGGGTATACATCCTGGCTGAGGTATGGGCATTACCCTGACTGTGACTAAAATCAGGACACGGATCGCACGGATTTTATGCAGTTTTTATCCGTGTCGTCCGTGTTCATCCGTATCCCATAAAGGTTAAAACGTGACAAACATCTTAAAACACCCTCTCTTTCGAACACTGCGCGAGCTGAAGGGCAACCCGCGCGTCACCGTGCTCACCGAGCTGATGTTCGGCATTCCCTTCAGTCTGTTCTCCCCGTTTATGTCGGTGTATATGCTGGCGCTGGGGGTGACGGATCAGGAGATCGGGACCATTGCCAGCCTGGGCCTGGCGTTCCAGATTTTCAGCGCGTTACTCAGCGGCGCGATTGTGGACAAGTTTGGCCGCCGCTGGAGCCTGTTCCTCACCGATCTGGTCTCCTGGAGCGTGCCCTGCGTGATCTGGGCCGTGGCTCAAGACATGCGCTACTTCGTCGCTGCCGCGGTGCTGAACGGCCTGTACCGCATCTCGCACACGGCCTGGACCTGCCTGATCGTCGAAGACGCCGAGGAGCGGCACCTGGTTCATATTTGGACCTGGATTACGATCTTCGGGGTTTGTTCGTCGTTCTTCACGCCGTTGGGCGGGTGGTTTGTGGCGCGCTTTGGCCTCATACCGGCAATGCGCGGCCTGACGGCCTTTGGCTTCCTGGCGATAACGGCCAAGGCGGTGGTGTTGTTTATCTACTCGCACGAGACGGGGCGCGGCCGGCAGCGCATTGAGGAAACTCGCCATCGCTCGCTGTGGAGCCTGCTAGGCGAGTATGGCGGCGTTCTCGGCCAGCTCTTTCGCTCCCGGTCTATTCTGACGGCTCTCTCCTTGATGGTGATTACAAGTATCTGTTTCATCGTCCACAGCAGCTTCTGGGGCGTGTTGATCACCACCAAGCTTGGTTTCGCCGAGTCGAGCATTTCACTCTACGTGATGCTGCGCTCGCTGGTGACAACCGTGTGTTTCTTTGTCCTCGGCCCGCGGCTCACCAACTTACTGCACTTCCGGCTGCCGCTGTGGGTGGGGTTCGCCGCCTACTTCGCCGGGCAGGCGCTGCTGGTCTTCATGCCGCCGCAGGCTGTGCTTCTGTTGGTGCTCAGCGTGGTGCTCGAGGGAGTGGCTGCGGCCTTGATTAACCCGATGACCGAATCCCTTTTGGCCGTGGCGATGGAAACGCATGAGCGGGCGCGCATCAGCGCGATGGTGTATGTGATCCTGCTCGTGCTCACCTCGCCATTCGGCTGGATCGCCGGGCAGCTCTCCGCGCTGAATCGCTCGCTGCCCTTCGCGCTGAATATGGGCCTGGTGGTGATTGGCGCCGGGCTGGTGTGGCTGGTCAGCCGCGGGCGGGCATCCACAGCTCTCAGCCGCGAGGCATAACTCTACTACAAAACCAAAATTCTAGCAGCATAACTTTCAACCTGCAACCTGTAACCTGCAACCTGTAACTATTTTCAAGGAGGTCGTATGAACATCAAGACAAACACAGGTGAATTATCGGAAGCCGAGGTTTCGGCGCGCGTCGAGGCCATCTTGAACGGACTGAGCCTCGCGGAGAAGATTGGGCAGCTTACTCAGATCGGGGGACTGGCGTTTTTACCGGGGCCGAAGCCAGAGGAGATCATCCGGCAGGGCGGGGCCGGGTCGGTGCTGTGGGTCAACGACACGAAAACGTTCAATGCGTTGCAGAGGATTGCCGTTGAAGAAAGCCCGTCCAAAATTCCGCTGCTCTTCGCCCTTGACGTGATCCACGGCTACCGCACCATCTTCCCCGTGCCGCTGGCGATGGCGGCCTCGTGGGATCCGGCGGTGGTCGAGCGGGCGCAGGCCGTGGCGGCCAAAGAGGCCCGCGCCGCCGGTCTGCACTGGACGTTTGGCCCGATGGTGGATATCGCCCGCGATGCCCGCTGGGGACGCATCGTCGAAGGCGCCGGCGAGGACCCGTGCCTGGGCGCGGCGATGGCGGCGGCGCACGTGCGCGGGTTCCAGGGGCCGTATCTCGGCGCGCCTGATCACGTGGTAGCCTGCGCCAAGCACTTCGCCGGCTACGGCGCGGCGGATGGCGGGCGCGATTACGATCCCGTCTACCTGCCGGAAACCTTGCTGCGCAACGTCTACTTCCCGCCCTTCGAGGCGGCGGTGAAGGCCGGGGTGGGCACGTTCATGAGCGCCTATATGGACCTCAACGACGTTCCCGCCAGCGGGAACCGCTTTCTGCTGACCGACGTGCTGCGGACCGAGTGGGGCTTCACGGGCTTCGTCGTCAGTGATGCGTTTGCCGTCGCCAGCCTCGTCACGCAGGGCTTCGCCCGCGATGGGCGCGATGCGGCTCTGCGCGCGTTGAGCGCGGGCCTCAATATGGACATGGCGAGCAACACTTACTTGCAGCACCTCGCCGGTCTCGTCGAAGCTGGCGCACTGACGCTGGAGGAGATTGACGCCGCCGTGCGCCCCATTCTGGCGATCAAAGTGCGGCTGGGCCTCTTCGAGCAGCCCTACGCCGACGAAGCGAAGCTGACGGAGGTCGTCGCCTTGCCGGAACATCGGGCGGAAGCGCGTCGCGCCGCGCGACGCTCGATGGTGCTGCTGCGCAACGAGGGCGGACTGCTGCCGCTCCCCAAGAGCCTGACGAACGTGGCCGTCATCGGCCCGCTGGCCGATTCGCAGGAGGCTACGGAGGGATCGTGGATGGTCTTCGGCCACACGCCCAACGCCGTCACCGTCCTGGCGGGCATTCGCGCCAAACTGCCGGACGCGCGCGTGACCTACGCCCCCGGCCCCGAGATCCGGCGTGACATCGCCTCGTGGTTCGAGAACAACATGGACCCCGCCGCCAAGAAAGCGCCGCAGACGCCGGAGGAAGCGGAGGCCGCCTTCCAGACCGCCATCACTGTAGCGTGCGGCGCCGATTTGGTCGTGATGGTCCTCGGCGAGACCGCCGACATGGCCGGCGAGGCTGCTTCGCGTGCGTCGCTCGATCTGCCGGGTCGCCAGGAGGAGCTGCTCAAGGCCGTCGTGGCACTCGGCAAGCCGGTGGTGCTCGTTCTGCTGAACGGTCGCCCGTTGAGCATCAACTGGGCGGCGGAGAACGTCCCGGCGATCCTCGAAGCGTGGGAGCCGGGCAGCGAGGGCGGCCACGCCGTCGCCGATATCCTGTTTGGCGATGTGAACCCCGGCGGCAAGCTGCCCGTCACCTTCCCGCGCAAGGGCAGCCACGCGCCGCTCTACTACGCGCGCAACCTCACCCACTCGCCTGAGGGCAGCCAGATGTACAATCCGCGCTACTGGGACGGCCTGCCGACGCCGCTCTATCCCTTCGGTTTTGGCCTCAGCTACACCACCTTTGCCATCGCCAGCCTGCAACTCTCCGCGCCGCAGGTGAAGGTGGGCGACGCCGTCGCCGTAACCGCCGACGTGACGAACACCGGCCCGGTCGCCGGGGACGAGGTCGTGCAGCTCTACATCCACCAGAAAGCGGGCAGCGACTCGCGCCCAATGCGCGAACTGAAAGGCTTTGCGCGCGTCACACTTGAGCCAGGCGAGACGCAGACCGTCGCCTTCACCCTCGGCCCGGCGGAACTCGGCCACTGGAGTACGAACGCCAACGCCTGGGTGCAGGATGCCGCCGCCTTCGACGTATGGGTCGGCGCCGATTCGCTAGCAACACTCCACGCGGATCTTGTGGTAGTCCGGTAAAAACGCTTTGTTGAGGGAGTCTCTACAATGATTCGACGTTACACCGAGGCTGATCGTGAGCCAATCCAGGCCATCACGGCAATCTGCTTTGCCGGTGTCTCCATTGACTACGCTATCGAGCTGCGCCACGGCGTCATCGCCGGGAAGGATTGGCGCTGGCGCAAGGCGCAGCAGATCGCGGACGACATCGCCGCCAACGCCGAGGGCATCTTTGTCGCCATAGAGGATGGCAAGGTTGTTGGCTACGTCACCTCGCGGGTAGATTGCGACACAAAGATTGGCTGGATTCCGAATCTCGCGGTGCTGCCAGCGTACCAACAGCGCGGGCTAGGCCAGGCCCTCATCGAAACGGCGCTGACTTACCTGGCGGAAGCCGGGATGCTTTATGCCCGCATCGAAACCCTGGCGCACAATGCCGTCGGCCAGCATTTCTACCCCAGTATGGGCTTTGTGGAAGTGGCGCGGCAGATTCACTATATCAAGCCGCTGGGGAGTGGGGAGTGAGGAGTGGGGGAGTTGGGAGTGGGGGGTGAGGGGATGGGCGGGGGGATAGGGTCGGAAGACGAGTTGGACGAGAGGCTTTCGGAGCCGTCGTTGGCGGTGATGGAGGCTTTGCGTGGGCTGGATAGCGACCTGCTCATCCTGGGCGCGGGGGGCAAGATGGGGCCGACGTTGGCGCGGATGGCGGCCCGCGCGCTGCGGGAAATTGGCTCGCCTTACGCGGTGGTCGGCGTTTCACGCTTCAGCCAACCGGGCGCGCGTGAGCAGTTGGAGGGGTGGGGGGTGCGCACTTTGGCGTGTGACCTGCTGGATCGCGCCGCCGTCGCCGCGCTGCCCGACAGCCGCAACATCGTCTATATGGTCGGACAGAAATTTGGCACGACGACGAACGCTCCCCTGACCTGGGCGCTCAACACCTACGCGCCGGCTCTGGTCGTGGAGCGTTTCCCCGACGCGCGAATTGTGGTTTTTTCCACGGGCAACGTTTACCCGTTCACTCCCGTCGTCGAAGGCGGCTCTCAGGAAGATGACGCGCTGGGGCCGGTGGGCGAGTACGCGGCCTCGTGCGTCGGACGGGAGCGCATCTTCGCCTACTTTTCGCAGCGCGTTGACCTGCGCTGCGCCATCGTGCGCCTCAATTACGCGATTGCGCTGCGCTACGGCGTGCTGGTGGATATTGCCCGTCACGTGCTGGCTCAGGAACCGGTGGATGTGACGATGGGCGCGGTCAATGTCATCTGGCAGGGCGACGCCAACGCGCAAGCCCTGGCGCTCCTGCCGCATTGCGCGACGCCGCCGTTCGTGCTGAACGTCACCGGCCCGGAGACGGTGTCCGTGCGGCGCGTGGCGGAGCGTTTTGGCCGCATATTCGACGTCCCTGTGACGTTCACTGGCGCGGAATCGCCGCTGGCGCTCCTCAGCCATACCGCGAAATCACAACAGTTGTTCGGCTACCCCCGTGTGACGTTGGATCAGATGATCGCGTGGACAGCGGCCTGGGTGCAGCAGGGCGGCCCGTTCCTGGACAAACCCACGCACTTTGAGACGCGGGATGGGCGGTATTAGCGAGTTGCAAGTTAAGAGTTGCGAGTTGTGGGTTGCGAGGTGGGAACGGTGGGGGTGAAACCTGAGTTGTTGGGGCTGGTGCGGCGGGGGGTGGTGATTCCGGCGCATCCGTTGGCGTTGACGGCGGAGCGCAGGCTTGATGAGCGACGGCAGGCGGCTTTGACGCGCTATTACTGCGCCGCCGGGGTGGGCGGGATCGCTGTGGGCGTGCATACCACGCAGTTTGAGATCCGCGAGCCACGCTATAGGCTGCTGGAACCCGTGCTGGCGCTGGCCTCGCAGACGGCGGACGCGGCGCTTCGAGAGCAGCCGCGCCCGTTCATCAAGGTCGCGGGGCTGTGCGGCGATACCCGGCAGGCGCTCCGCGAGGCAGAACTGGCCCTCACGCTTGGCTACCACGCGGGACTGCTGAGCCTGGCGGCGTTCCCCGATGCGCCGGACGCCGAGCTACTGGCGCATTGCCGTCGCATCGCCGAGGCAATCCCGCTCTTTGGCTTCTACTTGCAGCCAGCGGTCGGCGGGCGCGTGCTCAGTTACGCCTTCTGGCGGCAGTTCGCCGAAATCCCCAACGTGATCGCGATCAAAATCGCGCCGTTCAACCGCTACCAGACGCTCGACGTGGTGCGCGCCGTGAGCGACGCCGGGCGCGGCGGCGACGCCGGGCGCGGCGACGACATCGTGCTCTACACCGGCAACGACGACAACATCATCCCCGACCTGCTGACCGAGTTCGATGTGGGGGAGGGGACTCCGCCCGTGCGCATCGTCGGCGGCTTGCTCGGCCAGTGGGCTGTGTGGACGCACACGGCTGTCAGGATGCTGCGCGAGATCCAGGCGCAGCGCGCCGCCGGAACCCTGGACGCCGCCGCCTGGCTGCGCATCGGCGCGCAGTTGACGGATGCCAACGCCGCCATCTTCGATGCGGCGCACGGCTTTCGCGGCTGCATCCCCGGCATCCACGAGGTCTTGCGCCGTCAAGGGCTGCTGGCGGGGACGTGGTGTCTCGATCCCGCGCTGGAACTGTCGCCGGGACAGGCGGCGGAGATCGAGCGGGTGTACCGGCGCTACCCGCATCTCAACGATGATGGGTTTGTGGCATCTGTATTTGGCGATATTGAGGGAGAATATGAAACCGATGACGCGACCTACAACCCTTCACCGCATTGTTGAGGATCTGCCCACCTTCGTTATGTTCATCCTGGGAGCCGTCATCTTCTTGCTTTCCAACCCTCACACAGGATGGCTCTACGCGCTTATCTACCTCACCTTTTGCGTTGCCGCGCTGCTGTGGTTTATGCGATTTATATGTGCGCATTGCCTGAACGCCTACAACGCTGGTTGTCCCAGCCTCTTCGGCGGCATTGCCTCCCGCTTCTTCAAGCAACGACCGCCTGAAGCGTATGCCGAATCGTTCAGACGAAACATCGTCATACTTTATCCCTGTTGGTTTGTGCCGCCCATCGTTGGCCTTTACCATCTCGTAACGGCTTACTCTGCCCCGATGTTGGCGGCGCTCATTGCCTTTGCGCTGGATGCGTTTGTTATCCTTCCCCTTGCGTCGAAGCGACATAGCTGTAATGACTGTGCGATGGCTGCCCAATGTCCGCGAATGAAAACCAACCAACCCCAAAGCGCAAATCCGAAGTTTCATTTTCGCGGAGAGCCGCACATTCTGGACGATAGCGCGCGCCTCAGCGCCTGGTCAGTTCGTCAAACTGGCGGATGGTTTCACCCATTACGAGCTGGCCGGGCCAGAGCATGGCTTGCCGGTCGTGTTGGTGCATGGATTTTCCGTTCCCGCCTTCCTCTGGGACCCGACGTTTGCCGGGTTGGCCGATGCCGGTTTTCGCGTCCTGCGCTATGATTTGTTCGGACGTGGCTATTCCGACCGCCCTGATGTTGTCTACAATCAGGCTTTGTTCGACCGCCAGTTGTGTGAATTGCTGGACGCGCTTGGATTCACCGCGCCCGTCAATCTCGCGGGCCTTTCGATGGGTGGGGCGATTGCGGTCGGCTTCACGGCGCAGCACCCGGAGCGCGTGCGCGCGTTGGCGTTGTTGTCTCCGGCGGGATTTCCGGTTCCCGCATCGCGCGCCGCCTGGCTGTTGCATCCGCCGCTGGTAGGCGAGTGGCTCTTCGACCGCTTCACCGAAAAACTCATCGTCGGTGGGCTGGCGAAGGACTTCTACGTGCGCGACAGACTGGCGGAATTCGAGGCGCGCTATCGCGTGCAGATGCGCTACCAGGGCTTCCGGCGCGCGCTGCTCTCCACCCTGCGTCATGGCCCCATCAGCACGATGGCGACCGCATACCAGGCCGTAGGGAAACTGACCTGTCCGGTGCTGCTCATCTGGGGCCGCGACGACCAAACCGTACCGTTCGCCCTCAGCGAGAAGGTCCGCGCTGCCATTCCCCGCGCCGAGTTCCACCCCATTGATAACGCCGGGCACATCGCGCATTATGAGAAGCCGGAGATCGTCAATCCGCTGCTGGCGGCGTTTTTTAACCAGCCGATTTCATCGTTTGAACGTTGAAACGTTCGAACGTTAACGACTTGCTTCACGGAGGCTCAATGGAAATCACAGTCAATTGCGCAGAGGCGCCTGGCGTGTTGGAGCATTTCTGGCGTAGCACCGGGTTCACCCCCGCGAATTTGCTGCTGGATGCCGACATGCAGCAGGCGATGGCCTACGTGGGCGCGATGCCGCGCCAAGGGATCGCCTACGTGCGCATCCACTACTTGCTGGAACTGCTGCTGGCGGAAGGCCTGGGGACGGATGCGCCCGCCTACGATTGGTCGCGGCTGGATACGGCGTTGGATGTGCTGGTGCGCAATGGTCTCAAGCCCATTTTTGAGCTGATGGGCAACACGGGCGGCTACTTCACCGACTACACCGACGCGACGCAAGCCCACGCCTGGAAACGGCTGGTGCGCGACCTGGCGCTGCACCTCATTGACCGCTACGGGCGAGCCGAAGTGCGTGGGTGGTTCTTCGAGACGTGGAATGAACCGGACGTCCACTTCTGGAAGCAGAGCATTGAGGCGTTCTGCATCTACTACGACGCTTGTGTGGAAGGGCTGCGCGAAGCCGATCCCGCCCTCGTCATCGGCGGGCCGGGAACGTGCCGCAATCTCTCGGAAATGCTGACGGCGTTCCTGGCGCATTGCGATAGCGGCGTCAACTACTTTACCGGCGAGACGGGCGTGCGCCTCGACTTCATCTCCGTCCACGAGAAGGGCGTGCGTTCCCACAAAGACGACCTGACCCCCAACTCGCTGGGCATCGTCGAGCGCGAGGCGCGCATCGTGGACTACATCCGCGCGCATCACCCGCGCTTCGCCGCACTCCCCTTCTGGAACGACGAGTGCGATCCGCAGGTGGGCTGGGGCGACATCCACACCTGGCGTGCGCGTCCGTACTATGCTGCCTTCGTCTGTAAGGTTATCAACCAGCACCTTGTCGGGCTGGCGGACGAGATGGGCGTGCATTACGGCCTGTTGAGCAACGACAACGGTTTCCTGGGCACATGGGGCCACCGCACTCTCTTCGCGCGCTTCGCCGAATTCGATCACATTGACCACGGGCAAGCCGACGGCAAGCGCGACGCGCCCCGCTTCGAGGAAGATGTGCGCCGACGGCGGTTCGAACTCATCAAGAAGCCGGTTTTCACGGTGATGACATTGTTGTCACTGTTAGGAGCGGAGCGTCTTGCAACGGCGGGCGCGGTCGGAGACCGGCCCGAGCTGCATACGGCTGCTTGCTGTGGTCAGTCTCCTGACCGCGCCACTGCCGCGCCTGACCCATTGGAAACCGGCGTTATCGCCACCCGTCACGGCGACGATCAGATCGCCATCCTCGTCTACAACAGCCGCGACAAAATTATGAGTTCTGGCGTCACGCCGATCACGCTGCGCCTGGAAGGACTCCCCTTCGACGCCGCGATGCTCGTTCATTATCGCGTCGCCGAGGGCTACAGCGACCCCTTCCTCGTCTGGGAAAGCCAGGGCGCGCTGACCTTCCTTGCGCCGGAGCAGTATGCTGCCCTGCGCGCCGCGCAAGAAATCGCTTTGCTGGAAGAACCCCGCGAGGTCGCCACGCCTGACGGCGCGCTCACCCTCGCCTTCGACCTGCCGCTGCCCGGCGTGAGCCTGCTGCTGCTCGCTGCTCGACCCGCCGATCCGCCCGCGCGCGTCACCGGCCTGCGCGCCGAACGCTACGAAGGGATGACCGGCCAGCAAGAAATCCTCTTGATCTGGGATGCTCTGGATTCCCGCGCGCTGCGCACCTACGAAGTGCAACACGCGCCCACGCCTGCAGGCCCCTTCACGCGCATCAATGGGCCGGACCAACTCGCCGCCGCCTTCCTGCACGTCGCGGGAAACGTCTCCGGCTACTACCGCGTTCGCGCCGTGGATCATTGGGGGCGGAGAGGGGAGATGTCGGATAGTCTGTCAGTCGTGTAGTTGTATATGTTGTAACAACTTGCTTTTTGTGGCATAATGAAGTAGAACAATTTTGTTGGAGAGATAACCCGATGTCGTATGATAGCATTTTGCCCGAAATCACCAATCGCATCCTCGCCGTGAGTGACCCGGCGCAGATTATCTTGTTTGGCTCCTACGCGCGCGGCGACTGGGGGCCGGATAGCGATCTTGACCTGTTGGTCGTTTTAGACCAGGTGGATTCGACGCGGGCCGCAAGCGTTTCTCTGCGCGGCGCGTTGCGCGGCCTGCTCGTCCCAATTGACGTCTTGGTGGCGACCCCGGAACAGCTCGAACGGCATCGAAATACCATTGGGTTGATCTACCGCACCATCTTGACCGAAGGGAAAGTGCTTTATGAGCGCTCTGCCGCCTGATGCAATTGCCTCATTTTGGCTATAACGCGCTCGTTCCGATTTGCTGCTCGGTATGGCCGCTTTGGAGACTACAGGCGTACTCCCCGAAGACGCCTGTTTCCACGCCCAGCAATGCGCCGAGAAAGCTTTGAAAGGATTACTTTGTCACCTCAACATTCCATTCCCTCGCACTCATGTCTTGGAAGTGCTCCTGGATCTGCTAAAGGTCAATGACATTAACGTACCCGACAACGTGGATAAAGCCTTCGGGTTATCACAATATGCCGTTCAGACAAGGTATCCAGGTGTATGGGAACCGGTAACACCCGAAGAGGCTACTTCTGCGTTCCAACAGGCTGGACAAGTCTTGATCTGGACCGAGAAGCAGATATATAGGTAGAGAGAGTCTATGCTCAAAAGCTTGTTCGTCAAACTAGCCACCGGACACTTTTAGTAAAGAGGGTTGATTGACACTGAAATCCGAGTAAAGTTGAGTTAGCCAACCACTTTACAGAGGAGGAATCAATGTCAACCAACCGATTATATAATAGCTGGTATGC
>Ga0208197_1000124_pt1 | contig 101796 bp, 63 predicted proteins | sample AD_JPNNA4_MetaG_FD_184444 | JGI IMG/M metagenome (GOLD analysis project Ga0208197, IMG submission 184444) | Active sludge microbial communities of municipal wastewater-treating anaerobic digesters from Japan - AD_JPNNA4_MetaG (SPAdes) (version 2) | ecosystem: Engineered > Bioreactor > Anaerobic...
TGGGTGCTTCAAGCTTGTTCTGAGTTCATTTGTACATTTTTGTAGACAATCTATGCTTGTCTGTGCTATAAGTTTTGATTACGAGACTGAATTTCGGAAACTCACTGGAAAATAAGCGAACCAAGAGAGATTAAGCAGATTTAGCAGATTATATGCTGCAAACCGGTCAAAAATCTGCTTAATCCGCTAAATCTGCTGACAGTAATCGGGAAATCCGAACCTTTGGACTATTTGTGGGAGGAAAAACTTATGAAGCGCTCGCGTTATCCCTTAAGCCGTATCTTCATTATCGTTGGCGTCTTACTGACCCTGGTGACGGGTGGCCTTTCTGTAGCCAACGCTGCCGATCAATCCGACCCGATGCAGGCGGTGCAGGCGGCGTGGCAGCGCGCCGCGCAAGCCGGGGCCTATCACTTCCGCACGGAGATTGTGCAGACGACCTATCCCGCGCCGACGCTGGCGAACGTGGGCCGGAGCAGCCGCGCGGAGAGCGTCTACATCGAAGGGCAGACGGATACGGCCCAACGCCAATTCCTGATGACCTTGTGGAACGAGGGCGGCAACGCGCTGAACGGCCAGGACGCGGTCGAGATCCGACTGGACGGCGATAAGACGTATGGCCGCGCGAGCGGCGGCGAGTGGCAGGAGATGCCCGACTTCGCTGGCGCGTTTGCGCCCGGCAATGACTTGATGGCGTATCTGGCCGGCGTCAAAGACGTGGTCGAGGTGGGGCCATCCGTCAGCTTGCCGGATTCGCCTTATGCTGTCTACGCGACCCAATACGCCTTCACGCTTGATGGGCCAAGTCTGGCGCGGCACGTCCGCGATCAACTGGAACAGGAATTGCTGCGCAAGGGCGGGCTGCCGGCCGGCATCACGCTCGATGTCTCCAACGTGTACCACAACGCGACGGGCGAGGGCGCAGTGTGGGTTGGGGCAGACGGCTTGCCGCTGCGCCTGTCGCTCCATATCTTGTACCCCCGCCAGGCCAACGGCGAGCAAATCGAGGCCGAGCTGACCACCGATTTCGCCAATTTCGCCGTGGCCCAGGCGCCCGGGCCGGCCAAGGCGCTCGCGTCTTCTCTGGGACTGCCGCGCACGGCGAGCGATTGGCAGACCGCCGGGATGCAAAGCGGCCTGCTGCTTGGGATGATCGGCTTGCTGCTTGTGCTCATCACGCAAAGCCACTCGCGGGTGGTCTACGGCGCCATTGTGCTGACGGTGATTGCCTCCATGATTGTCACGCCGCTGCTCAACAGTCTCCAGGCGGCGGCGTTTATGGATGAACAGGCGGCCAAGCAGGCGGCGATGGAGCAGGAACAGGCGGAGCAGACCCGTTTCGCTGAAGCGCAGGCTGAGCAAGCGGACCCGAAGTGGGATCCGAACCAGGATCCGCTGCAAAATATTGCGCAGCCGGTCGTCGCGCCCCCCACGCCGCTCCTCCCCCATGCTACATTAAGCCAGGTCAGCGCGGAAGATGATCCCTACAGCCAATGCACGGACGAGCAGAAGGCGAATGACACGGATCAGGACTTGTTGACCGATTGCCAGGAAAGCGTGATTGGGACTGACCCGGCTAAACAAGACAGCGACAATGACGGGCTATGGGACGGTTGGGAAGTGCTGCGCCTGGGCACGTCCCCCACCGATTTCGACAGCGACGGCGACGGCATCGGCGACAACCTGGAAGTCGTCGGCTTTGTCTATCAGGGCAAGCGGTGGTACAGCAATCCCAACAAGGCGGACTCGGATAAGGACGGGCTGGCGGACAACATCGAATGTCCCGAACGCCGCACGGTCAACGGCGTGACGCCGGGCGTGGACACAGCTTGCCGCGACACCGACGGCGATGGCGTCCCCGACCTGTTCGACGCCGACAGCGACGGCGATGACGTGCCGGATCAGGTAGACCTTTCGCCATTCTCGGTGGTGGGGCAGGCCGCGCCGTTCAGCCGCGCCAATCCCTTCCAGTGGAAGGCGAGCAATTTCGCAGTTAAATCGGGGACAACCTATTATCCTGTGGTGGCGGATTTCCAGCTGCGCCCCGTTGATCCCAAACACCTGACGTATGTGATGAACGTTCTCGATTGGCCGAGCGGCGACGAGCAAGGGCAGATTCAACGGCGGACGGGCAACGACGCCACGTTCGCCGATACGATGTCGCCGAGCGAGCGCGCCGCCGACTCGCGCGCGCAAAACGGCGACGTGCGCCTGGTGCCGATGCTCGAAGTCGAGCTGAGCGGCGCGAATCTGCCGCTCCCCTACACGACCGCGATGCAGACCCGTGTGCAGCTTCAGGGCGTGGATACTTCCTGGCCGGTCAGCACGACGCCGCCGGTCTTCACCACCTGGCTATCGGCCACGCTGGATTTCAAGAAGGGCGCTACCGCTTCCGCGACGGTGGTGGAGGCGCGGCTCGCCCCCGGCAGTTCCTTCGCGTGGATGGGGGTGTATGCGGGTACGTGCGGCAGTCCGGGGGACAAGGTGGGTGAAGTGACGGTCACGAATCCGCCGAACCCTTACACGTGGACGCTGAACAATGTCCGCCTGACGGATGTGGCCGATGGCGAGCATTTTGTCATTATGTCCGGGGCCGGTCACACGCCGGCCTGCGCGCCCATCCCTGACCTGACGACCGGCGGGCTGACCGACCGCATGGTAGACCCGGTCCCGCTGGAGGCTTACGGTGTCACCGCGCGCGACAAAGGCGAATCCAATGTATTGCTGTATGTGCCGGTCAATGTGGTCCCCGACGCCTCTGGCGGGGGGCGCGTCGCCTTCGCCGCGCGGATGCCCTACTTCCCCAACAATGGCAGCCTGGGCAGCGCCGCGCAAAAGGTGAGTCTTGTGTGGATGGTGCAGACGCTGTCGGATATGTGCAAGCAGATGCCCGCCAGCGTCAGCACGCAAGACGCCGACGTGTGGTGCAACTATCGTGAGAGCTGGGAACTGAACGTCTCCCAGGTCGTCCACATGTACAGCGATGACTGGTATCTCACCGGCTTGTCGGTGCGCGAGGATCACGGCTTCGATATGGCGATTGTGTGGGAAGATCCCGCCGCCAAAGCGACGCCGGAGGAGCGCCAGATGGATAACTGGCTGTGGCCGCTCTCGCTGGGCCTGGAAGAAGTCTTCCTGTCGGGCCGCGACGCGAACGACAACGACATCCGCGACCTGGGCGTGGCGACGACCTACGATGGCGTCACCGTCGCCGACGACACGATCAGCCGCCGCTTCGACGCGCCGCTGCCCTCCACCGTCACCGAGACGTTGCGCTGGGGGATTCCGACCACCGCCACGTTGCAAGTGGAGACGGTGACGTATCCCACGCAGGATCACGTCGCCTTCGTGATGATGACCGACACGCTGCGCATCCTCAACACCAACTTCGCCGCCTATACCGACGCCACGCCAAGCCTGTTATTTGCCCGCGAGGAATACTTTCGCGGGGCCAACCTGGATACGCAGGCCACGCGCACCATCGTTGACAATAGTGTGACCTTTAACTTGAGCGGCGAACAGCTTAACACCATCGCCGCGATGAACTGGGCGCCATACCGCTATCGCAACGGCGCGTGGAATTCCTTCCCGCTGGTCGAATACTGGGACCTGTTCGGCGCGCGGTTGAAGGCGGCCCTGCCGCTGTTGGCGGATACCCCTTCCGACATAGCGGAGGACATCCGCGACGGGCAGATTGCGGTCGCCCGCTCGTACTATCTGGCGCTCAACCAGGGGCGGACGAGCCTGGCGGCGGTGGGCAATACCCCGCTCTATCCGTACAACCCGCTCCAGGGCGACGGCTCGCTGGCGATGACGATCTCCTACCTGATGACCCACTCGGCGTATGGCGGGACGGTCGGCGGAGGAAAAGGCATCGTGACCGTCACCGAGATGGTCGCAGATGCGGTTTATCGCGCTTTCAAGATCGAGATGGGGTACGTGGGGCTGGGAGGCAGGTTCACCGCAGCCGGGATCACCGGCCCGAAGGACGTTTTCTGGCTCATCGGACGCGGTCTCAAAAACATGCTGACCGAGAAGTTGAACAGCCTGTTCGATACCCTCGCCGACACCTTCAACAGCGGCAAAAAGTTCGCGGCGGCGGTTGGTGTGGCGATTATCGGCGCTTCGCTGCTGATCATCTCGATTGTCGTGGGCTTTGCCTTTGCCAAAGTCGAGCTGATGCTCAACCTGATTGTATCGGTCACGCTGGCGGTCGTGCAGGTGGTTCTGGCAATCAAGACCATCTATGAGGCCGTGACCAAAACGCTGGCGGCCATCTCCAAGGCCACCGTGGTCTGCGCCGTCATTGGCCTCGTCATCGGCGTGGCGATAGCCTTCGCCGGCGTTATCGTCACGATTGTCGCGGGGCATCTCAAGATGAGCAGCATCGCCGCCCACGCCGCCATTGCCGACTTCATTGCCTACGCCATCGTCGCAGCCATTATGTTGGCGATCTCCTTGATCCCGGTTGTGGGGGAGATCATTGCCGCCATCATTGGCGCCTTCGACGCGCTGGTGTTGGCGATCTGTGGCCTTGCGTCCGTCATTGCGGGCCAGGATGTGAAGAAGACGACGGTCGGGCAGTGGCTCTGCAAGGGCATCTCCGGCTGGGCCGCCGAGCTGGTCAAGTGGGCCATCTTCAGCGCCCGCGCATTGACCGATCTGCAAGACCCGGACCGGCTCCAGTTTGGCCGTTTTGACTATGACCTGGGCAAACCAGAAGAGGGCCTGGCCGTGGGCAACAATCTCTATCTCACCCTCGACCTCACCACCACCATCAAGCTGGTCAGTGTCATCCCACCCACCGACGAAATGGTCGAAAATTGGAAAAGTGGCACGAACCTGATTCCGGTAGATTGGAAATCCATCTCGTATTGGTGGCAGTTCTCCGATAGCAATGTGAAGCGCTCGACGTTCAAGTACGAAATCCAGAATGAAGAGGCCGACCTCGAAGGGGTTGACCTGGATCAGATGAAGGGCGAGTGGCAGTCAGCCGGGGCGGCGCACACGTTCTATGCCAATCCTGAGCCGGGGAGCGAGGCGATTCCCCTGGACACGGCCGGCATCAACCGGCCCATCCAGGCGACGCTGACCGAAGGCGTGGACGTGGCGACGCAGGAATGTTGGAGCATCCCCAACCCGTTGATGCCGTTATGCATGTTGCCCTACGTGTGTTTGATTCCCGTGTGCGCCGTCCGGGGCAGCGATAGTTCAAACCATATTGACCTGGGCGGGCGCTTTGTGCTCGACGTCTTGCCCGCGACGCTGGACGAATTCTACGCAGGGGTGGAGCGCGACGGCGGTTACAGCCTCGCGTGGGGACAATCTGACGGGCTGACCTTCCAGCGCCAGGCCGATTTCGACGGCGACAGCCTGTTAGGCCCTGCCGACGGCGGCGCGGACCCCGACGACAACCGGTGGGACACCGACGGTGACGGGTTATCGGATGATTGGGAACTGTCGCACGGCAGCGACCCCTTGCGCCAGGACAGCGACGGCGACGGCCTGACGGACGCGGAAGAGGGGACGCTCCGCACTGACCCCATGCGCCAGGATAGCGACGGCGACGGCCTGACGGACAAGGAAGAACTGACCGGCTGGGAAATGGTCTACGCCATTGACGCCAGCGGCAGCCAACGCTACACCTGGGTCACGTCCGACCCATTGAATCCTGATGCGGACTACGACGGCCTGACCGATTTCAAGGAAAAGACCTTCGGCTACAATCCAAATGTGCCCTCTGACCCGAACATGCTCGCTATGTCGGCCGGCGTGCAAGAAGCAGGCGCGCCCATCCTGCTGGTGCGCCTGGACGAGGCCGCCGGCGCGCAGACCTTCCGGGACTATGCCAGCGCGACCAACGTGGCGACGTGCGCGCCGGCGACGTGTCCCGAAGCTGGGCAAAATGGCCGCTATGCCTACGCGGCGCAGTTTGGCAGCGGCGACTCCTTGAGCTTGCCCAACGGCCCGGTGAATCGCCTGAGCAAGAACTTCACCGTGGCGGCCTGGATACGTCCCACCACCGTGTCGGGCAATCAAAACATCCTGGCCACGGCTGCCACGCGCAGCGGCAGCAACGGCTTTGCGTTTGGCCTGTCCAACACCAGCCTGTCTTTCAGAACATACAACGTGACCACCTACAACGCCGCCGTCGGCCTGCAAGCCAACCAATGGACGCACGTGGCGGCAGTAATGGACAGCGCCAATGCCGTCTCGTTCTACGTGAACGGGGTGTTCCGGCAAAAGGTGACGTCCGCTAACCCGGCCACACCTGATACGGACGATGTCCTGGTCATCGGCGCGACATCGGCTACCAATAGCTTTAACGGTTTACTCAATGATGTGACCGTCTTCGACCGCGCGCTCAGCACGGCGGAAGTGCAGGCGGTGATGGGAGGCCGCTTCAACCGCAACGATATGGTGGTACAGCCGGAGCAAACGCTGGCCTATACGGCCACGCTGGCGAACAAATTGCTGGGCCGCTATGCCCAGGGGCTGCTGTCGTTCAGCAGCGCGCCTGCGCTGGCCGTGAGGACGCCGGACCCGCAGACCTTCGTGCTTCAGCCGCTCGCGGAGACGAGCATGGCCGGCAATCTGGCCATCGCCCCCCTGACCACGCAGCCCATCAGCGTCAGCCAGACCGCCGAGGCGCTCATCACCGACTGGCGTGAGCAATCCAACTATGCCCAACTCTGGCTGCCGCTGGACGAGGCCGCTGACCAAACCGTATTCCTGGATCATTCCGGCACGCTGCCGGCCGCCAACGGCGTGTGTGATGGGACAACGTGCCCCACGCGCGCGGAGGCCGGTTATTTCGATTACGCGCTCAAGTTCAATGGCGCGCAATCCGTCGCCCTGCCTGATACGGCCCGGCTCGGCCTCACCGATTCCAGCTTCGCCGTCTCGGTCTGGGTCAACACCACCGACCTGAGCAGCGACCGAAACATCCTGAGCACGAGCGGTACGCCCCGGCTAAGACTGATGGTGCGCGACGGCAAACCGGCGATGGATTTCGGCGGCAGCGTCCTCTCTAGCCCCACGGCGCTGGTGGCAAACCGCTGGTATCATCTGGTTTTCCGCTACGACAAAGAGAAACAGGAACAGGCCATCTACGTCAACACCGAGCTGGTTGCCAGCCGCACCGGCATCGCTGCATTTAACGGGGCAGGGACCGTAACCCTGGGCAGCGCGTGGAAAGGCTGGCTGGACGATGTGCGCACCTACAATCGCCCCCTCACCGCGAGCGAAATCCGCGAGCTGTACGAGCGCCCGGTGCTGCGCATCCAGTTCGAGCAAATGACAGGCGCGACGCCGGCAGACCCGAAAACATACTTCGCCGACGATTCCGGCCTGAGCAACGGCGGCACATGCACTGGGAGCGCCTGCCCGTCCCGCGTCCCCGGCGTGACCGGCCCGTGGAGTGGCAAATTCGACGGCAGCGACTATCTCAGCATCTCTAGCCGTCCGAGCCTGGATTTGAGCGACGGCCAGTTCACGCTCGCCGCCTGGGTCAAGCCCAACCCGCAGCCCGAACCGGTGGACCCGGCCTGTCCTTTCACGTCCGGCTTTTACTACGCCGGTACCCCTACCCCTACCGGATGTGTGAGTTGGGACGGCTGGCTGGATCCCGCCAGCGGCCTGATGCTAGATGTGACGACGCCTGCCGGTGGCTACACCCGCTACTATAAAGGGGACTTCGACTTCCCGGCCGGCTACTATGACTTTTCGGTGCGGAGCAGCCTCCAGGGCAAGGCCAGGGTATACGTAGATGGCGTCCAAATCGCCTCTGCCGACCCCTGGGAAGACGGCGCGTCTTATGTCGAGTATTGGGACAGAACCGCATCCAACTTGCACTACTATCTCAGCGCGGGTGTGCATACCATCGAAGTCCAATCCGATTCGGTGTACGGCAATCAAGTCCAGTTCACGTTTAGCCCGCCCTACGCGCAGGGCATCTTAGGCGAGAATGGCGGCGCGAAAACCGCGTATCCTTCGCTGCAAATGGTGGGACGCCACGTCCGGGTAGGCTTTGGCGACGGCAACCAGTGGGTTTCGCGCACGACGACCGACACAGTCTTGACCGCCAATGCCTGGAACCACGTCATTGCCACGTACAACGCCAGCGAGTTGAACCTCTACGTCAACAACACGCGCGTGGCGAGTTGGTATCTGAATGGCGCGAAACCGTATAATTCCACGGCCCTGCGGGTGGGAAGCTCCGGTCAGCGCGGCAGCGTCTGGATTGACCAATTGCACGTCTATGACGCGCGCCCCGGCACCACCGGCGACGTGTTGAAGGCCGACTTCAAGCTCAAATGGGACGGCAGCGTGTGCAGCGGTTGCTCATGGGACAACCTCGGCGACGGCGACAACATTGACGTGGACCTCTCCAAGAGCGTGAATGGCGCCAGCACATTGGGCGTCGTGCATCGCTATCTTTCGACCGACCATAACCTGTGCCTGAAAAGCACGGATGGAGCGGAGACCTGCGACAGCACCTACGACTTCGATACCACCAATCCCGGCCTGCGTTTTCTGGCTTTGAAAGATAGAGATCATTACGCGGGCCTGTACCTGGGCGACGATACCCATTGGGCCTTCTACAACAACGCGATGCCCTTCCGGGGCACGCTGGACGATGTCTCCATTTATCGGCGACCACTCTCGACCGAGGAAATTGATGAGTTATACCGGGCGGCCGGCCTGGCGCTGCACCTCAAGCTGGACGAAGCGCCGGGCGTCGCGTCCTTCGAGAACGCTGTAGACCTGAGCCGCCAGAGCAACGCCTTTTGCACCAGCGCGGGCGGCGCGTGTCCCACCACGGGCGTAGCCGGACGCATGAACCAGGCCGCGCTGTTCGACGGTTCGAGCGACTGGCTGAGTACGACGTTGACGCTCGATACGTCGCAAGGCGGCGCGCTGATGGCCTGGGTGCGCCCCACAACCCTGGGCGACACAACCCGCGCGGTGCTGAGCGCCGGCGGGTGGGCCATCGTGCGCGCGGGCCTGCGCTGGAAGGTGCAAAATGGCGGTACGCTTGTGGATACCGGCGCGGCGGTCACGGTTAATGAATGGCAGCACGTCGCTGCTACCTTGATGGGGAACAATGTCAGGTTCTACTTGAACGGCCAGTTGATTACGACCACGACCGCCAGCCCGTTGACCCTTCAGCCTGTCGCCGTGGGCCGGCATCCGACCGGCGGCTCGTACTGGGCCGGCGCCATTGATGACGTCCGCGTCTTTACACTCCCGCCCTCTGACGCCGGCGTTCAGACGATTTACCAGGAAGCGCCCCTCGTCCATTTGCACCTGGACGAATCCTTCGGCGCGACGCAGTTCGCCAATGTCACCGGTGCGTTCTCCGGCGTATGCGCGACCTGCCCGGCGGCCGGCGTGGACGGGCAAGCCAGCCAGGCCGTTGAGTTCAACATGACGCCCGGCCACACGGCGGATCGGATTACGCTTGCCGCCGACGCCGCGCTCAATTTGCCGCGTTTCAGCGTGGGTGTCTGGGTGCAACCGGCGGCCATCAAAAACAGCGAACAAGTGCTGGTGAGCAAGGGCAACAATTACAGACTTTCCATCCCGGCCGGCGGCCTTACGGCCACGCTCACCCTCGCGCCCGCGTCGGGCGGCGGTTGCGGCGCGGCGGTTGCGGTTGCCAGCCAGGCGCAACTGTTGCCCAATCAGTGGAACTACGTGATGGGTACCTACGACGGCAGCGTGGCCCGCATCTACGTGAACGGCTACGAACAGGGCCGCGTCGCCGTGAGCGGCGCGGCGTGCGCCACCGTGGACGAGGTCTCGCTTGGCGGGCTGGCGACGGGCAATCCGTTCTATGGCCGGCTGGACGAAGTGTCGCTGTACGATCACGCCCTCAACGCCTTTGCGGTGCGGGACATCTTCCGTTACCAGGGCAAGCTGGTCCACGAGCGCCGCAGCGACGCGCTGACGGTTGACACGACCGCGCCCACGTCTGCGCTGCGCTCCTACAACGCCGACCTGCCTTATCTGGCGAACCGCGATGTGCTGATGTACGTCGCCGCGCAGGACGAACACGCCGGCGTGAGCCAGGTGGAACTGCTGGTCACAAAAGCCGGCAGCAGTCAGACGACACTGGCGGCGCCGGCGTGTATGGATTCGGTTGGGGACGCGGCCTGGTGCCCGTTCTTCAAGACCAGCGGCGAGGGCCAGTACACCTTCGCCACTCGCGCCACCGACTGGGCCGGCAACCAGGCAACTTCGGCCAACACCATCTTGTACGTGGATGCGACGCCGCCTGCGGCAAACCTGGGAGTCTCTCCCGATACTTTGCTCTCTGCGCGGCTGCATCCCACGCTTTCCAATGTCTGGTCGGTGGATCTGAGCGGCAGCGTCTCCGATCCTAACATTGCCGGTACATCAACGCCCGGCAGCGGCCTCCAACCGGATAGCGTCCGGGTGGCGCTACTGGATGCGAACGGCGCGATTGTCGGCGAACAGGCGCAGCCCGTCACGTTGTCTGGGAACGCCTGGACGGTCGCCTATCGCATCGCGGAGGCGCGCCCGACGGGTCGCTACACTGTCCGTCTGGAGGCTGCCGACCGCGTGGGCAACCAGGCGAGCCTTGTGCTGGGGACAATCCTGGTAGATGCCTCCGCCCCGCGCGGCGACGCCCAACTCCCGACGACGGCGATTACGTCCACACAAACGGCGCAAGGCACGCTGAGTGAAGCGCCGGCCCCCCGCGATACGGCGCTCCTGCTGCACTTCGAGGAGAGCGCGGGGGCCACCCTCTTCTACGATAACGGCGGCGCACTGCTCCACGCCACGTGCTTTGGCGCGTGTCCTGAAGCCGGGGCGACCGGCGTGTATGGCGGCGCCGCGCGCTTCAGGGGAACGCAGGCGCTTCAGGTCGCGCACAGCGCCATCAACGAGCGCGCGGCTGGCTTCTCGGTGGCAGCCTGGATTAAGCCTCAATCGCTATCCGGCATCCAACGCCTTGTGGGGACGGCCCAAACGCAGAGCGCCAATGGGTTTAGTCTTGGGTTGCAGAACGACAAATTGTTGTTCACGGCCCAGGGCGCCACACCGCGTAACTACACCGCCGGCTTACTACACCGCGACGAATGGGCGCATGTGGCGGCGGTCGTCGCGGACGACAACACCATTAGCCTGTACCAGAACGGCGTATTGCAAGGCGTGTTCATCGCAACCACAGCCCTGCAAGCCGACCTCGACGACATGCTATTGATTGGCGCGGGCAACGCGGCGCTCGGTGAGCCATACGCAGGCGATCTCGATGAGTTGGTCATCGTCGCGCGGGCGCTGTTGCCCGAAGAAGTGCGCATCCTGGCGCAGTCCAAAGTCGCCGGGGTGCGCAGCGCGCACGTGGCCTGGCGGCCCACGCTGCCCGGTTCGCCGCTGTATAACGAAACGCCGCTGCCCGGCGAAGTTCTGCACCTGGCGCTGGATGATATGCCCGACCAAAGCGGGGCGCTTGCCTGGAAAGATATTTCCGGTCAAGGCGTCCATGGCACATGCGCGGGCGCGGGCTGCCCCGGCTATGGGGTGGCGGGACACTCCGGCAGCGCGGCGGCTTTCGATGGCAAGCAAACGACCATCGCCTTGCCCAACTTTGGGACGTTTACGAACGCCACGGTCTCCGCCTGGGTCAAGCGCACAGGCCAAACCGGCGCGCGCGAAACCATCATCTCCTACAAAGAAACCAAGAGCTGCGGTCTGCTGCTGTCGCTCAACGAAGATAAAGTCAATCACTATCCACGCTTATGGGTCAAAGTGAACGGCGTTTGGAAATACGCCGAGCAAGCTGTCTCCGTTCCGCTTGACGCCTGGGTTCACCTGGCCGGGACGTATGATGGCGCGACGATTCGCCTCTACCGCGACGGGCAACTGGTCGCCAGCACGGCGGCGGCGGGCAGTATGACGCAATGCAGCGCGGTGTCCAACGTGGGCAGCCGCTCGGACGGCGTGAGCCACCGCTTCCCCGGCGTCATTGACGACGTGCGGATGTTCGACCGCGCCTTGCCCGCCGACACGCTCCGCGAGCGGCTGTATCTTGGCGCTGAACCGGTGCTCCGGCTCACGCTGGATGAAGCGTGGGCCGCGGACGGTACATCCCTGTCCGATGCCTCCGGTTGGGGCTACAATGGCGTGCTGCACACGGGCGCAGATAATACGAACAAAGCCGCCGCCGGCGCAGTGGGCGGCTCTAGCCTGCTGCTCGATGGCGTGGACGATTACGTTTCCGTTGGCGCTTATAACGGCCTGCTCCCCGGTTCGCGCTTCAGCGTGGCGGCCTGGGTCTATCCGTCGCCAGAGGATGTTAATCCCTATCCCATCCTGGGCAGCGACGCCTACACGGATACGCGCTACACTTATCCCGCCCTCCAAGTCATCAACCGGAACGTCCTGGTCGGCGGGTTTGGCAACGGGACGCAGGCGCTCGTCACCTACACGACCGCCGCGCTGACCGAAAACGCCTGGAATCACGTGGCGGCCACGTTCGACGGCGTGACCTACAATCTGTACGTGAACGGGGCGCAGCGCGCGACCACCACGGCGTTCGCGGGCCAGCGCCCGGCGAGCACGCCACGGTTCGACATCGGACGCGGTGCGCCGGTGGCCGGCTGCGCCACATTCGAGACGCTCACGCTCACCCCCATCAGCTTGGGGACCTATGACGTGACGCTCGATGGGCAGTCGCTCTATCACGGCACCAGCCAGGCCACGCCTTATGTTCCCATCAAGCTCAATGTGCCCAACCTGTTCTGCTCGCCGGTCACGCTGCTGGTCTCGTACAAGGGGCCTGTGCCTGGCACAAACTGGCAGCGGACTATCACCTTCAATCCACAGCCCGGCTCAGGTAGCCAACGACTTTCCCATCCCACCTATGCCTATGCGGCGGATGTGGCGTGGACGCTGGCGGCGCAGCCTTCCAGTATGCGCTACTGGCGCGGCGGCGTGGACGATGTCTACGTTTATGCGCGCGCGCTGTCGCCGCTCGAAGTCGCCACGCTTGCCCAGACCGGTTGGCAGGCGGCAACCTTGAACCAATCGGGCGACGGCGTCAAGTTCGCTAACTGGAGCGCGAGTGTGCCGAGTGGGGTGGAAGGGGCCTTCGCGCTCGACTTGCGCGGGGCCGATACCGCCGGTCACGTGGGCGCGGCGGATTTGGCCGCTCAGGTGTGGAGCGGTAACCTGGACACCCTCGCGCCGCGCGTGGCGCTCACGCTCACCATCGCGGGCAACCAATACCGCTATACGACAGTCGCCGAAGACTTCAACTTGTGGCCCGGCGGCTTCGCCTCGCCGTGCGGCGCGGGCGTGGTCAACACGACGGACTATTTCCGCTCGCCGTGGTATCTGGCGACGGTGGGACAGTCGAGCCTGGCGAACAAGGTGTACCGCCTGACCGCCGACTGCACGATGGCGACGGTTTATGGGCTGGCCGAAGTCGGCGCGTGGACGGCCCGCGCGGTCGCCAGCAATTTTGCCATTGTGGGCAATCAAGTGTACGCGCCTTCCGGCGCGCTGTGGCGTGTGGGCCTCTCCAACCCGGCCTTGCCAAACCTGGTGGGTTCCTACAACACAGCGGGTGACGGGCGCGGCGTCACCGTGGTCGGCAATCGGGCCTACATCGCCGATGGCAGCCGGGGACTGACGGTGATTGACCTGTCGAACCCGTCCGCGACGCCGGGCCGTCTGGATACGCCGGGCACGGCGACCGACATTATCGTGCAGGGCAACTACGCCTATCTGGCCGATGGGTCGGGCGGTGTGCGCGTCATCAACATTGTGAATCCGGCCAGCCCGCAGCTTGTGGGCGCTTATGTCACGCCAGGCAATGCGACCGCGATTGCGCTGTCGCCGGCGGCATCCACGGCAGCGTCGTTGACCGGCGGGAAGGCGCTGCCTGCACCGGCGCTTGATATTGCATCCCTCTCATCTCGTATGAACGATGCCTTCTCTTACCTCCCCGTGGAACTGAGCGCGGCGTTGCCGGAGCCGTCCCGTGTGGACGAGCTACTGACCCGCCCGCCCTACTCCCTACTCCCTACTCCCGACTCCCGACCAGCGCAGCCAAAGCCGCTGGCCGATTCTGCGGCCCTTTCCATCACAGTGCAGCCCAGCGACATCCTCTCGCCGACTGCAAATGAGGTCGGCGAACGGTTCGGCGCGGCGCTCTCGGTCTACAACGACTATCTCGTCATCGGCGCGCCGGCTGAGACTGTCACCAAGACGATGTACGAGATGACCTTTACCGAAAATGGACTGGTCTACCTCTGGCGGTATAACGGCGTGTCCGGCGCCTGGGGGGTCTCAACCACGCTGACCGGCAGCGGCGGCGGCTTTGGTTCGGCGGTCGCCATTGGCTATTTGTCGGGCAACGTCGTCCCCGATATCGTTGTCGGCGCGCCGGATGAGAACTCATGTTCCGATGGGTGTGGAGCGGCATACCGCTTCCGCACCAGCGATCCATCGAATCCCAACGTCGGCGATTGGGCCGTGGCTGATAGAGGGACCGGCGGCACGATGAATGAGCACGGCGGCTATGCGGTCGAGCAACTTCCGCCAGCGGGCCTACTCTACGGTATGCCCAGTGAGCCTTCGTTCTGGGGAGGGAGCGTTCGCGCTGGCGATACCTATCTCTGGGACTTGAGCGGTCGCTTTGGGGCGGCCCTGGCCCTCAGCGGCAACACGCTCGTCGTCGGCGCGCCGGACTGGGGCGAAGGAGGCGACATCGTCATCCCCGTGGGCGCGGCCAAAGTCTATACTTACACTTATAACGCACTGGCAGAGTTCCCGGAGCCGCCCTATACCTGGACGACGCTGCCCCTCACGTTGACTGCCAGCCCGACGCCCACTGCGTACGCGCGGTTTGGCGCGAGCGTGGACATAGACAGCGATACCATCGTCATCGGCAGCAAAGCGGAAGAAATCGGCAACCAGGTGGAAGAAGTCTACGTCTTCCTGCAGAATGAAGGCGGCGAGAACGCCTGGGGGCAGATCGCCACGCTGACGCCTACCGGCGTCCTGACCGGCGGGTTCGGCGCCGCGGTGGCTATCGCGGGCGACCGGATCGCCGTCGGCGCGCCGCTGACCGAGGTTGACGGCGACGCCGAACAGGGCGCGGTGTACCTCTTCCTGCGCGACTATGACCCGGCTAATCCCGGCGTGCCTCTGTCCAACAACTGGGGTCTGGCTGCCGTCATCACGCGCACGGATGGGGGAGCCTACGATCATTTCGGCCACTCGCTGGCGCTGTACGGTGATACGCTCGTCATTGGCGCGCCGGAGGCTGCATTGTCGGGCCGCGCCTACGTCTACTACTTCGATCTCCTGGCGGTGGATGATAGCTACACGACGGACGAGGATATTGTGCTGGATGTAGCTGCGCCGGGTGTGTTTGACAATGACATCGTCGGCACGCGCACGACGCTGACGGTCACGGTAGAGTCCGCTCCCAGCCAGGGGACGCTGCGCCTACGGTCCGATGGGTCCTTTGTCTACACACCGACGACCAACTACCACGGGCCAGACGGCTTCACTTATCGCGTCACCAATGATTCTGCCAGCTCGAACATCGCCACTGTAATGCTCACAGTCCAATCGGTCGAGGACGCACCCTACGCCAATGACGTGGTGACGAACACCACCTCCGGGTTCCCGCTACAGATCACACCTTACCCGCTTTATGCCGGCGACGGGGACGGCGACCTGTTGACCGTGATCGGCGTGGGCATGCCGGACAATGGCACAGCCACGACAGACGGGCAGGTCATCACCTACACATCGGGGCCAAGTTTCATCGGCACCAATGCCTTTACGTATACCGTGAGCGATCCGGGCGGCTTGCAGGCTACGGCCCGTATCACGGTCACTGTGACCGGGGCGAACGACCCACCGTTCGCCGTCGATGACGAGGTTACAACAGACGAGGATACACCGCTCACGATCGCGGTGTTGAGCAACGACAGCGATCCCAACAGCCAACCGTTGTCCTTGATTGCCTGGGGTACGCCGCTTCTGGGCCAGGTCACAAGGCTGGGGTCTACGCTGCGTTACACGCCCACGCTTGACCTGCACGGCACGGATACCTTCACCTACACGATCAGCGATGGTATGCTGGAGGCGACGGCTACCGTTACGGTTGTGGTGAACGCTGTGAACGACGCCCCCACACTCAATGCCATCGGCAATTTCACTCTGGATGAGGACGCTGGCACGCAAACCGTCACCCTGACCGGCATCGGAACCGGCGCGGCCAACGAGTTGCAGCCACTCACCGTCACAGCGACATCCTCGAACCCGGCGCTGATCCCGCAGCCCACCGTCACCTACGCCAGCCCGCAAACAAGCGGCCAGCTCGACTTCACCCCGGCTGCCGACCAGTGGGGCACGGCGACGATTAGCGTCACGGTGGACGATGGGATTTCCACGACGGTGCGCGCGTTCCTGGTGACGGTCAACGCGATCAACGATCTGCCGACGCTTGACGCCACAAACGGTCTCATTCTGGATGAGGATGCAGGCACGCAGACCGTCAACCTGACCGGCATCAGCAGCGGTGCGGCCAACGAGCTGCAAACGCTGACCGTCACGGCGCAGTGTTCGAACCTGACGCTGATCCCGCAGCCCACTGTCGTCTACACCAGCCCGCAGTCGAGCGGGACGCTGTCCTTCACGCCGGCGGCGAACGAGTGGGGCGCGGCGACTATTAGCGTCACCGTCAGCGATGGTGTCTCCGCAACGGAACGCGTGTTTCAGGTGACGGTCAATCCGGTCAATGATGCGCCCACGGCCACGGACATTTCCGTGCCGACCGCCGAAGACACGCCGGTGGAAATCGCGCCCTTCCCGGTGTACGCAAACGATGTGGACGACGCGGTACTGACTGTGACGGGTCTGGGGACGCCGGCTCACGGTACGGCCACGACCACAGACATAACCATCACTTACACACCGACGCTCAACTTCAATGGCACCGACACGTTCACGTATACGGTGTACGATCAAGGCGGCCTCCAGGCCACGGCCCGCATCACGGTCTCCGTTGGCAGCGTGAATGATCCGCCGGTGGCCGTGAATGACTCGGCCACGACGAATGAAGATACCCCCATCACCCTCACGGTGCTGGGCAATGACAGCGACCCGGACGGCCAAATGCTGTCCATCGTCGCCGTCGGGTTCCCGACGCTGGGCCAGGCGACCATCGCGGGCAACACCCTGCGGTACACACCCACGCTCAACTTGCATGGCACGGATAGCTTCACCTATACCATCAGCGATGGGGCATTATTCGATACGGCCAACGTCTTGGTTACGATCAACGCGATTAATGACGCGCCGACGTTGGACGCAATCTCCAACCGCACGATCGACGAAGACGCAGGGCAGCAGACGGTGAACCTGACTGGCATCGGTACCGGGGCCGTCAATGAGGTGCAGACGGTTACGATAATGGCCCAGTCATCGAATGTGACATTGATCCCGCACCCCACGATCACCTACGTTAGCCCGGATGCGACCGGCGCGCTGCGCTTCACGCCGGTTGCCAACGGGTGGGGCAGCGCGACGATCTCCGTCACAGTCAGCGACGGGCTTTCGACAACGGTGCGCACGTTCCTGGTGACGGTCAACGCGGTCAACGACGCGCCGACCGCCAGCGACATCGCGCTCGTCACGGACGAAGATGCGCCGGCGCAGGTCACGCCGTTCCCGACGTATGCGAACGATGTGGACAACGTGACACTCACGGTGAGCAGCCTGGGCAGCCCGTCGCTTGGGACGGCCACAACGGACGGCGCGACGATCTTCTACACGCCGACGCTCAACCTCTTCGGGACGGATACGTTCCTCTATACCGTGCGCGACCCCGGCGGCCTGCAAGCCACGGCCCGCATCACGGTGACGATCAACAGCGTTGACGACCCGCCAACAGCAGTAAACGACGCGGCCACGACGAACGAGGACACGCCCGTAACCATCAACGTGCTGGCGAACGACAGCGACGTCGAAGGGCAACCCTTGTCGCTGGCAGCGGTCGGAACGCCGACCCTGGGCCAGGTCACGATCATAGGCACTATGCTGCGTTACACGCCGACGCTCAACCTCTTCGGGACGGACACCTTCACCTACACCGTCAGCGACGGCGGGTTACAATCCACGGCCGATGTCGTCGTGACTGTGAACTCGGTTGACGATCCGCCGACGCTCGATCCCATCGCCGATGTCACGGTGGACGAAGATTGCGGCACGCAGACCATCGTCCTGACCGGCGTGAGCAATGGCGCGCCGAATGAAAACGATGGCTTCACGCTTGTCGCTACGTCTGCGCGGACGGGCGTGATCCCGAACCCCACCATCGTCTACACCAGCCCGCAGACGACGGCCCTGCTGCGCTTCACGCCGGTCGCCAATCAGAATGGGACGGTGCAAATCACCGTTCGCGCTTCCACCTCCAGCCCGTATGCGCAGGTGCAGCGCACTTTCCTGATCACGATCACGGCGGTCAACGACCCGCCGGTGTTCGATCCCATCCCCGATATGGTCATTAACGAGGATGCGAGCCAGCAAACCGTCGCCATCACCGGCATCAGCGGCGGCGGCAGCGACGAAGCGCCGCCGTGGTTGCAAGTCCGCTCGTCGAACACGGCCATCATCCCGCATCCCACCCTTTCTTACGCCTATCCGCCGAACGCCACCATGCGGTTTACGCCCGTTCCTAATCAGTCGGGGGTAGTGACGATTACCGTCACGGCCGGCGATCCCGAAGGCTTGACCTTTGTGCGCACGTTCAAGGTGACGGTCGTCCCAGAGGATGATCCGCCGACGCTGAACGCGATACCGGACTTCGAGATGGGACGGGATGCGTCGCCGCAAATCGTCGCCCTGAGCGGCATCAGCAGCGGCGTGGGGAACGAAGTACAGATGTTGACCGTCACAGCGCAGTCGTCGAACCCGGCGCTGCTGCCAAACCCGGACGTGCTCTACACCAGCCCGCAGACGACCGGGCAGCTCCGCCTGACGCCAGCCGCAGGCCAGACCGGCTCCGCGACCATCTCGGTGTCCGTGTCCGATGGCGTCACGCAAACCATCCGCGTCTTCCAGGTGACGGTCTGGCCGCTCGTTGGGCCGTTCGCCTACGTCGTGATGGGTGACAAGGACTTGATGGTTCTGGATATGGGTCAACCTGCCAGCCCGCGCCGCCTCAGCGCGGTGATGCTGCCGGGCGAGACGAATGACGTCGTCATTCGCGGTTCGCAGGCCTTCGTGGCCGCCGGGTCCGCCGGCCTACTGATCCTGGACATTTCGACCCCCTCCAATCCACGGATACTCGGCAGTTTGGATACCGCCGGCTACGCGATGGGTGTGACGATCTCTGATACCCTTGCTTATATCGCCGATGGGTATGTCGGCGTTCAGATGATCAATATCTCGAACGTCGCTGCCCCGCTGCTCCACGCCACCTACAATACGCCCGGCTACGCCAGCAAGGTCGAACCGATGGGCCGCTACGTGGTTGTCGCCGATAGCGGCGGCGGCTTGCGCGTGTTGGATACCCTCACGCTCGGCGGACAGGCGACGGTCTGCGACCTGTCCGGCAACTGCACGACGGTTGAGCCGGTCATTGTAGGCGCGCCGCTCGGTAAGGCGCCGTCCGCGCTCAACGTGGAATCCGGCCTGGGCGTCACCATCCTGGACGCGCCGCCGACGCTGACCAGCCTCGACCCGCTCACCATCACCGGGGAAGCGTTTGCGGAGATGAATTCGTTGCGTGCGCTGACGGTGACGGTGGACGGCAGCCGCATCTACACGACCACCTGGGCGCAGGATGAACTCACGCAAACGCTGTGGAGCGCGGTGTGGGATCCGTCCCTGCTGGCCGATGGGCCGCACGCGCTGGAAGCGTATCTCACAGACTGGGCCGGCGCCGTAGCGACTGAGACGCTGTCAGTCGTCGTTGACACACTCGCGCCCGAGATCGGCATCACGCCGCTGATCACCGGCGCCAACTTCCACGCGCCAGGGCTGCTCGACCTGACCGGTCTTGTCGCCGACGCGGGCGGCATCAAGAGCATAGAAGTGACGGTCGCCGGTGAAACGCTGCCGGGGACGGTCGCCGAAGGCATCTGGCGCGCTGCCTGGCCTCTGGGCGGACGCGCGTTGTTCGACGGCGACGTGTTCACCGTCACCGCCCACGCGCTGGATGTGGGCGGACACACGGCGTTCGTGACCGAAACGGTGGTGGTAGACCTGCTACCGCCCGCGCCCGTCACTCTGACGGTGACGAATGACGGCGCGGTGGTCGCGCCCGGCATGACGCTGCGCGGCCTCACGCCCACGCTGGAACTGGCGTGGACGGAGAGCAGCGACGGCAGCGGCCTGGCGCCCTATCGCGTCGAATGGACGGCGGCGCTCACATCCACGCAGCGCATCATCAGCGGGACTTACGACCTGGAGCGCACGGCGACCTTCACGCCTGTCGAGGGGGAACGCATCTGGGCGCACGTCGCCAGCGAAGATGTCTACGGGCAGCAGAGCTGGCAGAGCAGCGGCCCGTTCTATGTGGACAGCCCTACCACGCCCGATTACACCTTCCTCGAACCGGGCGTCCAGCCCTATCGCGGCTGGATGGACAGCGGGTGCTCGCTCGTCGGCGTGGATCGGCGCTTGAGCCGCCGGGCGTCGCCGGGAGCGGCCCTCAGCGCCGAACAGGCGCTCTACGCCTCGTGGGACACCGAGGCGCTGCGCCTGGCCTGGACGGGTGCGGACTGGCGGACGGGCGGCGACCTGTTCATCTACCTCGACACGCGAGACGGCGGCACGTCCATGCTCTTCAATCCCTATGAAGCGCCGGCCCCGACGATCTATCTGCCGGGCGTCACCCCCACCTCGACCGTCGGCGCGATGGCGGCGGATTATCTGGTGTGGGTGCGCGACACCGATACCGCGTTGTTGCTCGAGTGGCAGGGCGACTATTGGGATTGGGTCATGACGCTGGATGGTTCCCAGTATCGCTTCCAACCGGCCGGACAGGGGTACCCTGTCCCCATCACCGACCTGCGCATACCGTTCGCACTACTCGGCCTCACCGATCCGGCGAACACGGCGTTGGAGATGATTGCGCTAGCGAGCGAGGAGAACGCGCTGCGGCTGTGGGCCACGCTGCCCGCCGCCAACCCGGTCAACAGCACTCGCGTGGCGCAGACGAACACCGATAATACATCCGGCGAGTTTGCCTTGAGCCAATCGTATCACTGGGATGCGCTATCCGGCGGCGTCTGTCCTAACGGCAGCGACGGCCTCTCGACGATCAGCTACCCCGACACGGATGTACAGGTGCGCCTCACAGTCCAGCCGGCCGGCGTGGTATACAGCTATATGAACGATGACCTGTTTGGCCTGTGGGCGACGTTGCTCCAAGGCGAGACGCCCGACGTCAGCTCGCAGTTGCGTTGGCTGAGCGCCGATCATCCGCGCGTGGGCGCCAACCAGACGTTGACCTACACGTTATCCTATCGCAACCGGGGCGCAGATACCGCGCGCGCTGTGTGGGTGGATGTGCAAGCCTACTACACCCTGCGTCTGAGCGGCGGCAGTGTGCGGCAAGCTTTGCCGCTGGGTGATCTCGCGCCGGGTGAGGAAGGGCGCGTAACCTTTAACAGCGCGATTGACCTGGCCGCCAGTCCGTTGCCGTGGGCGGGCATCCTGGCGCAGGTCTACGACGCGCAACACACGCCGGAAAACGCGCCGTTGGAGCGCATCTGGGCCGATCATCAGGTGGATCGCAGCGGACCGCAATTCCTCGGCATCCAACAGCCCGAGTATATCCTGGCGGCGGGGCGCAACACCTTGCGCGGCTATGTCTATGACGAATCGCCCGTGCCGGCGGTAACGCTGGACGTCCAGGGCGGCAGCAGCGTGACCTGTGCGGACGCTGCACCTTCTGATGGCGCGTGGGCGTGCGCACTGGATGCAACAGGCGCGAACGATGGCGACATCTTGAACGTGACGCTGCGTGCCACCGATAGCTTCGGCCAGTCCGGCACGACTGACGCGCCACAAACCTTCGTGGTGGATACCATCCCACCCACCGTCAGCATCGACACAGCGTTGTCGCAAGCCGCACCGGGCAGCCTGGTCAAGGGGAATTCGGTCCGGCTGAACGGGCAAGCGGTGGATAATCACGGGTTAAGCCACGTGGAGGCCTGTGTGGACGGCGCGTGTACGCTGCTGGGCCAGCCACTCGCGGCAGCGCCCCGCCAGTACGTATATGACGACGCGCCCAGCGATCCAATCAGCCTCACCGCCGGCTGTCTGGCCCGCACGTTCGCTGTAACCGAGAGCTTCACGCTCGGCGCGGTGCAGGTGGGGCTGATCGCGGCGCACGCTCACCGCGACGATCTGCGCGTCGAACTCGCATCGCCGACAGGCGCGCGTGTCCTGCTGTTGACCGACGACGACGTGTCGGGCACGAACGCCCGCCACTACAACGTGCTGTTGGATGACGCCGCCGCCAGCGCCTACAGTGACACCGGCGACGATGACCCGGCCAGCGGTCTTTTTGCCCGCGCGGCGCGACCGGCGCAACCCTTGCGCGTGTTGATCGGGCAGCCGGCGCAGGGCGAATGGACCTTGACCGTGTGCGATACGAACCCGGCGACGGATGATGGCGCGTACCTGCGCGCCCGCTTGCTGCTCGCCCCGCCGGCCAGCGCCGGCCTCCCGCGCACAGGGGGATGGTCCTATACGCTGACTGGCCCGGCCCGCGCGGATGCTGTGGAGCGCGCGGTGACATTCTACGGGGTAGACCTGGCGGGCAATCGTGCGGAGGCGCTGACCGCGCGCTACATCCTGGACAACGTCGCGCCGGTGATCACCGTCACCGGTATCATCAACACGGCGCTCTACACCACGAGCCTGACTGTGCTCACCGGAACCGTCACCGATGGCGGCGCGGTGGCGAGTGTACACGTGCTGGTCGAGAGTGACGGGATGACTTACCAGGAGCCATCCGAACTGGCCGGCGGCGCGTGGCGCTACACACTGCGTCCGCCGACGCCGGGTCGCTACATCCTGCGGGTCAGCGCCTATGATGCCGCCGGAAACGTGACCAGCAGCGGCCCGTTCGAGGTGGAAGTCCAGGCGCCAACGCTGCGCTTCATCTATATGCCGCTTGTGACACGCGAGTACGCTCCGGGTGAGTAGATCGCTCGCTGCCGCGGCTCAATGACACTGCACGCCCTTCTCAAAAGAAGGGCGCGCAGAGCGATTCCTCACCGGTTGCGGAGCACCACCGGCAAGAAAATAAACACGGACGGGTTGGGGAGCGCCAGGTGTGCTATCGTACCAACGGCGGCTTTAACGTTGGCTGTGAGGAGATGAAAAAAGCTGCATGTGTTGGGCACATGCAGCTTTTTTCATTCTGTATGGCGATACGAGCGTGTTCTCACAATTCTTCGTCAGCATAAAGCTGGCGGATTTCCTGATAGAGCGCCTGGATGTGCTCGACGCGACCCTGTTTGACGTACAGGCGCGCCAGATCGAGGCAGGCAGAGGTCAATTTCTCCTGGGCGATGGCGGGATACAGCGACCCGACGGACGTGATGTCTTTGAGCCAGCAGCGCAGCGCCTCTTTGTAGGAGGCAATGGCGGCTCTCAGGTTCTCTTCCTGATCGCCGTCTTTGAGCTGCATGTAGATATTCCCCAGCTCGACGTGGGTCTGGGCGTAGTCAAAGGGCGCGGCTTCGATGGTGTAGACGGTGAGCACGGCTTTGTAGCAGGCAATCGCCCGGCGCAGATTCACGGAGCGTTTCTCGGCCTGCCACCCGCCCGGTAATGCCGCGTAGGTTTTCCCCAGCTTGAACTGCAATTCGGCATAGCCGGCCGATGAAGTCATCGCCGCATAGACCTTGAGCGCCCTTTGGTAACAGGCGATGGCTTCCTGCAAATTCTCGCCACGGTCGCCGGAAGTCAGTGTGATGTAGGCATTGCCCAGGTTGTTCTGCACCATCGCGTAGGAGAGGGGGTGCGCTTCCTGGGTCCAGAAACGGGCCGCCTCTGTGTAACACGCAATGGATCGCCGTAAATTCGTGGCGTCCTCGGTGAGCGGCAGGCGGGCGTAGGCGTTGCCCAGGTTGTTCTGCACCATCGCGTAATCGGATGGCGCGGTTTTGGGGGTGTGGATTTTGAGGGCTTCCTGGTAAGAGGCGATTGCCGCCTGGGTGTTTTTGACTTCGTCCCCTTCCGGCAATTGGATGTAGGAAACGCCCAGGCTGTTGTGCATCGCGGCCTGGCTCTCACGGTCGCCCAGGTGGACGCACGCGGCGATCCCCTGTTCCAGCCAGAGAATGTTCTGCGCCCACAGCCGGCGTTGGGCGTGGTAGATGTCCATCAAGGCGGCGAAATCGCGCGTAAAGGCCCAATGCTCGATTGACAGGACGCCTTCCCATGCCGCCTGGATATTGGGGTAGAGCCTGTCCAGGACTTCCAGCGCCTCAGCCTGTTCGGGGCCGCGCAGCCGCAGGATTTGTTCGTAAGCCAACGTCAAATAGTAGCCGGCCATCCGCTGGACGAGGGTTTTGAACTGTTTCCAATGCTCTTGTGTCCGCCACGTGGCGAGCAGGTGATGGCGGACGGATTTGTGGTAGACAAAGCTGTTGGCCGTCTGCGGCACAGCCAATTCCGCCGTGACCAACTGCGACAGCCGCGTGAAGGCTTCGATCTCGGTTTTGCCGGTGAGCAGGACAAACAGACGCGCGTCGAATTGCGCCGGCAACGCGCAAATACGCGCAATTTCGGCGACTTCCGGCGACAGCGTCTTGAGCGTCATATCTACCCAGACGTGGACAGCTTCCTCGTTCAAGCCGCCCGTGCCAAACCAGCCCATTCCGTGTCCGATTAAGCTCATCTGCCCTCTCGCACTATGAATTCTTGTTACTATTCAGCCTGGTTCTAGTGTGGTCGTCACCCTGAGCGGAGTGAAACGGAGTCGAAGGGTCTTAGCGTTGCAAGGGTAGAGATTCCTCCCTTCACTGCGTTCAGGGCAAGCACCTTCGACAAGCTCAGGGCAAGCTACTTCGCTCCACTCGTTTCACTCGTTCCGCTACGTTCGGAGACCTGTCCTGAGCTTGCCGAAGGATGACGGCTGAATAGTTACGAATTCTTTACGAATTATACCGCACTATTTACATTATAAATTATGCATCCTGATGCTGCAATAGGAGATTGGAGCTATTTTTCACCAACTCGTGCTACAATAGGGGTGACATGATCCAGGAGGGGTGTGCAATGGCTAGAGATCGGCATAGGTTATGGCGCTGGAGTTTGGTGGGTTTGATGATGATCCTCGGCTTGTGGCTGGTAGGCGGCATCCGAGTCCCGACGGTAGCGCAAACGGGTCAATACCCTGGCTTCCGCGTTGAAGGGCGGCATCTCTATGACCGCTTTGGCAACAAGGTGATCCTTTACGGCGTGAACAAGATGGTCATCTATACCGACCGCGACGGCATCCCGGCGTTCCCCGAAATCGCCAAAACCGGCGCGAACGTCGTGCGCATTGTCTGGCTGGCGGAGGGGTCGCCTGAAGAGCTGGACCTCGCCATCACCAACGCCATCAACCACCAGTTGATTCCGCTGGTGGATTGTCACGATTCGACGGGGAAATGGGATGCCTTGCAAGTTTGCGTTGATTACTGGGTGCGGCCCGACGTCCTCGCCGTGCTCAAGAAGCACGAGGCGTACCTGCTCATCAACATCGCCAACGAGGCCGGCAAAGACATCATACCCGACGACAAATATCGCGCGGGGTATACGCTGGCGATCTGGCGGATGCGCGCGGCGGGCCTGCACGTCCCGTTGATCATTGATTCCTCCGGCTACGGGCAGGATATCAACGGTCTGCAGAAGAACGGCCCCTACTTGATCCAGGTTGATCCCGACCACAATTTGATGTTCTCGATCCACATGTGGTGGCCGAGCGCGTGGCGCGGCGCGCAGGTGGCGCAATTTGTTATTGACGAGATCAAGGAGTCGGTGGAACTGAACCTGCCGCTCATCGTCGGCGAGTTTGCCAACAAGGGACCGGGGTGTAGCTGCTGCATCCCCTATCAAACCATCATTGAGCAATGCGCGCTCAATGAGATCGGCTATCTGCCGTGGTCGTGGGGGCCAGGGAACAACGATTGTGCGGAAATGGATATGACCGAAGACGGCACGTTCGACACGCTGCACGCCTGGGGGCTGGAAGTCGCCATCACCAGCACCTACAGCATCCGCAACCTCGCCGTGCGCCCGGACTGGATCGTCGCCGCGGCGCCCATCCCTACCGCGACGCCCGCGCCCACACCGACGCCGCTCCCTGTTCCTGAAGGCATCATCTCCATTGGCCGACCCGTCGAAGTCTCGTCGGTGGAGAACGCCGATCTGCCGGGCGAAAAGGCCGTGGACGGGCGGCTGAATTCGCGCTGGGCCTCTGAGTACGCCGATCCGCAGTTCATTACCCTTGATTTGGGCGAGGTGCGCGACATTGCCCGCATCGTGTTGGTGTGGGAGGCGGCTTACGGCAGGGAATACAAGCTGCAAGTTTCCGACGACGGCGCAACGTGGACGGACCTCGTCCACGAAACAGCCGGCGACGGCGGGCAGGACGATCATCGCGTCACCGCGCGCGGGCGTTATGTGCGGATGGAGGGGCTGCAACGCGGGACGCAGTGGGGCTATTCGCTGTGGGAATTCTGGGTCTTCGACCGCGCCGACGCCCCGCTGCCGGAGCCGGATGAAACCGGCGCCGTCGCCGAATCAGTTGATGCGCGCCCTGATCTCGTGGTGAGCAAGGTTGCCTGGTTGGAAGATCCGCTGCTCAAAGATAAAGGCGTCACGTTCCGCGCTGTCGTGAAAAACCAGGGCAATACCGCTGTGATGCCCGGCTTCCGCTGCGCCTTTTGGGTGGATGGCGAACTTGTCAGTTGGGCCGAGGCCGCTTATCCGCTCGCGCCTGGTATGGAGATGACGTTGATCGCCAACAACGGCCCGGACGGCAACGCGCTGTGGGAGCCAGATGACACCGGGCCATTCGTCGTGCTCGCCTGGGTGGATGACGCGCTGGATGAGGGGACGAGCCGTGTGGATGAGGTCAGCGAGAACAACAATATGCAAACTGGCTTCGGCTACATGCTTTTGACGCCGCTGCCGCCGACGAGCACACCTATCTCGCAGCCATCGGCCACCCCTACGCTCGCGCCGACGGCAACGCCGCAGCCCGTTGAGGAGAAGGCCACCCTTCCAGCGGCAGAACCAGCCGCGCCGGAGACGCCATTCCCGGCGCGCAACATCGCGCTCGTTGGCGGCGCGGCGGCGCTGGTCATCGCTGCGGCGGTGGTGGGGATTGTGCTTCGGCGGCGGCGATGAGTTCTTGCCGCCGGCGCCGGTATTCGATGATCGGACGATCCCCCTGGATCAGCTTTTCGTCCATCTTCAGCGCCGAGGGTTTCGGCTCCTGGGTGACGACGACGCGGCGGTCCTGATGCGCGACATACAAGTTAAAATACCCGGCAAGCCAGTTGATCAATCCACGCAGCACCGGGACGCGCATAAATCGCTGGTAAAAGCGCAAATACAGCAATGTGTGCGTGTCATCCACGGGCACAAACGCCGCCATGACCCGGACTTTGTCGCTGATGTAGTTCTGCCAGAGATTGGGATAGATAAAGCACAAGTGATAATCGCGCTCTGGGTCAGGTTCGGGCATCTCGTCCGGGCGGCGCGGCGGCGTCCCGTCATCCACGCGGTTGTAGACAAAGTGACAGAAGCGTTTGTCGTCCACCCACTTCACAATGGGGCCATCCACCAGCACACGGTTGCCGCGCCCGATACTGTTGTAGTGTACAAAAGGCAGGTGCACGACATCGAGCTGGTTCTCGATGACGCGGGAATAGTGCGCGTCCCAGGGATCGCGGACCTGACCGTAAGAGAAGGCATCGTCAAGGTCGTCGAAGAAGAGCGGCGGTCTGAGGTCATCGGGTGGATTTTCGCCCCACCAGATCCAGATAAAGCCGTGGGCCTCGTGCGTGGGGTAGCTGTGGACTTTGAAGCGCTCTGGCACGGGCGTGTTCTTGCCGTTCGCCGGGATTTTGGTCACCTTGCCGCTCGCGTCGTACTCGAAGCCGTGAAAGGGACATTGCAGCATCCCGTTCGGCAAAATCTTGCCCTTGCTCAGTGCCACACCACGATGCGCGCAACGGTCGCGTGCGCACGCCACCTTTCCCGCCGCGTCGCGCCAGAAGACGAGTTTCTCCCTCATGCGCGTCACACCGACCGGTTTGGTCTTCACCTGTGTAGAGTCCAACACCACATACCATTGATTGGGTATCATAGTTCCTCCTGATTCTTCTGCAATCTTCCACCGCATGAGTATAGTCATAAAACATAAAGCGCAAATGGTGCAATTCCCAAAATCGTGATTGTGTGTTAGAGTGTGGGATATGCCTATGTTACGCATTACAGCAGACATCGTGATTGACGAACAGGAGTTGGACTACAGCTTCGTCCACGCTTCCGGGCCAGGCGGGCAAAATGTGAACAAGGTGGCGACAGCGGTCCAGCTCCGGTTCGACGTGGCGCACTCCCCATCGCTGCCGGAAGATGTGCGACAGCGCCTGCTGCAACAAGCGGCGGGGCAAATCACGCAAGACGGCGTGCTGATCATTGACGCGCGGCAGTATCGCTCGCAGTGGCGCAACCGCCGTGACGCGACTCAACGCCTCCTAGACCTGATCCGCCAGGCTGCCGAAGTCCCCAAACCTCGCCGCGCGACGCATCCCTCACGCGCCGTCAAAGAGCAACGGTTGGAGGCGAAACGTCAGCGCAGCGAAACCAAGCGTCTGCGCCGGCCGCCGGAGACCGAGTAGGCTCGGCGGACCGGGTAGGCGCGCTTCCTGGCAGACTTCACGGGGCGAGCGCGCGCTCCAAATCTTGAATGACGCCGAACAACAGGACTTGCCCCTGGTACGTTGTAAGGTCGGCGGCCTCGGCGAGCGTTTTCTTCGCGTCGTCTTTGCGATTTTGCGCCAGGTAGACATGACCGAGCGCATAGAGGGCGCGCGCGCGTTCCAGATCGCCTTTGGCCCAGTTTTGGGCGTAATAGGCCAGTTGCTCTGCTTCTATCAAACGCTCAGGCCGGTAGTCGCTGTAGAAACGGGCCAGCGCAATGAGCAGCTCGAAGTCGTAGGGTGCCAGCTTTTGGGCATACAGGAGATCGCCTTGCGCCGCGTCCACGTTGGGTGGATTTTGCGCCAGATAAGCCCAAGCGCGCGCGATATGGACGATAGCGCTTTCTTGTGTGATGCTAATGGCCCTTCCGGCTGCTCCCATCGCTTCGACCGCATCCCCAGATTGCGCCGAGGCGATGGCGAGCCAGGCTTCGGCCTCTGCATAATCGGGGTTGATCGCCGCTGCTGTGTCGAACGCTTTGGCCGCTTCCTGGTAACGTCCCTGGAGATAGTACAACATCCCGATGCCAAAATGTGCCTCGGACAGATTCGGATCGAGGGCCGCGGCGGTGAGGAAATTGCTCTCCGCCTCCGGCCAATTGCGCAGCAGATAGTTGGCCTGTCCCAGACCGAGGTGAACGTCCGCGCGCTGCTCGTCAATGTCTCGCGCGTGCTCGAAATCGGCCAAAGCCGCCTTATATGCGCCCAGGCGCAAGTATTCAGCGCCGCGCTGAAGCCGCATATCAACGTTGTCGGGATTGATCCTGATGTGCGCATCGAACTGCGTCGCAACCGGTGGGGCTGGCGTGGGCGTTTGGACGGGGGTAGGGGTGTTCTCCGGAATTCGCTCGGTGGGTTTTACAGTGGGTGGGATCGGCGTAGCGGCAGGGGGTGCATCTGTGGGCAGCGCATCGAGTGGAGTTTCCACCGTCGCCTCGCTCGTCGCTGTGGGAACTGCGGACTGCGAGCCGAACACCTTCGCCAACGCCAGATAGGCCACGACGATGACGACGCCTAAAAGGACCAGGATCAGCAGTTGTGCCAGGCTCAGCCCCTTGCCTTTGGCGCGGCTACGGCTTTTCTGCGGGGCCTTTGACGCCGTGGGCGTCTTCGCCGGCTTTGGCGTTTTGGCACGTTTGGGAGGCCGTTCCGCACGTTCAGGACGGCCCCGTGACTTGCCTTTGCCTGTGGGTGCTGCTGGCTTCTCCGGTGGTTCTTCGTCGCCTGTTTGGCTCAGGAGATCGTCCCACAGATCGTCATCCGGCTGTGGCTGCTTGGCATCACGCTTATCATCGAGCAACCCCATAGTGTCCCTCCCCTTCTTCAGGTCAACTGCGCGTCATTCTCGCAAATAAACTACGCCGCGCAACCTCAGTATAAAACGATACGTGTGAAAAAGCAAATGTTTATTTGGCAATCGGGCGGAATGTGGCAGAATAGGCGAATCAGCGAATGGGCGAATGGGCGAATGCGTCAGTTTGGGGTTTTTGACTTTCGACTTTCGACCTTTGACTTTCGACTTTCGACTTTTGACTTTTGACGAATGAACCATCAGGATTTACCGACACTGGAAGCGGAAGCGCGGTTTTGGGCGCGGGGGATGGAGCGGGTGGCCGGACTGGATGAGGCCGGGCGTGGGGCGTGGGCCGGGCCGGTGGTCGCGGCGGCAGTCATCTTGCCGTGTGGGGATGGCGTGGTCGCGGCGTTGGACGGCGTGCGCGATTCCAAGCAAATGACGGCGGCGGCGCGCGAGAGACTGGCGATCCGTATCCGCGACGTAGCCTTAGCGACAGGGGTGGGGCGCGCCGAACACCACGAGATTGACGCGCTCGGCATCGTTCCGGCGACGCGCCTGGCGATGCAGCGCGCGCTGGCAGCCCTGGCGGTCGCGCCGCAGGCGCTGGTGATTGATGCGCTGCGCTTGCCCGGCGTTCACCTGCCCCAAGACGCCTTCCCTTACGCCGATGCGCGCTCACTGTCAGTCGCGGCGGCGAGCATCATCGCTAAAGTGACGCGGGATCGCTGGATGGCAGAGGTGGCGGAGGCGGAGTGCCCCGGCTACGGTTTCGCGCAGCACAAGGGCTATGGCACGCAGCAGCACCAGCAAGCATTGGATCGTCTGGGCATCTGTCCGTTGCATCGCCTCACCTTTCGCCCTGTGGCGGAGGGTGTGGCGGCAAGCGCGAAAATTGCAACCGCGAATCTCGCTAATCTGCGCGAATCTCCTGAACTTTAGCGAAGATTCGCGTGATTCTGTACTCGTCAGGATGATATTAAACAACCGTCAAGGCGCCAAGAGCGCCAAGTTCTTAAGATTTCTTGGTGGGCTTGGCGTCTTGGCGGTAAAAAATGCGTTATCCAAGTGTTCAATATCCTGTTGACCATTACAAGATTCGCGTGATTCGCGGTTTGTTCTTGTGAGGAGACTCTAGCATCATGATCATCATTATCAACGGCCCCTGTGGCATCGGCAAGAGTACGACGGGCGAGCACGTGACCTGGAAATTTGATCGGGCGGTCTTTCTCGACGGCGATTACATCGGTTCGGTGCATCCTTTCGAGATTTACGACGACGTGCGCATCGAGCATTTGTACCAGACGTTGCGGCTGCTGATCGCGTTCCACATCGAGCACGGCGACTATCACAACTTCGTCATCCCTTACGTTTTCGAGTCGCCGGAATCGCTGGCGCGCTTGCGGAGCCTGCTCGCCGATCTGGACGCCGAAATCTACGCCTTCCGGCTGGTGTGCGACGCGCAGGTGCTCGAACAGCGTCTCCGAAATTCCCCACGCTCTCCTGATGACTTGCCCTGGTATCTCAACCGCGCGCCAGAACTCGTCCGCATCCAGGAAGCGGCGGCGCGCAACGGCGACCTGGGCTACGTGGTGGATGCCACAACGCGCACACCCGCTGAAGTCGCCGACACAATCTGGGCATTGGTTCATGATCCCGATTTCACTGCTCGTTATCAAGAGGCATAGTGATGGCCGATTGTATGCAAACGTGCATAGGTTTGATCAGTAGAATAAGCGGATTCAGCGGATTGAAAAATATAAATCTGCTTAATCTGCTAAATCTGCTGATTATTTTCAGGGGGTGTCTATGCGCGTCGTGATGATCGGCCCGTTCGGCCTGCGCCCGCGCGGCACGATGAGCGTGCGGGCGCTGCCCCTGGCGCAGGCGCTCGTCGCGCGCGGGCATACGGTGACGCTGCTGCTCCCGCCGTGGCAGAACCCCGAAGACGCAGGCAAGTCCTGGGACGAAGGCGGCGTGCATATCGAGAACGTCCCGCTGCCGACCGGCGCGCCGGGGTGGTTCCACTGGCGGCTGACGGCGGCGCTGGTTCGCCGCGCTGTGGCGCTCAACCCGGACGTGATCCACACCTTCAAGCCCAAAGCCTACGCGGGACTGGCGCATCTGGCGCTGCGCCGCCGTTTCCCGGTCGTGGTGGACACCGACGATTGGGAGGGTTACGGCGGCTGGAACGACGTCAACCCCTATCCTGCATTGCTCAAGCGGTTTTTCGCCTGGCAGGAGCGGTGGGGGCTGACGCGCGCGGCTGCCGTCACCGTCGCCAGCCGCGCGCTGCAAACGCTCGTCTGGGCGCTGGGCGGTCCGCCGGGGCGCGTCTTCTATCTGCCGAACGGCTGTATCCCGCGCGCAACGGTTCCCCGCCCGGTTGCGGGTGGGGGACGTCCCACGCTGCTGCTCTACACGCGCTTCTTCGAGTACAAGGTGGAACGATTGTGGCGCATCGTTGCGGGCGTGCGGGCGCGCATCCCCGCTGTGCGGTTGTGGGTGGTGGGGAAGGGTTTCTTCGCGGAGGAGGAGGCGTTGTTGGCATTGGCTCGCGCGGCGGGGTGGCAGGTGGCGGAAGGGGCATCGCCCGCGCCGGACGCTGATCTTGTTTACGCGGGGCTGGTTCCGCCGGAAGACCTGCCCGCGCACTTCGCTCAGGCGGATGTGGCGCTTTACCCCTTCGACGATACGCTGCTCAACCGCACCAAATGCCCGGTCAAGCTGCTGGATTTGCTGGCGGCGGGCATCCCCGTCGTCGCCGACGCCGTGGGGCAGGTGGCGGAGAACATCCGCCACGGCGAAACGGGCGTGCTCATTCCACCCGGCGATGAAGCGGCGTTTATTGACGCGGTCACGTCGCTGTTGCGCGATGCTCCGCTGCGCCAATCGCTCGGTGAACGCGCCGCCCGCGACGCGCGTGACCGTTTCGCCTGGGACACCCTCGCGCCTGTCGCCGAAGCGGCGTATACCTTCGCTGTGGCTGGTCTTTGACCGCGCCACTATAAACCCAGGCTTGCGCCGGCGCGGTCGGAGACCGGCCCGAGCATTGAATTGAGACGATGTTTTTGACTTGTGTTTGCCTGACGCTATAATTCCGCATAACAATAACATTCCAACGTGAAAACGTCCCAACGTTCCAACGCTTTCCGCAGGAGGTGTACAATGCCATTCTTAATCGTTTTCGGCGCGTGTTTGATTGTTTTTGGCGCGGTCTACGTGATTTCCACGATTGTGCTCAAGCGTGGTCATCAGGGGACGGCGAATTGGCCGAAAGCCGCCGGTGAAGTGCTGCGCGCGTTCGTCTATCGCCACGAGCGCCGCACGCCGCAAGAAACCAGCATCACCTTTACGCCTGTCGTCGAATACGCCTACACTGTCAGCGAACATCGCTACACGTCCGAGAAACGCGATTTTGCGCCATACGACTGCGCGACGTTCACCGAGGAGAAAAAGGCCGCCGAAATTACCGCCGCTTTGCCGCCAGGTAAGGCCGTCACCGTGCGGTATAACCCGGTCGTCCCGGAGCAGGCTGCTTTGAAGGTGGAGAAACCCGTTATGCACAACAGCGTCCTGCTCTTTGGCGTCGTCAATGTGGTGATGGGCGTGTTGATGATTGTGTTGGCGGTCGTGTTGATGTAGGCAACAAGTCTTCGTTAACCTGTGTTGGGTAGCGTCAAATACATTGACGATCCATAAGGAGGACACTATGCACGAGCGCATGATGGATAACACAACCCAGCCATCTGATGCAGACATGATCAATGTAATCGGACAGCCTATCGCCGCTGCCTGGACCGCCTTGCGACATTTTTTGGCAGAAACTTATGGTATCACCCCCACCTTCAATTCCGGCGGGAGAAAGTATGGCTGGAATCTGCAACATCGCGTCGGCGGACGACCCTTGTGCGAAATGTACCCCGAGCACGGCTCATTCACTACTCTTGTGATACTGGGAAAGTCGGAAATCGAGCAAGCGATGGCAAGGGTTGATACCTTTGGCGCGCTCGTTCGGAAAGCCTTAGTGGAAACACCGAGACTCCATGATGGCTGCTGGATGTATATCCGCGTAGCTGACCCGCTGACGTGCCAGCAAGATGTGCAGGATATTCAACAGCTTATCTTAATCAAGAAGAAGCCGCCACGAAAAAAGACGCCTTCACCGTGATAAAAATGCCAATGAAACAAGCCTTGCTGGATCGAATCAGAGTCATCAATAAGCATGTGACGAACAAGCTGCTGATTCACATTGCCGGCAAACGCTTCGGCCATTTCGCCATCTTGGGGCATACCGGGCGCAAGAGCGGCGCACTGTACCGGATACCGATTGTTGCTGAACCGTTTCAGAATGGTTTTGTGATTGCGCTGACATACGGGAAAAACGTTGACTGGTACAAAAATGTCGCGGCTAAAGGGGGCTGCGCGCTAAGGTGGAAGAACCAGGATTTTGAGCTTATTCATCCAGTGTTTGTTGACAGAGAAACCGGCTTGACGGCCTTTCCGGCTATTTTTCGCTTTGGCCTCCGGGTGATGGGAATCCAGGATTTCCTAAAGTTGGAGACTCAGGAATCATCACGCCCCGCGAGAAATCGCGGGGCGTGGTGATGAGATGCGCGCCTACTTCCCGCGCACCTCGCGGATCCACTGCAAGATCTGCGCTGTCTTCTGCGCCAGCCCCTCGAAGTCCTGCGCGGCGATGTACTGCTTGGTGATGAGCTGCGACCCGATCCCCACGCAGGCCACGCCCGCCTTGAACCACGCATTGATGCTCTCCTGCGTGGCATCCACGCCGCCGGTCGGCATAATGCGCGTCCACGGGCACGGCCCCAGCACCGACCTGACGAAATCCGGCCCGCCCACCGACTTGCCAGGGAAGACCTTGACGATTTCCACGCCCAGTTCTTCCGCTTCGGCGATTTCCGTCGCGCTGCCGCAGCCCGGCGCATACGGAATCTTGCGGCGATTGCACAGCCGCGCCACTTCGGGATTGAAGTTCGGGCCGACGACGAAGTTCGCGCCGTAGGCGATATACAGCGCCGCCGTGGGCGCATCCACGATGGAGCCGATGCCGAGGATGATGTTGGGATCGGCCTTGGTGAAGTGCTTGCTCAATTCCAGGAAGACCTGCGGCGCAAAATCGCCCCGGTTGGTGAACTCCACCACCGTCGCGCCGCCGGCCGCGCACGCCGCCACAATTTTGGCGGCCACTTCCACATCCGCGTGATAGAACACCGGGATGAGGCCCAACTCCATAATTCTGTTCAACACTGTCATACGATCAAAGCGTGCCATAGTTTACTCCTATCTCAGAATAGCCACCGAGGACACCGAGTTCACAGAGAAAGGCGTTGCAGACAACGCACCCTTTGAGTGCTCTGTGTTCTCTGTGGCATAAATTTCACCGCGAGACGCGGCCTGAGGCGTCGCCGCCCATCAGTTTTTCGACCTCATCCACGCTGACGAGGTTGAAGTCGCCGAGGATCGAGTGCTTGAGGCACGACGCCGCCACAGCGAAGTCGAGCGCCTTCTGCACATCCTCGCCGTAGGTGCGCAGGCCGTAGATCAACCCCGCGCCGAACGAATCACCGCCGCCGACACGATCGACGATGTGCACGATGTCGTAAACCGGCGCGCTGTAGAACGCGCCGTTGTGCCACAGCACACCCGACCACGTGTTGTGGCTCGCCGAGAGCGACCCGCGCAGCGTGAAGGCGATGCCGCTGAGGTTGGGGAAGCGTTCCGCCAGCGCCGCGCAGACGTACTTGTACCCCTCGGCCTCCACCTTCCCCGCCGACACGTCCACATCCGGCGCTTTGATGCCGAACACCTTGTCCGCGTCTTCCTCATTGCCGATGGCGATGTCGCTGTAACGCACCAGTTCGGGCATCACCTCGCCAGCCTTCTTGCCCCACTTCCACAGCTTGGCGCGGAAGTTCAGATCGCACGACACGGTCAGCCCCAGCTCTTTGGCGACCTGCACCGCTTCCAGGCAGACATCGGCGGCGCCTTCGGAGATTGCCGGCGTGATGCCGGTCCAGTGGAACCAGTCCGCATCGGCGAAAACTGTCCGCCAGTCTACCATGCCGCGCTTGATCGTGGCGATGGAAGAGTTGGAGCGGTCGTAGATGACTTTGCTGCCGCGCTGCGCGGCCCCCGTCTCCAGGAAATAGATGCCCAATCGCTCGCCGCCACGCACGATGTAATCCGTCCCCACGCCGTACTGGCGCACGAATTGGATGCACGCCTCGCCCAGATCGTTGTTGGGCAGGCGGGTGACGTAGTTGACCGGTACACCGAAATTCGCCAGCGCGACGGCGACATTCGCTTCGCCGCCGCCGTAGATCACGTCAAACGAGCGCGCCTGTCCAAATCGGAGAAACCCCGGCGGCGCCAACCGCATCATAATCTCGCCAAACGTAACAACTTTTTTCACCATAAAAACCTCCTGACTTGTAGTGAGTGGTACAATGTCTCTATTGTACTCAAAAACGACGATGTGTGTAGTGACGACTTTAGTCGTTTCCGTTATCGAGTGCCGTGCGACTGAAGTCGCCACTACGCCTATACCGTCCTGGATGAAGATTGACACGCGCCTTCTTCATGGTATCATTTATGTATCGAATTTAGCACTCTGTTCTTACGAGTGCTAATACTCGGGGCGCGTTTTACGTTTCACGTTTTACGCAACAATTACAGGTCAAGCGTGGGAAAACAGCGGGTGAGATACGAATGACAGAAACGCAAGAGTTGACGGAGCGCCAGGGTTTGCTGCTCAAGCTCATCGTCCGGGAACACGTTGAATCAACGGTCCCCGTCGCTTCGCGCACCCTGGTCGAAAAGTACAACCTGACGTTCAGCCCGGCGACCGTCCGCAACGAGATGGCGGCCCTGGAAGAGTTGGGCTATCTCTCGCAGCCGCACACTTCTGCCGGGCGGATGCCCACCGAAGCCGGGTTCCGCTACTTTGTGGCGCGGTTGATGGAAGAACAGGCGCTCCCGCTGGCCGAGCAGCGCCGGATCGCCCACCAGTTCCACCAGGCGCGCGACCACATCGAAGCATGGTTGCCGTTAGCCTCCTCGGTGCTGGCGCGGACCTCCGGCGGGGCCTCTGTCGTGACTGCGCCGCGCACCATGCAGCCGGTCTACAAGCACCTCGAACTGATCCTGACGCACGGGCGGGCGGTGTTGCTGATCCTCGTACTGCAAGGCGGGATGGTCGAGCAGCAGATGTTGGCGCTTTCGGAGCCGATGACACAGACGGCGCTGCGCGACGCCGCCGACCGGTTGAACCAGATTTTCGCCGGGTTGAGCGTGACGGAGATCGAAGCGCGTATCGGCGAGCTGCCTTCTCTGGAGGCGGACATCGCGCGGTTGATCGCTTCGATCATGCACAACGCGGAGGGTATGCCCTCGGACGAAATCTACCAACACGGGCTTTCTGAATTGCTCCAGGAACCGGAATTTGTCGAAGGCGACGTCGCCTCAACGTCGGTCGTGCGGGTGTTGGAAGAGCGTAGCCTCCTCCAGGCCGTGCTCTCCGAGACGCTGACCCCGGCCGTCGGCATTGGCAGCGTGCGCGTTCTCATCGGCGGGGAGGGGCGCTGGGATGAGCTGCGGACGTGCAGCATCGTCCTGGCGCGCTATGGCGTGACGGATATAGCCACGGGCGCGCTGGGCGTCGTTGGCCCCATCCGTATGCCCTACGGGCGCACCATTTCCGCGGTGCGTTTCGTGGCGAACATCCTCGGCGAGATGGTCTATGAGATGTACCAGCCCGGCATCCGCGAAACATTCCCCGATTTTGCAGCGCAACCCTAAACGCAAACGACATCTTGAAAAACTCTTGGTGGAGGATTGAATCACTATGGCAGATGAAGTACACGCAGAATGTGACTCTGAACTGGAAGAATGTAGCACTGAAAACACAGAGAGCACGGTTCCCGCAGACATAACCGTCGAACCGGAAATTTTGGAAGCATGTGCGGCAGAAGAAGTCGCGGCGGACAATGCCCTCCTCGAAGAGATTGCCCGGCTGGAGGCGCAGTTGGCGGACGTTGAACAGAAAGCGGCGGAATATCTGGACGGCTTGCAGCGTTCTCAGGCTGCTTTTGCCAATTACCGCAAACGCACGGAGGCCGAGCAGGTTTCGTGGCGCAGTGTGGCGAACGCCGCGCTCCTGGCGCGTTTCTTGCCGATCCTGGACGATTTTGAGCGCGCATTCCGGGTTGTGCCGCCAGATTATGCGGGCCAGCCGTGGTTGGACGGCATCGCCCTGATCCGGCGCAAGGTTGCCGGCATCCTTGAGGCCGAGAACGTGCAGCCCATCGTCGTGCAGTCGGGCGATGCGTTTGACCCGCTCTACCATCAAGCCGTGTTCTACCAGGAGGTTGCCGGCTTTGAAGAAGGGCAGATCGTCGCCGAAGTGGAAGCCGGGTACAGGCTAGGGGATCGCGTGCTGCGCCCTTCGTCCGTCGTCGTCGCCAAAGCGCCCTCCGTTGCCCCCGCGCCGGAGGTGGAAGTTGCGCCATCGCCCGAACCGGCGGACGTCATCACTGAAGAGACTGTCGAAGAGAGCTGTTGTTGCAGCGACGAAGAAGCCTGCGATTGTGAAAGCGCTGCTTAGGGTGTGAGGGGGTATGGCGAGAGATTATTATGAAGTTTTAGGTGTTTCGCGGGATTCCAGCCAGGAAGACATCAAGCGGGCCTACCGTCAGTTGGCCCGCAAGTACCATCCCGACGTCAGCTCTGAGCCGGACGCCGAAGAGCGCTTCAAAGAGGTCAACGCGGCCTACGAAGTGCTCTCTGACGCCGAAAAACGTTCGATGTACGACCGTTTTGGCACGGACGTTCCCAACGGATTCGGCGGCTTTGACTTTACCGGTGGGCGCGATCCCTTCGATATTTTCGCCGAGGTCTTTGGCAACCTGGGCGGTTTTGGCGGATTTGGGCAGACAGGCCGCTCTACCGGGCCACGACGCGGCAACGACGTGCGCAGCAGTCTCGACCTCACCTTTGAGGAAGCTGTCTTCGGCGTCGAGAAGGACGTGGATGTGCAGCGTCAAGAAGTGTGCCCGGTGTGCAATGGTTCGCGGGCCGAACCGGGAACCTCGGCGGAACAGTGCCCGGAGTGCAAGGGCGCTGGACAGGTTCGGCATACCCAGCGCACCTTCCTGGGATCGTTCGTCAACATTGTGACGTGTCCACGTTGCAACGGTAAAGGCACTGTCGTCACCAAACCGTGCCGCGAGTGCAACGGCAATGGGCGCGTCTACATACGCCGGAAGATCAAGGCCACCATACCGGCCGGCGTGGATGACGGCGTCACGATGCGCCTGGCGGGACAGGGCGAGCCTGGAGAGCGCGGCGGGCCACCGGGGAACCTGTACGTCACCCTGAACGTCAAACCGCACGCCTTCTTCAAGCGCCACAACAACGACATCATCCTTGAAATGCAGATCAACGTGGCGCAGGCCGCATTGGGCGATACGGTGAAAGTGCCGACGCTGGACGGGGAGCGGCAGATCACCGTGCCCGCCGGGACGCAGTCGGGCGCGATCTTCCGCCTGCGCGGATTGGGCATTCCGCACCTACGCAGCAATGGGCGCGGCGACCAGTTGATCGTGGTGCAAGTGGCGGTTCCCACGCGGCTATCGTCCAAACAGAAGGAACTGTTCCAGGAGTTGGCCGGTACGCTGGGCACCGAAGTGGTAGTCGAAGAGAAATTGGGTTTTGTGGATCGCGTGAAGGAAGCGCTAGGACTGTGATGGCGGAACCTCTGGAATGGCTTGAAATCAGCGTGACGGTGATCCCCGAAGCGGCGGAGGCCGTCGCCGAAGTCCTCAGTCGGTACGCGCCGCAGGGCGTCGTCATTGACCTGGGCAAGGGCGATCACGATCCCACCCAACCCGTAACGGTGAAAGCCTACCTGGTGGTGGACGACGACATCGCCGCGCGGCGGCAGCAGGTGGCGGAAGGACTCTGGCATCTGCACCACATCTGGCCCGTTATCCCGGAGCCAACATTCACGCCGATTGCAGACCGGGACTGGACTGCCGGTTGGAAGGAAAGCATCCCTGTCATGCATCTGGGGCGGCGCGTGGTGATCAAACCCTCGTGGCGGGAATACACGCCGCAACCTGGGGAGATGATGCTAGAGATGGACCCTGGAATGGCCTTCGGCACGGGACTCCATCCGACGACGCAGTTGTGCGTCGAGGCCCTGGAAGATTTGGTCAAGCCGGGGATGCGCGTTCTGGATTTGGGGACCGGCACTGGGATTCTTGCCCTCGTCGCGGCCCGGCTGGACGCCGCCGAGGTTCTCGCCGTGGATAACGACATCAACGCCGTCGCCGTCGCGCGTCGCAATGCGCGCGTCAATGCGGTGGCGCATAAGATTCGGGTGGTGCACGGCTCGCTGGCCGAGGTCGGCGAGACGTACGATCTGGTCGCGGCGAACATCCTCGCGCACATCATCGTGGATATGGCGCGCTCTGGGTTGGCGACGCGCATCCGCCTCGGCGGGTTGTTGGTGGTTTCCGGGATTTTGGAGGAGCAGGCCGCTGACGTGGAGGCCACGTTAGCAGAAAAAGGCTTGCAGGTGATCGAGCGCCGCCAGCGCGACGTGTGGATGGCTTTGATCGCGCGCAAGGTCGCCGCTGGCGTAGGATGAGGCAACAAAAACGCCGCCCTAACAGGGCGGCGTTTATTTTCTCTCAATAGCGACCGCTATTCCTCATCTTCTTCCATACCGCCGCGCAGCTTCTTGTGGCGGTAGACAATCCGACCTCGGGTCAAGTCATACGGCGAGAGTTCTACGCGCACGCGATCCCCCAAGAGGATGCGGATGTAGTACTTGCGCATTTTCCCGGATAGGTAGGCTAAAACCTCGTGCCCTGAATCAAGATGCACCCGGAATTGGGTTCCGGGCAGGGCCTCCGAGATCGTTCCTTCGACGACGATTTTTTCTTCTTTGCTACCCATCCAGTTTGTTCTCCCCTCTATGCCTCTGCTTCGGCGTCAGCCTCGATGTCGTCCATTTCGTCGCCTTCCACGACGATTTCGGCGGCTTCATCAATCTCGTCAAATGCTTCGGTGACTTCGCCGAGCAATTCGTCATCGAGGTCTTCCTCATCTTCCTTAACTTCGGCGGTGGCTTTCGCTTGTTCTTTTGCCTGCGCCTCGGCAGCCTTGGCAATAGACCATTCTTCCCATTCGTCGCGGCGTACCTGGCGGACGCTCAGTCCGATGCGCCGCCGGTCGGGTTCGACGCGAATGACCTTCACCAGCATGTGCGCGCCCGGCTGCAATTCGTTGCGCTGTTCCACATCGCCAAGTTCGGAGTTGTGCAACAGACCCTCAACGCCCGGCTCCAACTCGACGAAAATACCGAAATCTACGACCTGGGTGACTTTCCCTTCCACCAGTGTCCCTTCGTGGTACTTCTGCGGCGCGATTTCCCACGGGTCCGGCGCTAATGCCTTGATGCTCAACGCAATGCGCTGGCGGTCATGATCAACGCTCAGCACTTTGACCTTGATGCGCTGACCCTCGTGATAGACTTCGCGGGGGTTCTCGATGCGGCCCCACGACAGCTCCGAGATGTGCACCAAACCGTCTAACCCACCCAGGTTGACGAAGAGGCCAAAATCGGTGATCTGGCTGATGCGCCCACGGCGTACCTGCCCGGCTTCCAATTCATCCATCAACTGCTCGCGCCGCGCTGACCGCCATTCCTTAGCCGCCGCGCGCTGTGAGAGGATCAGCCGACGGCGACGCCGGTTGACCTCGATGACCTTGAGCATAATCGTTTGCCCAACCATCGCGCGTAGACGGCGGTGACGTTCCGCAGCTTGCCGGATGCGGGAGAAACCGATCAACTGTGACATAGGGATGAACCCGCGCAGACGCCCGAATTCCACGGTGAGTCCGCCGCGATTGGCGTTTAAGACTTTCGCTTCGTAAACGGTTTCTTCTTCCTTCAACTTCTCAGCTTTGATCCAGTCTTCCTGGAGCATGGCTTGAGAAACGGAAAGTTCGACGTTGCCATCGGAATCGCGGAACTTGGTGACGATGACGTTGATGGTTTCGCCAACGGTGAAGGTCTTGTCTTCGAGGTTCTCCAGGTCTTCGCGGGGGACAAAGCCATCGCGCTTGGAGCCGATATCTACGACTAATCCGCCGTCTTTGAGCGCCAGGACAGCGCCTTCGCGGAGTTCGCCGCGCCGAAGTTCAGTGCCAATTAACGATTCTTCGAGTTGATCCTCCCAATGCTCCATTGTCATGGATTCGGTCGGGGCCGCCTTTAGTTCTTCCACATCCACTCCTCTTCTACCCAGTATTGCACGTTGGGACTAGGGATGCAACTTGGGTAGTCTGTAAAATTTCCCGTATTCTATCATACCAAGTGATAATGTCAAACCTTTCTAGGCCGCACTTATTGCCGCTTCGCCGCCATCCACGGGGATGGTGGCCCCCGATAGCCAGGTGATGCGGGGATCGGCCAACGCCACAAGCACGTGGGCCACGTCTTCCGGCGTGGTCAGGCGGTGCGCTGGGTGATGGGTCAACACGGTATCTATGAGCTTCTCGTGCCCCGGAATCGCGCGCAGCGCCGGCGTGTCGGTGACGCCGGGCATCAGGCAGTTGGCGGCGATGCCGTGCGGGGCCAGTTCGAGGGCCAGTTGGCGCGTGTGGGCTTCCAATGCGGCCTTGGCTGCCGAAACAGCGCCGTAGTAGGGAGCCGCGCGCTGCGATCCGATGCTGCTCAACGCATAAATCCGGCTGCCTGCGCCGAGCAACCCGGCGCGAACCAGGTCTTGCGTCCAGTACACCAGACTGTGCGCCATCACGCGCAATGTCATCTCCATTTGCTCTTCGGTGGTGGCATCTTCCGGCGTTGCGGTGATGTAGGGTCGCAGGCTGCCGAAAGCCAGCGTGTGTACCATAATGTGGATGGTGTTGAACGTTTCGTCGCGCAGCGTCGCAGCGATGGCGTCGAGCACGCGGGCGCGCCGTCGCGCGTCGGCGGCGTTGGTGTTGAAGAAGACGGCGCGGCTGCCGGCGGCTTCCACGTCGGCGATGACGGCTTCAGCCTGTTCGATGCTCCGGCGTGGGTCCAGATGGACGCCGAAGACGTTCATCCCGGCCTGGGCAAAGGCGCGTGCTGTCGCCGCGCCGAATCCGCTCGAAGCGCCCAGGATGAGCGCCCAACGGCCTTGCAGTGAGGTGGCATGTTTGTCCATCGTTCCCCCTAATCCAAACCCGCAACGCTGGCCATGCCCCCGCTCTCGCCGGCGTCGCCGAGTAAAGCGGGGACTTCCTTCTCGATTTGCTCCGGGTCTTGCCCGGACTCCAGGCGGTCAATGACCTCATCGAACTCCGGTCCCAGGTCGCCAGCCTCGTCGCCCATCTCGTTGACCATTTTTCGCATAAAGCGCCCCATGCTCTTGGGATCGTTTTCGTCGAAATCGCCCCAGGCGCTCGGATCGGCCATATCTTCGAGGCGGCTATCCTCGGAACGCACGACGCGCACACGCGAGATCAGGCGTTGCACCTCCGTGTGCTGGCAATACTTGCAGACAACCTTGCTTTCATCAATCGCCGCAAAGGAGCGCCAAAATATCGAAAACCGGCGGCGGCATTTCTGGCAACGGTATTCGTAAATAGGCATTTTTCTCTCCCTCTTAAATGTGGTATAGTAGAGTTAGTCTTTTTTATCCCCGGCGGTTATAGTGATCCTTGGGCTTGCCATATCCAGAATGGCTTGCGCCTGTGCATTGCCTTTATAACGCGCCGGGAACCATTATACCGAAAATGTCGGCGAGGAGCAAGTTTATGGCAGAAAAGTGGGAAGCCGATCCATACTGTCGTCCGCGTCATCCGCTGCTGATCGTCATTTCCGGGCCGTCGGGTGTTGGCAAAGACAGCGTTCTCGACAGGATGCAACAGCGCGCTTACCCTTTCCATTTTGTTATCACGGCGACGTCGCGCCCCCCCCGTCCCGAAGAAGTGCATGGCGTGGACTATTTTTTCGTCTCTGAAGCTGAGTTCCAGGAGCTGATTCGCCAGGATGAGCTGCTTGAGCACGCGATGGTCTACGGTCAGTACAAGGGCATCCCCAAACAGCAAGTGCGCGATGCGTTAGCCAGTGGGAAGGATGTGGTGATGCGCCTCGATGTGCAGGGGGCGGCGACGGTCAAGCGCCTTGTGCCGGAAGCCATCTTGATCTTCCTGAGCGCCGCTTCAGAGGAGGAGCTGTACGAACGTTTGCAGCGCCGTAAGACGGAGTCCGAGGAGCAGTTGCGCTACCGGATGCGTGTGGCGCGCGAGGAAATGCGCCGCATCGGTGAATTTGATTACGTGGTCATCAATCACGAGTGCGGGCTGGACGAGACAGTGGATCAGGTTTTGCACATTATCGCTGCCGAGCATAGCCGCGTCTATCCGCGCCATGTGACGTTATAACATTCTTTTTAGGAGTTGCCATGTGGGAAACCATCCCAACGATGACGAAAATCTGAGCCACAGAGAGCACAGAGCATACAGAGTTTTTTTGCTTTCTCTGTGATCTCTGTGTCCTCGGTGGCTATTATCGAAGGAGGATAGCCGATGGTCGGAAAAGCGCCGCTGGCTTTGCAGGTGGGTGATGTTGTTGAATTGCGCAAAGCACATCCGTGCGGCGGTTATACATGGCGGATTCTGCGCGTGGGTGTGGACGTCGGGATGGAGTGTCTCACGTGCCGTCGTTACGTCTTGTCGCCCCGCAGCCGGTTTGAAGCGCGCATCAAGCGTTTTGTGGAACATGCGGATGCAACTGCGCCGGAGGATGTATGACGTTCGGTTTTTCTGATGTGTCAGCGCATACACCCATACGCTTTCTCTTTCTCTTTTCTGATACCGGCGGTGGGCATCGCGCTTCGGCGCAGGCGGTCAAGGACGAGATGCTCCGCCTTTACGGCGCTTCCGTGGCCGTGGATATGGTGGATATTTTCGTGGAGATGCGTCGTTGGCCGTTCGACCGCTTTCCCGCATGGTATCCGGTGGTGACGAAGGCCAAGGGTATTCCGTGGTATGTGTGCTACCACCTCTCGGACACGCCACCGATGGTAAAAGCGTTGTCGCGCGCTGTGTGGCCTTACGCGGCTCGCTCTCTCTGCCACCTGTTGCAACGGCATCCGGCGGATGTCGTTGTCTCCTTCCATGGCGTGCCCAACTACGCTTTGGCTATGGCGCGACGCAAATTGGCGCTTGCGGCGCCGGTCGCAGTCGTGGCGCTGGATTTGGTCAGCGTGCATGCCGGCTGGTTTGCGCCGGGCGCTGATGTTTACATCGTTCCCACAGAACACGCGCGCGAGCGTGCGCTGCGGGTGGGGACGCCGCCAGAGCGGATCGGGGTTGTCGGGATGCCCACACGCCGTTCTTTCGTCGAAGCGCGCAATGTATCGCGTGAAGAAGCGCGCGCGCAGTTAGGTTTGCCGAAGGATAAGCCCATCGTCTTACTGTTGGGGGGAGGAGACGGGATGGGGCCGTTGGTTCCCGTCACGCGGGCGATTGCCGACCGCCAGCCGGACGCGCATCTGGTGGTCATTGCTGGGCGGAATCGAATACTTTACGACACCTTGCGCGCGTTAGACCTTCCTATTCCATTGCGAGTCGAGGGATTTACCTCTAACATCGCGGTGTGGATGCGCGCGGCGGACATTCTGGTGACCAAAGCCGGCCCTAACACGCTCGCGGAAGCGTTCATCGCTGGATTGCCGCTTGTGCTGTACACTGCGCTGCCCGGCCAGGAAGAGGGAAACGTCGTTCACGTCGTCGAAAATCAAGCGGGGATATGGGCGCCGCGTCCAAAGGCTGCCGCCGACGCTGTGTTGGATTTGCTAGCGCATCCGGCGCGCCGCGCGGACATGGCTGCCCATTCCCAGGCGTTGGCGCGTCCTCATGCCACCGAAATCATTGCCCAACAGTTATGGGCGTTGAGCCAACGAGGATCGTAAAACGCAGCTTACGTTTTAGTGTTATTTGGCTTATTAACATAGTTCAAGTATAATCTTTTTATAGTTTTGACAGATTATGAACACCGAATTACAACAATTTTTGCGATACGTGCAGTTCGAGCGAGGCTATTCCGCGAACACCATCGTCGCTTACGAGGGCGATTTGGCGCAGTTCGCGGAATTTGCGCAGGCTTCCGGCATGACGGAATGGAAGGCGCTTCACCCCGACCTGCTCGAAGATTTCGTCGTCTCGCTGCAGGATCAGGAATACAGCGTGGCGACAACGGGCCGCAAAATCGCAGCAGTGCGTTCGTTTCTGCACTTTCTCTTTGCCGAGGGCGTGGTGGGACGGGAGCTGGCGGATTGGCTGCACCAGCCAAAAGTCGGAAAACGCCTTCCACGCGCACTGTCACACACAGCGGTACAGGACTTATTGGCTGCGGCGGCGATCGAAGACACACCTTTGGGACTGCGCGATCGCGCGCTGCTGGAAATCCTATATGCCACGGGGATGCGGGCCACTGAGGTCATCAATCTCACGGTGAGCGATGTTGATGTGGCGAGCGGCGCTGTTGCGTGCGTGGGGAAGGGGAACAAAGAACGGCTCATTCCTGTGCATCCGGCGGCGCTGGCCTGTCTCAAACGCTATATGGAAGAAGGAAGGCCGTTCTTGCTGCGCGATGCTGCCGAAAAAACGCTGTTCCTCAATAACCGGGGGAACCCGTTGACCCGGCAAGGCTTGTGGTTTCTGGTGCAGTATTACGCGCAGGCGGCCGGTCTGGAAGCCTGGGTGACGCCGCACACATTGCGCCATACCTTCGCCACCCATCTCCTGGACGGCGGCGCCGATTTACGCGAAGTGCAGCAGTTTCTAGGGCACGCCAATATCACCACGACGCAGATCTATACCGAAGTTTCGAGCCAACGGAAGCGTGAGGTCTACGACCAGGCGCATCCGCGCGCGCGCCAGAGCGCCGAAGAGGCGCCGAACGACTGAAGACTGACAACTAGCGACGAACAGGAGGTTTTGTGATGGATGAGTTCTTTACCATGCAAGAATTCCACGCAGCAGTGACGGCCATCCGCCGGTATACAGCCCTGGAACCTCGCGTAGGGTTGATCCTCGGATCGGGCTTGAACGCATTGGCGGAGTCTGTAGAAGGCGCGCTCACGATTCCCTTTGGAGACATCCCGCACTTTCCCGTTTCCACGGTTGAAGGCCACCAGGGACGGCTTGTCTTCGGGATGCTCGAAGGTGTGCCCGTGGTCGTGATGCAAGGTCGGGCGCACTACTACGAAGGCTACAGCATGAGCCGCGTTGGCCTGCCCATTCGCGTGATGCGACTGCTCGGCGCGGAGTTGCTCGTCGTGACCAATGCCGCCGGTGGGTTGAACATGACGTATCGGCCCGGCGACGTGATGGTGATCCGCGATCACATCAACCTGATTGGCATGGCCGGCCTGAATCCACTGCGCGGCCCAAACTTGAGCGAATTCGGCCCCCGCTTCCCCAGTATGAACGAGGCTTATGAACCTGCACTGCGCCACATGGCCCAGACAATCGCGTTGCAAGCTGCAATTCCCACCCACCAGGGGGTGTATATTTGTCTGGCCGGGCCGAGCTTTGAGACGCCGGCGGACGTGCGCTTCTTGCGACTCATCGGCGCGGATGCGGTGGGCATGTCCACAGTTCCCGAAGTGATCGCGGCCCGGCACAGCGGGATGCGGGTACTGGGGCTTTCGGGCATCAGCAACACGCTCATCGGTGAAGAGGGCGCGCCGCCGCCCAACCACGAGGAGGTTTTAGCGGCCGGGCGCACCCTGACGCCGCGCATGGAGACTATCATTCGCGGGGTGCTGCGCGACTTATGACGGTCGTTCTCACCTGGCTTGGGCGGCAAGCCCTTTGGGTCGGCCTGATTTGCCTGTTGGGCACGCTGGGGTATGTTGTCACCGCCATTTCCACCAAGCGCCGGCGCGACATCGCGCAGTTTTCATTGGAGCGCGAAGTGTACCAACAGCGACTCACGCGCGCCTGGCTGATGGCGACGCTGTTTTTGCTCTTGGGCGGGGTTGTTCTCATCGTGCGCGCGTTCGTTGCGCCGCTACTACCGGCGGCGACGACGCCGACGCCCACGCTGGGCGTGGGACTGTTCACGGTGACGCCGGCTCCGCTCACGGCAACGCTCCCGTCCGCCGTGATCAACCCGGCGGCGCCGCTAACCGCGACCGTTCCCATCACCTCGGTGGTCATTTCTGCGCCACAGGCAACGCCGACGGCCATGGTCACAGAAACGCCGACGCCCACGCCGCCCGACGTTTATCAGCCCGACTGCCCGTCGCCTGAAGCGCAGTTGACGTTGCCGACGGCGGGCGGCAACCTGTCGGGGGAAGTGCGTGTGGAGGGGACGGCCAACATCAACGCCTTCTCCTACTATAAATTCGAGGTGCAATTTCCGGGATCGGATACCCCGAATTTTGTCTCGCAATATGACGCCGCGGTGATCAACGGCTTCCTGGGGGTGTGGGATGTCTCAGACCCCAGCCGTTATCCGCCGGGTGGACCGTATCGTTTCCAGTTGGTCGTTGTGGACATTTACGGCAATACAACGACGTGTACCGTCCCAGTCAACATCGTCGCACCATAAAGCAATCTTTCGATGAATAACTGTGTGACCTTCGACTTTGGACTTTGGACTAATGTAGGAGGAGCCTGTGCGTATTCGTTCGGCGCGTGAAGAGGATTGGAAAGGCTGTTTGGAATTGGAAATTGCGTATGAGACCGAGTCCGCGTGGCAGATGGAAGCATTGCGCGACGATGGTGAATGGGGCGCGCGCTTCCGCGAAGTGCGTCTGCCGCGCAAACAGCGCATCGCCCCTTTCATTGCCCCGGAGGCGCGGGTGAAGGGGTGGGCGCGCAGCGATGCTTTTTGGGTTGCCGTTGACCAACGCAAGATACTGGGATACCTGACGCTGGCGTTGGCTGCCGAGCGCAGTGAAGCGCGCATCACCGATATGGCGGTGGGCGAGGCGTACCGCCGTCGCGGCATCGCCACAGAATTGCTCAATCACACGTTGGAGTGGTGTCTGCGCAAGGATGTCGAACACGTGATTTTGGAATGTTCCCTCAAAGCGCAACCGGCGATTGGTTTTGCGATGAAGCACCGGTTCGTTTTCTGTGGTTTTCAGGATGCTTACTGGCCGGGACAGGAAGTCGCGCTTTTCTTCCGCAAGCGCGTGCGGTAATGGGTTTGCAGAATTTTCTCATTCGCGTGAACGATGTACTGACCGCTGGCGTGGCGGCCACAGCTTTCGCGTTGATGTTGTATCTCTTCTTCTACAACCGCGAGAGCCGCGTCGCCAGCGCCTTCAGCGGGTTGCTGGCCTGTGTCATCGTCGTTTACGTGGTTGATCTCCTGCCGCCCAATGGCGCTGATGTCGGCGTGGCCTGGATGCTGATGCGTCTTCAGTGGATCGGCATTGCCTTTACGCCGCCGTTTTACATCGAATTTGTCCGTTCCATCCGCTTGTCGGTGCTGGAGGATCGTTTTCCCGGCTGGTTGCGCCTGGTCATTTTCCTCATCAGCGGGCTGGTCGCTGCTTTGGCTTTGTTCACCGACCTCGTCGTGTACGACGGCATTGTGTCGGTCGGCGCTATGCATTTGCGGCACGGCCCGCTGTTTTATCCGTTTGCCGTTGTCTTTATCGGCGTTGCCCTGTGGGGATTGCGTGAGACGCTTGCCGCGCGCCGGAGGTGTTACACGCGCGCTGCGCGCCGTCGCATGGCCTATCTGCTGATTAGTTTTGTGGCGCCGGCGATGGGCGTGTTCCCTTACCTGTTGTTGATTGGTTGGCCGGCGCGGCTGACGGAGATGTTGTTCTGGAGCGTGCTGATCGTCGGGAATATCGGCGTCGCCACGATGTTGGCGTTGATGGCCTACAGCGTGGCCTTTATCGGCGCGCTGACCCCCGACCGGGTGATCAAACACCGCATGGTGCGCTTTCTGCTGCGCGGCCCGCTGACGGCCATCGTGGCGTTAGGCATGTTTGGCATCGGAATGACATTGGAACCGGTGTTGGGCGTGCGCCAGTACACACTTTCCTTGATGGTCTTCGTCGGAAGCGTGATTGCCATGCAGTTGGCGGTTGAACTGGCGAAGCCTTTGATTGACCTGGCGCTCTACCGCGAAGGCCGCGCCGAGGTGACGCGCATCCAGGAATTGAGCCAGCGGCTGTTGACGACTGCGGACCTGCGACAATTTCTGGAGAATGTCCTGGCGGCGATGTGCGAGATCATGCGCAGCAGCGGCGGTTTTCTCGCTATGTTGGATCATGGCACGCTGAATTGGGATATTCGCTGCAACTTGACTGTTTCGCCGGAGGATCTGAACAACATCCCGCTGGATGAAGTCGCGCAAGCGCAACAGCAGGATCGAGTCATTGTCTGGGATGGCTATTGGGTGCTCGTCATCCGCGATAAGAGTGGGGATGCCATGCTCGGGCTGGCCGGTCTGCGCTCGCCGGAGGTCGCACTGCCGCTTACGTCTGAGCAGGAGGCGCTGCTGGACGAACTGCTGGCGCAGGCCAGCGCGGCGCTTGAGGACCGGCGCTTGCAGCACGTCGTGTTTGGGGCCTTCTCGCCGTTGTTCTCCGAATTGACCGACATCCAGCGCCGGGGCAGTATGTTGCGTTACGCTGGCAAAGCCGTCACCGGGTTCCCTTTGACCGAGTCGCCGGAACTGCCGCAATGGGTCCACGATGCGCTGGCCCATTATTGGGGCGGCCCGCGCCTGACCGAAAATCCGCTCCTCGACCTGGAAGTGGTCAAACGCGCCGCCGCCGATTACGACGGCAACGCGGTCAAGGGACTGCGGGTTGTCCTCGCGGAGGCCATCGAGCATTTGCGGCCCGATGGCGAGCGCAAGTTGACAGCGCCGGAATGGCTATTATACAATATCCTGGAAATGAAGTTTCTGCGCGGTCACAAAGTCCGTGAAGTGGCGATGCGTCTGGCGGTCAGCGAGTCGGACCTGTATCGCAAGCAGCGCATCGCCATCGAAAATCTGGCCGAGATCATTGCATTGATGGAAGAAGAAGCTTACAATGGTCATAGCGCCTTGCCCAGTGCAATGAGCAGCGGGCAAGTCCATTCATAAACGGCGTTTCAGAAGTCAATCTGGCGAGGGTAATGCCTGGCAAAAGGAGTGATAGCATGGATCGTTACATTCCCCCCCATATGCAGCCGTGTGAGAGTTATTGGGAGACCATTCTGGAGGAAGGCCCGCTCAGTCTTAGCCGCGCGAACGGCGCCTGGGAATGGGTCGAAGTGCCGGACGTCCCTATGGCGGTCTGGGATGAGGCGCGCCAGCTCCACCGGGCGCACGCGATTCTGGAATTGGTCATTGACGGCTTCAACCGTGGAGGGCTGATGGCGCACTGGAAAAACGTAGAGTGTTTTGTCCCGGCCTCGCACCTGGTTGATTACCCTTTCCCCGCCGACCCGACCGCCCGCGAGAAGTGTTTTGAGGCTTACGTCGGCAAGCCGCTGCGCCTCTGCATCATTGAAGTCGAACCGACGCGTAGCCGGATCCTTCTTTCTGAGCGCCAGGTGGCGGAGTGTGAATTGATGCGGCCAGAATGGCCGGATTGGTTGTGTGTGGGCTATATCTGCTCCGGCAAAGTCACCAGCGTGCGCCCTTTTGGCGCTTTCGTGGATATTGGCCCGCTGGAAGGTATGGTCCACATCTCCGAGATTTCGTGGGGCCGGGTGCGCCATCCCCAAGACTTTCTGGAACCAGGGCAGGACGTGCGCGTCAAAATCCTCAACATTGACCTGGAGCACCAGCGTGTCGGTTTGAGCCTGAAGCGGTTGAGCACAAATCCGTGGATGTCGGTGCACACCCGCCTCAAAGTAGGCGACGTGCTCGCCGGAAGCGTTGCCAGCGTCGAGCGTTTTGGCGTTTTTGTGGAATTGGTGGATGGCCTCGAAGGCCTGCTCCACATCTCGGAGTTGGAGAATGCGGATAGCGTCGAAGCGTTGCAACGCGGCTTTAGGATCGGGCAGCATGTGCTGGTGCGCGTCCTGGAGATTGTGCCTGACGAACACCGCATCGCGCTAGGGCTGGTGGACGGGAGGGCGTCGTATGCCGCAGCGTAAATACGCCGCGATGGCTCAGCCGCGCAGCAGCGCACGGAAGACATCTACCCGTGGCAAAGCGACTGCACCTAAGCCATCGGCTTTAGGCGTTTTCGTCAAGATCGGCCAGGTGTTGTGGGGCTGGGTGAAGGGGCCTACCGGGCAGCAATTGCTGGCGGTAGGGCTGATCCTCTTCGGTTTGCTTACAATGGTCGCCATCTCCGGGAAAATCGAGGGTGTCAATTCGGGCGTGTTGATCCGCGGGTGGGTGCGTTTTCTTGTGTTCACCTTCGGTTGGGGCGCTTACCCAACCGCCGCCTTGATCGTCGGCTTGGGCCTGCTGTGGTTGCGCCACCTGGTTCATCGCCCGATGACCTGGCGCTGGCGGCCTGTGCTAGGGTTCGAGCTATCGCTCATCGCCCTGCTCACGCTCACCGCGACCCTCATCACGCAGCGGAGTTGGGGGCTGGTTGAGTCGGGCCGGGGGGGCGGATTGGTCGGTTGGGCCTTCTACGTGCTCTTGAACGACGCGCTTGGCGCATTGATCACGGGTTTCGTGATGGTGCTGGTGTTGCTGGTAGGGCTGGCGCTGGCGTTTGACGTCACCAAAGAAGACCTGCAGCTCTTCACCCAGCGGCTTGTTGAGGTGGTCGCTGCGCTGCGCGCCCGCCAAACCTCGACGCCGCCAGCGGAAACGGCGGCGCAGATCTCTTCCAGCATCGTCGTCTCGCCCGTCCCCAAGCGCCAGGAGGCTCCCAAACCCGCGCCGCCCGCGCCCGCGCCTGAACTCGAACCGGTCGCGCCGCCGTTGCCATCCTCGGCGACGCCCAAAGCGCCGCCTGCGTCCGTCGAGCCAGCCCTGGCAGCGCCCCGCGACCTCGCTTTGCCGCCGCTCACCCTGCTCAAGGAGGCGCGCCGCGCTGGAACAGACCCGGACGACATCCGCCGTAAGAGCCGCATCATTGAAGAGACGCTGGCGCAGTTCGGCGTCCCCGCGCAGGTGACGGAAGTGCGGCCCGGCCCGACGGTCACGCAGTTTGGCGTCGCGCCGGGCTACATCAGCCGGGGCGCAGATGGCGAAGAGCAGCGCAAAGTGCGCGTCAGCCAGATCGCGTCGCTCGCCGATGATCTCACGTTGGCGCTGGCGGCGAAATCCCTGCGCATCGAAGCGCCGGTTCCAGGGCGCGCGGTGGTCGGCATCGAAGTGCCCAACACGGAGGTCAGCCTGGTGTCGCTGCGCTCGGTGCTGGAAAGCGAGAATTTCCGCAAATGCGGCAAACCCCTGTGCTTTGCGGTGGGGTTGGATGTGGCCGGGTCGGCGATTGTGGCGGACTTATCGGCCATGCCGCACCTGCTCGTCGCCGGGACGACGGGCAGCGGCAAGAGTGTGTTTGTCAAGGCGCTCGCGGCCAGTTTGATGATGCACAACTCGCCGGATGTGCTGCGTCTGGTCGCCATTGACCCCAAGATGGTCGAATTGAGTCACCTCAACGGGCTGCCGCACCTGCTCGGCCGGGCCGAATCCGACATGGAAAACATTATCCGGGCGCTGCGTTGGGTGGCGCACGAGATGGATCAGCGATACAAACTTTTTTCTGCCACCGTCGCGCGCAATCTGGACGACTACAACCGCAAGATGGCGCGCAAAGGCGAAGAAACGCTGCCGCGCATCGTCGTGCTCATTGACGAATTGGCCGATCTGATGATGTCCACGCCGGAGGAGACCGAGCGCACACTCACCCGCATCGCGCAAATGGCCCGCGCCACCGGCATCCATCTGGTCGTCGCCACGCAGCGCCCCAGCACCGATGTGGTGACGGGGTTGATCAAAGCCAACTTCCCCGCGCGCGTGAGCTTTGCCACTACCAGCAACGTGGACTCGCGCGTCATCATTGATACGCCAGGCGCGGAGTCGTTGCTCGGGCGCGGCGACATGCTGTTTTTGCCGCCGGATGCGTCCGCGCCGCTGCGTGTGCAAGGCTGCTATATCTCCGACCATGAACTGGAAGCGATCATCCACTTCTGGCAGAAGAGCGCCGGCGCGACCCCGGCCAAACCGCCCTGGGAGGCGTTAGCACAAGCCAAAGGCCCCGATTCGTTGCGGATGGACGGCCAGACGGAGGATGCCGATTTACTGGATCGCGCGGTCGCTCTCGCCAAGACCCACGGGCGGATTTCGACCTCCGGTTTACAGCGTCAGTTGCGCATCAGCTACCCCCGCGCCGCCCGACTTATGGAAGAGATGGAGCGCATGGGCCTCGTCGGTCCGCAGGAGAGCGCCGGGCGCAAGCGCAACGTCATCCTCGGCGGCGATGACGATATTTGAGATTGATCCTTCTGATAATGTTGTTTTGCATTTTACTTCTAGCGCATTTTGTGCTACACTCTCTTTAGAAAACGTCGCCTGGTCCTTAGTCAGATAGTCCATTGAACCTGTTGACGCCAAGACTGGCGGACTGACGACGGCGCGACTATTTTTGCAGAGAGGAGCCGACACAGGTGGACAACCGCTTAACTGTTCTCAACGAGGTCTTGCAGTTTTTGCGAAGATTTCAGCGAGTAGAGGGTTTGGCGCAGGAGAGTGTCGCCTATATCGCTCAGTTAACGGGTTGGTCAGGCATCTCCCTGTTATCACCGGACTACGATGCGGGTGTTGTGCGCGTGACGGCTTCCGCCGGATTTCTGGCCCCACCGCTTGATGCGAGCGCGTCTTCTACGCATCCACTCGTTGCGCGAGCACTGCAAACGAAAGCCCCTGATTATGCGCCGGATGTACCCGGAGCTGCATTGCTGTTCCCGCAGCCGGTGAATGGTTGCGGCGTGATGGTCGTTCCTCTGAAGCGTGGCGAGTGGGTTCACCTGTTACTTTACATCGTGCACAATCAACCTGCCGCCCTGGATGACGAGGCGCGCCTGTTGGCGCAGTCGTTAGGCGAAGTCCTCTCGCTGGCTTTGCAGAACGCGCAACTCTACACCACCTTGCAGCAGGAAGTATCAACACGCCAGCATACTGAAGATCGCTTCTGGGCGACAACGCGCAAGACGGAGACATTGTACTTCGTCAGCCGCGCGCTCATTGGCTCGCGCCGGTTCGATGACATCTTACCGGCGTTGTTGAACAGCCTTGCCAGCGCCTTGCGCGCCGACCAGACCTGGCTGTTGCGTTGCGATCTGGCGAACCAGCAAATCACCGATGTGCTGGTGGGTGGGACAGAGCATCCCCCCATACCCAAACTGAGTTTTGACGCTGCCATAGCGGGTCTGCTCGGCGAAGTGATGCGTGAGGGCCGGCCCATCTTCCTCTCCAAAGAGGCGTTGGCTGCACGGATGCGTATGGATGGACGGCCATGGTATGTGGATGAAGCGGGGGGCGCAGTGGCCCTCGCGCCATTGCTCGCGCGCGATCAACCCTGCGGCGTACTTGTGGCGGTCAACCGTCCCGACCGGCGGGATTTCACGCAGTCAGACGTTGACTTGCTGATGGCGACTGCCGCGCAAATCGTCACGGCGATGCAAAACGCGCAACTCTTCCAGACGATCACCGAAGAACGCGAGCGTCTGCGTACAGTCGTCCAATCCAGCCGCGATGGTGTCATCCTGTTGGGTCTTGACCTGCGTATGCTGGTCGTCAACAAACCGGCGCTGCGCTTTCTGGGGTTGGCGGGTGAACCAGACATGTGGGTTGACCACGCACTGTGGGATGCCGTCAACCAATTGCGCGGCCATGCGCCGCATGTTGTCAAAATCATTCTGGATGAGATGCGGCGGATACGCTCCGGCGAAGAGCAATCGCACGAGGGCGAAACCAAAATTGGCTTGCGGACGATTCAGTGGTTGAGTTGGTCGGTCCGTGGCGTCGAGCAACCGTTGGGGCGGCTCCTGATGTTGCGCGACGTCACCGAAGCCCGCTTCCTGGAGCAATTCCGCGAAGACTTGACGCACACGATGGTTCACGACCTGCGCAATCCTCTGACGGGTATTCACGCCGCACTGACTTTGCTATCGCGGAGCGCCGGCGCGGCGTTGCTGGAGGGACAGCGGCGTGTGGTTGATATTGCGCTCGTCAGTACCGAGCGAATGGTCAAGCTGGTCAATGCTATCCTCGACATTAGCCGTCTGGAGACCGGGCAGATGCCGTTGACGCCTACCGTTTTCCGCTTCTCGGACCTGGTGAATGATCTGGAAGAGATCCAAAGACCGCTGGCGAATGAGCACGACCTGCATTTTGTCAATCAAGTCCCCGAAAATATCCCGCTGGTGCGGGCCGATAAAGACTTGATTGAGCGTGTACTGCAAAATTTGATCGGCAACGCCCTGAAATTTACACCCGCCGGCGGAGAAGTGTCTGTGGCGGCGGAGGTCGAACCTGAAATACCGGACAAACTGCGGATTTCTGTTTCCGACACCGGGCCGGGCATCCCTGTTGAAATCCGGCGCAATCTCTTTACCAAATTCGTGGCCGGGCAGCAAATAGAACGCGGGAGCGGTCTCGGTTTGGCCTTCTGCCGGATGGTTCTGGATGCTCACGGCGAACGAATTTGGGTTTCCAAGACATCGGAGCAGGGCACGACGTTCACGTTTACCTTACCTCTGGCCGGGCCGGCCCTGTAGCGATTATCCCCCCATTGCTTGAGGAGACCAATGAGCATCTCGCTGTTACCCAGACAGATGGAAGACATTCACACGTTGCTCCGTTCGCTGGACTGGCACGCGGTCGGCTACGAGGTGGAGCAGGAGACACAGGCCCGGCTGGTCATCGTCGGCCCGGTGAACAGCGGCAAATCAACGCTCTTCAACCGTCTGCACGGGCGGAAGATGTCGGCGGTGAGCGCCGTGCCCGGCACGACGAAGGGCGTCGTCGAGCATCCCATCGGGCCGTTTCTGCTGGTGGATACGCCGGGTTTTGGTGAAGTATGGGGTATTGACCGCGCCGAGATCGCCCGTGAGGCGACTGCAGGCGCGGATTTGATTCTGCTGCTGTTGGACGCGGCAGCCGGGGTGCGCCAGAGCGACCATGACCTCTACACAACTTTGCAGGGATTGCGTCGCCCGGTGATCGTCGCCCTGAACAAAGCCGATCTCGTGAAAAAGGATCTGCCGTGGATTTTGGAGAATGCTGAGAAGCTTCTCGGCGTGCGTCCCACGCCGATCTCCGCGCAGACGGGGTTGGGGATCGTGGATGGGCTGCTGCCGGCGATTTTGAGCGCGCAGCCGGCGGTCGCTGTGGCGATGGCGCGCGCGCTCCCCGATGTGCGCGGGCACATCGTCAACCGCATTGTGCGCCGGACTGCCTGGATGAATGCGTTGATCTCGCTGCAACCGGTCCCCGGTCTCGACATCCCGCTGCTGTTAGCCTCGCAAACGCGGATGGTGCTGCGCATCGCCGCGGCTTACGGCGAATCCATGAACATCTCCCACGCGCGCGAGCTGCTGACGACGATGGCCGGCAGCCTGCTCTCGCGCTATCTGGGATCGCAAGCCGCGAAACTTGTCCCCGGTTTGGGGTGGATTGTCTCGGCGGCGATTTCGGCGGTCAGCACGTGGGGCATTGGGCAGGCCGCGCGGCGGTATTTCGAGGTGGGGCGCACGATCAAAGGACCGGAGCTGCGTGGTTTGTACCGGCAGATGCGCGCTCTTGCGCCCAAACGTCTGTTTCGTCGTCGCGCCGCAGAAGTGGAAATGGCCGAAGAAATCTCGCCAGAAGCTGTGGACCCTGAAATTGTTGCATGAAAGGCAGGTCGCGTCATGGGGGCTGGTTTTCCCGGGGCTGTCAATGATGATCTTGCCAACGCGGAGACCTTACGCAAGGTTCAGAAGCAACGTCGTATCCAGCTCATCATCGTTGCAGCGGTGGCGCTGGCTGTGGGCTTTTTGATGGGTAAATTTACCCCGGACGACGAAGTATCGCGCGCCCACGTTTTGCTCACCCCGCCGCCTTACTGGGGGCAAGTGTGCGTCCCCGTCGCGTGTGATAGCGAGTCGCCCTTGCCCATGTCCACCGCCGCCGTGCAAGCGCTGCACATCTACATCACCGGCGCGGTGGAGCGTCCCGGCGTCGTCGCTGTGCCAGCGGGCAGCCTGTTGGCCGACGCAGTGGAAGCTGCTGGCGGCGCAATTGCAGACGCCGATCTGGAAAGCATCAATCTGGCTGCGCCGTTGTCGGATAATCAACACATCACTGTGCCGCGCCGGGCGGCGACTGCCACACCCAAACCGGCGGCTGTCGCTACCGTTGCGCCGCCCACCGTCCTGGTGAACATCAACACGGCGACCGCCGCTGAGTTGGAGACATTGCCGCACATCGGCCCGGCGATGGCGCAGCGCATCATCGCCTACCGCGAGGCCAATGGCCCCTTCCAGCGCATCGAAGACCTGCAGAATGTCGAGGGCATCGGAGAAACGCGCTACAAGGACATTGCGCCGTTGATTACGGTGGAGTAGGGAGTGGGGGAGTTGGGAGTAAGAGAGTAAGAATTCGATTTGTCGCTGATTCTGATATTCGCCGATTCTTACATTCGCTGATTCGGACTTTCGTTCACCGGAGTGGTTATGATTGGAATGTTTCTGACGTGGTATGTGACGATGCAGTTCTTCGCGTTGGCGGGGCTGCCGCTGGCGTTTGCGTGGTTGCGGCGGCTGCCGTCGCGGGGGTATGCCGTGGCGAAGGCGCTGGGCTTGCTGCTGGCCGGTGTGATCTTTTGGTGGGGCGGCATTCTCCACCTCTGGGAAAACACAACTTCTGCTGTACTTGTGGCTGTGGTTTTCATTGTCGTTGTGGGATTGTGGGCCATGCGGGGGCAATGGGCGGAGGTGCGTCCGTGGTGGCGGGAACACCGGGGCTTTGTCTTCACCACGGAGGCGCTGTTCCTGGTCGCATTCGCGTTGTGGACGGTGGTGCGCGCGTCGCAGCCGCAGTTGGAGACGGCCGGCGGTGAAAAGTGGATGGAGATCGCGTTCCTCAACGCGGTTTTGCGTTCGCCGCAGGTTCCGCCGCACGACCCGTGGCTTTCCGGTTATGCCCTTTCTTACTATTATCTGGGCTACTTTCTGTTGGGAATGATCACGCGGCTGGCGGCGATCCCGGCGACGGTGGCCTTCAACCTGGGCTGCGCAGGCTGGTTCGCACTGGCGGCGGTAGGCGCTTATGGCGTCGTTTACGATTTGCTGGAACGGCGCGCCGTATTCCGCGCACTGTTTGCGCCGCTGCTCCTGCTCCTGACCGGCAATGCTGAAGGGTTGCTGGAGGTGCTGCACGCCGGCGGCCTGCTCTCGGCCAAATTCTGGGCCTGGTTGGACATCCGTAATCTCAACGCCGCGCCACAGCCGCCGTTTTCCTGGAAGCCCACGCGCTTCTTCTGGTGGTGGCAGGGATCGCGGGTACTCACCGATTACGCGCCCTGGGGCGACCGCATCGAAATCATTGACGAGTTCCCCGCCTTCAGCTTCACGCTAGGCGATATGCACCCGCACGTCTTGGTGCTGCCGTTTGTGTTGCTGGCGGTCGCGCTCGCCTTGAATCTGTACCGGACGTTGCATGAAAAGGAGTTCAGCGCCATTTGGTGGAGGCGTTTTACCCCCTTGATTAGCTACGCGCTGGTGTTGGGCGCGCTCGGCTTTATCAACACGTGGGACTTCCCCATCTACTGGGCCTTGATGGTGGGCGGGATCATCCTGGCGCGTTACGTGCGCGCGACGCCGGAGCTAGAGGAGACCCGGCGTCCGTGGCAGCAGTTCTTCGACGCTGTGTGGGCCACGCTGCCCGAAGGCTTTGTCCTGGGTGTGCTCAGTATCCTGCTGTATTTCCCGTTCTGGTACGCTTTGCGTTCGCAGGCCGGGGGCGTGCTCCCGAACCTTTTTAACGCCACACACTGGCCGCAATTCGTGGTGATGTTTGCGCCGTTGATTGTCCCTGCGCTCGGTGTGATCATCGGCGCGGCGCGTGAGGCAGGGGTGAAGGGGTGGTGGGCATTAGCGGGCGGCGCGGGGTTGGTGATCGCCATCGCGTTGCTGGGGCTGCTGGTGGGCGCAGGCGCGGCGTACCCGTACCTGCAAAGCGTCCTGCGTGGCGAACCGATTCAGGGCCTTTCGGTCACGCCGGAGATGGTCGTCGCCGGCATCAAAACCCGCTGGATGCGCCCCTGGGTAGGCTTGGCCCTGGCGTCCGGCGTGGCCGCCGTGGTTTTGGCGCTCTTTAGCCGTCAGCGGTCAGTGGTTAGCGATCAGTCATCAGCCATCAGCGCTCAGCCCTCAACGACTCCCTACTCCCTACTCCCTACTTCCTACTCCTTCCCCGCCTTACTCGTTCTCATCGGTCTATTGCTTACACTAGCGCCGGAGTACGTCTATCTCAAGGACGTCTTTATGGCGCGGATGAACACCATCTTCAAGTTCTACTTTCAGGCGTGGGTGTTGTGGAGCCTGGCCGGGGCGTGGCAGCTCGCGCTGTGGCTTGATTCGCGTCCCGCGCGGGTGAAATCGCCGGAGTGGCGGTATGTGGCGACCATCGTTTCCTGTCTGTTGATTGTCGTTGGCCTGGTTTACACAGTTCTGGCTGTGCCCGCGCGCGCCGAAGAGCACGGTAATCCGAAGACATTGGACGGTGCAGCGTGGCTGGCGAAGTCCAGGCCCGGCGACTATGCCGCGTTCCAGTGGCTCAACGCGAATGTCGCAGGAGCGCCGGTCATCGTCGAAGCGCCGGGTGACAATTTCCGCGCCTACGTCTACGAAGGGCGCGTCTCCGCGCTGACTGGGCTACCAACGGTGTTGGGGTGGGCCGGGCATCAGCGTCAATGGCGCGGCAACTACGACGAACCCGCGCGCCGCGAGAAAGACCTGGAAACCCTCTTTACCACCCTCGATGAAAACGCCGCGTGGGAGATCCTGACGCGCTACAACGTGGCCTACATCTACATCGGCCCTGTCGAGCGCGAGCGCTATCCCGCCGAAGGGCTGGCGAAGTTCGCGGCGATGTTCCCAGCGGTGTATCAGGGTGGGGATGTGGTCATTTATGGGGTGGGGCGCTAACTCTGCGCGAAAGACGAATCAACTCCTGGCATAGGAATTTCTCATTAACTGGCGTTCACCAGCGGTTGGATGAAAATTTCAACCGCGAATCACGCGAATCTTCGCTAATTTTCAAAAGATTTGCGTAGATTAGCGAGATTAGCGGTTTATTTTCAAGCGGTTTATTTTCAAGGGAGGCCATATTTATGGAACATTGTGACGGATTCTTACAAGGTGTGCGCAACGCGAAGATTTATTATCAGGCCTGGTTGCCGGAAACGGAATGTAAAGCTGTGCTGTTGATCGTCCACGGGCTGGCGGAGCACTGCGGGCGGTATATGAACGTCGTCAATCACTTCGTCCCGCTTGGGTACGCCGTCTATGGCCTGGATCACATCGGGCATGGCAAATCCGAAGGCGCGCGCGTCTACGTGGATCGCTTCACAGATTACACGGACACGCTCAAGCGCTACTTCGACGCAATCCGTCTGGAGCACCCGGACAAGCCGGTCTTTCTCGTGGGACACAGCATGGGCGGGCTGATCGGCGCATTGTATCTGCTCGAACACCAAAACGAACTGGCGGGCGCGGTGCTCTCCGGGCCGCTGGTGAAAATGGCGGGCGATATTTCGCCCATGGTCGTCTTCATGGGGAAACTACTTTCGGTGCTGATGCCCAAGACTGGATTGACAGCTTTGGCTGCAGAAGGTATCAGCCGCGATCCTGCCGTCGTGCAGGCTTACGTCAATGATCCGCTGGTGTACACGGGCAAAATAACGGCGCGCCTGGCGGGCGAACTCGTCGCGGCGACACAGCGCATCACCGCCGAAGCTGCCAAAATCACCCTACCGCTCCTCATCGTGCAGGGCAGCGAGGACAAGCTGGTTGATCCGGCAGGCGCAAAGCTGTTGTACGATACGGTCAGCTCTGTCGACAAGACGCTGAAAATCTACGAAGGCTTCTATCACGAAGTCTTTAACGAACCAGGGCGTGCGCAGGTTTTGGGTGACGTGGAAGCGTGGTTGGCGCAAAGGGCATAAAACAGATTGCCAGACACTTGCACATTCAGCACTTTGATGCTATAGTAAAACCAGATCGACAAAGCAGGTATAGCCTTATGCGATACAGTCAAAGCCGATTCACCCTTGCCGTTGCGAGCCTCCTTACCCACAGGAGGCATTGCCGTTTGGGTGCGCATTGACTCGCGTTAAGGCTTTCGTCATTTCAAAAAACGCCTCCCAAACGGGGGCGTTTTTTCATGGGATAACAAACGCGGGCACGGTCGGAGACCGGCCCGAGCACAAAGTTTAGCGCGCTGTGGCCGGTCTCCGACCGAGCCACCGCCGGCAAGGAGTCTCGATGTGAGATTCCACACCAGCGATCACGAATAGCTTGCGCGGATCACAATCCGGCGCTGCGGGAACGGCGGATTGTGATCCGCCTTAAGCGTTAAGGCAAGGTCATTTTATTCGAGAGGTTTGCAATGCAGAACAATATCCAGTGTCATCAGGAGGTGTTCCCCCGGACGCCCGCAGCATCGGCGTCCGGCGATCTCGCGTTGTGATTGAAGATTGGTTGATTGGAGATTGGTTGATTGCAAATTCACAACACGAGGAGATGAGAGGATGAACACCGAGATCGAAAATTATATTCCATGGGACATCGAAAGCTACTGGCGCGAGCGTTGGGCGCGGGAGCAAACGTACCGCACGCCGATGCCCCGGCCTGGACAAAAAACCTACTATTGCCTGGACTTCTTCCCCTACCCTTCCGGGGCCGGGCTGAGCGTCGGGCACGGGCGCAACTACGTGCCCAGCGACGTCATCGCCCGCTACCACCGGATGCGCGGCGAGACGGTGCTGCACCCCATGGGCTGGGACGCCTTCGGCCTGCCCGCCGAGAACGAGGCGATGAAGCGCGGCAGTCATCCCGCCGAAAGCACCGCGCACTACGCCGCCAACTACCGCCACCAACTGGACCTGTTGGGCTGCTCCTACGACTGGGAGCGCGAATTCACCTCCGCCGATCCCGCCTTCTACCGCTGGAACCAGCACTTCTTCCTGATGCTGTACAAGAAAGGGTTGGCCTACCGCGCCGAGGCCCCCGTCAACTGGTGCGAAAGCTGCCAGACGGTGCTGGCTGCCGAGGAGATCGAGGACGGCGCTTGCTGGCGTTGTCACAACCCCGTCGTGCGGCGCAAACGCAAGCAGTGGTACATCCGCGTCACCGCCTACGCCGAAGAGCTGTACGCCGACCTGGCGCGTCTGGACTGGCCCGAACACATCCTGGCGATGCAACGACATTGGATCGGGCGGAGTGAGGGGGTGGAAATAGAGTTGCAAGTTGAAAGTTACAAGTTGAAAGTTGGGCGTCACGCCGCTTCCCAATCCCCGATCACCGATCACCAATCACCCAATCACCAATTACCAATTACCAATCCCGCGCTCTCCGTCTTCACCACCCGCCCCGACACGTTCTTCGGCGTGACGTTCGTGGCGCTGGCGCCGGAGCATCCGCTGGCCGAAAGTATCTGCACGCCGGAGCAGCGAGAGGCCGTTCGCGCCTACATCCGCCAGGCGGAAAACCGCTCCGACCTGGAACGACACACCCGCGAGCCTGACGGCGTCCCCACCGGCGCTTATGCTGTGATGCCCAATGGCGAGCGCGTCCCGATCTTCGTCGCCGACTACGTGCTGGCGGAGCACGGTTCCGGCGCGATCATGGGCGTTCCGGCGCACGATACGCGCGACTACGCCTTCGCGCAGAAATACGGCCTGCCGGTCAAAGTCGTCATCGCGCCGCCTGCCGGTGCGGGGAGGGTTGAGCTGCCCTACACCGAACCTGGCGTAATGATCAACTCCGGCGACTTCGACGGCATGGACTCGGTCGCCGCGCAAGACGCCATCGCGGATTGGCTGGTAGCACAGGGCAAGGGGAAACGCGCCGTCCACTACCGGCTGCGCGACTGGCTGGTCTCGCGGCAACGGTATTGGGGGACGCCGATCCCGATCATCCACTGCCCAACGTGCGGAGAAGTGCCCGTGCCCACGAACGATCTGCCGGTGACGCTGCCCCCGCTGCCCGACTATCGCCCGCGCGGGGACGGGAAGTCGCCGCTGGCGAACCTGCCGGACTTCGTCAATGTCACCTGCCCGCGCTGCGGCGGCCCTGCCGAGCGCGAAACCGACACAATGACGGGCTTCGTCTGCTCATCGTGGTACTACCTGCGCTTCGTCGATCCGCACAACGCCACGCAGCCCTTCGACCCGGCGGAAGTCGCTCGCTGGCTGCCGGTGGACGTCTACGTCGGCGGCGCGGAGCACGCAGTCGGCCACCTGATGTACGCGCGCTTCTGGACGAAGATGCTGGCCGACGCCGGGCTGGTGGAGTTCCGCGAGCCGCTGCCGGTGCTGCGCAGCCAGGGCGTCCTGCACGCCCGCGAGCCGGGGACAGGCCGCCCCGTGCGTATGTCGAAGTCCAAAGGCAACGTCGTCGCGCCGGAGGACGTCATCAGCCGTTACGGCGCCGACGTGACGAGGCTGCACCTGATGTTCATGGGGCCGTTCGAGGCCAACGTCGTCTGGGAAACGGAGGACGACGGGACAACGCCGCAGCACATCGAAGGCGTGCGGCGGTTTTTGCAGAAGGTGTGGCGAGTGGGGAATGGCAAATGGCAAATGGCAAATGGCGAAGGGGGCGTAGCGAATGGCAAATGGCAAATTGTGGGGGCAATGCACCGGACGATTCGGGAGGTGACGGAGGAGGTTGAGGCGCTGCGGTTCAACAAGGCGATCAGCGCACTGATGACGTTCACCAATGCGCTGGAGGCTTACCGGCGTGCGTTTGGCGATACGCCCAACTTCGTGGCGGCGCGGGCGATGCTGCTGAAGCTGCTGGCTCCGTTCGCGCCCTTCATCGCCGAGGAACTGTGGCAGCGCACCGGCGGGCAAGGCAGCATCCATCACCAGGAGTGGCCCGCCTTCGATGCGGCGCTGGCGCAAGCGCAGACGGTGGAAATTGCGGTGCAGGTCAACGGGAAGGTGCGCGCCCGCATCAGCATCGACGCGGACGCCGACGAGGAAGTCGCACGGGAGGCGGCGCTGGCAACGCCCGTCATCCAGCAAGTGCTGGCCGAGCATCCCGCGCGCCGGATCATCGTCGCGCCGGGACGGCTGGTGAATGTGATCATCTAGCCCGTAAAACGTGATGCGTGATACGTGAAGAACCTGTCACGCATCACGCATCATTTCTACAGCACTGCGTTCAAGTCCAGGCCGCGGGCGGCGGCGCGTTCGGCCATCCAATCGCGCTCGGTGGCGGGCGGAGGTAGCACTTCTTCCTCTGGACGGCGCACCATCGACAGCGCGCCGACCGGACAGGCGACGGTGCAGACGCCGCAGCCCACACAGCGCAGCGCATCGACGTGGACGATGCCATCCACGGACAATGCCCCGAACTGGCATTTCTCCACACACGCACCGCAGCCGATGCAGGCATCTTCGTCCACCTGGTTGACGAACGCCGACCGTGCAATCACGTTCGCCAGTCCCAGATCAACCATCCCGCGCAGGATGCCGCACGCGCACGTGCAGCAATTGCAGATGTACCACGATCCCTGCTGGTTGTTGCTCACCGAGTGAACCAGGCCCGCCTCGGCGGCGCGGCGCAACGTCGCCATCGCACCCTCTTGGGTCAGCGCGCGCACCGTTGTGCTCTGATCGAACGCGCCGGGCGTGGCGCTGAAGACCATACAGACGTCGAGGGGGTGCTCGCAGGGTTGGCCGATGAGCGCCTGCTGCTTGCGGCACAGGCAGTCCATCACGCCCCACGCCTTGGCATGCGCGACGATGTCAGCGGCGCTCTCGAAAGGCCGCACTTCCATATCCACACGCACACTCTGTTCGACGGGCACGACACGATGAATTTGCGGGGTGATCCCCACCATTGTGCCGAATGCCTGATGATAGTAGTCCTCGAACAGGCGCGCAAATTCGGCGTCAATCGTGTTCACCTGCATCTCGTAGATGCCGACGGCGAATGGCATCAGGCCATAGCCGAGTCCCGCCTCCGTGCGTCCGGCAGTAATCAACCCACGCCGTACCATCTCTTTGAGCTGCTTGCGCAAGGCCGACACATCGCGGCCCAAGCGGGCGGCAATTTGATTCGGCGTTTCTAGTGTCAGGCGCAACTGCGCGGCTAACGCAGCCTCTTCTGGCGTGAAGATGTGCGCCAGCAGCCGCAGTTCCACGCCATCATCGGTGGGCGGGAAGCCGTTGGGCAGCGCGTCCAACCGTTCCGCCAGCAATTTGTACGGGTTGTCACTCATCGTTCCTCCTGATCCACTTTCAAAATGACAAACACACAACTGGCATCTTTATGCTCTTTGACGGCGGCGCACGCTGCCTCTTCGACACGGTAATCGTCGCCGGCTCCGGCCCATTCCACCGCCTGTTGGAGAAAGCCGACCAATCCGTGGCACAGATTCTCTGGAGCGCTATGCTGTCCCCAGCAGAAGGGACACGGACTGGCGGTGTAGATAAATTGCCCACCGGCTACCTGGAACGTGGTTTGCACATCACCTGATGGATTGTCGTTGGTGATGGCTTGAAGGACAGCGCTGACCCGTTGTGCGGGTGGCAACGCTTGGAAAGCTGTACTCTGCACATTGAGGACGGCGGTCAAATGCGGTGCTAACGCCAAAAACGACGCGCGCCCGGCTCGCAGGGCCATCCCGTGGCCCGCGTGCGGGCCATACATTTTGACCAACATCGCGTTCAACGCGCTGAAATCAGCGAAATCCACTTCCCGGGCGTCATCGTATGGCGGCAACCCTTCAATCCAGCTATGTAGACCGGCGAGCTGCAAAACCTTGGCGAATCCGAGCTTGCCGCTGATCCCGGCAATCACGTCCAGGTAAACACGCGCGCGGTGGTTAGACAGGAAATGTCTTCCGCGTTCCATACGCCCCCTTCGGTAGTTTATGACCGTCTTTGACGGTAAAGTGACGGATTGACGGTTGCTGCCATCTTTTCGAGATCGAGATTGCATCCCAAGAATGGCAGGATGCGCGCCAGTTGTGGCCTGGGATCGGCCAGCATAGCGTTGTAATCAACATCCAGGTAGGTCAGGTTGGGCTGTTTGTCCAGCCAGGTGTGGACTTCGCGCACATGCTTTTCGAACAGACGCGCCATATCTGCGTCATTGCTCTTGTCGGGATCTTCGCCGCGGCGGACGAGCATTTGTTTTTGCGAAGCCAGGATTTCGTCCATGCTGCGGCGCATAAAGAGGATTTTGTAGGTATGATCGGGCGGCAGGTGCATCAATAAGGCTGAGATGATCTTTACAACTTTGCCCTCGGCTTCTTTTATCCACAGTGTGTCGCCCTCGGGCAACTTTTTAACACGCTCGAATTCATAGTAACCCTGAGGGTTGTCAGCGTTGGGTTGGCGGATGTGATCGGTGAGCACTTCCAGCCCACCGGCTTCCAGCATTTTCATCATCATCGAGGTGCCAGAACGCGGCAATCCCGAAACGACAATGACGGCTTGCGGCGCTTTCCGAAAAAAGCGGCTGAACAGTTTCAACTGGCTCCTCCTATTTAACCTTTGCAGTGGGGATGTTTGCTGTTGACGGGTGTCAATGTTGTCAACGTCTGCCGGATATGCGGTATAGCATGGCATCGAAGGTGTTGCCCGCAAGATTAGCCGTGTTGATCATGCGCAGTATCATCTCGATGGCGGCGGCTTGGGCTGCGCCGTAAGTCTCAATCAACACTTGGCGGCTTGCGGCATCCGGGTGGCCTGCGGCTTCAGCCCATTCGCGTGCGTAAAGGATCGCCGTGATTTCTTCCGGCGGGCATTGATCGGCGACGCCTTCAAGCAACTGTTGGATTTCTTCGTCAGGGAGGCCGTTCTTGCGCGCGAGCTTGACGTGGAAGTCGGCGCAATAGCGACAGGCGTTCACCTGCGTGACCGCCAGCATCAGACGCTCGCGGAAAGCCGGGGCGATTAACTGCATCGCGGTGTGAATCTGCGCGCGCTGCCGTAGCATATAACGCGCGTCATCCAGGAATTCGGCAATGCCGGGATAGGTGCGCTTGTGGAACCCGCCGAACGGCGTTGCGGCAGCGTCGCGGTAGCGTCTGATCCACTGGCCCACATGGTAAAGCAGGCTGTGCGGGATCACTCCAGCGAGCGTGGCAAGCAGGCGGTACGCCGCGCCGGGCACGGAGACCGCACGATCGGCTTGCAGGTCGCGTAGTGACTGGGCGACCACGGCATCCGCGGACATCCACGCAAAAGCGGGAACTCCGTGTTTGTCAATGTTGTTAGCATCTTGGAATTCGGTGCGGGTGAAGCCGGGGCAGAGCGCCTGGATGCGCACACCGGTCCCGGCCAACTCCTGGTATAACGCCTCGCTGAAGCTTTTGAGATAAGCTTTGGTCGCGCTGTACGTGACGCTGCCGGTGACTGGGAAGAACGCCACAAACGAAGCGACGTTGACAATCGCCCCACAATGTCGCGCCATCATGCCCGGCAGCGCGGCGCGCGTCAGACGCACGGCGGCCAGCACATGCACGCGGATCATAGCCTCCTGGCTCGCTATGTCATTTGCCGCAAATGTGCCCGGTGTGCCAAACCCGGCGTTGTTCACCAGAAAATCGAGGGATTCGACCTCCGCTATGCGCACTTCGACTTTGGCGACGTCGGCGGGATCGGCCAGGTCGGCGACCAGCACTTCGGCTTGCACGGCGAACTCGCGGGTCAGTTCCTCGGCGAGCGCCTGTAGCCGCGCTTCACGGCGCGCGACCAGAATGAGGTTGTAGCCGGCGCGGGCCAATTGCCGCGCATAGCTGGCGCCGATCCCGCTGGATGCGCCAGTAACGAGTGCTGTGCGATTGTCACGGGCCTGGCGGAGCGGCGACGGCAGACGAGCGCGCTGGCGCTGCCACATCGTGAAGCCGATGGCGGCGCTGGTTGCCAGCCCCAGACCTAACCAGAGCGTTTTACGTTGCGAATGTTTGCCTGTCATATTCGATAGCCCCCGAACCTCACGCCTTATCGTCGCCCGGTGCAGCGAGCGGCAGTGTGAAGCTGAAGGTGCTGCCCACCCCCTTCGTGCTGGCGACGCTCACTTCGCCTTCCAATTGTTCGACGATGTGCTTGACGATGGACAAGCCCAGGCCATGCCGATGGGATTTGATGTCCCCTACTCTGGTGAACGCATCGAACACGTAGGGAAGGTCCTGGCTCGCAATGCCGACGCCGTAATCCTTCACCCAGAAGCGCGCACTTCCCTGGCGGGTGGGGTTGGTGAGGTAAGTGGGCAGTTCTTCCCAACCCAGTTCGATGCGCGGCGCTGGTCCGCCGTATTTGATGGCGTTGCTGATGTAGTTGACCCACACTTGTACCACCCAGGGCGCATATCCGTGGACGACGGGCCATGTGTCTGGCATAATGATGTGCGCCTCGTGATGTTCGATCAAAAACCGTAAACGCCGCAGGGTTTCCTGGATGATGCTCTTCATCTCCAGCGCCGAACGCGGAACGTCCTGTTGGCGGACATTCGCCAGTAGCAGCAGATCGCCGATCAAATTGTCCATATCGTGCACGGCCTGGCTGATAATGCCCAAACTTTCGCGGGCTTCTTCGGGGGAGATGTCATCATATTCCATCCGCAAAACCTCTGCATAGCCCTGGATTGGGCTGAGGAGGTGGCGTAGATCGTGGGCCACCATCTGCGAGAACAGGTTCAGGTCTGCATTGAGGGCGGCCAATTTCTTGTTCAATTTTTGGAGGGTCATCATATCCGCGAAGCGCGCCCTGGCGATGATGATAGCGCGTTCCAGTTCGCGGATGCCGAGCGGCTTCATCAGATAGGCGGAAATGCCGGCGTGCGCCGCCGATTCGACCAACTCCTTGTCGTCATACGCTGTGAGCGCGATCACTGGCGTCGGACAGGTTTCCTGGATCAGTTGACTGGCCTGGATGCCGTCAATTTCGGGCATACGGATGTCCATCACCACAACGTCGGGGCGCAAGCTTTGCGTCATGGTGACGGCTTCCAGGCCGTTCGTCGCCAGACCTACCACTTCACAACCGTATTCTGTTAACAAGGTGGAGATCGTCTGGGCTACCAGATTGTCGTCTTCAACAATTAAAATCCGCACACGCTGTCCGTCTATCACCATCCAATTGTGCTCCGTTTTATCCGAAAATTCGCGCATTGTTGGCGCACTGACCACTCATTCGTCGGTTTCTGCTGGCAGCTCTGAGCCGAGCAGCAGTGTGAAGTAGAATGTGCTGCCCTTGCCTTCGACGCTTTCCGCCCAAATGCGTCCGCCATGCCCCAGGATGATGTGCTTGGCAATCGCCAGTCCCAATCCTGTGCCTTCGTCGGCCCGCGCGCGGTCGGTCTTGTAAAACCGCTCGAAAATGCGCGATACCTCGTCCGCCGGGATGCCTGCTCCCGTATCTTTCACCGCAATGAGCATTTCTGATCCTACGACGTCGGCTTTGATCGTGACGTTGCCGCCAGCGGGCGTGAATTTTATGGCATTGTGCAACAGATTCATCACCACCTGCTGTACCCGTCGTGAATCGGCCAACACAGGTGGGGCATCGTCCGGGATGATGGATTCGACGGTGATGTTCATCCGCTCAGCCTGGGGCGCTAATCGCTTGATCGGTTTCTTGATGAGCTTGGCAACCGGGGTTGATTTGAGGCGCAGCGGCACTCTGCCAGACTCGATTTGTGATAGCTCCAATAACTCTTCTACCATTTGCGTCAGCGCGCTCAATTCCGATTCGATGAAACTGAGGAAACGTCGGGCGGCCTCTGGTTCGTCAATCGCGCCGTCTTTCAGCGTCTCGACGACCAGTGAAAGTGAGGCGAGTGGCGTGCGCAGTTCGTGTGAGATATTGCTGATGAAGTCGCGGCGGATGGTCTCCAGCCGCCGGACGTGGGTGAGGTCTTGCAGCATCACCAGGAAGCGCGTCGGTTCCGGTTCATTGAGCGGGGTGATGATGGCTTGCAGGAAAGTGTTGCGCAGGGTAGGTTCTATGGTGCTGGTTTGCTCCACACCGCTTTGCCGACATAAGTTCCACAACTCCACCAATTGGTGCTCGCGGACCACTTGCGCGAAGGTGCGGCCTTGGGCATCTTTGCCGGGGAACGCCAGAATACGCAGCGCGGCGGGATTCGTCAACAGAATCTGGCCGTTGTTGTCGGTGATGATGACCCCGTCGGCCATCGTGTTCAGCACGCCGGAGAGGAAGGTCTGCTCCTGCGCCAACATGGCGACTTTGTCGTTGAGTTGGTCGGCCATGTGATTGAAGGCATGGGTCAAGCGCGCCATCTCGTCGCGTGTGGTAGGCAAAAGTCGCGCGCGCATATCGCCCTGCGCCACCCGTTCCACCACGTCGGTCAACTGCCGGATGGGATTGGCGGTGCGCGAGGCGATGTAGGTCGCCAGACCAATCGAGAGGATGGCGAGGAGCAGGCCGGTTATCATAATCGTCCGGCTCAAGCGCCCCACAGCTTGCTCAATTTCGTGGAGGGGAATGGCGATGCGCACCACACCGGCTGGTTCCCCCGTGGCTGAACCATCACGGCGCGCCAACACAGCCACGTACAGCAAATCTGTTCCCAGTGTGCGGCTGAAACGCACCGCCGTGCCCGTGCCCGTGCGGATCGCCTGCGAAACTTCGGGCCGGTAAAGGTGATTCTCCATGTTCGCCGGATCTACTTCCGAATCACCGAGCACAACCCCATCCAGGCCAATGACCGTCACCCGGCTATCAGATAGCGCCGCCCATTGGCGGATGTGGGCGTCCAGCGCGGCGGGGTTGGCCGATAAGTCGTCCAGACACGCCACGGCGCTGTCGGCGATCAACCTGGCCTCAGTCAGCACACGCGCTTCCAGGTCTGCGCGTCGCACCCGACGGACCAGCCCTGACAGATATAACGTCAGCCCTAGCGTGGCAATCAGGATGATGATTGTATATGGAATGATCATGCGCCATCGGATCGAAGAAAACATAGTTATCCCTCAAAACGATAACCGGCGCCGCGCACTGTCACGAGGCGGGTGGGCTGCGCCGGGTCAAGTTCGATCTTCTCCCGCAACCAGCGGATATGTACATCAACCGTGCGGCTGCCGCCGCCATAATCCCACCCCCATACTTCTTCGAGCAGTTGTTCACGGGTGAGGGTTTTGCCCTGACGTTGGGCAAGAAAGACAAACAGTTCGTACTCTTTAGGTTTCAGGGGCAGCAATTGTTCCCTCAACCATACTTCGTGTCGGTCCAGATCAATCACGAGGTCTTCGAACTGCAACCGCTGTGTGGATGTGGGGGTGGATTCTGCCGCGAACTCTTCGCGTAGCAGACGCACCCGGCGCAGTTGCGCTTTGATGCGCGCGAGCAACTCACGCATACTGAATGGCTTGGTCAGATAGTCATCGGCGCCTACCTCGAAGCCTACGATCTTGTCGACTTCGTCCGTGCGCGCGGTCAGCATCAGAATCGGGATGCGCATCTCCTGGCGCAGGATGCGGCATACCTCGAAGCCGTCCATGCCGGGTAGCATAATATCGAGCAGGACGAGGTCCGGCTGTTCATGGTGCGCGATTTCCACAGCCTTTTTCCCAGCTGTTGCCGTCAGCGCCTCGTAACCTTGTTTGGCGAGGTTGTACGCCAGTGTCTCCCGCAAAACGCGATCGTCTTCGACGATCAAGATTTTCTCGCTCATGGGACCTCGACTACACCGTATCCATCTGCGCGCGATAATGGATTTCCGGCAGCTCGCGCAACCGGGCGGCGGCCTGTTCTGGCGTCAAATCGCGCTGCGCCTCACCGAGCATCTCGTAACCGACCATGAACTTCTTCACCGTCGCTGACCGCAGCAGTGGCGGGTAGAAGTGTGCGTGCAACTGCCAATGCGTGGTATCGTCCATATCACTCGGCGCGCCGTGCCAACCCATGGAGTAGGGGAACGAGGTCTCGAAGAGATTGTCGTATTTGACGAGTAGCCGTTTGAGCGCCTGCGCGAGCGTATCCCGCTCCCCGTCATCCAGGTCGGGGAAGCGCGCGACGTGGCGGCGTGGCATCAGCAGCACCTCGAACGGCCAGACGGCCCAGTAGGGCACCACCGCCAACCAATGTGCGTCTTCGACAATGACGCGAACCCCCTCGGCTGCCTCGACTGCTGCGTATTCAACCAGCATCGGCTCACCGTGCGCTGTGAAATACGCGCGCTGCTCACGTTCTTCTTTGGCCGGCTCGTTGGGCAGCGCGCTGCCGGCCCAAATCTGCCCGTGGGGATGCGGATTCGACGATCCCATAATGGCGCCGCGGTTTTCAAAAACCTGCACCCAGCGATACTCCCGCGCCAGTTCGGTAGTCTGCGCGGCCCATACGTCAACGACGGTGCGGATGTCGGCGGCGGGCATTTCCGCCAGGGTGAGGTCGTGGCGCGGGGAGAAGCAAATCACGCGACTCGTGCCGCGCACAGCCTCAGCCCGCAACAGGGGATGCGGCTGGAAGGTCACTTCTGGCGTGTCGGGTAGCAGAGCCGCAAAGTCGTTGGTGAACACGAACGTGCTCGTGTACGCTGGATTCATCAGGCCACCGGCGCGCGCGTTGCCGGGGCAAAGATAGCAACTGGGATCATAACTGGGGCGCTCTTCGTGCGGCGGGCGTTCCACCTGACCCTTCCACGGGCGCTTGGTACGGTGCGGCGAGACCAGGACCCAGTCGCCGGTCAGCGGGTTATACCGCCGGTGCGGATGTTCTGTGGGATCAAAGGTGTTCACTGATAACTCCTCGATAATGCACAATGATTGCCCGCTATTATAACCTGATATTGTCTATATGCACAATTTAATTTTCTGCTCCTCGTATCACCAACGGCAGATACACCCGCTCCCACAACGCCGTTGTCGTCAGGCTGCTGGCTGCGCTCACCGCTCTATTTCCCTGCGATGTCGCCGTGACGGTCGCGGTATCCGCCGCCGCTCCAAGCCCGGCGGGAACGTGTACGCGCACATTGACCCACGCCTTGCCGCCCGCCGACAGGTTTACCTGCGCCGCCGAGAGCGTCGTCGGCCACAGCGCGTCGCTCACACGCAAATCGAAAGTATCTGCCACTGCGCCGGTATTCTCCACCGTCAGCGTGTAGACGACGGTCGCGGTGGGTTTCCCGCTCCCGGCAGCTACAGATGGCGCCAGCATCACCCCGTAAGTCGGCGTGACCGTGTCGCCGGTGACGACGACCTCGCGCGTCAGCTCCACCGTTCCGCAGCCGTTCGTCGCCGTGACGCGCACCGGGTACGCGCCGCTCATCGTGTATGTGTGGGTGACCGGGTTGCCTGGCGCTGTGCCGCCATCGCCGAAGCGCCACGTGTAGGTGATCGGCAGGAACGCCGTTGATGTGGGCGGCAGCGCGGTGAAGGCGACGTTCTGGCCCGTCTGCGGGTGCAGCGGCGCCCAGGTGAAGTCCACCGCGGGGAGCGGCGCACACGGAATCTGGCAGACGACCTGGACGGGGATGGTGAGGGTGCCCGTGGTGGGGTCGTTGTGGAAGACTTTGAGCGCGGCGGTATAGACGCCCGGCGCAGCGCAGTGAATGTTGACGTCGAGATCGGCGGCGCCCGGCCCGGCGACCGTTCCACTCAACGGGTGCGCCGTCAGCCACGGCACGTCGCAGGCCGCGATCGCGGCCTGCACCGCCGCCAGCGCGTTGATTTCGCCCCAGCCGGTCGCGTGATTGGGCACGTTGCCCGGCCCCTCATCGCCGTTTTGGGTCGCGTAGGGGATGGGCGTCGCCGTCTGTTCGATGAGCGTTTCTGTGGCGGCGTAATCATCCACCAGACACGGCCCGGCTTCCCACATCAGGGCCACCAACCCGGCGACGTGCGGTGCGGACATTGAAGTGCCGCTCCAACTGGCGTACTCTGTGTCGCTGCCGTTCAGGCTAGAGCGGATGTTCACGCCCGGGGCGACGACTTGCGGCTTCAACGCGGCGTATCCGCGCGGGTTGATGAGGTCGAGGTTGTCGGTCGGCCCCCAGTTGGAGTGGGGGGCGTACAGGCCATCGCTCTGGCCGGTGGAGCCGACGCCCGTCACGTTGCCGTAGCGGGCGGGATTGCCCACGGTGTTCAGGCCGGGTGGATACGCGTAGTTGCAGTTGCTCGCGTTGCCGTTGGAGAAGATGGGATAGATGCCGGCCGCGTGCCAGGCGTCCACAACGTTGCGGAACCAACCATCATACGCGCGGGCGCAGTCACCCCAGGAGTTGTTGACGATGTGGGGGCGTTTGGCGGGGTCGCGCCGGTACGGATCATCCGCAGGATACGGCGCGACGATCCACTCCGCGCACGTCAGCAGCGCCACGTCCGGGCAACCGCTGCTGGCATTACAGGCATCGCAGGCGATCCACTGCGCGCCCGGCGCCATGCCGATCTGATTGCCCGCGCCATCGTCGCCGACCATAATGCCCATCGTGTGGCTGCCGTGCCCGTGATCGTCGAACGGCGCTGTTTTGCCGGTGTCGGCATCCAGCCAGTTGTAAGCGTGCTCGAACGCGCCGTCGCCCAGATTGCCCCGGTAGCGCTTCACCAATGCCTGGTGGGTGTAGCGCACGCCAGTGTCAATGTTCGCCACGACGATGCCCGCGCCACGGTAGCCCAAATCCCACACCGCATCGGCGTGGACATGCGCGAGGTTGGGTTCGCTGCCAACGCCATCCGGCGATGCCGCGCCGGTTGTGTAGCCGATCAGGCCGAGTGTGCGCCGCGCGTGCAACGCTGCGATTTCGCTGTAGCCTAGCAGGTCGTTGAAAGTGCGCCGGTTCGACTTCTCGACCACGATCACATTATCCACCCAGAAGGCGCGATAGGGCACACCCCGCGCCGCAAGATAAGCGCGCACTCTGCTCTGCGCGCGTTCCGCTGTCTCTTGCAACGCCTGTACCACAAACGCGCCGCGCGCCTCCCAGTCCAGCGCGAAGGCCGGCGTCAGGTCGGGGCGTTCGCGGAAGCGGATGATGTAGCCGGTCGTCTCGTCGTCGGCCAACGCCGCCGCCAGTTGCGGCTCGACCGCGATGCCGGGGAGCGCCGGTGCTGTTGCGCTCTCGCTCAGGCTGATCTCGGACCGCGCCTGCGTCAGGCCTGATTCGACCACGCGATAGGCCAGCGGCGCGCTCCCGGTGTTGGCGAGGGTCAGCGCGAAGGTGGTGGTCTGGCTCACATACGCGGTGACAGGCGCGAGCGTCATCGGCGCAAGGGTGACTGCCGGGCGCGGCAGCGTAAAACCCTGCGTGCGGGTGACGCCGCTCGTGACTGTGACGGTATTCAACTCGACCGCCGTATACCCTGGCGCGTAGGCCGTCGCCGTATACGTCCAGGCGATCAGTTCCGCCGGGCCATAATGACCGGTAGCGGCGTCCACCGGCAAAGCCAGCCCGCCGGGTTCCACCAAGACAAAGGCGCGTGTGACCGGGGCGCGGTTCGGGGTCTCCGCATCCAGCACCACACCTTCCAACCAGCCGCGTTCGGCGCAGAATGGGCAATCGCGCCACCGCGCAAAGGGAGCCGGGGCGAGCGCCCCCTGTCCTGCTGTGCCGCCGAGCGTCCAGAACGTCTCGATGTCCGCATCGCCAAAGGAGCCGTGAGCTGGTCCCAGGTTGCCTCCCTGCGCCGTTAGCAGGTCGGGCGGACTGTCATCCCACGTGTTCGTGGTGTAGTCGTAGGCCCACACGCCGCGTTGCGGTGTCCATCCGACCAGGCCACCCAGCGTGTATATCCGACCCTTGCGCGGGTCTTCGACCAGCAAGGGGGTGCGGTGATACGGCAGATTTGCCAGCGGCTCCCAGGCGTCGGTGGAAGGGTCGTAGGCGTACCAGCCATAGTAAGCATCGTAATGTCCACCGGCGAAGAGCCGTCTGTGGTACGCGCTGCCCACGCTGCCGCCCAGAAAGAAGCCGTAGCCGCTCTGCAACGGGCAGCTTGCCCTGGTTGTCCAGGTGTTGGTGGCCGGATTGTAGGTGTAAGTTGGGCAGTCAGCGGGATAACTGCTCTTGGCGCTGCCGCCTGCCGAATAGAGCTGCCCGTTGAGCACACCGCTGGCTTGTCCGCCACGCGCGGTGGGCAAATCCGCCCCGGTAGACCAGACGTCGCGGGCGATGTCGTAGATGTAGAGTGTGCGATAGCCGGTAAAGCTGGCGTCGAAGCCGCCCGCGATGTAAAAGCGGCTGCCGATCAGGCCATAAGCGCCGGCAAAGCGCGCCGCCGGCATGGGGGCGCGGCGCGACCACGCGCGCGCCGCGATATCGTAGCACCAGTGTGCGTTGGTTGGCTGCGGCGACACCGCTCCGGTCAATCCGCCGACGAAGCAGAGCATACCGTCATTGTAATAGCTGTGCCCCCAATAGAGGGCCGGTTCATTCCCTGTGGTCACGTCTGCCCACACGCTGTCGCCGCCAATGCGCGTCGTCAGACTGGTGACACCGGTATAGCCGTTGCCGGTGGCGGTCACTGTCGCCGCGACTTCGACGCCGGCGGGCAGACAAGTCGCGGGGTGGACGGCGACTGTGAAATCGGCATCCGCGCCGGCAGTCAGGGTGAGCGCTGGTGGTCCACTGATGGCGGCGTTGGTCGTCAATACAGTGTAGGTCAGGGGGAAGATGCCATCTGCGCCGGTGTAATTGAACAGGTTGAGCGTGTATGTGTCGGTGAGCGCGGCGCAACTCACCGACGATAGCGTTGCGGGCGCGAGGTAGAGACCCGGCGCGAGGCATTGCGCGGCAATCGTCCCGCTGACTGTGTGTGGCGCAGCGCCGAACTGGTCGCCGGTAATCGTCCACGGTAGGTTCCAGGGCGACTCCGCGCAGTCTGGCAGGGTGACGGTGGCGCAGAAGTCGTAGGTTCCATTGACCCACGCGCCCCATGTGGTGGGGTAGCCAATGGTTTGCCAGTAGACGACGTTTTTCGGCTGGACGCCTGCTTCGGTTCCGCTGCCGGCGGAAGTTACCGCGTTGACCGCCCAGCGATCCGGCAGGTCCACGGCAAAGCGATCCATGTATTCCAGATCGGGGGAGCGCACGGTGACGTTGAAGCACACGTCCACGGGGGCGCCAGTGCGCAGCGAGGGGGGGACGATGGCGTTGACGGTCGAGCCGTCGATTTGCATCAGCGCGGCGCTGCCCGCGGGCGGCATCTCGGCGGCAAGCGCGCCGCCTGCGCCTGCCTGGTACGTCTGCGCTGTGGCGCGTGACCCTACGCGGCTCTCCATTCTGACGGCGCAAAGCACACCCACTACTCCCACAAGACCAACAATAACACCCCAGACCCGATATCTTCCCACACTACGCCTCCACCGATTATCTTGTGGAGAACTATAAAGCGTTTCGGCGTTGGGTCAAATGGGAGAAAGGGCGGCGCCTACAAGGAAGGCACGCAGTTCCGCCACTTTGCCACCGCTGCTGTTGGCGGTGAGCGACGTTGATCCCAGGTGATCGCCCAACAAGAACTATAGTGTACTGCTGCCCTTACGCATTGCGATCCGTTGGCCACCCGCGTAGTCGTACTTGACCATCGCGCTCGTGCTGCCGGTCCACTCGAAGTGGTTGCCGACGTGGTAGGTGGTCACGCCGCCCATTACGGATTTGACGCGGTTGCCGTCGCCGTCATTTGAACTTATTCTAACCCATTTGTGGTCTAACAAATGGGGGTAAGCTCACGATGCGCCCATACATCATTCAAATTTGCCTGGTTGGAAAGCCATTCTGCTAGCTCTACACTTTCGTCACCGCGCCCAAGCCATAAACCAAACGCAGCGTTTTCGTTATAGGCGCGTTGCCCAATGACTAACGTCCATAAATCATTTTGTGTGGCTCCTCCAATGAAATCACCAGGTTGTAAAGTCAGCAGAAACGCCCAGATATCTTCAGAAGTGGAATCTTTGAAATAACCCAACCAGTTAAGTTGCTCTTCCGAGAAATACCCACTCGGATCCGTATACCTGAGCGGATTATTGAGCACATACGCATACCGGTTGAGACTCTGCGGATTCGCCGGGCTGGGGACAATCGTATCCGCCTGGATGAAGCGGCTAAGAGCAGGGTCGTAGTAGCGGGCGTTGTAGTCGTACAATCCCAATCCGATCTCCTGCCGCTGACCTGTATAGCGGCGGTCGGTGGCGATGGTGCCGCTGCGCGTCTCGCCATACGGGTAGTAGCGCATATCGCTCACTTTGCCGCCGCTGGCGTTCGTGCTCAAGGAGGCGCTGCCCAAGCTTTCGTCTGCGAAAGCCGTGGTCGGCGTGCAGGTAGGTGAGGGTGGAGGTCGCGCCGTTTGTCCCGCAACGAGTGGATGTGGTGTAAAAGTGCAGGTCAATCGCTACGTCGGATGATAGCACAGCGCCGCGATTTTGCCACTGCCGCCGCGCGTGGATGCCGGTGGATGACAACCCGCCAGCGTGCCTCGCTGCGCTCCGGCGAGGCGCGCCGGCTGCCGGCTCGCGGCGCTGTGGAAGGACGACCGCACAGGCGCACGCAGTCCAACAATTCAACAACTTTACAGCTGCTGCTATTGGCTGAATTTGTGTTCTTGCCAGTAATTGCACACTAACCCGTAGGCTTCGTCCAGCGTTGCCGCCGGGAGCGCAAATTCCTGCGCCAGCGCGGCATAGGCAGCGGCCCAGCCACGCGGCGGCGACGGCAAATCATCAGGGAGCGCGTGCGTCCCACGCGTTTCGAACGTGGCGTGCAACGCGGTGCGCACGCGCAGAGCATCCAGCATCCCGGATGTAATGAGCAACACCAGATCCGCCAAATCCTTGACCCGCGTATTCTCACGATCACGCCATGGGAAGGTGTAGGCGTGGACTTTCTCGGCAAATTGTTGTTCCACCGGGTAGAGGGCAATGCGCGGCGCAGCAATGCCGGCAAACTCCAACAGGCCGTGTAGCTGGATCCACTCCGGCGGCGCGGCAATCGTATCGCCCAACCCCAGGTCCAGGTGGAAGCGGGCGAAGGTGCGCCCTGCCAGGCGCGCTTCGACCGCGCAGCGCAACCCGCCACCCGGCGCGCCGGTCTGTTCGAGTTCGGGCTGCGCGAGCCGGAATTCGAAGCCATCGTTCAGAGGCTGCGCGGTGACTTGTTGCAGATGTTCGTAGCACAGCGCCGCCCAGGACGTGCGCGTGTCTGCACCAGCTTCTTGCGCCCACTCTGCCGGATCGGGCACGCTCAAATCCACATCGAGCGTAGCCCGCGCCCGGTCGTCGAAGCGTAATTCCAGCGCGTAACCGCCTTTGAGTACCCAGGGCGGCGCTGCCTGAGCGAACAAGCGGGCCAGCAGACGCTCGAAGGCTACCCAGCGGTACAAGCGGCGCAGATCGATACCACGCTGCTGCGCCATAAGCCGTAGGCGAGCTTCCAGGGCGCTGCGGAATGCCTGCGGGGTGGCATAGTCGCCGATCACGCTAGCAACTCCGCGACGCGGGGAATGGATGCCAGAGCTTGCGCCAGCCGTTGGCGCGCCATTGGCGTACACGGCGCGGTCTCCAATGCCGTGCGGCGCACCATGCCACGTTCCAGGGCTTGGCCCACGGCCTGGTCGAGGTGTTCCTGGCTCAATGGGCTGGCGGCGACATCGAGCAAAGTTCGCAGCGGGGTCGTCACGCGATACCCTGCACGCTCTTCGATCTCTGCCGCCGCGAGTGCAGTCCGGTGCAGTACACAGCCCGGCGGTACGGGCTTGCGGAAACCCGGCGGCGCGGTCAGGTGGATGCGCGCCGGTGACACGTCACTCAGCGCGTGGAGCGCCAACGCCGTCTCGTGCGAGACGACGACTTGTGGCTGGCCCTGCTGGGTGCGGCTCCACAAGGTCAAGCGGATCAAGTCTTCGTGCTCGTGCGGGGGGAAATTGCGCAGCCGGAAGATTCCACGCTCTACCCGCACCCAGGCGCCGCGCGTCACGTGGAAGTGTTGCTGGCTATAGGCATAGCCTGCCTGCCGGGCCTGCGCAGCGGTGAAATACCCGCCCTGCGCTTCGGCGAGCGCGTACAATTGCTGTAGATTCGCTTGCGGATCGCGTCGCATTGCAAAATCCTTATAGTGGATATAAGGATTTTACAATACGGACGGGGAAATGTCAAGCTGCACCGTCGCCGGCGGGCCAGACTCCGGGTGGATGCTGGTGGATGACCACTCGTCAGCGTGCCTCCCTTCGCTCCGAGGAGGCACGCCTGCTACCGGCTCGCGGCGCTGTGGAAAGACGACTGCGGGGCGGCGTAGATTAAGTGAGCGGTAGCGCGAGTAGCGATTGAGAGACTATCCGAATTATAGAGACGTGAAACACCGTGGACGATTGCGTCCACGGTGTTTTGTAGGTAGTGAGCTTGTCGGTGCGCTTCTGGTAGTGCATCGCGTACCCTCTCAAAATGCTACTATAGCTCTTGCCTATGCAGTTTCCTTATAGCGGCGAAACAACAGGCGAATATGAGCATTAACCGTTTCGTATGTTACTATAGTAATCAACGTTAAGTACCACACAACTGTCAAAACACCCAGGGAAACCGTTTCATCTGTTAGTAGGTGTTCATAGAAAGATGTAGCCTCATCATACACAAACTGAAAAAGCACACCTACAATAAGCAACCCCAAAAGCCCACCAAAGAAACGTAAAGGAGTTTGATCTTGTGGAGATATCGTGTGCCAAACCCACAAAAGGCCTTTGAAATGGAGGTATCCAGCAACTAGGCCGCCGACTATCTGAATCCCCCATAACCGTTGCTCAAATAGCAGTGGTGCTTGGATCAACCACTGCACTGGATTGCGACTATCGAACACTAATGAGTAGCCAGCGTAAGTAAAAACTATCACAAAAATCAACCAAATCCAGCGCCAGGGTCGTGTAAGGATTTTATTAGATGCAGTCTGCATAGCACACCTCAGTCTATCATGGTCTATCTTACGGCAGTTCAAGGTCAAAGCCTCCCAGCACCTCATAACCTGATGGGCCAAATGGATTTGTTAACTTCGTCCAAGAATGAGCACCCACGATTCTATCGCCCACATCGTAGTCTAAGGTTGTCCACTGATAATCAACTGCAGTGCCAATAAAAAGTTCTCCTATATCGTTCGTCAAAATCTTAAAGGTAACGAGTTCTACAAAGTTGTTCCAGAACTTTCTCATCAAAGATTCTTGCCATGTCACTATCCGATACGAAGACAACTCTGTATAGGTATTGTTGTACAAGAAGGGGTTAGTTTGGTGAACGATAGTCGCATTTCCCTCGCTATCAAACCTTAACAAACCATTAAGCTTAGTTCCATACTTATCGGTGCGGATGTCTTCGCATTTTATCTTTTGTTGTGGAATGGTGCCTATTTGTGATATCTGGACAATCCCTTCTAGAACGTCTTCTCCAGTACCCAAAAACTGTAAAAGCATTACAGCAGGATCGGACGAGGGGTCAATAGCAAAATAGTCACCACCTTGTGCGTTACTCAGAAAATTTGCCCAAGCCGTATCATTTCTCCAAATGTCCCACATTTCCAACCAGTTATCGGGATAGTTTTCCTTCAGATAGTTAATTATAGCGTCTGTAGTGTAGTGCCCCGTCGGATCCGTATACCTGAGCGGATTATTGAGCGTATACGCATACCGGTTGAGACTCTGCGGATTGGCCGGGCTGGGGACCATCGTATCCGCCTGGATGAAGCGGCCAAGCGAAGGGTCGTAGGAGCGGGCGTTGTAAAAGTACAAGCCTATGGCCGCGTCCTCGATTTGCCCGGTGAAGCGCCGCGCCGTGGGTGTGACGCCGGAGGTGTAGCGCGACTCACCCCAGGGCTTGTAGCGCAATTCCGCCACTTTGCTGCCACTGCTGTTCGCGGTGAGCGACGTTGATCCCAGGTGGTCGCCCAACAGGAATGAAGGCGCATTGCTGCCTACACGCATCGCCACCCGCTGACCACCCGCGTAATAATACTTGACCATCGTGAGCGTGCTGGTAATCCACTCGAAGTGGTTGCCCACGTAGTAGGTGGTCACGCCGTTCAGCACGGATTTGGCGCGGTTGCTGTTCCTGCTTCTGGGCAAGCTCCGTCGTAGACGGAGAGGGCAACCGCAGCCGATCACTGACAAAATTACATTGGCTTTCTCACTCAACTATGTAAAACGGCCAAGAATAAGACACTAATGCTCCGGAGGTTTTGCTGATCACAACCGTTGCAGTATGTTTACCAATTCCTAGAGCAACTTCATAACAGATTCCAAATGGCGAACCATCGGGGGCTTTGTAAACATATTCACCTGTATCTGGATCCTGGTGTCCTAACCCTATAGTGTCAGTCTTTAGCACACTCTGGGGCTCTGTTATCGTCTTGCCATCAACAATAATGTACATACGACTCAACCATTCCTCCGCAGTGGGGAAGTCACCAGGCTCCAAAAGCAATACCGGCGTAACTGAGATACATATACCGGGCACATCAGATCCCCAACCAATAGATGGTGCTAAATTTTCATATTCAGATAAGGTATAGTGTTCGCCTGGTGCCGGACCCAGCGTCATAATATAATCTGGTACTGGTGCAGGAGTCTCTAGTGACGTTGGTGTGAGAGATACATTCCGATCAGACGCTTTGCAACTGCAAGCACTGAAGGCGATGATGAAGAATGTTAAGATAATGCGTTTCTTTAACATTTTTCACCTCAGATGCTCAGTGCGCTGCTTAACCAAGTCATTTATAGACTGCGCATTTGTGATTTTGCCATATATACCATCTCCACTATTATTCACACCGTATACATAACCATTGCTATACAACGGTGAACCAGAGTCTCCTCCAATCGTTCTGTCTGGACTTACAACCAGTGCATCGTACGTAACGCCTCGCAGGTTCCACGTACTATAGAAATCCTGGATTTTCGTATTGTACAACCCTGGCTCGCCACCTATAAATACAGATTGTTGAACAGAATCACCAAGGCCCAGATCCCCAGAATCGCCCATAGATGCCACATCCTGAGGATCAATGAAATCATCTTTAAAGACGAACAGGCTGAGACCCCCTCCCACATCGGAATCACCAGCAAAACTGAAAGCGCCGTTTTCTGCTAAGTGCACCGAACCGTCAGAAGTCTCGATTCTTATTGCTTCAAATGCTTGTGCAGTTCCCCAAGAACCCTCATAATGATTGTGGGATAGCACGGCATTTGGCGCAATTGCAACACCACCACTTCCTTTTCCATCCCATCCGTGTCCTTGATATTTAACGTTTATCCGAACATAGCTTGAAGGCAACTCAGCAACCTTTTTCCCATATTTCCCCAATACATAGGCATAGTCTCCACAGTCCATGCCGGCACACCCCACATCGTGGCCAGTAGGATCGTTATATTTGATAGGATTGTTACGAGTGTAAGCGTAACGGTTCAACGTCTGAGGGTTTTGCGGCGCAGGGACAATCGAATCAGGGCTGATGAAGCGCCCTAGCGCGGGGTCGTACATTCTCGCATTGTAGAAGTACAACCCAATGTAAGAGTCATTGCGCTGACCGGTGAACTGGTAGCTCGTCGGCGTGGTGCCGGAGGTGTAGCGCGTTCCACCCCACGGATGATAGCGCAGTTCCGCCACTTTGCTACCGGTGCTGCTGACTGTGACCGCCGTGCTGCCCAGGTGATCGCCGAGCAGGAAATACAGCGTGCTGCTCCCTTTGCGCATCGTTACCCGCTGACCGCCCGCGTAGTAATACTTCACCATCGAGGTTGTGCTGCCGGTCCACTCAAAGTGGTTGCCGACGTAGTACGTGGTCACACCGTTCAGCACGGACTTGACGCGGTTGCCGTCCCCGTCGTAAAGGAAACTTGCGCTCGTCGCGCCGACCACGGTGGTCAGGCGGTTCTCGGCGTCGTAAATGAGGTAAGAAACGTTAGCGCCAAGAGTGTGCGTCACCTGATTGCCGTTGGCGTCGTAGCCATACGTGTTGCTCCCCCAGCCGGTAACGGCGTGTTTGTGGGTAGAAGAGTTGTAAGCTAGTGTGCCGCTGCCGTTGTTGGTCAGGTTGCCGATCTGGTTGTACTGGTAGGTCTGCGTGATGTACGTGCCGCTGCTGCCACCGGTCGCTACTGCCGTAACCAAACGGTCCAGGGTATCGTAGGTGAAGCTCTGAGTCTGCGGACCGGCAAGGGTATCGGTGATTATTCTGACATTACCTACGGCATCATAAGTATACTGCAACTGCTGCAAACTGGTATTGTTCGGCGGGACGCCGGTGCCGGTTTTTAGGGTCTGCAGGCGTCCTTGCCCGTTGGCGGTGGTCCAGGGATAGTAGGCATAGGTAGTGTACAACACCGCCGGATTGCCCAACACCCGTTGTGTCACCCGTCCCGCTGCGTCATAGGCGGTGCTTTGCACGTAAGGACCGGTTCCCGAAACGCTATTGAGCGCGCCATTGGCGGCGTAGGTATAGTTGACCTGCTCGCCCGTCCCGCCGGTGTTGCCACTGGGGTATTTCATCCACGTCACCCGATCCAGCGAATCGTAGCCCCACTGTGTTTTGAACGTGCCCCCACCGTTGATGACCTTCGTCTCTTGCGTCACCCGCCCGCGCGCATCGTAGGTCCAGCTTGTAGAACCGGAGCCATCGCTCATCCCCGTGCGGCGGCCAATGCCATACACGCCCACGTCATAGGTGTAGGTGACGGTGTAGGTCGTCGCATTGCACGTCAACGTATCCAGATTGCTAACGTTGTTGTGATACGTCTTGCCCTTGAGCCGGTTGAGCGTATCGTAGTAGAAACAGATCGCCTGGTTGCGCGCGTCGCGTTGCTTGACGAGGTTGCCGGCGTTGTCGTAGCGATACTGCCACGCGCCCATATCGGGGTCGAGCATTGACGTCTTGCGGCTGAGCTTGTCATAGCCCATTGTCGTCACATTGCCCAGCGTGTCGGTGACGGTGATGAGGTTGCCGAGGGTATCGTAGGCGTAGCGGGTGCGGGCGTAGTAGTTGTTGGGCTGCTCAAGCGCTGCCCAATCGAGGGGGAGGCTGTAGGTCCCCTCATACTCGCGCACTTCCGCCAATTGCCCGTAGGCATCTACCGCTGAGATTTTCAAATGCCCCAGCGCATCCAGGGTGGCTGTCTGGCGTCCATAGTAGCGGAGGTAGGAAATTGCGCCGTCCGGTGCGGCGATTTGGTTGACGCGGCCCAGGGCGTTGTAGCCGGTCAGCGTCTGCGCCGGGGCCGCCGGCGCGACATACCACGGCGCATCCACGCTGCTGGTGGCGGTGTAGGGCACGCTCTGCGCTACTACCAGCCCGCGCGCGTCGTAACGTTGATCCACTACCGTGGCTTGCGCGCCGTTGTACTCGGCCTGCGTTTGCAGCACGCGCCCCAGGCCGTCGTACACCTGGCGCTGCCAGAGGATGTTGCCGGCGGCGTCTTCCTTGGCGTAGGCGCTCACCGCGTAGAGCGCCGTCACGTAGACTTCATCCACGTACACCGTGCCCACCTGCGGCGTGCGCAGCAACAACAAAAAGCGTGTAGCGTCCGCCGGAAGGGTAACCGTGCCGACGAGGAGTTCCCACGCGCTGCTGGCGACGCGGCAGACTGCTTGCACCTCGTGTCCGTCCTTGGCCGAGACTTGCAGGCACAGCTTGCCGCTTGCGGTGGTCTTGACGTAGGCGCGCACCTGGTAGGTCTTTCCTGCTTGCCAGCCGCTAAGGTATTGCCCCACCCAATGGCCGGTTGTGCCGATGGTGACAATTTTCAGGCTCTTGCTGCCGACGTAGGCTTGTGTGCCGTCCTGCGTGTAGGTCTGGATGTTGGAGGGGTCGTACTCGCTCCACGTGCCGCCGAGACCACTCTCGAAGCCCGGATTGGCGACGGGCGGCGGACTGGTTGGATCGTGATAGACGTAACGGCTAGTCGGGGATGTCAAGCTGTCGCCGGGACGTACTTCTTTGACCAACCGTCCGAAGGCGTCGTAAACATAGTAAGTACTCGTCTCCGTCTCGCCGTTACTATCGTAGGTCTTCTGCACCTGTCCAAACAGGCCGAAGTCGTCGTTGCTCACGATCTCGTTCGCGGTCCCGTAATAGCGAGTCAAGGTACACAGGTTCAGGCCATTGGGGTCGCGGCAGACTTGGGTGGGGAATTGGCGATAGGTGGTCTCGTAGGTGGTCGTCATGGTGTTGCCGTTGGGATCAATTTCCTGCGTCACGTTGCCCCAGGCGTCGTAGACGTACTTGGTCAGGATAAACCGCCCCGGCGTGGCATATTCACTCCATTTACCCTGCCCCCTCATCGTCAGTTTACCCTGGGTGAGGGTGACGGTCGGCGGGTTGGCGGCGATAAAGTTGTTGACGTTATACATGGGATCGTCGTAATACCAGAACGTCTGGGTTTTGAGAGCGGTTTCGGCGATCGTGAGACCAGCATACACATTTTCCTTCCATTGCCGGCCGATGAACCACTTGCCCGCGGCGATCGCCGTGACGATATTGTAGTAGCGCCGCAGAATAGTGCGTTCGTCGCCGTTGGCGCCGACCGCGCCATACTGGTATTCTTCAGTCACGTTACCGTAGGCATCGTAGTCATAGTTCACCGCGTTTTTGATCGTCACGCCGCCGGAGTAGTGCGTGGTTGTGACCCGGTCGGTATAGCCGAAGGTTGTGGAGCCAGTGCTGGCTACGCCCCACACTGTATCTTGTTGTTGCAGCAGCGCGCCGTTGGTGTCGGAGATAAGTGTTTGCGTGGTCTTCCCGCGGTTGACATCGGCAGTGGTGATAAAAGCGTAACGGGTGGAATTCAACAAAGCGTTGTTGTAGTCATAGACCGCCACCGTATCGTAATGCGCGGGTAGGAACTCCCACACATCGCGCTTAGCATCCACCTGATGCACCAGATACGGCTCCAGCCAGGCCGGGAAGCCCGTCAGGTCGAACGTCAGCGTCACCGGTTGCGCCAGGCGCAGGTGGCCGTCCACGGCGCGGGCAGGGTCGCGCGGCGTCACATCCAGCGTGAGCCAGCGGAATTCGCCATTTTTCTGGCGCGGCTCTGCGGGGATCACCACCTGCACGCCCAACTCCAGAGCAGCCTCGATGGCCTTAGCGGGAAAATCCAGCGTGACGACGCCATCCGCCGTGCTCAATCGCCCACCTTCAGGCAACAGAGATACCACCTGTGCCGAAGGCTGCGGGCGATACTTTGTCCAGGCATCCGCTGTCATCTCATCTCCGGCGCAGGCGGCGTGGGCAGCGGGCTAACGAAAGACGCGGGCACCGGTTCGGCGATGGGCAAAACCGGTGCGGTAAACACATCGGTCAACGTCAACACATCCGTAGGGGTCACAACGTCAGTGGGTGAAAACGCCGCCGTCTCTGTCAGCGGCGGCGCCGCAGCGGGTAGATCAGTTTCCGTCGCCGTTACGGGGGGGGGCAACCACGCCGGTCAGGCCGGGCGGCAAGACCAACGCACACAAGACAACGATAGATACAGCTTGATGCAAACGCCAGGACCAACGCACACGCGCCATACAGTGACCTCCTGAGTGAGAATGGGAATAACAGTTGTGTTGCGAAACAAGAGCCAATCAGGTTAGTATTTGGTTTGTCACAATATTACGCAAGGAGCCACACGAACCAATATAAGTTGCCACAAGGAGATTATACAAGATTGGTCAGAAAAAGGCAAGTGGAGCACACGCAAAAGCTGCCAGGAAGAAACTTCCACAACCCTGGATTTATGGTATAATGCTTCCTGTATGCGCGGGCGTGGCTTAACGGTAAAGCCTTGGCCTTCCAAGCCAATGATACGGGTTCGATCCCCGTCGCCCGCTCTCATGGGCCCATAGCTCAAGGGTTAGAGCAGCCGGCTCATAACCGGTCGGTTCCAGGTTCGAATCCTGGTGGGCCCACTGGAATTGTAGATGACGGCCTGGCGGTACGCAGGCCGTTTGTTATGTCAGAAAAAAAGAGGATTGTATGGATAGCGAGCACATGTTGGCGCGATTGGATGCGGTCGAGGCGCGCTTTGATGAGTTGACGCGCCTGTTGGCCGATCCCAACATCGCGCAAGATTACGAGAAAGTGGCCGAATACGCCAAAGACCGCGCGGATCTCGAAGAGACAGTCGGCATTTACCACCGTTACAAGCAAGTTGAGGCGGAATACGACGCTGCCCTGGAAATGTTGGACGACGCAGATGAAGCCATCCGCGCGATGGCAGAGGAAGAGTTGACTCGCTTGGAAGCGGAACGCGAAGCGCTGGAGCAGCAGTTGCGCCAACTGCTCGTGCCTAAGGACCCGCGCGATGAACGCAACGTCATCGTAGAAATCCGCGCCGGTGCTGGCGGTGACGAAGCCGGCCTTTTCGCTGCTGACTTGCTGCGTATGTACACCCGCTATGCCGAACGCCAGGGCGGCTGGAAAACCGAACTGCTTAGCGAGAACCGCACCGGTATTGGCGGGTATAAAGAAGTTGTGTTCGCGGTGCAGGGCAAAGGCGCTTACTCGCGCCTCAAGTACGAGAGCGGCGTGCATCGTGTGCAGCGTGTTCCCGTCACCGAGTCCAGTGGACGCATCCACACGTCCACCGTCACCGTGGCGGTGCTGCCGGAAGTAGATGACGTGGAAATCAACATTGATCCCAAGGACCTGGAGATAGATACCTATGGCTCCTCCGGCCCCGGCGGACAGCACATGCAGAAAAACGAGACCGCCATCCGCATTACCCATAAGCCCACCGGTATGGTGGTGACGTGCGAGAGCGAGCGTTCGCAGACGCAGAACCGGTTGCGCGCGATGGGCGTCCTCCGCGCCCGGCTTTACGAAATGGAACAGGCCAAACAGGACGCCGAAATTGACGCGGCGCGTCGTTCTCAGGTGGGGACGGGCGAGCGCAGTGAGAAAGTCCGCACCTACAACTACCCGCAGAACCGCGTCACCGACCATCGCGTCGGCTTGAACTCGTACAACCTGCCTGTAGTGATGGACGGCGACCTTGACGACTTCATCGAAGCTCTGACGCTCGACGAGCAGACCCGCCGCCTGACGGCTCTCGACAACTAGGCCGCTTTTCCGCTATATCTGTTAGCAGATGAAGCAGATTGGCTGTATGTCAGCCATAAAAATCTGCTTCATCTGCTCAATCTGCTGACCAGGACGTGAATCCTTACTCAGAAACCTTCGGCAATTTTGCCAACGCGCGCTCGATTTGCGCCTCTTCGAGCTTGTAATCCGTTAGCGCCTGGCGATGATACGCATCGTAGGACGCCAGATCAAAGTGACCGTGCCCGCTGGCGTTGAAGAGGATCACCTTTGCCTCGCCAGATTCTTTGCAGACCAACGCCTCATCCATCGCCGCTTTGACCGCGTGTGCGGTTTCCGGCGCGACAATGGTGCCTTCTGCCTGCGCAAAGCTCTGCGCCGCGTCGAAGACTTCGAGTTGGTGGTAGGCGCGCGCTTCGGCGTACCCCTGTTCCAGCAGTGCACAGATGCTCGGCGCCATGCCGTGATAGCGCAGACCACCAGCGTGCACTGGTGCAGGGATAAAGTCGTGCCCGACGGTGTGCATCTTCGCCACCGGACCGGTCTTGGCCGTGTCGCCCCAGTCGTAGGCGTAGATGCCGCGTGTCATGCTCGGACAAGCCGTGGATTCCACGAAGATGGCTCGCGTGTCCGGTTTGTTGCCGTTGAGCTTGTCCCGCATGAAGGGGAAGATCAGGCCAGCCGCATTGCTGCCGCCGCCCGCGCAGCCGATGAGGATGTCGGGGTAATCGCCGGCCATCTCCATCTGCTTCATCGCTTCCAGGCCGATAACCGTCTGGTGCAGCAGCACGAAGTTGACCACGCTGCCAAGCGAATACTTGAACCCTGGATGGGTAACGGCATACTCAATCGCTTCGCTGATGGCAATGCCCAGGCTGCCCGGCGATTCTGGATTCTCGGCCAGAATGGCCCGCCCCGCATGGGTCTCGCTGCTCGGACTCGGCACAACGGTTCCGCCCCACGTTTCCATCATAATGCGCCGGTAAGGCTTCTGCTGGTAGCTGACCGCCACCATAAATACCTTGCATTTCATACCGAAAATGTTGGTGGCGAGGCTTAGTGCGCTTCCCCATTGCCCGGCGCCGGTTTCGGTGGCAAAACCCTCCAGCCCCTCCTGCTTACCATAGTAGCACTGCGCCACTGCTGTGTTGGGTTTGTGGCTCCCCGCCGGGCTGACACCTTCCCACTTGTAGTAGATTTTCGCCGGGGTGTCCAGCGCCTTTTCCCACCGGTGCGCGCGGTAGAGTGGGGCGGGTCGCCACATCTTCAGCACGTCCGCCACTTCGTCGGGAATCTCGATGAACCGCTCGGTGCTGACCTCCTGGGCGATCAATCCTGCCGGGAAAATGGGCGCCAGATCGTCCGGGCCGAGCAGTTCCAACGTAACCGGATGGCGATAAGGCGGCGGCGGCGTTTTCATATCCGCCAAGATGTTGTACCAATGGGTCGGCATTTCACTTTCTTGTAGCACGTACTTATACTGTTTCATTTTGACTCCTCCTTAGCTTGGTGATTGGTAATCGGTAACTGGTAACTGGTTACCGATTACTGATTACCGATTACTGATTACTCGTTACCCATTACTGATTACTGGCAAGATAAGCGCCACGGTCGGTGAAAAATTGTTTGTAGATGCGATAATGCGCGGTTTCCTCGTATGTCACCTCCTCGATATGCCCCTCGTCGAAGCTGAAAATCTGCGCGCCCGGATACGCCAGCAAGATCGGCGAATGGGTGGCGATGATGAACTGCGCCTGTCCCCCTGTTGCCAAAAGCTGCAATAGTTTGAGGAACTTGATCTGGCTGGCCGGCGAGAGCGCGGCTTCCGGTTCATCCAGGAAATACAACCCCTTCACGTGATAGCGCCCGTTAAAATAGGCGAGCATCCCTTCCCCATGCGAGAGCGTATTGAGCATCTGCCCGCCCTGATAAGCCAGCCGTCCGGGATCGCACAGCGCCGCATCGTCGAGAAAATCGACCATCTCCTGGAAGGTCTCCGCACGGAAGAGCGAGCCGGGGACGTGCCCATTGGCCCACGTCACGTCGATAAAATCCACCAGGCGGTCGGCGTAGGGATTGTCGTAGCCGGCGCGGCGCTTTGGCGTCTCCCAGATGTGCACGCCGCACTTGCGGGTCAGCGCCTCCAACAGCGTAGACTTCCCCGATCCATTCTCGCCCACGAAAAAGACCACCGGCTTTTTCAAGACCAATGCCGCCGTCCGGCGCAGGGTGGGGATGTTGAACGGATAGTACCGGTCGGTCGGGTAATATTCGCTATGCAGCTTCACCTGGGTGATGTACATCGCCATCTCCTCTCAAAAAAACCGCTAATCTCGCTGATCTACGCGAATCTTTTAGAAGAAATCAGCAAAAATCCGCGCGATTCGCGGTTAAGATTCCCTGCGCAGACTGAACGCAGCGCCGGTTTGCAAGGCTGCGCGCAGGCGTGGACCGGTCAAGCCCATAACGTCGTAGACCATTGCCATCGTCTGGCGCGCTTGGACCTGCATCTTGCGCGTGCCCTCCACCAGCACTTCTTCGACCATACCGGGCTGCTGGGCGTAAGTTGCCCGGCGCTCGCGGATCGGATCGAGGAAGGTGTTGATGGCGCGGGCCAGCTTGCGCTTCACTTCCACGTCACCCACCTTGCCCAAAAGGTAACGCTCTTTGAGATCGTTGACCTCATCCACGTCGGGGTTGAAGGCGTCGTGGTAGATGAAGACCGGGTTGCCCTCCACCCGTCCGGGGATATCGGCGCGGATGCGGTTGGGATCCGTGTACATTGTACGCACCTTCTCCTCCACCGTCTTGGCGTCGTCGGAGAGCATAATGGCGTTGCCGAGCGATTTGCTCATCTTGGCCTGTCCGTCGGTGCCGATCAACGTCGGCACGTCGCCGATGAGGGCCTCCGGGATAGGGAACACCTCCGCTTCGTAGAGCCGGTTGAAGCGGCGCGCGATCTCGCGGGTGATCTCGACGTGCGCTTCATTGTCCTTGCCCACCGGCACGAGGTGCGCGCGCGGCAGCAGAATGTCTGCCGCTTGGAGCACGGGATAGCCAATCAAGCCGAACGGCACCGTCTCGTCGTCCATATTGGCGGCGCGCGCCATATCCTTGATGCTCGGCAGCCGCGAGAGCCGGGGCAACGTCACCAGGTTCCCAAAGATGAGGCTCAATTCAAAGGTCTCCGGCAGCGCCGATTGCAGGAAGATAACGCTCTTCTGCGGGTCAATGCCCACTGCCAGATAATCCAGCACCGCGTCGTAGATGTTCTGCCGCAGTTCCAGCACGTGTTCCTTCTCCGGCCGCGTGGTCAGCGTGTGCAAGTCAGCGATGATGAAATAGCACTCGTAAGCATCCTGCAACGCCACGCGGTTTTTCAGACTGCCCACGTAATGTCCCAAATGCAGCTTCCCGGTAGGTCGGTCTCCAGTTAAAATGCGTTTCTTCTGATTCATATAAGTCCTCCTCAAAGGCATAAGGTTTGACAGCAGATTAAGCAGATTCAGCAGATTTTCTGTGCTCAATGATAAGAATCTGCTTCATCTGCTAAATCTGCTGATAATAAAAAACGCCCATCCCTCTGCGGGACGAGCGTTTGATTGCCCGTGGTGCCACCCTGCTTAGGCACTTGCTTTCAAACAAAAACGCGCTTGTGAAAGCGCGTTATGAATCAAGCCAGCCTCACTCTTGCGAGCACGGTCTTACGACGATGCCCTGCGCTCTGGTAACGGTAGCGTTTCCGGCCCGGACTACTCACGTGAATCGCTTTCGGCGGGCGGCTCCTGGGTCCATTCGGTATTGGCGCTGGTACCGGACTCACACCTTGCTCCGGCTCTCTGCAACCTCGCTTTGATACGTACTCTTCCCGATCACAGCCTTTAACGCCTTTATTTAACCACGAACGCTAAAAATGTCAAGCCCTTCGCTCTCTGCTTTATCTCGCTCCCTGCCCCTGTCCCCGGGGGCAGGGAACGAGAATGACGCTGATTTCTGTTTGCTCATCTGCGAGAGTATGCTAAAATTGCTTTTTAATGGTGATTCCCAAAGGACAAGCGCATCTATAAGGCATCATCAGACCACATCTTGTGTTATATATCACTTTTATGGAGGAGGTTACATGAGCGCAGTTGAAGAAAAGTGGCATGCTCTAAGCATTGAAGCGGCAGCCGAAAAACTGGGCGCTGATACCCGTAGCGGGTTGACGACCGCTGAGGCCAAGAAACGGCTGGAAACCTACGGGTACAACGAACTGGAAGAAAAGAAGCCGCCAACGTTCTTTGAGCGTCTGTGGGAAAGCATCACTGAATTTATTGTGATGATCCTCATTGTCTCCGCCGTCATTTCGGCAATCCTGGGCGATTATGTTGAAGCGGCAGCTATCATCGCTATCGTGATCCTCAACACAGCCATCAGCATTATCCAGGACACCCGCGCCGAACAAGCGTTGGCCGCCCTGAAGAAGATGGCGGCGCCTGAAGCGCATGTGATCCGTGATGGAACGCGCGTGATGGTGCCTTCGCGGGAATTGGTGCCTGGCGACCTGGTGCTTCTGGAAGCCGGCAGCATCGTCCCGGCGGATTTGCGCCTGGTGCAGAGCATGAATCTCAAGGCGGAGGAAGCATCGCTGACCGGGGAATCGGTGCCGGTCAACAAGAACGCGCAGCACACGCTAGATGCAGCTGCCGGTCTGGGCGATCAGCACAACATGGCCTTTATGAGCACAACGATTACCTACGGGCGTGGACAAGGCGTGGTGGTCGCTACCGGGATGAAGACGGTCATCGGGCGCATCGCTGAGCTGATCCAGTCGGTCGAAGAAGAGGACACGCCGTTGCAGCGCAAACTTGATGCGGTGGGCAAGACGCTGGGTATCGCCAGCCTTGCCATCTGCGGCCTGGTGTTTTTGGTCGGTATGCTGCGGCCTGTTATCACCGGCGAAACGGTAGGATGGGACCTCCGACACTGGATTGACCATAGCAAGGAATTCTTTATGTTGGCGGTCAGTCTGGCGATCGCTGCTGTCCCCGAAGGGCTGCCGGCCGTCGTCACGATATGTCTGGCCCTGGGGATGCAGGAAATGGTCAAGCGTCACGCGCTGATCCGCCGCCTGCCCGCCGTCGAAACGCTCGGCGCAGCGACGGTCATCTGCTCCGATAAGACCGGCACATTGACGCAGAACCAAATGACGGCGACCCGCATCTGGGTGGATGGTCGCACCTATGAAGTGACGGGACGCGGCTATGCGCCCGAAGGCAAGTTTATGTTTGATGGCGCGGAAATGCTGAATTTGGATGAGCATCCCGTGCTGCAAGCGAACCTGTGGGGCGGCGTGCTGTGCAACGATGCCATTCTCGAACAGCACACCGACACGAAATACCGGATGATCGGCGATCCGACCGAAGGCGCGATGGTAGTCTCCGGCGCGAAGGCTGGGCTCTGGCGCGATAAGCTGGAAGCGGTCTTCCCGCGCGTGAATGAGATCCCCTTCGACGCTGACCGTAAGCGTATGACCACGATCCACGACCTTGAACCAGCGGGCAAAGAGAACCTTAGCCCCTTGCCCGGCGGCGGCAAAAACAACTACGTGGCGATCACCAAAGGCGCGCCGGACCTGGTTCTGGATTGTTGTTCAGCTATCTTGACCGCCCATGGCCCGGCCCCCTTGACCGACGCCAAACGCCAGGAAATCCTCGAGGCGAACGCGGCCCAGGCTTCTCAGGCATTGCGCGTGTTGGCAGTGGCCTATCGCCCGTTGGCGGAAGTGCCGGACGAGCCGCAGCCCAAAGACATTGAAAAAGACTTGATCTTCGTCGGCCTGCAAGGGATGATTGACCCCGCGCGTCCGGAAGTCCTCCCGGCGGTGCAGAAAGCCCAGGGCGCTGGTCTGCGCACCATTATGGTGACGGGTGACTACGCGGCGACGGCGGCGGCGATTGCCGGCGAAATCGGCATCTTGCGCGAGGGTCATGCGGTTGTCTCTGGCGCAGAATTGGAGGCAATGAGCGACGATCAGTTAGCGGCGACCATTGACAAGGTTGACGTTTTCGCGCGCGTCGCGCCGCACCACAAGATGCGCATTGTCTCGGCGCTGCGCAAGCGCAACAACATCGTGGCGATGACGGGCGACGGCGTCAACGACGCGCCCGCGCTCAAGCAGGCCGACATCGGCGTGGCGATGGGCATCACCGGCACCGACGTCACCAAGCAGACGGCGGACATGGTGCTCACCGACGATAACTACGTCTCCATCGTCAGCGCCATTGAGCAAGGCCGCATCATCTACTCCAACATCCGCAAGTTCGTTTACTTCTTGCTCTCGTGTAACGTGGCCGAAATCGCCATTCTCTTCATCTCTACCGCGCTGGGCTGGGCGCCACCCCTCACCGCGATTCAACTGCTGTGGCTTAACCTGTTGAGCGATGGCGCGCCGGCGCTGGCGCTCGGTCTGGAGAAGGGCGACCCTGACCTGATGGATCGTCCGCCGCGCCCGCCGGAGGAGCCGGTCATCAACCGCGAGATGTGGCTTGGCGTCGCAGTCCAGACGATTGCGATCACGGCGGCGGTCTTGGGCGCCTATCTGTTGGGATGGAAGGTTTATGGCCCCGAACACGCGCTCTTCCGCGGTTATGTCCAGGGCACGTATGACTTCGATGAGTTTGTTCTCTTAACTGCGGAGACGATGGCATTTGTGACGTTGGTCGCGTCGGAGTTGTTGCGAGCCTACACGTCGCGTTCGGAACGTTACCCGCTGTTTAAGCTAGGTGTCTTCACCAACAAGTATATGCAATACGCGGTTGGGTTCTCACTGTTCTTGTTGTTCCTGGTGGTGTACATCCCGGTTCCTGCCGTGCAACAGATTTTCAATACAACACCCATCACGCTGAACGAGTGGGTGCCGATGGTTCCGCTCATCCTTCTGCCCTCGGTGGCGGCTGAAGTTCAGAAATGGTTCTTCAACCGGCAAAAGAAAGGCTAAACCCGCGTTAACATTCACAACAAAGCGGCGATACTGAAAAAAGTATCGCCGCTTTCGTTCTCCTGAATGGTGTGGCAATCCATAAAAAAACGTAAAACGTAAAACGTAAGCATGTTCTTCTTACAGTGTTACTCTCGTATATTAACAACATTCGCGAGAATCATATAGAACAGTGAGCACTAGGAAAATCAGACAAACGATATTGCAACGTAGCCGACATGGCACGCCGGCCATGCTCGGTCACACGATACAGGCGTGCGTCTTTGACTTTGGCGATCAAACCGTGCCCGCGCAATTTGGCAATCCAACACGAGAGACGGGCGCAGCGGCGTTTGGCCTCGCGGGCAGCGGCGGGCGGCTGCGGGTGCAACTGCGCCTGTAAATCGCGATTGCGGAAGCCGTGGATGAGCTGCTCACCCGCCAAGACTGCCGCAAAGCCGCGACAGGTCTCGGCCTCCAGCGGGTTGAAGCGCGCATAGCGTTTCCCCTGTTTGGTCTGCGGTCGGCACAAGGCGTCCAGAGCTTGCACGCCTTCGCCTTGTAAGGGGAGCGCCGCTAACGCTTGCAGATAGCGCTGGTTGGCTTGTTGCCCGACTTGATAACAGCGCCAGAAGTTGGCCACGCCTTTGTTCATCAGCTTCCAGCACCGCGCGCCATCCGCCGCCGTATAGGGGGCTTTGAACTCGCGTGCATTGTTCATTGTGGTTTCGATGCGCAACACACTCAGTTTGTCGTACATCTTAATGGAGTTGCCTTTCGCCCGATGTTTGACGCGCCAACCGGTGGGTCGTTGCTTCACATCACTGTTCACTTCGCCTTGATAATTGCCGTGCAGTTTACGCCCCAAAAACTGCATTACATCGTGGGCATCGAAGTGGCGTAGCGCTTGCTGGTACACTTTGGGGATATAGGCGCATCGTCAATTGCCTTTCGCTCTGTTCTTGTAAGTCCGAATGTAACCATTGGCCGCACCTCCTGATCTGCTGACGGCCTATTTAGCACAGGTATGGCCGTTCGACAAGTTTTGGTTGTGGCTCTGCCACCTTACGCTTTACGGTTTCAGAATCACAACCGTGCAGTCACACAGATCGCGGAATTCTTCAGGATTGGCGTCGCGCTCATGCATTGGCACAACGACCTTAGCGCCGATGTCCGCAGCGGCTTCAGCAGCTTCCTGGATGTTCATCGTGTAAAATCCGCCGATGGGCAGCAGCGCCACATCACATTCGATGTACTGCATTTCCGGGATGCGGTCCGTATCCCCGGCAAAATAGAGCCGTTCTCCGTCCAGGGTCACGATAAATCCGAGGCCCAGGGCTTCTTTGGGGTGGTGGGAAGTATCGGTGTTGTACGCAGGTACGGTTTGAATCACAACATCGCCCACCGTCGTCTCCTCTCCCGGTTTCAACGCCCGCACTTCACCTGCTACGTTGGCGTTTTTTAGCTTGGCAGCGACGGTGTCGTTGGTGATGATGACCGTTTCCACCGTGCTGATTTGCCTCAGCACCGATGGAAGGTAATGGTCGTTGTGTTCGTGGCTGATCAGGATGATGTTTGCCGGAATAGTCTCATCTCTCAGGGTGGTTGGATCGAAGTAGATCGTCGGCGGCCCATCCAGCCGGAAGCTGGCGTGGCCTAACGCGCGCAGATGGTCGAGGATGGCCGGCAGTGTGCTCTCGGTGGTCAGTGGTGTTGGTTCGATGGTGGATGTCGGCGCTGTGGTGGGCGACGGCGGTTCGAGGGTTGCCGTTGGCGCCGTCGTTGGCGGGATCGCTTTCGGAGATGGCGACACCGGCGCGACTGTGGCGGCTGCTGTCGTGGCCAGCGGCGGTGGAGATGGCGTGGTGGGAGTAGCCGAACTACAACTGCTGACGATCCACATCACACATAACAGTAGCGCAAACCAATAGCGTTTCATGATCCACCTCTCACAAATGTAATCGTTATGATTCGACGGCGACCGGCGCTGGCTGCAAGACTGCCGGAGCTTGCACCTGCAATGCCCGCGCGAAAGGGATGGACAGCAGGATCAGCGCCGCCGTCGCCAGGAAGACGCCGCTGTAATCAATGATGGGCAGCAGCGCCCCGGCAAGGAAGGGCACGCTCACCGAGCTGATGTGGTCGAAGGTCACGCCAGCGGTTAAAGTGGGCGCAAGCTCTTCTGGCGGTGCGGTGCGGTAGACGTAAGTGGAGAGGCCCATGCCGAGCGGCGCCGCCAGTTTGATGAGCGTCCACAACACCAGCAGCACCCACAGGTTGGGGATCACCGCGTAGCCCACACAGCACAACGCCAGAATCGCATAAGAAGCCGGCGTCGTGACGCGCTCGCCGAGACGGTCAATCAGCCCGCCCAATACCGGCGAAATCAACAGGGTGAGCACGCTGCTGACCAGCATCAACGTGCTGACCTGCCAGACTTTGAGATCGTAATCTTGCACCAGCACCAGGGTGATAAAGCTGCCCAGGACGAGTTTGCGCGCGCCGGAGAAGAAAATGAGCACGTAGTAGAGCCAGTAACGCCGTTTGAGCAGGATGCGCGCCGGTTTCTCTTTCGTCGCGCCGAGGTTTTTGGGGAGTCTGGCGACGAGCAAAGCTGCTAACATAATCGAGACGCCGCCGATCACGTAATAGTTGGTTAGCGGCATTGTCTCGAAGAATCTTGAGATCACGGAGATGGCGATCATCCCGACGATGGAGGCCAGCGAACCGACCGAAGCCAGCATCCCCAACACCTGTCCAGTGTTCTTCTTGGCGCTTAACGACATGCCGATGGCGCTGTTCAACGGCGTCCACAAGTGAAAACCGAGGCTATCCACCATCACCACGACCAAAAGCGCCGAGTATGAACCGACAACAGCGTACAGTGTGAACCCCGCGCCCATTAACAAGAGCGCGACGGCGCCCTGCCACGCCAACGGCAAAAGCATCGTCAGGGCGGCGATAAAGATGAGCACCAGGCCGGGCACCTCGCGGATGCCTTCAAGCCACAAGACCTGGCTGTTGCTCAGGCCGAGGGTATCCACGAAGAAATTCATCCGCGCGCCCCCCAATATCCCTTGCCCAAAGCGATCCAGAAACACAGCGCAGGCAAACAGGGTCAGGTTTCGACTCCACACCGTCAAATCAACTCTCTTCCAAATGTGATGCATACCACTCCTACAAAATGATCAGCAGATTGAGCAGATCAAGCAGATTTTTATTTGCTAATCTGCTCAATCCGCTTAATCTGCTGACAGAATTCTTGCGCACTACATAACAGGCGGCTTTTGCGCACGCTGCCGCCGCGCTTCATAGAGGAAGATGGAGGCCGCGACCGAAGCGTTGAAGGATGTAGCGGACCCGTACATCGGGATGGTGACATAAGCGTTGCACAGTGTCTCGAAGTAGTGGCTGAGGCCCACGGTCTCGTTGCCGATGGCGACGACCGTGGGGCCGGTCAGGTCGTGGTCGTAGAGCGCGACCTTCGCATGCGAGCTGGTAGCGACAACCTGCACACGCCCCAACGCATCGCGCGCCGTCGCCAGCCACGCCTCCAAAGCGTCGTGTTCCGGCACGCGCAACACCGGCAATGCAAACAACGACCCAATACTGGCGCGCACCGTCTTGGGATCGTACACATCCGTCGCGTGCCCGGTGATGAGGACGGCGTCTGCCCCCAGGGCGTCGGCGGAGCGGATCGTGCTGCCCAGGTTGCCAGGGCTGCTGGGCCGATCCAGCAACAGCACGAGTAAATCGTCCTTGAGCGGGATGCGCGCCAAATCGTCGGGGCGCTGCGCCACCACCGCCAGCAGTTCCGAGGCCATCTCGCGGTCGCTGAGCTGTGTCAGCACGTACTCGTTCACTTCCAGGCGCGCCTCAAGCGGCGTCTGCGCGATGACTGCCAGTCCCCACTCGGTGTGCTCGACCTCCGGGCAGTAGATGAGCCAGCGCACATCCCAATCATAGAGGTACGCGGCGCGGATCGCGGCGACGCCTTCGATGAAGAACAGCTTGTGTTGGTTCCGCTCCCGCCGCTGCTCGGCTAAGGCGCGCACCAGTTTGATTTTATCGTTCTTGAGCGAGGTGATCATAACAACGTTTCGATCTCGCGGATCAGGAAGGGGAGATTAGGCTCCGTAAAGGAGAGTTCCGGTGCGGGAATGCGGTGATGTTTGATGTCGGGGAGAACGTGCTTGTGGTGCGGATGCGTTGAAGCTAAAATTCGGTCGTTGGGATGCGGCCACGAGTCATACCAATAGATCTTGTTTTTATCCGTGTAATGGGCGCGACAGTATATCTCGGCGTCTGGCAAGGGAATTTCGACGAAGGGCGGAAGGCAACGTGATACCTCATAACGA